>Ga0326732_1000093_pt1 | contig 20075 bp, 16 predicted proteins | sample MHFSIPfraction_4_FD_207644 | JGI IMG/M metagenome (GOLD analysis project Ga0326732, IMG submission 207644) | Lab enriched peat soil microbial communities from Michigan Hollow, Ithaca, NY, United States - MHF12FN SIP fraction | ecosystem: Environmental > Terrestrial > Soil > Wetlands > Peat...
CGCAGACATCCTCATAGCCCTTCTTGCCGACGGTCAGGTTGGCGACCATGGCCGACAGGCCCGCGGACAGCGCGCCGCAGAGGGCCGCGACGCTCCCGCCGCCCGGCGCAGGGGAATCCGTCGACAGCTCGTCGACGAAACCGCGAAGGGTCATGCCCACGAGGGCCGACCTCGGCTCACCGACCTGGTGCTCGATGATCTTCTTCTGCGGCTCGAAAGGCACGACGTCGCTCAGTCCGAGGGACCGGACGGCCATCCGGATGAGCTCCGCCTCGGGAACGCCGGGGCTCTTGCCCTGCTTTTCGAGGTAGTAGCGGCCGGCCATGAGGAGCGCGTCCTTCGGGATGAGGCCGACGAGCTCGCTCCCGGTGACCCGCAGGCCGAGCTTCCCGGCCAGCCGGACGGCTTCATCGAAGACAACGTGGACCGGCGTCTTTCTGTAGTTGGTGAAATTGACCGAGATCTGCGCGACCCCGTAATCCTCGACATACCAGCCGACCGATTTGACCTCCTTGAACTTCCCCGGGACCTTGACGGTCTCGCCCCGCGCGTCCTTGACTAGGCCGCCGTCCTTGTCGCGCTTGGCCCGGCCGCTCTCACGGAGGCTCAGGGCGATCTCGTGGGCGAGCTTGCGATCACGGGTGTTGAGGTTGATGTTGTAGGCGATGAGGAATTCGCGGGCCCCGATGATCGTCGCTCCGGACTTGGGGTTGAAGACGGCCTCGCCGAAGTCGGGCCCCCAGCGCGGGTCCTTGAGCTTCTCAGGAAGTCCCTCGTATTCCCCGGCCCTGACGGTGGCCAGGTTCCGTCGCTCGGGCTTGCGCGCGGCGGCCTCATAGAGATAGACCGGGATCGCCAGCTCGGCGGCGACCCGCCGGCCGAGCTCGGCGGCCAGCCGGACGCAGTCCTCCATGGTCACCCCGGAGACGGGGACGAAGGGGCAGACGTCCGTCGCGCCCAGGCGCGGATGGGCGCCCTTGTGGGCGCGCATGTCGATGACCTCGGCGGCCTTGGCGATGGCCCGGAAAGCCGCCTCCGCGGCCGCTTCCGGCGGGCCGATGAAGGTCACGACGGTCCGGTTGGTCGAAGCGCCGGGGTCGACATCCAGGAGCTTGACGCCCGGGACCGCTTCGATCTCGCGGGTGATGGCCCGGATCCTGTCCAGGTCCCGGCCTTCGCTGAAATTAGGGACGCATTCGACGAGCTTCATCGCCCTCCTCCTTTGTGCAGGATCGTCCTAAGCTTCCCGCCGGTATCGTAGACTTCGACCGCATCGAGGTCGCCGAGGTATGCGCCAAGCCACTCCGGCCGCCCGATGATGACCACAACGGGTGTCGCCGAAAAATATCTTCTTGCGGCTTCCCCGACCTGCTCGGCGCTGACGAGCCTGAGCTCCTCCGGCCCTTTATCCCACTGGCTTTGGCCGAGGCCAAGGGCGACGTAGCGGGCCATCCATTCGGAGAACCCCAAGGACGACTCGAACCTCAAGGGGAGGCTCCCGACAAGGTAGGACTTAGCCTCCTCGATCTCGGCAGGGGCGGCCGGAACCGACGCCAGGGCGGCGATCTCGCCGAGGATCTCGCGGACCGCCGGGACGGTCGACTCGGGCCTGACCAGGGCCCGGACCCAATAGACCCCGCAGGAGTCGAAGACCTCCATCTCGGCGAAGGCGTACGTGGCATAGCCCTTGGATTCGCGCAGGTTCATGAACAGCCGGCTGCGCGCCGTCCCGCCGAGGATCTGCTTGAGAACCAAAAAGGGGAAGAAATCGCGGCCGGACGAACCCATGATCAGGTTCCCGGCGAAGACCGTCGCGGCCGCGGATTCGGGGGCTTCGACAAAGCAGATCCGGGCCCGGTCGTTCGTCGGGGGAGGAGGAGGAACGATCCGCTCCGAAGACGGGCCGGTCCAGGCGCCGAAATGGCTGCCGACCCTCTGGGCGACGGCCGCCCCGTCGATATTCCCCGAGACGAGGATGGCCGCATTCCCGGGCCGGTAGAACCGGCCGTAAAAATCGGCGACGTCGCGGGCCGTGATGTACTTGATGACGTCCTCGTTGTAAGTCGCGGCCCGGTACGGATGACCCGCGAACAGGACGCTGAGGAGCTGCCTCCACGCCAGGACCTCGGGGTCCTTCTTGCTCTGGTAGAGCTGCCAGTAGGCGATGCGGCGGACGGCGGCCAGCTCGTGTTCGCTGAACGTCGCTCCGAGCGTCATGAGGCGGAGGACATAGATCGCCCGGTCGAGGGCCTCATCGAGCACGGTCAGGGTCAGGACCGTGTAGTCCATGAAGACGGCTGCGGAGAACTGGCCGCCGAGCGATTCGATCCAGTTCTCGAGATAGTCGGCCGAGAGCATCTTTGTGCCCTTGCCGATCATCTGGGCCGTCACGGAGGCCAGTCCCGGCCGGTCCGGCGGCGAGTCCGCTTCGCCGGCGCGGACGACCAGCTGCAGCGTGACCAACGAGGATCCCGGCCGCCGGGCCGTGGCCACGGTGAGCCCGTTCGGCAAAGAGAACATCTCGACCGGCGGCAGCTTGAGCTCGAGGCGCTGCGAGTCGGGCAGGGGCGGAGTTCTCCGGAACCTCTCCTGGGCCGGGGCCGGGAGCGAAAGGGACAGGGCGGCCATGCCCGTGACCAGGATGATACGGACGGCCTGGTTGGCCGGGCGGCGCAACGACGCCTGGGGCCTCATTGCGGTCCGAACTCCAGGACGACGCGGTTCTGGGGAATGAAATATTTGGCCGAGAAGGCCGCCAGGGCCTGTGGACCTATGTTGATGACGGCGGCCAGCTCTCCGCCGAGCTCGTCCAAGCGCTTTCCGGCGAAATGGGCATCGACGAGGAAGCGGGCCTTTCCCAGGTTCGTCGACAAGCGGTCAAAATAGTCCATCTTGAAGCGGAGCCTGGCTCTGTCGAGCTCTTCCAGAGAGACGGCGTTCGACCGGAGCTTTTCGATCTCCGCCAGAATGGCTTTCTCGGAGCGGGCGACCATGACGGCGTTCGTGGCCAGGCAGAACAGCTTGATGGCGGCGATGCTCGGCCGCTCGTCAAGCGTTCCTGTAAGGTAGCGGGCTGTCAGGTCGCGACGGAGCAGGCGGGCCTTCAGCCGTGACGTCTCGCCCTCGAGGAGGACATATTCGAGGATCCGGAGGCAGTACGCGTCACCGGCCTGGAGCGGGAAGAAGCGGAACCCCATGTGAAATCCGGCGCTTTCCGAGGGGATCCGGATGTGTCCCTCGACGACGTCGTTTTCCCGCCTGAAGACGGGCTGGGGGGGGGAAGGGATGTCCTGGCCCGGCGGGATCGAATCGAAGTACTTGGCGACGAGATCGCGGGTCCTGCCGGGATCGATATTGCCCACGATGCAGAGGACGGCGTTGTTCGGAACATAGTAGGTCCGGTGGAAGTCGACGACATCGCCTTCGAGCAGGTCCTTCATGCGCGGCCCGATCACGGGATGCCCGTAGAGCTGGTCGGGGAAGAGGAGCGAATCGAATTCCGAGAATGTCTCGAGGTAAGGATCGGCCGCGACCCGCTCGCCGTACTCCCCGAGAAGCTCTTCGCGCGTCCGCCCTATGGCGGCCGGGGTGATGACCAGGGATTTCATCCGGTCGGACTCCAGCCATAGGGCCAAAGCGAGCTGATTGGAGGGCAGCGTCTCATAGAACAGGGCCTTATCCGCGGTCGTGGTCGCGTTGAGCTCCCCGCCGACCTTCTGGATGAAGGCGATGTGCTGGAGGGGACTGACGTTGTCGGACCCCTGGAACATCAGGTTCTCCATCAGGTAGGCCAGGCCCTCCTGGCCCGGCTTCTCCCGCAGCGTTCCGGCCCCGTAGCCCACGGCCACCGTCACCAGGGGGAGGCGGGCATCTTCGGAAAGGACGACCCGGAGCCCGTTCCTCAGGCGATATTCCTGGAAGAGAAAGGGCAGCGACGAGGGAGCTGCGCCGGATTCCTGGGAGCCGGCCGGAGCAGGGATAGGGAGGAGGATGAGGGCCAAGAAGACAAACGCCCGCGCCGTCTTGTTCATTTCTCTCGAGAAAGCCTTGGAGCCTGACAACGCCCAACAATAGCACAAAGCCCCGCCCTTGAAAATCCCCTCTGGACTGTGCTATTTTGGGCGGGAAACGACGCCGGGGATACCGGCCGTAAGGGAGGCTCTCATGGATTTCGACATCAAGGACCCCGGTTTGGCCGCCAAGGGGCGCCTGAGGATGGAATGGGCGGCCCGGTCCATGCCCGTCCTGGAGCGGATCAAGAAGACCTTCGCCCAGGACAAGCCTCTCGCCGGGGTTCGCATCGCGGCCTGTCTCCACGTGACCTCGGAGACCGCCAACCTCATGGAGGCCCTCAAGCTGGGAGGCGCGGACGTCCGGCTCTGCGCCTCGAACCCCCTCAGCACCCAGGACGACATCCCGGCCACCCTGGTCAAGCATCACAAGATCCCCGTCTTTGCCATCAAGGGCGAGGATCATGGGACCTATTACCGGCACATCCTCCAGGCCCTGGGCCACGGGCCCTCGATCACCATGGACGACGGGGCCGACCTCGTCTCCGTGACGCATTCCAAGAGGAAGGACCTCCTGCCGGGGATCCTCGCGGGCACCGAGGAGACGACGACGGGCGTCATCCGTCTCAAGAGCATGGCCGCCGACGGCGTCCTCCGCTATCCCATCATTGCCGTCAACGACGCCCAGACCAAGCACCTCTTTGATAACCGCTACGGCACGGGCCAGAGCACGCTCGACGGCATTCTCCGGGCCACCAACGTCCTCCTGGCCGGCCTCCGGTTCGTCGTGGCCGGCTACGGCATGTGCGGCAAGGGCGTGGCCATGCGGGCCTGCGGGGCCGGCGCCCACGTCATCGTCACGGAGATCAACCCCATCCGGGCCATCGAAGCCGTCATGGACGGCTATGAAGTCATGCCCATGGCCGCGGCCGCGCCGCTCGGCGACGTCTTCCTGACGGTCACCGGCAACAAGGCCGTCATCCGCAAGGAGCATTTCCTCCGAATGAAGGACGGGGCCATCGTGGCCAATGCCGGGCACTTCAACGTCGAGATCGACATCCCGGCCCTCGAGTCCCTGGCTCGGGGGAAAAGGCGGGTCCGCGAGTTCGTCGACGAGTACACCCTTCAGGACGGGCGGCGGATCAACCTGCTCGGCGAGGGACGCCTCATCAACCTGGCCGCGGCCGAAGGGCACCCAGCCATGGTCATGGACATGAGCTTCGCCAATCAGGCCCTGAGCGTGCGCTGGCTTCTCGGCCACGGCCAGGGCCTGGCCAAGTCCGTCTTCCCCGTGCCCCTGGAGATCGATGAGGAGATCGCGGCCCTGAAGCTGGCCTCCATGGGCTCGGCGATCGACAAGCTGACGCCGGCCCAGAAGAAATACCTGACCGGCTGGCAGGAAGGCACCTGAGCGGCGGCCGGGAGCCCCGGCAGCCCTATCTCTGGTCGCCGATCAGCCGGAGATAGCGGGCGATCGCGTCCTTCGTGGCCGCGTCCGTGACCTTCGCCTGGATCTTGAGAAAGGCCTGCTTGGACTTGGCGTAATCCCCGTTCTTGAAATAGGCCACGGCCAGGTTGTAGTTGAAGAGGATCTCGTCGGGCACGATCTTGACGGCCGCCTCGTAGGAGGAGACGGCCCCGCCGAGATCGTTCTTCTTCTCCAAGATGAGTCCTCGGAGGTTGTGCGCCATGGCCAGGCGAGGCTTGATCTGGATGGCCCTCTGGACGTTGTCGAGCGCTTCATCGAGCCTGTTTTGGAGGACCTCGAGCCGGGCCAGGTTGAAATAGGGCAGCTCCCTGTTCTGGTAGGTGAGGTCGGCCAGGGCCTTGCTGAACTCCCCTTCGGCCTTGTCGAGCTGGTTCATCTCCTGGTAGACCGTGCCCAGGTTGTTGTGGGCTTCGGTGAACTGGGGGTTGATCTCCAGGCATTTCTGATAAGCCTTGACCGATTCGTCCAGGCGGCCCCTCATCGAGTGGGCCAGGCCGAGGCTGTTCCAGGCAAGATAGTATCGCGTGTCGAGCGATAGGGCCTTGACGAAGTACTTCACCGCGTTGTCGATGTCATTCTGGTTGAGATAGAACAGGCCGGTGTTGTACTGGTACTGAGGGTCTTTTTCCCTCGCTCTCTGGACCTTGGCCTGCGAGGATGCGCAAAAAGCGAGGCTGGCGCAGATCGTCACGACGGCAAGGACTTTGGTTCTCATCCGTCTCCTCCTTGACTGGGGATCCCCGGCCGTCACTCCGCCTTGAGCGCCCGGGTCATCAGGTCTTCGACGGCCTTCTTGGGAGACTTGCCGCGATAGAGGACCTGGTAGATCTCTTCGGATATCGGCATCACCACACCGAGAGCCCGGGAGATGCGGCGGGCCGCGACCGTGGTATGGACGCCTTCGGCCACCATTCTCATGCCGGCCAGGATCTCGCGGAGCGTCCGGCCCTTGCCGAGCTCGTGGCCGACACGGTGGTTGCGGCTCAGCTCGCCGGTGCAAGTCAGGACGAGATCTCCGATGCCAGCCAGTCCGGAGAAGGTCTCCCTCCTGGCGCCGAGCGCCAGCCCAAGGTTGGTGATCTCGACGTTGCCCCGGGTGATGAGGGCGGCCCGCGTGTTCAGGCCGAACTCCAACGCGTCGGCGATCCCGGCGGCGATAGCCACGACGTTCTTCAGCGCCCCGGCCACTTCGACCCCGGTCACGTCGGTCGAGGTATAGGCGCGGAGAGACAGGCTCGAAATGAGGTGCTGGATGTCCCGGGCCGCGGCGGTTTCGCGTGAGGCCACGACCAGAGCGGTGGGATGGCCGGCGGCCACCTCCTTGGCGAAGCTCGGCCCGGACAGGACGGCCAGCCGGGGACGGATGTGGGGCCTGAAGACCTCCTCCATGACCTGGCTCATGCGCATGAGGGTCTTCTTGTCGAAGCCCTTGGTCAGGCTGACGACGATCTGGTCCCGCCGCAGAACGGGGGCGATCCGGGCATAGACAGACCGGCAGAACATGGACGGAACCGCAACGAAAATGACGTCGCCGAAGGCCGCTGACTCGCGGAGGTCATTGGTGAACCCCACGGTGTCCGGAAACCGGAAGCCGGGAAGGAAGGCCGCGTTTTCCCGGGTCTCGAGGGCCTGGCGCAAGATGTCCTCTTCGCGGATCCAGAGCACGGTCGGCAGGCCGATCGATCCGAGATACCTGGCAAAAGCCGAGCCCCAGCTCCCCCCTCCGATGACGGACGTGTTCATAACGCCTTCTCTCCGAGCTTCCTTTCCGTGCCCCGGACAAGCCGTCCGATATTCCCGCTGTGCCGGGTGATGACCAGGGCGGCAACGGCCAGCGCCACGGTCGCGACAGCCACGGACCCGCCCCCGGCGAGAACGATCACGGGAAAGGCGAGTGCGCCCAGGATCGAGCCCAGGGACACCAGGCGCATCAGCCCGACGACGATCAGGAACAGGCCCAGGCTCGCCAGACAGGGAGCCCAGGCGATGGCCGCGAAGGCCCCGAGGGACGTGGCCACGCCTTTCCCTCCGCGGAAGCCGATCGAGAAAGGAAAGCAGTGCCCGACGACCGCCAGGAGCCCGCAGATCGCCGAGAACACCGGGTCGCCGAACCACTTGGCGGCCAGGAAGACCGGCAAAAAGCCCTTCAAAAGATCGACCACGACGACCGGGATGGCGACTTTCCAGCCTTTGACCCTAAGGACATTGGTCGCCCCTGTGCTGCCGCTGCCGAATTGCCGGACGTCCCTGGTCCCGGCCCATCGGGCCATCAAGTATCCGGTCGGGAAGGAGCCGGCGAGATAGGACGCGGCGGCGACAAGGAGCTTCATGGCAGCGCGGCCTCGAATACGACCCGGTACTCCGCGCCCTCAGGATGAAGAAGGCTCTCGAAAAGGGCGACCTTGCGGACGGTCATGGCCCCGAAAGCCTCCTCGCGGCGCTTGAGAAGCTCATCCATCGCCTGGGCGATCCGCCCGGGTCCCTTGACCCGGCCAAGGGTCAGATGAGGGGTGAAGGCCCGGTTTTCCCGCTCAAAACCCTCGGCCTCGAGCGCGGTATCGAGATCGTCCTGAAGGGCCAGGAGCTCCGGCTCGTCCGCAAAACCGACCCAGAGGACTCGCGGGCTAGTCTCGCCCGGAAAGGCGCCCGTGCCTTGGACGCGGAGAGGGAAGGCGTGATGATGGGCGGCGACATCCTTCAAGATCTCTTGGACCGCGAGGGCCTGCGTTTCGTCGATCGGACCGAGGAACTTGAGCGTCAGGTGCATCCCTTCGCCGCTCACCCAGCGGATGTCGGCGCGGGTGGCCCGGAGGTCCCGGACGAGGGAACGGAGCGATTCCTTGATCTCCGGCTCGAGGTCGATGGCGATGAAAGCTCTCACGGCCTGTTCTCGCGCCCTATTATAAGGCCTTTCTCGGCGCCGGAGCGAGCGTTTTCCTCACCAGGTCGAGCGCCTTTTGCGAGGACTGGAACTTGACCTGGGCGCGGCCGCCGAAAAAGAGGTTCCGCAGGACCCTCGTCCCGCGGCCCCGGGCGACGGCGACGTAGACGAGCCCCACCGGCTTGCGGGGCGTCCCGCCGCCGGGGCCGGCGACGCCGGTGACGGCGATGCCGATATCGGCCCCCGAGGTCTTGCGGATGCCGAGGGCCATGGCCCTCGCGACTTGGGCGCTGACCGCGCCGTGCCTCTCGATCAGGGCCGCCGGGACGCCCAGCCGCCGGGTCTTGGCCCGGTTGCTGTAGACGACCGCGGATTCCAGGAAATAATCCGAGCTTCCCGGAACGTCGGTCAGGCGATGGCCGATAAGTCCGCCGGTGCAGGATTCGGCGCAGGCGATGGTCATCGACCGGTCCTTAAGCAGCGCCCCGACGACCTCCTCGAGGCTTTCGCCATCGCGGGAGTAGATCCAGGGCCCGAGCGCTCGGCCGACCGCCCGCTCGAGCCCGTCGAGGAGCGCCTCGGCCGCGGCCCGCGATCTCTTGACGGAGCAGGTGAAGCGGAGCGAGAGATCACCGGGGCTGGCCAGAGTCGTTAGTGTCACGTCCTTGGGCATGGCGGCGTAAACGGCCTTGAGCTTGGTCTCCATCGAAGATTCGCCCAGGCCGGTCAACCGGATGATCCGCCTGACCGTGGGACCGTGTCCGAACCCGGCCAGGCGCGGCAAGACGTCGCTCTCGAAGATCGGCAGGATCTCGTGGGGAGGGCCCGGGAGCAGGGCGATCATGTGGCGCCCGGTCTCAAGCCACAGGCCGGGGGCCGTGCCGTTGGGGTTGTCCAGGATCTCGGCCCCTTCGGGGACATAACACTGCTTGAGGTTCGAAGCGGACGTGGGCAGGCCGCGGCGCCTGAACCTTTCCCGGATGCGGGACCGGATCTCTTCATGAAAGACAAGCTTCCTGCGCAACACCTTGGCCAGGGTCTCGCGCGTCCGGTCGTCCTCGGTCGGGCCGAGTCCGCCCATGCAGAGGATGAGGCGGGCGCGGCCGAGGGCGGTCCGGAACACCCGGACGAGGTCCCGCTCATCGTCGCCGACGACCGTCTTGAAGGAGACTTCGAGCCCTATCGAATTCAAACCCGCCGCCAGGCGCAGCGAATTCGTGTCCTGGAAATCCGGCGTCAGGAGCTCCGTACCGACGGCGATGATCTCGACCTTCATGGTCCTCCGGGCCTCAAACGGCGAGCAGGGCCAGGCGCGCCAGGGCGGCCGCGACGAGCCCGGCGGCGACGTCGTCGGCCATGATTCCCCAGCCGCCCGGCAGGCTTTCGAGCTTGCGGATCGGCCAGGGTTTGATGATATCAAAAAAACGGAAGAGCGCGAAGGAGATCCCGACGGGGACCCCGCCGCCGGGCAGGAAGGCGAGGGCGATGAGCTGGCCGCAGACTTCGTCGATGATGATGAGGCCGGGGTCGGGACGCCCGAGCTCGGAGGCATAGCGGCCGGCGGCGGCGGCCCCGGAGAAGAAGAGAAGGACGACCAGCATCACATAGAGCGGCCAGGCCAATCTGTGGAGGACCAGCAGGTACCCGATCGCCGCGGCGGCGCTGGCCGCGGTCCCGGGCGCCAGCGGAACGAAGCCAAGGCCGAAAAACGTGGCCAGGACCCCGGAGAAAGACTTCATGGGACGAGCCTCCCTGCGAGATCGTAGGTTTCGGCCGATTCGACGGCCACCGTAACGATCGGTGACGGCGGCTCGGTCATTCCTGGCGGGAGCGCGAAGCGGACGATGCCGTCGACCTCGGGCGCCTGGAAGCGGCCCCGTCCGCTCCAACGCCCGGGCGCGCCGGGGTCGGGCCCCTCGGTGATGACGTCGATCGTCTGTCCCACACGGCTGCGGTTGTGGGCCAGCGAGATCCCGGCTTGGAGGGCCATGATCTCGCTCCTGCGGTCTTCCTTCTCCTCGGAAGTCACTGTCTCCGGGAAAGCGTGAGCGGCCGTGTCTTTCTCGGGCGAATAGGCGAAGACGCCCAAATGGTCGAATCGCGCCTCCTTGACGAAGCGCTTCAAGGCAGCGAACTCTCTCCTGCCTTCGCCAGGAAAGCCGACCATGAGCGAGGTCCGGATGGCGGCGCCGGGGAGCCGGGTCCTGATGCGCTCGAGGAGGCGAAGGGCCCTGGGGGCGTCCAGCCCTCTTGTCATGGCTCTGAGGATGGACGGATCGGCGTGCTGGAAGGGGATGTCGAAATAACGGCAGATCTTCGGGCCGGCCATGACGTCGAGGAGGGGCGCGGTGATCTCCTCCGGATAGCCGTAGAGAAAGCGGATCCATTCGAGGCCCGCGACCCGGGCGAGCCGCCCGAGCAGACCGGCCAGCCCGTTGCGGCGGCCGCGGTCACGGCCGAACCAGGTCGTGTCGTGCGAGATGAGGTCGATCTCTTTGACGCCGAGCGCCGCGAGCGTCCGGGCTTCCCGTTCGATCGAGGCGGCGCTACGGGAGACATAGGGCCCTTTGATCAGGGGAATGGCGCAGAAGGCGCAGCGGTGGGAGCAGCCCTCCGAGACCTTGATGTAGGCCCAGGTTCCGGGGCTGGTGACGAGGCGAGGGGAGAGGTCCGAATACAGGAACGTCCTGTCGGCGCCGCCGGCCGGCCGGCCCTCGACGATCGCGGCGATCTCGTCGAAGCTCCGGACTCCGGTCCACGCGTCGACCTCCGGGAACTTGGCCCGGAGGTGCGGCTGGTCTCTTTCAACGTAGCAGCCGGCGGCGACCACGGCCTGGCCCGGGTGCTTTCGCTTGAGCTCGAGAACGGACGCGATCGTCTGCTCGGCCTCTTCCCGCGCCGGCCCGATGAAGCCGCAGGTGTTGACGATGACGACGTCCGCCTCTTCGGGGGTCGGGACGAACCCGTAGCCGGCCGCCTTGAGCGCGCCGAGCATCACTTCGCTGTCGACCAGGTTCTTGGCGCAGCCGAGGCTGATGAGCGCGATCGTTTTCGGGGCCCGCCGGACGCCCGGGGCGCCGCGCGCCGGCCGGGTCAAGGATAGATCCTGTAGAGGAGCCTGGGGAAGGGGATGGTTTCGCGGATGTGCTTGATGCCGCAGATCCAGGAGACCACGCGCTCGATGCCCATGCCAAAGCCCGAGTGGGGGACACTGCCGTACTTGCGGAGGTCGAGGTACCACTCGTAGGCTTCGCGGGGCAGCTTGTGCTCTTCGAGACGCTTCTCGAGCAGGGCCAGGTCGTGGACCCGCTGGCCGCCGCCGATGACCTCGCCGTACCCTTCCGAGGCCAGAAAGTCGACGCCGAGAACGACGTCGGGGTTCTCCGGGGCCGGCTGCATGTAAAAGGCCTTGATGGCCGTGGGGAAGTGCGTGACGCAGACCGGCGAGGCGTAGAGCTCGGAGATGATCGTCTCCTCGGGCGCTCCGAAATCGCCGCCCCACTCGATCGTCGAGCCTTTCTCGCGCAGGACCGGCACGGCCTCGTCGTAGGTCAGGCGGGGGAACGGCTTCGTGATCGCTTCGAGCGGCTTGGGATCGCGCTCGAGCGTCTCCAGCTCGAGCCGCCGCTTGGTCAGGACCCGCTCCATGATGAACAGGATGAGATCTTCGCCGAGCCCGATGATGTCCTGGAGGGTGGCGAAGGCGACCTCGGGCTCGACCATCCAGAACTCGATGAGATGGCGGCGGGTCTTCGACTTCTCGGCCCGGAATGTCGGGCCGAAGCAGTAGACCTTGCCGAAGGCCATGGCCGTCGCCTCGTTGTAGAGCTGGCCGCTCTGGCTGAGGTAGGCCTTCTGGTCGAAATACTCCGTCTCGAAGAGGGTCGTCGTGCCCTCGCAAGCGCTCGGCGTCAGAATCGGCGTGTCCATCAGGCGGAAGCCGCGGCCGTCGAAGAAGTCGCGGACGGCCTTGATGACCTCGGCCCGGACGCGCAGGACGGCGTGCTGCTTGGAGGACCGAAGCCAGAGGTGGCGGTGCTCCATCAGGAAGGGAGTGCTGTGCTCCTTGAGCGTGATGGGATAATCCTCGGCCACCTGGACGATCTCGAGCTCGGCCATCGAGAGCTCGAAGCCGCCCGGGGCGCGCTTGTCGGCCCGGACCTTGCCCCGGACGATGAGCGAGGACTCCTGGGTCAGGCGGTCGAACTGCTGGAACAGGAGCGAGTCCTTTTCGGCGCTGAAGGCCGTCGCCTGGATGAGGCCCGTGCCGTCGCGCACGAGGAGGAAGCGGACCTTGCCGGAAGAGCGCTTGTTGTAGACCCAGCCGCGGATCTCGACGTCCTGCCCATCGCAGGCCGCGATGTCTTCGATGTAAACCCATTTCATAATGCGCTCATTATAAGGAATATAATGCCCTTATGCAATCGGAAGCTGCGTGCCTGTCGGTCGCTGAGCGGCTCGAAGGTCCATCTCTCCCTCATGGGAAAAGTTTGAAGACGTCGGTCCGTACGCCGGACTCGGCCGGCAGGGAGCGAACCTTGGACGCGACCATCAGAAGCGCGACGGAGAGGCTCGGAGGAGCGCTTCTGGGAAATATCTTAGGAAAGGCAATTATTTAAGATATTTCGCAGAATTGTGGCTTCGAGTACTCAGCCCCGATTCTGCAGGTCGCTCCGAAGACTTCGCTTCCCGCCGGCGGTTTCCACTGAAACTTCCCTCGTCCGCCACGCGTCCCGACTAAACTTTTCCAATATCGGGTTCGACGGCCCTCCTCGCCGCTAAAAATCGCGACCTCCTCAGCGCGACTCTCATAACCGCCAAAGATGCAAGGCCACGGAAGCTGCGATTCCAAAGGTGGGCTGGCAGAAACGCTGCGCGTGAAAAATAAGATATTTGGGCTATAATCCGTGCAGAAAGATGGCTAAGCCGAAGGAGTTCGCACCGGTCAAGCTGATCTGCGGCGTGATCTTTAAAGAGGATGCGCTCTACGACGAGCTCAAGAGGCGGCTCGAGGCGGAGTGGGGGAGGGTCGACAGCGAGGGCCCGCCGTTCCCGTTCGATCTGACCAGCTATTATGAAGCGGAGATGGGCCCGGGACTCGTCCGGCGGTTCACGAGCTTCGAGACCCTGGTGGCGCCGGAGTCGCTCCCGGAGAAAAAGCTCCGGGCGATCGCGATCGAAGAGTCGCTCCGGCTGGAGCATGGGACCGCGGGCCGTCCGGTCAACATCGACCCCGGCTACCTCTCCGCCGCGGCGCTGGTCATGGCCACGGCCAAGGACTTCGCCCACCGCGTCCCTCTCGCCAAGGGCATCTATGCCCACCTCGAATTCCTATTCACCAAGACGGGCGCCAGGCCGCTCGAGTGGACCTACCCCGACCTCAGGCGCGAGCCGGCGCAGGCCTATTTCCGCAGGGTGAGAGAAATCTACCTGAGGCAGCTTCGCGAACGCCCGGCCTGACCCGGGATCAGCCTTCGGGGTGAAAGGCGGAGATCGACCGCAGCTTGGCGATGATCTCGGGGAGCACCCTCAGGACGACGGGGATATCCTCTTCCGTGTTGGAGCGGCCAAGGGACATCCGGATCGAGGAACGGGCGATCTCAGGCCGCAGCCCAATGGCCTGGAGGACATGGGAGACCTCTTCGGACTCTTCGCTGCAGGCCGATCCGGTCGAAACATAGATCTCCTTGGTCGCCAGGGCGAGGAGGATGGCTTCGGCCTCGAGACCGGGAAAGGCGAAATTGAGGGTGCTCTGGACCCGGTTCGCGGGATGGCCGTTGAACTTGGCCCACGGGATCTTCTGTTCGATGCCCCGTTTGAGCGTCTCCGCCAGCTTCTCGATCCGGGCCCTCTCCTTGCGTCCTTTCTCTTCGAGGACGCGGACGGCTTCGCCGAAGCCGATAATGCCGGCCGTGTTCTCCGTCCCGGCCCGAAGCCCCCTCTCCTGGCGTCCGCCGCGGACGAAAGGACAGATCGTCGCGCCGCGGCGGATGTAGAGGGCGCCGATTCCCTTAGGACCGTAGATCTTGTGCGCGGAAACGGTCAGGAGATCGACGCCGAGCTTGCGGGCGTCGACGTCGATCTTGCCGAAGCTCTGGACCGCGTCCGTGTGGACGGGGATGCCGCGCTCGTGCGCGATCCGGGCGATCTCCGCGATCGGCTGGATGGTGCCGATCTCGTTGTTGGCGTGCATGACCGAAACGAGTCCCGTCTTCGGGGTCAAGGCCGACCGGAGATGGTCGAGATCGATGCTGCCGTATCCGTCGACGGGCACGAACGTGACCTTGAAGCCGCGCTTTTCCAGCGCCTTGGCCGCCTCGATCACGGCCGGGTGCTCGATCGCCGAGGTGACGAATTCGTTCCGCTCCGGCGCGGCATCGAAGGTCCCGAAGATGGCGAAATTGTCCGCCTCGGTTCCCGAGCCGGTAAAAAAGATCTCGCCCCGGTCGACGCCGAGGGCCCCGGCCACGCGCTCGCGGGCCTCATTCATCAGTTCCTTGACCCGCCGGCCGATCGGGTAGAGGGAGGACGGGTTGCCGAAATGCTCCCGGAGGAACCAGGCCATCTTCTCGGCGACGGCCGGATCGACCGGCGTCGTGGCATTGTGGTCGAGGTAGATCATGGCAATATTCTATCAGAACGGGAGACAAAAAAAGAGGGGCCGCCCCTCTTCGGAACAGCCCCTCTCGATCGAGCCGTCAGGCGAGCTTCTCTTTGAGGATGCGGACCGCCTCGAGCCCGGCCCTCTGCTGTCCCTCGGCCGCGGCCGCCCCCAGATGAGGGATAGGGATGACATTCGGATGATCAACGAGCGAGAAGTCCTCGGGGGGCTCCTTGTCGAAGACGTCCAGCGCCGCCGCCCGGACCTTGCCGGAGTTGAGGGCGCCGAGCAAGGCCTTCTCGTCGACGACTCCGCCGCGGGCGACATTGACGATGATGACGCCGGTCTTCATCTTGGCGAACTCCGCCTCGCCCAGGATGGGCTTGGCCTGCTTGGGGACGTGGAGGGTGATGAGGTCGGCGGCCGCCAGGAGCTCGTCGAGGGAGACCTGCCTTGCCGCGACATCCGTCTTGATGGGGATGATGTCATAGGCGAGAACGGTCATGCCGAACGCCAGGGCCCGCTTCGCGACCTCCTGCCCGATGCGGCCGAAGCCGATGATGCCCACGGTCTTGCCGAAGAGCTCCGTGCCCTCGAGCGCTTTCTTGTCCCACTTGTGGGCCTTCATCGACAGGATGGCCTTCCAGTGATTGCGGACGGCCCCGAGCATGAGCCCGAACGTGTGCTCCGCGACCGTGATGGACGTCGCGGCGGGGGTGTTGGCGACGAAGATCCCCTTCTCCTTGGCCGCCACTTGGTCGATGTTGTCGAGGCCGATGCCGGCCCGGACAAGGACCTTGAGGTCCTTGCCCGCCTCGATGACGGGGCGGGTGATCTTGGAGGCGCTGCGCACGACGATGGCGCTATAGCCGGGGACGATCTGGATGAGATCGGCCTCGCTCATGCCCTTGTTGACGGTGACCTCGAAACCCGGAACGGCCTTCAGCTCGTCGAGGGCCGCCTTGTCCATGCCGTCGGCGATGAGGATCTTGGTCATTGCCAGTTCTCCTTGAGGACGGCCTGGGCCGCTTTGATGCCGGCTCCGGCCTCGAACTTGTAGCCGAGGTCCATGAGGGTCATCTCGAGGGCCGACAGGGCCGTGATGATGTCGAAGCCGCCCATGTAGCCGAGGTGGGCGATGCGGAAGATCTTGCCCTTGTAGGGGTCCTGCCCGCCGGCGATGTAGGCCATGTACTTGCCCTGCATCGTCTTGACCAGCTTGCCGCCTTCGATGCCTTCCGGCACCTTGCAGCAGGTCAGGACGTTGCCCGGCCGCTTGGCCAGGAGCTCGAGGCCGAGGGCTTTGACGCCGGCCCGGGTCGCGTCGGCGAGGATGCGGTGGTGGACGAAGAGACCTTCCATGCCCATCTTCTTGATGATGTCTAGGGCGTGTTTCTGCTGGACGATGAGGGAGATCGCGGGCGTCCAGGGCGTCGTCTTGTCGGCCAGGTTCTTCTTGGCCTTCTTGAGGTCGAAATAGAACTTGGGCAGCTTGGCGCTCCCGGCCGCGGCCCAGGCTTTCTGGCTTAGGGCGATGAAGGCCAGTCCCGGCGGGATCATGAAGGATTTCTGGGAGCCGGACAGGAAGACGTCGAGCTTCCATTCGTCCATGGGACACGGCGTGACGCCGGCACCGGAGATGCCGTCGACGACGAGGAGCGCCGGGGTCTTGGCCACGACCTCGCCGAAGCCCTGGATGTCGAACATGGCGCCCGAGGAGGTCTCGGAAAGCGTGGCGAACACGGCCTTGCAGTCGGGCATCGCCTTGAGCTCGGCTTCGAGCTCCTCCTTGGAGAGGTCCTTGCCCCATGGATCGAGGACGATCTCCTTATAGGCGACGCCGTAGGCCTTGCAGATATTCCCCCAGCGTTCGCCGAACTTGCCGCCGTTGATCGTCAGGACCTTGTCGCCGGGGCTGAGGAGGTTGGCCACGGCGGCTTCCATGGCCCCGGTCCCGGACGAGGTCAGGATGTAGGCCTCTTCCTTGGTGCCGAAGACCTGCTGGATGCCCTCGGTGACCTCCATGAAGAGGGCCGAGAACTCGGGCGTCCGGTGGTGGAAGATGGGCTCGGCCGCCGCCGACAGGGCCCGCTCGGGGACCGGAGTGGGGCCGGGAGAGAGGAGATAATACTTTTTGATCATCGGGCACTCCTTTGTGAAGTTTTAATGATCGAGGAGATCATGGTCAGAGCGATTTGAGGAGCTCGGTCAGAAGGGCGGTCCGCTCCACGAACGACGGGAGCAGGAGATGTTCATTCTCGGCATGCAGGCCGTCCCCGTCGGGGCCCAGGCCGTCGAGGGTCGGGACGCCCAGGCCGGCTGCGATCGAGGCGTCCGAGCCTCCGCCGGTCTTGCCGGCCTTGAGGGCCAGGCCCAAGCGCCCGGCGATCTCCTGGGCCCGGACATAGAGCTTTTCGGAGGCCTTGGTCTTTTCGAGCGGCGGGGTCGTGCTTTCGACCGCGACCTTGATCCGGGCCCCGTGCACCGCCGGGGCGGCCTCGCGCAGGTTCCGGAGGACCCGGTCACGGTCGGCGGCCGTCCAGAACCGGATGTCCAGAAGGGCCCAGGCGCTTTCGGCGACGACATTGGCCTTCTCGCCGCCGCCGATGAGACCGACGTTCACGGTGGTCTCTCCCTTCCGCAGGCGCTTGAACCGGGCGATCTGGGCCACCAGCTCCTCGATGGCGCTGACGCCCTTCTCGGGTGTGCCGCCGTGGGCCGACCGCCCGTGGACGTCCATCCGGACGACGAGCCGTCCCTTGCGCTCGAGCTTCAGGGCGCCCCCGGGAAGCGCCGGTTCGAGGCAGAGGACGAGAGAGGCCCTGCGGGCCAGCTTCCGGATGAGGTCGGTCGAGGCCGGGCTTCCTGTCTCTTCGGCCGAGTTGACGAAGACCGTGATCTTCTTCTGCGGACGGACATTGAGACCGTGGAGGGCCCGCAGCGAGGCGAGAATCATGGCCAGGCCGGCCTTCATGTCCAGGACCCCCGGTCCGTACAGCCGGTTGCCTTGGACATAGAAGGGCATCTTGGCGATCTTGCCGACGGGCCAGACCGTGTCGAGATGCGTCAGGACGAGGATCTCGTCGTCGGCGTCCTTGGCCCGGCCCGGCGTGAACTCGGCCACGAGGAGGTCGCCGCTGTCCTTCTGAGGATGGGTCGTGACCTTGCAGCCGACCTTCTTGAGCTCCTTGGCCGTGAAAGCCACGCAGGCGTCGACGGCCTTCTTGTCGTCGGTCGGGGATTCGAGCGTCACGATCTGCTTCAGCAGATGGACCAGCTCGCCTTGGCGAGAGCGGAAATAGAGCCGAAAATCCATCGGTCCCTCCACCGGATCGAGAAGCCACACTTTATCATAGTGCGGGGGGAAAAGCACTCCCTTTGTCTTGATTTAGGGGTTTTTTTCCCCTAGAGTAGACGCGAGGCGATTCCCCGTCATGATGAAGAGGACGATTCTCGTTTGCGGTCTGCTCGCCGCCCTGACGCTGCCGCCTCCGCTGACGCCGGAGATCTTCTATCCCTGGAAGGAGACCTACATCGGGGCCCTGGACGCGTCCGGATGGCCCGGAATCGTCATCGCGCCAACGGCCGATTCAGCCTTCGCCTTCGTCCTGAGGGTCGAGCGGGAAGGGGAGGCCGCCGAGAGCGGTGATTTCTATTATCTCGTTTCGGAGGTCGGCGCTCATTCGCCGGACGGCCTCTACGCCCGGATGCGCTTCGACCTCGGGCTGCCGTTCAAGCTGGGCCGGGCGACTCCCATCCTGATGAAACCGTCGCCGCGGCGCCAGGCCCTGACCGTCGAATGGTCCCGCCGCGACGAGAGGACCGTGATCGGACGCATCGTCTGCCCCGAAGGCTCCCGCGTCACCCTCCTCCACTATTTTCCCTGGAGCGGCAAAGGCGAGTTCACGCTGCTTCCGGACGGCCAAGTCCGAGGCCGCTCGGCCGCCCCGGTTCCTCAGGCCTATCTCATCTGGGCCAGCCGGGCCGGCGAAGCGGCCGCCGCCCCTCCCGGAGGCCTCGCCCAGGCGTACGTTCCGGGCGATGACCGCACCCTTGCCTTCGCGGCCGGGGTCGGCGACGACGACGAGCGCCTGGCCGCCCGTCTCTATCGGTACCGGAATGCCGACGCGATCGGGGCGCTCCTCGACGAGGAGTCTCAGGTCTACGAGGAGAAGCGGGTCAAGACCCGCGGCTTGTACGCCGGCGTTCCCGAGGCCATCACCAACAGCCTCCATTGGACCGTCCTCTATCAGCCGGGACGCCACCGCTTCTACATTCCGGCGGGGCGGAACTGGATCTTTCCCCGTCCTGACGGGGGGCCCGAGGCTTGGACCGTCTTTTCCGGCAGTGCGTTCCTGACAGCGCTCGAGCTCGCGGTCGAAAGCCAAAAGCTTGCGGTCGACGCCCTCCAGGCCGTGCTCGAAACCCAATATCCCAACGGCAACATCCCCAATTGGCGGGGTGACTCGAGCGGCTCGGCCGACCGGTCCCAACCGCCGATTGGCTCGTTCGTCACCCTGAAGCTCTTCGAGCGCCTGGGGGACCTGCAGATGCTGCGGCGCGCCTATCCGTACCTCCAGCGGTGGCACGATTTCTGGACGGCGCGGCGCCCGAACGGCCTGCCCCGGCGCGACGGCAACGACGACGGCCTCCTCGAATGGGGATCGGACACAGCCCTCGTCGGCAAGAGCGTCCCGTCATGGGAGAAGAGCGCCTCCGGCCGGATGAGGGCCGGCTGGGAATCCGGCCAGGACGACCTGCCGGACTGGGACGACGTCCCGTTCAACGAGGAGTCCGGAACGCTGGCGTTGAATTGCGTCGACCTGAGCTCGCTCTACGCCCTGGATGCCTGGTGCCTGGGGGAGATCGCCGCAGTCCTCGGCCGGCCTGTCGATGTCGAGCGCTATCGGGGAGAATATGAGGCCATGAAATCGCTCGTCAACGCCGGGCTCTGGAACGATAAGGAGGGCTTCTACGAGGACCGCTACTGGGACGGCCGGTTCTCCGTCCACAGGCCCGCTTCGGGATTTTTCCCTCTGCTTGCCCGGATCCCCGACGAGGCCCGGGCCCAGAGGATGCTCAAGCACCTCCTTG
>Ga0326732_1000094_pt1 | contig 19959 bp, 18 predicted proteins | sample MHFSIPfraction_4_FD_207644 | JGI IMG/M metagenome (GOLD analysis project Ga0326732, IMG submission 207644) | Lab enriched peat soil microbial communities from Michigan Hollow, Ithaca, NY, United States - MHF12FN SIP fraction | ecosystem: Environmental > Terrestrial > Soil > Wetlands > Peat...
CCAAAGACAAGATCCTGGGCTACATGATCCTGAGCATCGTCGTCGTCGTTGTGCTGTACGTCGTGCTCGGCTTCGTCCAGGGCTCCTTCGCCGTCCGCTACGGCCGGCTCTGATCGAGCTCTGCGACGATCCTGAGGAAGGCTTCGTTCGGCGAGGGCGCTCCGGTGATGGGACGCCCGATGACGAGGTAATCCGCTCCCTTTCCCACGGCCTCGGCCGGGGTCATGATCCTCTTCTGGTCCTGCGCGGCCGCCCAGACCGGCCGGATCCCCGGCGTGACGATGAGCAGCTCCCGCCCGTATTCCTTGCGCAGGACCTCGATCTCCTGGGGCGAGCAGACGACGCCGTCCAGGCCCGCGGACTTGGCCAGGCCGGCCAGCCGCAGGACCTGCGAGGCCACGTCCGCGCCCATGCCCACCTCTTCGAGATCGGCCCCCTTCAGGCTGGTCAGGATCGTGACGCCGAGAAGGATGGGCTTCGGGCCCTGGCCGGCCGAGGCCTTGGCCGCTTCGGCCGCCCGGGCCATCATCTCCCGGCCGCCGGAGGTGTGGATGGTCATCATCTGGACGCCGTGCTTGATGGCCGAGCGCACCGCCCCGGCCACGGTGTTGGGGATGTCGTGAAGCTTGAGGTCGAGGAAGATGTCCTTGCGCAGGGCCCTGAGCTTGCGGAAAAGGGCCGGGCCCTCGGCCGTGAAGAGCTCCAGGCCGACTTTGAAGGTCCGGGCGTCCTTGAGCCGGCTGACGAGGGCCAGTCCGTCCTCTTTGGTCTGCACGTCGAGGGCGATGATGATGCGGTCGGCGTTGGAGGGGGTCATGGGGGGGTCCTTTCGTCGGTTCAGGATGTCTCGAGCGTCCCGATGACGTCGCGGACGGCCGCGACCCCGTGAGCTTCGCACCAGCTCCGGATCTCGGCGACGATGCGCGCGGCGGCGTCGGGATCGACAAAATTCGCGGTCCCGACCTCGACCGCGGCCGCGCCGGCGACGAGGAACTCGAGGGCGTCCGTCCCGGTCATGATGCCGCCCATGCCGATGACCGGCACCTTGAGCCGCGATGCGACCTGGTGGACCATCCGCAGGGCGATCGGCTTGATGGCCGGCCCGCTCAGCCCGCCGTAGACGTTGCCGAGTTTGGGACGGCGGGTCTCGAGGTCGACGGCCAGGGCCAGGAAGGTGTTGACCAGGGCCACGGCGTCCGTCCCGGCCTCCTCGGCCGCCTGGGCGATCTCGACGATGCTGGTGACGTTGGGCGAGAGCTTGGTGATGAGGGGACGCCGGCTCGCGGCCTTGATCCTTTTCACCAGCTCGAAGGTCGTCCGGGGCGAGAGGGCCGGGCAGGCCCCTTCCTTCTTGACGTTGGGGCAGGAGATGTTGAGCTCGTAGGCGGCGATGCCCTCGTGCCGGTCCAGGAACTCGACGACCGCCGCGTACTCGTCGTCGTCCGCGCCGCAGACGTTGACGATGATCGCCGTATCGATGCGGCGGAGCTTGGGCAGGACCGTCCCGGCGAAGGCCTCGACGCCGACGCCTTGGAGGCCGATGGCGTTGATGAGGCCGCTGGCCGTCTCCACCAGCCGGGGCGGGGGATTCCCCTCGCGCGGCCCGTAATAAAGCCCCTTGACGACGATCCCGCCGAGCTTCCCGAGGTCGAGATAGGGCTCGAACTCGAGGCCGTAGCCGAAGGTGCCGCTGGCCGTGAGGACCGGATTGCGGAGCTTGAGGAAACCGAGATCCGCCGAAAGATCGACCGCTTTCGCCCTCAGGGCCATAGGATGCGCTCCCCCGGGAAGACCGGGCCTTCCTCGCAGATCTTCACCCATCCGTCCCCCTTCTCGTTCCTGATCCGGTGGACGCAGCCCCAGCAGGCGCCGATGCCGCAGCCCATGATGGACTCGAGGGAGAACTCGGCCGGGATCATGTGCTTCGCGGCGAGCGACGCCAGGGCCTTCATCATCGGGTCCGGGCCGCAGGCGTAGATCATGGCGGGCTTTTCCTTGTCCATCTCGATGGCGGCGAGCCCGGTGACCAGGCCTGCGAAACCGAAGCTGCCGTCGTCGGTCGAACACAGGAATTCGATGCCCGCCTCCTCGAACCGGTCCCGGAGGGGAATATCGGCAAGGCAACGGCCTCCGTAGAGCACGATCGGCTGGCTCCCGGCTTTGAACAGCTCGCGGGCCAGAAAGTAGAGCGGCGCGATCCCCCGGCCGCCGCCGACGAGATAAGCGGTCTTCCCCTTCATAGACGCCGGAATAGTGAATCCCTTGCCCAGAGGGCCGATGATGTCGAGCCGATCGCCGCGCTTTTTCCGGGATAGGATCCCGGTGCCTTGTCCGGCGACCTTGAAAAAGAGCTCGATGCCGCCAGCGCTCGCGTCGTGGATGCCCAGGGGGCGCCGGAGCAGGGGGAAGGTCCCTTCGGAGACCTTGACCATGACGAACTGGCCGGGCCGAGCCCCGCGGCCGAGCTCCGGCGAATCAACGACAAGGCGGAAATGGTCGCCCCAGACTTGGACTTCGCGGAGCCGGGCCTGTCTCTCGATCGTCATGATGGTTCCGGGATTCGATTCGCCCCATAAACTAGCAGAAAAGCCAGGTTTTTGGCAATCGGAATGTTCGCGGGGACCGTCCGGCCCGGCTTGACGGGTTCCCGGAGAAGCGCCTATCATGGGGACAGGATGAGGACCCCCCGGGCTGCGCTATTGGCTGTCGTTTTGCCGTTTTTCCTGGCCAGCCTGGCCTGGCCCCAGGACTCCCATTATTGGACGAGCCAGTACGGCTCCCGGGCCACCCTCCTCGGCGGGGCGGTCATCGGCAGCGTTCTCGACCTCTCCGGGACTTACTACAATCCCGGCGGCATGAGCCTGGTCGAGAAGCCGCATACGATCATGGCCGCCAACGTCTTCCAGTATCCCCGCGTGACCCTGGCCCGGACCGTTCCCGGGAGTGTCTCTCTCAACAGGTTCAGTCCCGGGCCGGCGCCCGTTCTGCTCGCCGGGACCATTCGCATCCGCCGTCTCCGCGATCATTGGTTCGGCTATTCCTTCGTGGCCCGGCAGGCCGTCAAGCTCGGCATCTCGAGCTCCGCCGCGGGAGTCCGTGAAGTCCTCCCGGACGCGCCGGGATTGGAGGATTACATCACCCAGTTCAGGCTTGACGAGAAGCTCACCGAAAGCTGGTTCGGCCTGACCTGGTCCTACAAGGTCTCCCGGCACGTCGGAGTCGGCATCACCCAGTACATCGCCTACCGCTCCCATCGGGCCATCACCCAGGAGCTGGTCGAAGCGCTGGGCCAGGGAAGCCGCCTGGCCGTGGCCATCGGAGAAAGGCAGTACTCGTATTATCATTTCCGGGCCCTCTGGAAGATCGGCCTGGCCTGTGATTTCGAGAAGATCACCTTGGGCCTCACGCTGACCTCCCCCAGCCTGTCCATCGGCGGCAGCGGCTCGACCGGCGTCGATTCCACGTTGGCCGGGCTGGATATGAACGGAGACGGGACCCCCGACGATTTCCTGGCCTCGGATTTCCGCGCCCGGCTGCCCGTGACCTATGAGACGCCCTTTTCGATCGCGGCCGGCATGACCCTCAAGATCCGGACGATCCGGCTCTACACGAGCACAGAATGGTTCGCCCGGGTCCTGCCCTACACCGTCGTCGACTCGCCGCTCGTGGTCGCCCAGTCGAGCGGCGAGATCGTGTCGACCGACGTCACTCAGGAGCTCGCGGCCGTCCTGAACTGGGGCGTGGGGCTCGAGTGGTCCTATTCGCCGCGCTTCAAAGGCTACGCCAGCTTCACGACCGACTATTCGGCGAAGAAACCCGGGACGAAGACCAATATCTCGTTGACCGATTGGGACATTCACCACATCGTCACGGGCGGGGAGTTCTTCATCAAGAAATCCTCGGTCACCTTCGGCGTCGGATTGTCGTTCGGGGGCCGCGAGATCGGCGAGCGCCCCGACATCGTCGCGCGGAGCGGCCTCGAGGGGGCCTGGGACCCGTTCAAGTCGCTGAAGTTCCGCTACAACTGCTACAAGCTGATCTTCGGCTTCGCGATTTGAGCCTGCGGGGCGCGAGCCCTGCTGGCGAAAATCGGGGATGGCGAAAATCGGGACATGACCGGGAAATTCGGGACTCCCGAAAATTCATGGGACACGATCCCTTTTCCAGAGAAAAGGGTCATGTCCCGAATTTTCCGGTGTCCCGTGAATTTCCTGCGTGTCCCAAGGATTTTCCTGGCGGGGCGTTGCGCTTAGGCCCGCGAAAATCCTATAATAACCCCCTAGTGTTTTGAACCCGTCACCCCAGGAGGATCCGTCCATGAAGGTTTCCCAGCGCGGACAAGATATTCAGGCCTCCCCGATCCGAAAGCTGAAGCCCTACGCCGACCAGGCCAAAGCCAAGGGGATCAAGGTCTTCCACATCAACATCGGCGACCCCGATATCCCCGCCCCGGGGCCGGTGATGGACACCTTCCACAATTGGAGCCAGCCCGTTCTGGCCTACGGGCCGGCCCAGGGCTTTCTCGAGCTGCGGGAGGCCGTTACCCGCTATTTCGCGAACTACGACATCCCCCTCGGGCCGGACGAGGTCCTGATCACGACCGGGGGGTCCGAGGCCATCCATTTCACCTTCTCCGTCATCGGCGACGTCGGCGACGAGATCATCATCCCCGAGCCCTATTACACGAACTACAACGGCTACGCGGCCTTCGCCGGGCTCAAGATCGTCCCCCTGCCGCTCAGCGTCGAGGACGGCTTCCGCCTGCCGCCGGCCGAGGCCATCGAGGCCCGGATCACGCCCCGGACCAAGGCCATCCTGCTCTGCTCGCCGAACAATCCCACAGGAACCGTCTACACGCCCGAGGAGCTCGACCGCGTTGTCGGGCTGGTCAAGAAGCATGACCTGTTCCTGGTCGGCGACGAGGTCTACAAGGAGTTCGTCTACGACGGGCTCAAGCACAAGAGCATCCTCGAGTACGCGGACATCGCGCAGCGGGTCGTCGTGGTCGACAGCATCTCCAAGCGCTTCAGCTGCTGCGGCGCCCGGATCGGCATGATCATCACCCGCAACAAGGACGTCTACGCGGCGGCCCTGAAGTTCGCCCAGGCCCGGCTCTGCCCGCCGTCGGTCGAGCAGATGGCCGCCCTGGCCGCCTACAACATGCCCATGAGCTACTTCCAGGGCGTCAGAGACGAGTACGATAAGCGCCGCAACGTCCTCTACGACGGCCTCAAGAACATCCCCGGCGTCGTCATCCGCAAGCCCGAGGGCGCTTTCTACGTCATCATCCGCTTGCCGGTCAAGGACGTCGAGCACTTTGCGGTCTGGCTCCTCTCGGAGTTCTCGCTCGACGGCAAGACGGTCATGATCGCCCCGGCCCCCGGCTTTTACTCGACGCCAAGCCTGGGGACGGACGAGTGCCGCATCGCTTACGTCATCAACGTGGACGAGCTGCGCGAGGCGATCCGGGTCTTCAAGGCCGGCCTCGAGCGCTACCAAGCCATCCACGGTTGAAGGCAGGCGGCGCCGTGAGCGAATCGGGGAGGGTCCTGCGCCAGGCCCTGGCCCTGGGGGCGCTCGCCATTCTTGTCGCTGCGGCCGTGCACTTCCCGCTCATCACGAGGTTCGCCCGGGGCGAGTTCCGCGAGTCGTTCTTCCAGGCCTCCGCGTACCCCGGCGTCCGCCTGATCACGGTCGAGGAAGCCGAGGACCTGTGGCGGACGGCGCACGCCGCGTTCATCGACGCCAGGCGTCCGAGCCTCTACGACGAGGGGCACGTGCCGGGAGCCCGAAACGTGCCGGCGTCCGAGACCGATAAGGCCGTGCCGAGCGACGTCCTGAGTTCGTCACGGGCGGGGACCCTCGTCGTCTACTGCGAGGGAGGGGATTGCCAATCGAGTCTCCTCCTGGCCAAGCGGCTTCACGGCGAAGGGTTCACCGATATCCGGGTCATGACTGAAGGCTGGAAGGGATGGACGGCGGCCGGCCTTCCGGAGGAGCGGGGCGATGGTCAAAGATAGGCCCATCCTCTTCGTCTTCCGGTTCGTCCTCGGCGGCCTGTTCGTCTATGCGGGCCTCGTCAAGGCCCTCGAGCCGCTCGATTTTGCCCAGAACATCCGCAACTACGCCCTCGTCGGGCAATCGCTGTCCTTCATCGCCGCGATCGTCCTGCCCTGGCTCGAGATCCTGGCCGGCGCCTGCCTCGTCGCCGGCATCTGGAAGCGCGGCGCGGCTTTGGTCATCTCCGGTCTTCTGATCTTCTTCATCGTCCTGACCGTCGTGACCATGATCCGCGGCCTCGACATCGACTGCGGCTGCTTCGGCGCCATCGACCGCAAGGCCGGTTTGAGCGTCATCCTCGAGGACCTGGCCATGCTCTACCTCGGACTCTGCCTCCTCTTTGCCCCCCGCACGTCGTCCTGAGGCCGTGTTGAATTCAGGCGGGAATCCGTGTATATTTTCATAAATACCTTAAGTATCAGGAGATGACCGATGGCTAAGAAGTACGTCTATTTCTTCGGGGCCGGCGCCGCCGAAGGCAATATGAAGATGAAGGACATCCTCGGCGGCAAGGGCGCCAACCTGGCCGAGATGGCCGGGATCGGCCTGCCGGTTCCCCCGGGTTTCACGATCTCGACCGAGGTCTGCGCGCTCTATTACAAGAACCGGGAGCGGATCCCCGAATCGCTCCGCCTCGAGGTCGAGAAGAACCTGAAGACGCTCGAGAAGGCTGTCGGCCAGGCGTTCGGCGATCCCAAGAGCCCCCTGCTCGTGTCCGTCCGCTCCGGGGCCCGGGCCTCCATGCCGGGGATGATGGACACCATCCTCAACCTCGGCCTCAATGACAAGACGGCCGGCGCCCTGGCCGCGAAGACCGGCAACGAGCGCTTCGTCTACGATTCCTACCGCCGCTTCGTTCAGATGTACGGCGACGTCGTCCTCGGCCTCAAGCCCGTCCACAAGGACGACATCGACCCCTTCGAGGAGATCATCGAACGGAAGAAGCGCCAGCTCGGCGTCAAGAGCGACACCGACCTCTCGGCCGCCGACCTCAAGGACCTCGTCGCCCGCTTCAAGGAGGCCATCAAGACGAAGACCGGCCAGGAGTTCCCCGACGACCCCAAGAAGCAGCTCTGGGGCGCGATCGGCGCCGTCTTCGGCTCCTGGATGAACGACCGGGCCATCGCCTACCGCAAGATGTACGACATCCCCGAGGCCTGGGGCACGGCGGTCAACGTCCAGCTCATGGTCTTCGGCAACATGGGCAACGACTCCGGCACCGGCGTCGCCTTCACCCGCGATGCGGCCACCGGCGAGAACGTCTTCTATGGCGAATACCTGATGAACGCCCAGGGCGAGGATGTCGTCGCCGGCATCCGCACGCCCAAGCCGATCTCCCAGCTGGCCAAGGACGATCCCAAGGCCTACGCGGAGCTCGAGAAGATCCGCCGCATCCTCGAGAAGCATTACACCGACATGATGGACATCGAGTTCACGATCCAGCAGGGCCATCTCTACATGCTCCAATGCCGGGTCGGCAAGCGCACCGCCTTCGCTGCCATCAAGATCGCCGTCGACATGGTCGGCGAGAAGCTCATCAGCGAGAAGGACGCCCTGTCGCGGATCGAGCCGGACCAGCTCAACCAGCTCCTCCGGCCCATTTTCGACCCGGCCGAAAAGGCCGCGACCGTCAAGGGCGGCCGGCTGCTGGCCAAGGGGCTCAATGCCGGGCCCGGCGCGGCCACGGGGCGCCTCGTCTTCAATTCCGTCGACGCCGAAGCCTGGGCCAAGCGCGGCGAGAAGGTCATCCTGACCCGCATCGAGACCTCGCCCGAGGACATCAAGGGCATGAGCGCGGCCGAAGGCATTCTCACCGCCCGCGGCGGCATGACCTCCCACGCCGCCCTGGTCGCCCGGCAGATGGGCCGGGTCTGCGTCGCCGGCTGCGGCGAGCTTCTCATCGACTACGGCGCCCACACGATGACCGTCAAGGGCCGGACGATCAAGGAGGGCGACTGGATCTCGATCGACGGCACGACCGGCGAGGTCATCGAGGGCAAGATCAACACCCGGCCGTCCGAGGTGCTCCAGGTCCTGGTCGAAAAGACCCTGCCGCCGGCCAAGGCGCCCGTCTATCAGACCTTCGCCAAGGTCATGTTGTGGGCCGACAAGTACCGGACCCTCAAGATCCGGACCAACGCCGACCAGCCCGACCAGTCCAGGAACGCGGTCGCCTTCGGGGCGGAGGGCATCGGCCTCTGCCGGACCGAGCACATGTTCTTCGGTGAGGGCAAGATCGGCCCGATGCGCGAGATGATCCTGGCCGACACGGTCGAGCAGCGGAAGACCGCCCTGGCCAAGCTGCTGCCGCTCCAGCGCCGGGACTTCGCCGGCATCTTCGAGGTCATGGCCGGCCGGCCCGTGACCATCCGGACGATCGACCCGCCGCTCCACGAGTTCCTGCCCCACGAAGAGAAGGGCCAGCGCGAGGTCGCCGCCGATATGGGCATCTCCTACGAGAAGGTCAAGGAGCGCGTCGAGTCCCTGCATGAGTTCAATCCCATGCTCGGCTTCCGCGGCTGCCGCCTGGGGATCATCTATCCCGAGATCACCGAGATGCAGGCCCGGGCCATCTTCGAGGCCGCCGCGGCGACGAAGAAGAAAAAGATCCCGGTCCTGCCCGAGGTCATGATCCCGCTCGTCGGCCATGTCAAGGAGCTCCAGAACCAGGAGCGGCTCGTTCGGGCCACGGCCGAGGCCGTCATGCGGGAACAGGGCGTCAAGTTCGACTACATGGTCGGCACGATGATCGAGATCCCGCGCGGCGCCATCACCGCCGACGAGATCGCGACCGTAGCGGAATTCTTCAGCTTCGGCACGAACGACCTGACCCAGACGACGCTCGGCGTCAGCCGAGATGATGCTGCCCGCTTCCTCATCCCCTACGTCGAGAAGGAGATCTACGCCAAGGACCCGTTCGAGGTGCTCGACCGCGACGGCGTCGGACAGCTCATGCGCATGGCCGTCGAGAGGGGCCGCAAGACGCGGCCGGGGATCAAGCTCGGCATCTGCGGCGAGCACGGCGGCGAACCGTCGTCGATCGAGTTCTGCCACCTCATCGGGCTGAATTACGTCAGCTGCTCGCCCTTCCGGGTGCCCATCGCCCGGCTGGCGGCGGCCCGGGCGGCCATCCTCAACGCTCCCGCCCCGAAGAAAGCGGCGAAGAGGGCGCCCCGCAAACGCTGACGCAGCCGGGGTCCCTTTTTTCCGGCCGCGTTTTTTGATATGTTGAAGCCCGCATGGGCGATCTTCTCAACCTCTTCAAGGTTCTCGTCGGCAAGCGCTTCCCGTTCCAGCTCATCTACAGCAACGAGTACTGGATGGTCGAGACCGGCAAGCACGTCTTCCCCCTCCAGAAATACCGCCTCGTTTACGAGAACCTCCTGGCCATGGGGGCGAAAAAGGGGAATTTCCTCCGGCCCCGCCCGGCGCCGGACGAGGACATCCTTCTTGTTCACACCCCGCGCTACCTCAAGCGCGTCAAGACGGGCGGGTTGAGCGCCGCGGAGCTCAAGGCCCTCGAGGTCCGCTATTCCCCCGAATTCGTCCGCTTCGCCCTGCTCTCAGTCGGCGGCACGATCCTGGCCGCCCGCAAGGCCGTCGAAACGGGGCTGGCCGTCCATATCGGCGGCGGCTTCCACCACGCCTTTCCCGACCACGGCGAGGGCTTCTGCCTTCTCAACGACGTGGCCGTCGCCGCCTCCAAGGCCGTCGCGGACAAGCTCGTCGAGCGGGTCATGATCGTCGATTGCGATCTCCACCAGGGCAACGGGACGGCCGCCGCCCTGGCAGGCCGTCCGGAGATCTTCACCTTGTCCATTCACCAGATGGACATCTACCCCACGGAGAAGCCCCGGAGCACCGTCGACATCGGCCTTTGGGCCGGCGACGGCGACGCTAAATACCTGGCCGAGCTGCGGGCGCACATCCCCAAGGTCTACAAGGAATTCCGGCCGAACCTCGTCATCTACCTGGCCGGCGCCGATCCCTACGAGAAGGACCAGCTCGGGGGCCTGTCCCTGACCAAGGCGGGATTGAAGGAGAGGGACAAGCTCGTCGTCGAAAGCGCCAGGAGCCTGGGGATCCCCGTCGCCATCGTCCTGGCCGGGGGGTATTCTCAGGAGATCAAGGATACCGTCGACATCCACCTCAACACGGTGCGCATCGCCCAGCGGGTACAGCGGATCTATCCGCAGCCGCCCTCGGAACTGGCCGCCGTGCGCCGTCCCGTCTGAGCGCTATTCCTGCAGGAAGATGTGGCCGAAGACCTTGGCGTCCCCGACCATGTTGTCGATAATGCAGTACTCGTTCGGCTGATGGGCGGTCTCGTCGAGCTTGGACCAGCAGGCCGCGGAGAATCCCGCCCTTCGGAACACGGCGGCCACCGTCCCGCCGCCGATGCCCATGGCCTTGGCGTCCTTCTTGTAGACGGCCTGGACCGCCTTCTTGAGGGCCAGTACGACGGGGGCCTGGGCCGGCGTCGGAGGGGCGGCCGGGGCCTTCTGCTGGATCTCGGCCTGGATCTTGACCTTGAACTTCTTCTCGATCCGCGCCGCGATCTTCCGGATCGTGCTTTGCACTTCCTGGGTCTTGACCTTCGGCAGGATCCTCATGTCCATGTAGAAGATGTCCTCGCCGGGGATGGTGTTGACGTTGGGGACGTTGGCCTCTTTCTTGGTCGGCTCGAAGGTGGAGATGGGCGGATCGAAGAGCCGGTCCCGGCCCGGGTAGATCTTGTAGAGATCATTCAAGGCGGTGATGAAGAAGCTGGCCGCCTTGAAGCTGTTGATGCCCTTCTCGGGCGTCGAGCCGTGGGCCTGCTTGCCGAGCGTCTTGAACTTGAGCCAGAGGAGGCTCTTCTCGGCCACCTCGATCATGGTCCCGTGCTCGTCGCCGGCGTCGGGCACGATGATCAGGTCCTGCTTGCGGAAGCACTTGTGCTTCAGGAGGACGTGCTCGATGCCTTTCACGCTGCCCGTCTCCTCGTCGGCGACGAGAGCGATGCCGATATCGAAGGCAGGGACGATGCCCTCGGCCCGCAGGGCCTTGACTGCGAAGAGCGAGGCGACCATGTCCTGCTGGTTGTCCTCGACGCCGCGGCCATAGACCCGGCCCTTCTCGACCCAGGCCTTGAAGGGATCGCCCCGCCAGAGGGACACCTCGCCGGGCGGAACGACGTCCATGTGGGTCATGACCCAGATCGTCCGGGCGTGGCTCTTGCCCCGATAATAGGCGAGGATGTTCGGCCGATAGCCGGCGGGCGCGTCGAGATCGGGGGTCTTGACGACGGAGATGTCGACGAAGCCGTTGGCTTTGAGCCATTCGACCAGGAACTCGGCCTTCTTGGCTTCACCTTCCCCGCCGCTTGACGGGGCGATCGCCGGGATGGCGCAGAGCTTCATCTGGAGATCGACCATCTCGTCGCGGTACTGCTCGATCCGTCGGGCCAGCTTATCGAAAGTTCCGTTGGAATTCATGCGAGGACTCCTGGGTGTGGGCATTTCGGCCGCATCTTACCACGCCGGGCCCCGAAAGACAAAGCCGCCCGGACGGTCAGACGGCCGCAGAAGTCCGGCCCTGCCGAAGCATGCGCACGCCGATGAAGCCGTACTGGACAAAAGACGCGGCCGTCAGCAGGGCCGTCAGGATATAAAGCCAGCCCAGCGACTGAGGCGACGTGCCTGCGGCGTTCAGGTAGAGCACGAAATAGATCAAGAAGACCTGACAGACCGTGCTGGCCTTCCCCGTGAGCACGGGGCGGAACGTCCTCTTCCCCCGGAGGGCGATGATGATCAGGGCCCCGAGCGCGATCGCGACGTCGCGGCCGACACAGAGGCCCGTCAGCCATATCGGCAGGGTGTTGGGTTGGGCGATCGCCGGCAGGGTCAGGACGACGAACGCCGACGTCAGCAGGATCTTGTCGCCCATCGGGTCCAGCCACAAGCCCAGCGTGGACTTGAGGTGGAAGAAGCGGGCCGTGAAGCCGTCGAGGGCGTCGGTCGCCCCGGCGATCAGGAAGACGATGAACGCCGGCCAGGGCTTCTTCTGGACCATCATGACGATGAAGACGGGCGTCAGCAGGACCCGCGACAGAGACAGGACGTTGGGCAGGGTGAGGAGCTCGGACCGGCGCGGGGGCTCCTCCGGCGCTTTGACGAGCTCAGCGGATCCGTTCAGATCGTCCATGGCGCGGCCTTACCGAGCCAGCTTCTGGATGATGTCGAGGACCCGGATCGCCTCTTCGCCGGAAACGGTCCTTTCCGGCTCGAACTTCCTATCCGGGGTCAGCGTCATGATCTCGAAGGCGACGGCCTTGGTGATCGACGGATTATAAGGGTTGTCCGGGGCCACGTCGGCGATCTGGATCCGGCGCTCTTCGACCAGGGGCACGAACCGGGCCCCCCGTTCCTGCAGGACGCCGATGAGCCGGACGGCCGCGTCGGCCAGCTCGGCCCGGTTGATGATCCGCCGCGGCTGGAAGGTGTGGTTCACGGAGGCCCGGATGATCTCGAGGGAGGCGACCGTGACGATGAAGCGCTGGGCCCATGATGTCGCGATGTCGACCAGGATCTCGGTCCGTCCGCCCGCCGCGGCCAGGTCCTTTTCGAATTTGACGCCGATGAGCGCGGCCAGGTCCTCGCGGGTCACGGACTCCAGGGCCGGGATGGCGTCGTACTGGCTCGGGATCTCGTAGACGCCCAGCTTGGCCTTGAGCTCTTCGACCCGCTTGCCGATGGAGGGGTCCTTCGGCGCGTCGGCGGCCAGCTTCTCGAGGACGTCGAGGCTCTGTCCGAGCTCGCCGGATTCGGCCAGGAATTCGGCATATTCCCGCAGGACGGCCTTGTCCGCCGTGCCCGACTCCATGGCCGCGTTGAAATGGGCGAGGGCTTCGGTTTTGTTCTTCTCCTGCCGGTAGATGCGGGCCAGCTCGAGGTGGGCGTCGGCCGAATCGGGCGCGTAGGACAGGATTTGGAGGAACTCCCGCTTGGCCGTCTCACGGTTCCCCGCGGCGAGGGCGGTCCGGGCCGCGGCCGCCGAATCCTTGACCAGCTCCCCCCGGAGGGCCTCGAAGCGCGGTAACGCCCAGCGGTTGGCCGGGTCGAGCTCGAGGATCTGCCTGTACTGATCGAAGGTCTTGTCCCGCTCCCGCCGGGATTCGTAGATCTGGGCCAGTCCGACGTAGGACGGGATCATGCCGGGGGTCGCTGCGACGGAGGACTTGAATCTCGCCTCCGCGGCCGGCAGGTTCGAGCTGAAGAGGTCCACATAGGCCAGGCCGGCTTCGCGGATGGGACTGGCGGTGCCGAGCTTCATCAGGTATTTTCGGGCCTGCTCGGGCCGCCCGGACTTGAGCGCGTCCCAGGCGTCCTCGGCGGCGATCCGGTCGTCCAGCCGCAGCCGTGTCGTCGCCTGGGCCGGGAGATCCTCGACGTAGAACGCCGGCGGCGCCGGCGGGAGGGTGGCGCACGACCAGGCCCCCCAGAGCGCCAAACCGACGACCGCGATCCGTTTCACCATGACTCGGCTCCTTGCTCGAGATAGGGCAGGAAGTTGATGATCCCCGCCGGCTCGGCCATGACCTTGAATTCGACGAAGCCGTCGCCCTCGCGCCTTCTCAGGACGAGCGACCGGCGCGGCAGCGAGTCCGTGATCTCCCTGGCCTCCCGGGGGACCCGGATGTAATAGGTCTTATAGGCGGCGAAAAGGACCTCGCGCAGCCGCCGGAGCAGGTCGGGCAGGCCTTCCCCCGTCTTCGCCGAGATGGCGATCGTCCGGACCTGCGGCTCGGCGTTCCTCAGCGCCAGGAGCGTCCGCTCCCCGTCGGGAAGGAGATCGATCTTGTTGAGGACCTTGACCACGGGGATGTCGGCGATGCCGATATCGGCCAGGACGGATTCGACGGCCCCCAGCTGCCGCTCGGAAGACGCCGAGGCGACATCGACGATGTGACAGATACAGTCGGCTTCGCCGACCTCCTCGAGCGTCGCCCGGAACGAGGTGACCAACTCGACCGGCAGCCGTTTGATGAAGCCGACCGTGTCGGTCAGGAAGAAGTAGGCGCCGTCCGGGAAGGAGACGCGCCGCAGCAGCGGGTCGAGGGTCGAGAACAGGTTCGACGACGTGTAGCGCTGCTCCTTGGTCAGCAGATTGAACAGGGTCGACTTGCCGGCGCTCGTGTAGCCGACGAGGGAGACCGTGGGCACCGGGCTCTTGCGGCGGCTCTCGCGCTGGCTCGACCGCCGTTTCTCCAGGGCGTCGATCTCCTTCTTGATCTTGGTGATGCGGTCGGTGATCCGCCTGCGGTCGACTTCGAGCTTCTTCTCGCCCGGGCCCCGCGTGCCGATCCCGGCGCCCTGCTGGGTCAGGCTGAGGCCCTTGCCGCGCAGGCGGGGCAGGCGATAGCTCAGCTGGGCCAGCTCGACCTGGAGCTTGCCCTCGTTCGTCCGGGCCCGCTGGGCGAAGATGTCGAGGATGAGCTGGGTCCGGTCGATGGCTTTGACCTTGATCTCGTCCTCGACGTTCCTCTGCTGGGCGGCGTTGAGGTTGTGGTCGAAGATGACCAGGTCGGCCGAAGCCTCCTGGGCCTCGCGGGCGATCTCGGCGATCTTGCCCTCGCCGACGAGCCAGCGGGGATTGAGGCGCGGCCGGAACTGGAAGATCTTCCCGACGACCTCGGCCCCGGCCGCCCCGGCCAGGCCGGCCAGCTCGGTCATGGACTCCTCGGCCTCGGCTTTTTCGGTCCTGGTCGTGGCCACGTTGACGAGGATTGCGCGTTCCATGGGATCCCGGTGCCCTATTGTAATCGCTTTTGGACGTATTGCTCAAGGGCGGCGGTGTCGTCCGGGGAGAACCAGACGACGCCGTCCATCTTCCGGAACCAGGTCATCTGCCGCTTGGCGTATTGGCGCGTATCGGTTTTCGTCAGGGCCAAGGCCTCTTCCCGGCCGATCTCGCCCCGGAGGAGCCGGAGGACACGGCCGTATCCGAGCGCCTTAAAGGGCGGGGCCGTCTCCGGCACTCCGCGTTCCAGGAGGCCGCGGACCTCGTCGACGAGGCCGCGGGCGAACATCCGTTCGACGCGCTCGTCGATGCGGCGGCAGAGCGCCTCCCGTTCGAGCTTGAGGCCGAGGCGGATGACCGTGCGGTCCCCGACCGGCGACCGGGTCTCCCGGAAATGGTCGGAAAGCGGACGCCCCGTCGTGAGGTAGACCTCGAGAGCGCGGATGATGCGGACGCGGTCCCGGCTGCGGATTTTCCGGGCGTAGTCCGGGTCGACGGCCTCGAGCCGGCGGAAGAGGGCGTCGAGACCACTCTCCGCCGCTTCGGCCTCGAGGGCCGCCCGCGCCGCGGGGTCGCGGCCGGAGCCGGGGAACAGCCCGTCGACGAGGGCCTTGAGGTAGAGGCCGGTGCCGCCGGCCACGATCGGAAGCCGGCCCCGTGCGGCGATCCCCCGGGCGGCGTCGAGCGCGTCCCGGACGAAGTCCGCGGCCGTGTACTGGACTTCGGGCTCGACGATGTCGATGAGATGGTGGGGGACGCCGCGCCGGGCTTCAGGCCCCGTCTTGTCGGTGCCGATATCGAAGCCTCGATAGACCTGGATGGAATCGCCGCTGATGACCTCTCCGCCGAAGCGCAGGGCCAGATCGACGGCCACGCGGCTCTTGCCGACGGCCGTCGGCCCGAGGACGATGACGAGGACGGGGGCTTCAGGTTCCAATTTCGATCAGGATCCAGATCGCGAGAAGGGAAACGAAGACGAGGAGGGCGACGAGCTGGCGCCGCTTCACGGGGTCTCTCCGAGCTTCTCCAGGCTCCTGACGAGGGCGGACTCGTGCTCCGGGCCGAGCGTCCTCTTGACGACCAGGACCTCGGCGGCCAGGATCTCGTCCATGCTCCGGAGCATGGACCTCCGGCAGTCGTCGCCGACGATATTGGCGTTGACCCGGAGCAGGGACTTGAGCTCGAGACGGCCGTCCGGCTTGAGCTCGGCGTTCTGGAAGGCGGGGTCGAGACGGCCCCGGACCTCGTCCAGGGCTTTTCCGATGAGGCTGAAGGCGACCGGCCCGATCTCCTTCGAGACGTACTTGAAGGCGAAGGCGCACTTGGCGTTGAACAGGCCCAGGATCCGGTCCATGCCCGCGAGCGACAGGTCGCCGGCGAGCCTGACGGTTTTCGGCTTAGGGCCCGCCGTCCCGGCCAGCCCGAGCAGGATCAGGGCGAACAGAGACCGCCGGGTCTCGGCCTCGCCGGCATCGCTGGCCGCCGAGATCTCCTCCAGCGTCTTGGGGGGATCGAGGAGGCCGAGGACGTACTTCTCCGTGAGGGAAAGATCGAACGCGTCCGCCGAGAAGGCCGGAAGCCGCCGGACGACTTCGCCGCGCTCCGGGAGGACCCGGTCGAGCGCCGACTCATCCGTCATCCGCCGGACCCCTTCAAGGAGGAGCCCCGGGACGTCGATCGCGTCGATGTAGACCCGGGCCGGCGGACCGCTCCGGGTGTGGAACTCACGCTCCGCGCCGGCGCCATCCAAAAGCGACAGGGCTTCGTCGCGGGCGTAGGACAGCAGGAGCGTCCAGAGGCGTTCCGGCGCGAAGAGCGAGGTCTCGACCAGGGCGCGGAGGGAGGACCCGGACCTCTTCTGCGCGTGCTCCTCGACCCGGGTCAAGGCGATAAGATCGGTCTCTCCCGTGGTCAGCAGGAAGCGCAGAAAGTCCTTTTCTTCGAAGGACACGGAGTCGAGAACGAGGAAGCCGCGCTCGAACGACAGGCACTTCGGGACGCCTGCCGAGCGGACGTAGAGCGACCCGCTCAGCCCCTGACGCCAGATCTCGGCCAGGACGCGGGCGATGGGAGCGCGGGCGAATTCCTCCGAGGCGAACCACTCGTCCATGGACTTAATGTATAAGCGGGACGGCCCGAAGTCAATCGCGCCCGGGTGTTAACGGAGGAAGCTCATCCCGACGAGGCCGATGCCGACGTTGAACACGGCCTTGAGGATCCAGACGCCGTAGGAGAGGACCAAGGCCTTCTTGGCCGGTATCTTGAACACGGCAGCCAGGCCGAACGCCAGGATGCCGAACATCCAGATCTGGAAGAAATCGATCTGGGTCAGCATGATATACGACGTCGACGTGACTTCCATGTGAGGGAAGAGCAGGGCCAGGCTGGTCGAGGTCTGCATGAGAGATTGGCGGGTCAGGGCCAGGAGCAGGCGGACGGCGTTCCCCAACACGGTGTTGACCAGGCTCGCATGGACGAGGGCGGACAGGACCTGGACATAGGTCCCCTGCGTGGACACGAACCGGCCCAGGATGAGCAGGATCAGGCTCTGGAGGAGCAGCGCGGCGAGATAGAAGAGGGGTGTGGTCACGAAGATCTGGAGGGTCTGGCTGGCCTTGGAGGGATTCTCGGTCCTGGCGATCAGCTTGTCGAAGCTGTCCGCGCCCATCCGTTCCTTGAGAGCGACGTTGTCCTTCATCAGGGCGAGCTGGTCCTTCTGCATATAGGGAAGGACGATGAAGTTGAAGGCGATGAGCGCCAGAAGGACAACGACGAGCGTGTCGATCCAGACGGGCTTCGCGGCCAAGCCCTCGAACGTTGGCCGCGGGCTGAAGAAGACCCCTTCGATGCGCTTGACGAGGCTCATGGATTAGGCTCCTTTCCGTTCGTCCTTCTCGATCTGCCCGTCGCGGATGTGGATGATGCGCTGGGCCTGATCGGCGACTTCGCGGTCGTGGGTGACCATGATGATCGTATTGCCTTGCTCATGGAGGCGGTGGAAAAGATTGAGGATCTCCCGGCCGGTCCGGGAATCGAGGTTTCCCGTCGGCTCGTCGGCCAAGAGCAGGGACGGCTCGTTGACCAGGGCCCGGGCGACGGCCACGCGCTGGCGCTCGCCGCCCGAGAGCTCGGCCGGCTTGTGGTTCATGCGGGCCTTCATCTCGACCCGTTCGAGGGCCCGGCGGGCCTTGTCCTCGCGCTCGGTCTTCTTCATGCCGGCGTAGATGAGGGGCAGCTCGACGTTCCGGAAGGCCGAGGCCTTGGGCAGGAGGTTGAAGACCTGGAAGACGAAGCCGATCTCGCGGTTGCGGATGAAGGCCAGCTCGTCCTCGGTCATCGTGCTGACGAGCTTGCCGTTGAGACGGTAGATGCCGGAGCTCGGCGTGTCGAGACAGCCGATGAGGTTCATCAGCGTCGACTTGCCCGAGCCCGACGGGCCCATGATGGCCACGAACTCGTTCCGCTCGACGGTCAGGGAGACGCCCCGCAGGGCTTCGACTTCCTGTTCGTCGAGCTTGTAGACCTTCCAGAGGTCCTCGGCCAGGATGACGACGGGATCCGGTCCGCTCATTTCGTCGTATCTTCTTTCTTCGTTTCGGTCTTGATCAGGACGCCGTCCTTGAGCTCGCGCAGGGAGGCATACGGGCCGGTGACGATCTCCTGGCCCTCCTGGAGGCCGGAGGTGACCTCGATCATCATCCCTCCGGTGATGCCCTTGCCGACCGGCACGAACTTGACCCGGCCGGCGGCGACGGTGTAGACGCCTTCCTCCTCGCGGGCCGCGGCCGGGGCGTTCTTGTCGACGTTCGGCTTCTCCCTCAGGACGAGCGAGGAGATCGGCACGGCCAGGGCCTGCGTCTTCTGGGCCACGATGATGTCGGCCGACGCGGACAGCCCGGGCTTGAGCTTGCGGCCGGGGTTATCGAGCGTGACGACGACCTTGAAGTCCTTGGATTCCTGGGTCGAGACGCCGGCCGTCGACTTCAGAATAGCGGAGCTGCCGATCTCGGTGACCTTGCCCTTGAAGATCGTGCCCGGCATGGCGTCGACGCGGATGTCGGCGTCCTGGGCGAGGGAGACGCCGATGACGTCGGTCTCGTCGACCTCGACCTCGACCTCCATGACCGAAAGGTCGGCGATGGTCAGCATGACCGTGCCGGGGTTGTTCATGGTGCCGATGATGGCCGTCTCGCCCTCCTCGACCTGGAGGCTGGTGATGATCCCGTCGATCGGCGAGATATAGGTCGTCTTGGCCAGGCTGTCCATCGTGCTCTTGAGGGAGGCTTCGGCCTGCTTGATCTGGAATTCGATGGCGTTCGTCTGGGCCACGGAAACGTCGTATTGGGCCTTGGACGCCTCTAGCTGGTCCTTGGAGATGAGGTTGTCGTCGAACAGCTTCTGCTGGCGGTCGAACGAGCTCTTGTCCCTCTTCAGCCGGGCCTCCGACTGGATCAGGTCGGCATTGGCGGCCCGGATGAAGTTCTGGTCGCGGTCGGCGTTGGCTTCGTACTGGGTCGAGTCGAGCTTGAGGAGGAAATCGCCGGCCTTGACCTCCTGGCCCTCGACGACGCCGATCTTGACAATGCGGCCGGGGACCTGGGCGCTGATGTTGATGTTCTTTTTCGGCTTGATCTCGCCGGAGGCCGAAACGATGGAGGTCAAGTCCTGCTTTTTGATCTTGTCCACGGTCACCTTGACCGACTTCTCGCGGCGGGACTGGAGGTTGGCGATGACGATGGCGCCGACGGCCAAGAGGACGACCAGGACGATCAGCGGTTTTTTCCGCCGTTTGAAGAAACTCGCCTTTTCACTCATGGGTTCAAGCCTTTCGGATCGGATTCGGGTACTGTCCGTCTATTATACTACGGAAATCCGCCGCCCGGGTTCAGGGGGAAATGGAGGGGGGAATTCCGGGACATGAACCAATTCTCTGGAATTGGTATCGTGTCCCGCGGAATTCCCGACTTTGAGAGAACCCGGTGGATTTCCCTTGTCCCCTGTGGATTTCCCCTATAAGATACCTTTGCCGATGGACGATCTCAAGGAATTCGCCAGGGTGGCCGAGGCCGCCGTCCGGGAAGCCGGCCGGTACCTGCGGGCGAACCTCGGCCGGGTCGT
>Ga0326732_1000096_pt1 | contig 19813 bp, 23 predicted proteins | sample MHFSIPfraction_4_FD_207644 | JGI IMG/M metagenome (GOLD analysis project Ga0326732, IMG submission 207644) | Lab enriched peat soil microbial communities from Michigan Hollow, Ithaca, NY, United States - MHF12FN SIP fraction | ecosystem: Environmental > Terrestrial > Soil > Wetlands > Peat...
GTCGGGATAACAGCCGAATGCTCTTCTCACTTGTTGGCTCCGCGAGTAGGATTCGAACCTACAACCCTTCGGTTAACAGCCGAATGCTCTACCATTGAGCTATCGCGGAATTTACCTTCTTGCTTTCCCTTCAACCTCACTGACTGAGCCGGCTGGTTTCGAACCTACATCCCGACTCGTCGGGATAACTGCCGAATGCTCTACCATTGAGCTATCGCGGAATTTACCTTCTTGCTTTCCTTTCAACCTCACTGACTGAGCCGGCCGGTTTCGAACCTACATCCCGACTCGTCGGGATAACTGCCGAATGCTCTACCATTGAGCTATCGCGGAATGTGACGCCCCTGTCGTTGTCGAAAGGGATACAAATATACATCCGTTCAAAAATTTTCCAAACGTCAAAAGGATTTTTTTCTGCATTTTTCATCAGCAGAGATGCCAGCATGATTTTCATTTTCGATAATAATTTTTGTACATTGTCAATCTTTTATGGAAATGAGGTTGTTATGCCGAAGGAAAGAGCATTGATCGAGATCCGTCTGGCGGGCCTTTCTGATGGTGTCCATGAATTCGATTTCACCTGCGCGGCAGGCGACTTCAAGGATACCGCAGTGACCGAGGCCGGGTTTGTGAAGGAGTTGTCGGTTCGGGTCGTTATAGATAAGAACGAGGATGGAATTGCCGTCTCCCTCGAAACGTCCGCATCCGCTGAACTTGCCTGCGACATCTGCCTTGTTCCGATCACGCGCGAACTTGAAGGATCCTACCACGTATATTACGTCTACGACCAGGCAGAGGAACCGGAGAGTGATCGCAATGAAGAGTATCGCCTGATCGACAGGAATACGGTTTCGCTCGACCTCACCGAGGATGTTCGCGAAACGCTGCTGCTCTCTGTTCCCATGAAGGTCACCTGCGAGGACAACCCCGCCTGCCACGTCTACCGACCGGGCGGCAAGGAGGATTCCGGCAGGGCCGAGGAGAGCTCCTGGCAGGAAACGCTCGAGAAATTGAAAGACAAGTATCGTTAACCGTTGATATTAAACTGAACAGGTTATGGCCAATCCGAAAGCCAAAATGTCCAAGTCCAGAAGGGACAAGAGGCGTGCACAGTTCAATGCCCGTACCAAAGCCGCCGTCACCGTCATCTGCCCGAACTGCGGCGAGCCGACCCTTCCGCACCGCGCCTGCCGTCACTGCGGCCACTATCGCGGCCGTCAGGTAACCGGAAAAATTGTCGTCGGCTAAGCAGTTAAAGTAATTAATTCAGCACCGCCATGTTGACCATCGTTGTGGATGCTATGGGTGGCGACAATGCACCAGGGTGCGTTGTCGACGGTACGATTGAAGCCCTCCGGGAGAGTGGAAACCGGTTCGAGATCCTGCTGATCGGGCAGGAGGACAAGGTTAGTCCCCTTCTGGAGGCCCATGATCTCTCGAACATGAATCTCAGGTTCATGCACGCCCCTGAAGCCGTCACAATGGACGACATTCCGGCCATCGCCGTGAAGACCAAGCAGGAGTCGTCCCTGGTCAAGGGCCTCCAGCTCTGCAAGGCGAAACAGGCCCATGCCTTCGTGAGCGCGGGGAACACCGGCGCCCAGATGGCAGCTTCGCTCTTCGTACTCGGCCGCATTCCCGGCGTGCTGCGTCCGACCATCTACGCCTACTTCCCGAGAATCGGGGAGGGCCTTACCAATATCGTCGACGTCGGCGCCAACGTGGACTGCAAACCGGAAAACCTGGTGCAGTTCGCCGAAATGCTGACCATCTACCAGCGCTACGCCGCGAAGATAGAGACGCCGACCGTCGGATTGCTCAACATCGGTGAAGAGGAGGGCAAGGGGCCCGAGTACCTGAAGCAGGCTTATCGCCTCCTGCAGGAAGCCCACCGCGAGAACAAGATCAACTTCATCGGCAACATCGAGGGGCACGACATTCTTGGCGGCAAAACCACGATCGTCGTCTGCGACGGACTCGTGGGCAACACCATCCTCAAGTTCGGCGAAAGCATCCCGCACTTCCTGTCATCGCTGCTGAAACCGGCAATGGAGCAACTTGTCGTTTCAGGCCAGCTCGACCAGAATACCGCCGCGATCGCCGGCAAGGCGTTCAAGGGCATGTTTGAACCGTTCGACGTCGAAAAGTGGGGCGGCGTGCCGTTCCTCGGTGTCGACGGCATCTCGATCGTCGGGCACGGCAGATCATCCTCCCGAGCCATCAAGAACATGATCTACATGGCAGAGCACATGATCGAGCAGCGGGTCAATGAACACATTGCCGAAGTACTTGCCTGATACGATTTCCCGCTCCGGGCGGCTTCGCCTGGAGACCACCACCCCGTCCCGGTCGTTTCGCTGCCGCCGGGTCCGCCCGATTCCGGTTTTCCCGTATTGATCCTAAATCCGTAAGCACACCATGAAAGCAGCCATAACGACGACCGCCAAATACCTTCCCGAAGAGGTCCTCTCCAATTTCGACCTGGAGCGGATGCTCGACACCAATGACGAGTGGATCCGCACCAGGACCGGCATCAGGGAGCGGCGAATCCTGCGCGATCCGGAAAAGCCCACGTCATTCATGTGCACCGAGGTCGCCCGGCAACTGCTTGACAAGCGCGGCATCACGGCAGACGAGATCGACCTGATCATCGTGGCCACCATGTCCCCGGACATGGTCTTCCCCGCCACGGCATGCATCGTCCAGGGCAACATCGGAGCTAAAAACGCCTGGGGCTTCGACCTCTCGGCCGCCTGCTCGGGCTTCCTCTATGCACTATACACCGGCGCCCAGTTCGTGGAGTCGGGCAACTGCCGCAAGGTCATGGTCATCGGCGCCGACAAGATGTCCGCCATTCTCGACTACACCGACCGCTCGACGGCCATCCTCTTCGGAGACGGCGCCGCCGGGGTCATCCTCGAACCTGCGCGCGAGGAGGGGTTCGGCGTGCTCGATGCGAGGCTCTACTCCGACGGGGCCAACGGCAAGAACCACCTGCTCATGCCGGCCGGCGGCAGCCTTCACCCGGCTTCGCACGAGACGATCGACCAGCATATGCATTACATCAAGCAGGACGGCAAGCAGGTCTTCAAGGCAGCCGTCATGGCCATGGCCGATGTGGCCGAGGAGATCATGAGGCGCAACAACCTCACGGCGGACAATATCGACTGGCTGGTGCCCCACCAGGCGAACCAGCGCATCATCCAGGCCACGGCCGAGCGCATGGGCATCGGCATGGAGAAGGTGATGATGAACATCGAGTACTACGGCAATACGACAGCCGCCACCGTGCCGATCTGCCTGGCTGAGCTCGACGAGCAGAACCTGCTGCATCCCGGATCGAACCTCGTGCTGGCCAGCTTCGGCGCCGGATACACCTGGGGCTCGGTCTACATCAGGTGGCAGTAATCACGCGACTCCAATCATTACCCATTGCAACGAGAGGATATGAAAGCATTTGTTTTTCCAGGCCAGGGTTCACAGTACTGCGGGATGGGCCGCGACCTTTACGAACGGTTCCCCGAAGCCAGGGCACTGATGGACAGGGCCGACGAAATACTCGGCTATTCGATCACCGGCGTCATGTTCAACGGCAGCGAGGATGATCTCAAGCAGACCAGGTACACCCAGCTCGCCATCTTCCTGCACAGCTACGCCGCGGCCATGCTGCTCGGGCGGGACGGCGTCTCGATGGCTGCCGGCCACAGTCTCGGCGAGTACACCGCGCTCTGCTTTGCCGGAGCCATAGGGTATGAGGACGCGGTCAGGCTCGTCGCCAAAAGGGGCGAACTGATGCAGAACGCGGGCCAGCTCACTCCGGGCACCATGGCCGCCATTATCGGCATGGAGGACGCAGCCCTCGACGGCCTGCTCAAGGAGGCCGGTGCTTTCGGCGTCGTCCAGGCGGCCAACTTCAACTCGCCGGGCCAGATCGTGCTGTCGGGCGACGTCGCTGCAGTCAGGAAGGCCGTGGAGATCGCCCCGTCCAAGGGCGCCCGCATGGCAAAGGAGCTCGTCGTCTCCGGCGCGTTCCATTCGCCGCTCATGAAGCCCGCGGAAAAAGAGCTCGCCGAGACCCTCAACACCATGAGCATCAGGGATGCAGAGATCCCGGTCTGCATGAACGTCGTGGCCAGGCCGGTCACCGCGGCCGACGAAATCCGCGCCAACCTGATCAGCCAGCTCACCAGCTCGGTCCTCTGGAGCCAGTCGGTCCAGGCGATGGTCGATGCCGGCGTGACCGAGTTCGTCGAAGTCGGCCCGCAGAAGGTGCTGCAGGGGCTTATCAAACGGATCAGCAAGGCCGCCCAGACCGAGGGCGTCGACACGGCCGACCAGGTCTCGGCCAGGATCAATCCAGCGTAACCATACCTAACAGAACGAAAATCACATGACCATGCTGAAAGGAAAAACCGCAATCGTAACGGGCTCGGCAAGAGGCATCGGCCAGGCTATCGCCCTGGAACTCGCCTCGAAGGGTGCCGACCTCGTCATCTGCGACGTCAAAGCCGAATGGCTCACCGAGTCCGAAGAGCTTCTGAAGCAGATGGGCGCAAAGGTCTCCTGCAAGGAGCTCGACGTCACCAGCACCGAAGCCTGCCAGACGGTATTCAACGAGATCGCCGAAGAGAACGGCCGCATCGATATCCTTGTCAACAATGCCGGCATCACCCGCGACGGCCTGCTGATGCGAATGAGCGAAGAGGACTGGGACGCCGTGCTGACGGTCAACCTGAAGGGCACCTTCAACTGCACCAAAGCCGTCACCCGCACCATGATGAAGCAGCGTTCGGGCTCGATCATCAACATCGCCTCGGTCGTCGGCATCATGGGCAACGCCGGCCAGGCCAACTATGCCGCATCGAAAGGCGGCGTCATCGCCTTCACCAAATCGGTAGCCAAAGAGCTCGCATCCCGCAACATCAGGGCTAACGCCATCGCGCCGGGCTTCATCTCTTCGAAGATGACCGATGCGCTTTCCGACGAGGTCCGCCAGAAGATGCTCGATGCCATCCCGCTGAACGCATTCGGAACGCCCCAGGATGTGGCCAACTCCGTGACGTTCCTCGCCAGCGACATGTCCTCGTACATCACGGGGCAGGTGCTGAGCGTGAACGGCGGCATGATCATGTGATGCAAGGGGTTTGAACTTCTCGCGACGGCCGAGAACCCTGCAACTGAAGTCAAGGAATCCTTGCTGAACGCGATGATCAGCTGGGTTTCGGGGGGCGGAGTCAGGCGAGTTTGCCCCGCTGTTTTTTCTTTGTATATTCGCAAACGCAATTTTTTGTTTTTAAGTCCTCAACCACAAACACGGAGAAGAAGATGAGCGCAGATGAAATCAGAGATAAGGTGTACGATATCATCGTCAGCAAGATGGGCGTCAACAAGGATCAGATCAAGCCGGAATCCAAGTTTGCCGATGACCTCGGTGCAGACTCCCTCGATACGGTCGAACTGATCATGGAGCTCGAAAACGAGTTCGGTGTCCAGATCCCTGACGAAGATGCCGAAAAGATCGGTACCGTTCAGCAGGCTATCGACTACATCTCCAAGAAGTAAGCTCGCAAAGCACCAGGCAGGGTCTCCTGCCTGGTCTTTCATTCAACGTCAAATCACCTGCAGATGGGTCTGGAACTCAAGAGAATCGTCGTCACCGGTATCGGTATTTTGTCACCTGTCGGCCTTTCGGCAGAGGATTTCTGGAAATCCCTCATGAGCGGAAGGAGCGGTGCGGCGCCGATCACCTACTTCGACACGACGGACTTTGCAACCACGTTCGCATGCGAACTGAAGGATTTCAAGGCCGATACCTATATCGACCGGAAGTCCGCGGACCGCATGGACCCCTACTGCCAGTATGGCGTCATCTCGGCTGAACAGGCCCTGAAGGATTCCGGCCTCGACCGCACGACAATCGACCCGACCAGGATCGGCGTCGTCCACGGCTCCGGCATCGGAGGCATGACGGTGTACGATCAGCAGTTCCGAACCTACCTGGAACGCGGCCCCCGCAGGGTGAGCCCGTTCTTCATTCCGATGCTGATCCCCGACATCGCCGCCGGCCAGATATCCATCAGGAACGGCCTCATGGGCCCCAACTACGCGACCGCATCGGCCTGCGCGACCTCCCTCCACTCCGTCATGGACGCCTTCATGATCCTGCAGATGGGTATGGCGGACTACATGGTCTGCGGCGGTTCGGAAGCTCCGATCACGGCCATGAGCGTCGCCGGATTCAATTCCGCAAGGGCTCTTTCGACGGCCAACGACCGTCCGGAGAAGGCCTCCCGCCCCTATGATGTCGACAGGGATGGCTTCGTCATGGGCGAAGGCGCCGGTTCGCTGGTTCTCGAAACCTGGGAGTCCGCCGTCAATCGCGGTGCGAAGATCTACGCGGAAGTCGCCGGCGTGGCCGCATCCGCCGACGCGCACCACCTCACCGCTCCCCATCCGGAAGGCATCGGAGCCCTCTCGGCGATGAACAACGCCATGAAGATGGCCGGCATCGGTCCGGAGCAGATCGACTACATCAACACGCACGGCACCTCGACCCCGCTCGGCGACCTCGCCGAAGTTTCGGCTATCAAGAAGGCATTCGGCGAACACGCCTACAAGCTGAGCATCAGTTCGACCAAATCGATGACCGGCCACCTGCTCGGCGCCGCCGGCGCAGTCGAATCGATCGCCTGTATCCTTGCCCTGCAGAACCAGGTCGTTCCCCCGACCATCAACTGTGACAATCTCGATCCCCACATCGACCTAGACGTGACTCCGAACAAGCCGAAAGAGCGCAAGATAGAGTACGCGCTCAACAACGGTTTCGGATTCGGGGGACACAATGGCTGCATCATCTTCAAGAAGGGGCCCGTCGCCTGAACTCGTAACACCCGCATATGTCGCAGCTGTGGCAGAAACTGACATCCCTGAATTTTCTCCGCAACGAGAGTTTCGGGGATTCGGGAAACAGCCATCGCAAAGGCGGCTCGGGAGAACTTTCCCCACTCGATCAGGACACCATCACCTGGCTGGAAGAGCTGACCGGAAGGTCCTGCCGCCGGATCACGCTCTACCGGACGGCCCTCACGCACCGTTCGGTGCTCCATGACCTTCCACCCGACGCCGACCAGCACGAGTCGAACCAGCGTCTCGAATTCCTCGGCGACGCAGTGCTCGACCTGCTCATATCGGAACACCTGTTCAAGCGGTTTCCGACAAGCGATGAAGGACACCTGTCAAATAACCGGTCCAAGATCGTCAACCGCAGGTCCCTGGCGAACTTCGCGGCAGGCTTGTCACTCGGGGAACGCCTCATCATCGGAGATTCGGCGGACAGGCAACGCATAAGAAGCAGCGAATCGGCACTTGCCGACGCCTTCGAGGCGCTCATCGGTGCGATCTACCTCGACCAGGGCATTTCCGGTGCGGAACGGTTCATCATGACCCATGTAATCTCGAAGGTCGACCTGCAGAGGATCGTCGAAGAGGAGTACAATTACAAGAGCCGCCTGATCGAATACGCCCAGGCGCGCCAGCTGCCGCAGCCCATCTACTGCGTGATCGCCGAGGAGGGTGCGGAGCACGAAAAGACCTTCACCATCGAGGTCTCCTGCAAGGGGCTCATCCTCGGCAGGGGCCGCGCGCCGCGCAAGAAGGACGCCGAACAGCTCGCGGCCAGGGAGGCCATGAGCCTGCTCGACGACCGTGACCCGTTCATCCCGCCGCCGGAACCTTAGCCGGGAGCTGTTTTGAGCTTTTTTCCAAACCGGTCTTGGCCGTTGCGCCGCTTCAGTCTATATTGGTTTCTCATTTGCTGTCATTCGCATCCCTTCCGAATCGATCCATGAAAGAACAACTGATCTTCGATCTTTCCCGCAGCGGACGCAAAGGTTACCGCTTCTCCCCGCTCGATATCCCCGAACGCCCGGTCGAGGATATCATGCCAACGAAATTCCTGAGAAAAGAGCCCGCCGCACTGCCCGAAATTCCGGAAAGCGAAGTGGTCCGTCACTTCGTGAGGCTGTCGAACCTCAACTACCACGTCGACAAGAACATGTACCCCCTCGGGAGCTGTACCATGAAGTACAATCCCAAGATCAACGACTACACCTGCGACCTTCCGGGCTTCGCCGGCCTGCATCCGATGCAGCCGGAATCGACCGTCCAGGGGGCGCTGCAGATGATGTACGAACTGGCGGAGATGCTGAGCGAGATCGCCGGCATGGCCCAGGTCACCCTCCAGCCAGCTGCGGGAGCCCACGGGGAGCTGACCGGAATCCTCCTGATCAAGAAATACCATGAAAAGCAGGGGCGGGCTCGCCACAAGCTGCTGGTGGTCGACTCCGCCCACGGCACCAACCCTGCCTCGGCTGCCCTCGGAGGCTACCAGATCGTCTCGGTGTCGAGCAACTCCGCAGGACGAACCGACCTCGACGACCTCCGCTCAAAGCTCGATGACGATGTGGCGGCCCTGATGCTGACCAACCCGAACACCATCGGACTGTTCGAAACCGAGATCCGTGCCATAGAGAAGATGGTGCACGACAACGGCAGCCTGCTCTACATGGACGGGGCCAACATGAACGCCCTGCTCGGCCTGACTCGTCCAGGGGACATGGGGTTCGACGTGGTGCACTACAACCTGCACAAGAGCTTTTCGGCGCCCCACGGCGGCGGCGGCCCGGGCAGCGGTCCGGTAGGCGTGAGCGAACGCCTGGTCGAGTTCCTGCCGGTGCCGGTGGTCGAAAAGTATGACGAGAACGGCTGCAGCCGTTACCGCCTCAATTCGGACAAGTCGGACAACATCGGCCGGATGATGAACTTCTACGGAAACTTCTCGGTGCTCGTCCGCGCCTATACCTACATCCGCATGCTCGGAGCCGAAGGACTCCGGAGGGTCTCCGAGAACGCCATCATCAACGCGAACTACCTGCTGAGCCGGCTCTTGGACCACTATCTCCTGCCCTACCCGAAACCGGTCATGCACGAGTTCTGCCTGTCGGGCGATCGCCAGAAGAAGGAGCACAACGTCAGGACGCTCGATATCGCCAAGCGTCTGCTCGATTACGGTTATCATGCCCCGACGATCTATTTCCCGCTCATCGTGAGCGAAGCGCTCATGATCGAGCCTACGGAAACCGAAACCAAGGAGACGCTCGACGCCTTCGCCGACGCGATGATCGCCATAGCCGAGGAGGCTGCGACAACTCCCGAAATGGTGCTCTCCGCCCCCGTGACGACACCGGTCAGGCGACTCGACGAGGCGCAGGCGTCAAGACAGCTCAACATCTGCTGCTCGATCTGAACCCGCCGCGTTCTGCCGGAATCCCCGCCCCACGACCTGCGGCGGGGATTTTGCGTTTCAGTCTCAGGCGTATGTTTCATAGATTGCCTGCTGAGCTTTTGATGAACTGAACGACTATTGTTCTTGAGACCGATGTGCCTATGCGCCCGAGACCCCGAAGCCCCCTGCTGACCGCCCTGATCATGACCATCCTGGCCCTGGCTTGCCTCTTGCCCTCATCGGCAGGAGCCCGGATGAGGTATGCCCCGAACACAGCACAGTCGGTTTTTTCGCAAAAAGAGCACTGGGTGGATGAGACCCTGAAGAGGATGACCCTCTCCGAAAAGGTGGGCCAGATGATCGTGGCCAGCATTGAAGGACAGTACAAGAGCAATGATGACAGGGAATACCGGCTGCTGTCAAGCCTTTCCGAACAGGGCAAGATCGGCGGCGTCATGTTCCTCAAGGGCGACGTGTTCGGGGCCGGCATGCTGGCGAACCATTTCCAGTCGCTGTCGAGGGTGCCGTTGCTCATCAGCGCCGACATGGAACGGGGCGTTGCGATGCGTCTCGAGGGAGCCTCGGAGTTCTCGCCGGCAATGGCCGTCGCCGCCACCGGAGACCCGGAGCTCGCCCGCTCGATGGCGATGGTGGTGGCCAGGGAGGCCCGCGCCGTCGGCATCAGCCAGGACTACGCGCCATCGGTCGACCTGAACATCAATCCGGCGAATCCGGTCATCAACACCCGATCGTTCGGCGACCAGATTCCCCTGGTGATCTCCATGTCCTCCGCGATGATCGAAGGCCTCCAGTCGAACGGCGTGGCCGCCACGGCCAAGCATTTCCCGGGCCACGGGGATGTCACCGTGGACAGCCATCTCGCCCTGCCGGTGCTCGAGGGCGATCGGCAGCGGCTCGACGCGTATGAACTGAAACCATTCAGGGCCGCCATAGCACAGGGCGTCATGAGTGTCATGGTCGGCCACCTGGCCGTGCCGAAGCTGACCGGCTCCCTCGAGCCGGCTTCGCTCTCGAGAACCATCGTCACGGGGCTGCTGCGCGACGAACTCGGGTTCACCGGAGTGATCGTCACCGACGCGCTGAACATGAAGGCGCTGTACAACGGCAGCAACCTGGCCGACATTTCCGTCAGGGCCGTGCAGGCGGGAAACGACATACTGCTCTTCCCCCCGGATCCGGAACTTGCCCATGCATCGGTGACCGCCGCCGTCGAAAACGGTTTTATTCCCGAACGCCAGATCGACGACTCGGTTCGCAGGATCCTCCAGCTCAAACACTGGCTCGGCCTGGACCGGAACAAGATGGTCGACCTTACCCGCCTGCAACAGCTGGTCCGCCAGTCGGACGGGCTCCGCATTGCGGACAGGATCGCCGAAAACTCCGTTACACTCATCCGGGACCGTGATCGGCTCATCCCGTTCCGCATGCCCATGAACGGCCCGGTGCTCGATATCATCCTGCAGGACAAGAAGGGTGAAGAGCACGCACAGTCCTTTGCCGACAAGCTCGGGGAAAGATTCGCCGTTGTCCATATCAGGCTCGACCCTTCGAGCCGCGACAAAGTATTTTCTGAAGCCGCCGGACTGGCGGCAGGCGCATCCGCGGTCATTCTGACGACAGATATCCAGGCGATGTCCGCAAACGGTCCTTCCAGATTGAGCAAAAGGGAGATCGAGTTCGTGCGTGAGCTCCCCTCCAGGGTCTCACGTTCGACCCCCCTCGTGCTCGTCTCGTTCGGCACGCCATACCTGCTTGACCAGTTTCCGGAGATCGGGACCGCACTTTGCACCTACGGCTCGAGCGAACGTGCGGAGAGTTCGGTGGTTCGCGTCCTTGGAGGAGAGATCACCCCTGCCGGAAAACTGCCCGTCTCACTGAAAAGCGGGCATCCTTGACCCGCAAGGTTATATTTTATTAGATTGTAAGTCGTCCGGCTCCGCCGGTTGATCAACTACTCAAGCTTGCCGCTGTACCCATGGGAAAAACCGTCCGGGATGAATCCACCGCCAGCGCCTACTGGGCTGCGGTCAACACCTTCTGCGCACTCGAGAACGTCCACGTCGTGGCCGATGCTCCCGTGGGATGTTACAACCTTGTCGGCGTGGCCGTGATGGACTACACCGACGCCGTGCCCTATCTCGAGAACTTCACCCCGACCAGCCTGACCGAAATGGAGATCGCCTCCTCCGGAAGTTCCCAGGTGGTGCAGGAGACCCTCGACAAGCTGAAGGATTGCGGCAAGCAGATGATCCTGGTTTCGAGCGCCGAGAGCGAAATGATCGGCAGCGACCACAGGAGCCTGCTGGAGATGAAATACCCTTCGGTCAGGTTCTTCCCCTCGAATTCGCTCGGTGAAAACGAATGGGAAGGGCGCGACCGGGCGCTCGCCTGGCTTTTCGACCAGTTCGACGACGGACGGCCCGCCCAGGTCGTACCCGGTACGGTGAGCATCATCGGCCCCACCTACGGCTGCTTCAACAGCCCGGCGGACCTGGCTGAAATCCGGAGGCTCGTCGCCGGCGCCGGAGGAGTGGTCAGGCACGTCTATCCGTTCGGAGCCGGTGTGGAGGAGATCTCCGACCTGAAGAACTCCGAGGTGATTGTCGTCATGTACCGTGAATTCGGCCGGGCTCTCGCCGAAAAGCTCGGCCGACCGGTTCTCCATGGGCCGTTCGGCCTTGAGGAATCGCAGGAGTTCATCCTGTCGATCGGCAGGCTCACCGGCAACGAGGCTACCGCCGAACGGTTCCTCAGCGAGGAGAAGCGCACGACCCTGAAGCCGCTCTGGGACCTTTGGCGCGGTCCCCAGTCGGAATGGTTCCCGACCATCCGCTTCGGTGTCGCCGCGGCGGCGAGCTATGCCCGGGGCATCGAGCTCTTCCTCGCCCAGGAGATGGGCATGCAGTGCCTCTTCAGCCACGACGCCTCCCTGGTCGACAACACCCTCCTTCGTGACGAGATCATGCAGAAGCAGCCGCAGTTTCTTTTCGGGCGCATGCCTGACAAGATCTACCTGGCCGAGATCGAGGCGAAGACCCGCTTCATTCCGGCGGGGTTCCCCGGTCCGATCGTTCGCAGGGCGCTCGGAACCCCGTTCATGGGCCACAGCGGAGCGGTCTGGCTGATCCAGGAGATCGTCAACGCCCTGTACGACATCCTCTTCGCGTTCCTGCCGATCACGAAGCGACAGACCGGCGCAGCGCAACCGGCGCCGCACCTCGCCTGGACCCCAGAGGCTAACGCGCTTCTCGAGGAGATCGTCAGGAAGGCCCCGTTCATCAGCCAGATCTCTTTCGGACGGGAGCTGAAACAGAGAGCCGAAGCCCATGCGGCGAAGCAGGGCAAGGAGACGGTCACCCCCGAACTGCTCAGGCAAATCTCCTGATTTGGATATTCGGATAATTTTTCGCAATATCCGAGTCTACTTATCGGTTCGGGACTATTCACGGGTAACGGCTTCGATGCCGGGCCCACACAGCCCTCCCGGCCGGCGAATACCAACAAAAAGTGGCTGTGACAGATTGCTCCGCGAGGAGCTCAGGCGGCGGGAAGAATCTCCTCCCCTGACAACTTGATTATGGACAGAACATTCAATGTCTGAAACAACGGATTACCGTGAGCAGGTGGTCATCACCCTGCCCGACGGTACTGAGAGAACCTTTCAGGCCGGGGTCACCGGTCTTGACATAGCGACATCCATCGGCAGGAAACTGGCACAGGACGCCCTCGGCATCATCGTCGACGGCAAGCCCCGTGACCTCGATGCGCCCATCGCTCACGATGCCCGTATCGAGATCATCACCTTCGACTCCCCTCTTGGCAAGGAGATCTTCTGGCACAGTTCGAGCCACCTGATGGCGCAGGCCATCGAGGAGCTCTTCCCAGGAGCTAAGTTCGGCGCCGGTCCGGCCATCGAGCAGGGCTTCTACTACGATATCGCCAGTCAGGAGCGCTTCAACGAGGAGGATCTGCGGAAAATCGAGGCCAGGATGCTCGAAATCGCCGGCCGGGACGCCGTCATCAGACGCGAGGAGATGCCACGCGTGCAGGCGATCGACTATTTCCGCAAGATCCGTCAGGACCCCTACAAGGTCGAAATTCTCGAAGAGACCCTCAAGGATATAGATACGGTTTCGGTTTACCACCAGGACGGTTTCGCCGACCTCTGCAGCGGGCCGCACCTGCCCCGCACCGGCAAGGTCAAGGCGGTGCTCCTGACCAATATCTCCGCATCATACTGGAGAGGTGACTCGAACCGCGAGTCGATGCAGCGCATCTACGGCATCGCCTTCCCTTCGGAAAAGCTCCTCAAGGAGCACGTCACCAGAATGGAGGAGGCGCGACGCCGCGACCATCGAAAGCTCGGCGCCGAGCTGGGGCTTTTTATGCTCACCCCGGAAGTAGGCAGCGGGTTGCCCATGTGGCTCCCCAAGGGGGCAATCATCCGCAACGAGCTCGAAACGTTCCTGAAAGCCGAGCAGCGCAAGCGCGGCTACCTGCCGGTCTACACGCCGCACATCGGCAATATCGAACTCTACAAGCGCTCGGGGCACTATCCGTACTACAGCGATTCGCAGTTCCCTCCGCTCACCTACAAGGATGAGACCGGCCGTGAGGAGCAGTACCTCCTGAAGCCGATGAACTGTCCTCACCACCATCTGATCTACAGCTCCGATCTACGAAGCTATCGCGACCTGCCGATCCGCCTGACCGAGTTCGGCACCGTCTACCGCCACGAGCAGTCCGGCGAACTGAACGGGCTGGTGCGCGCCAGAGGGTTCACCCAGGACGACTCGCACATCTACTGCCGTCCCGACCAGCTGGTCGACGAGATCTGCAACGCGATCGACCTGACCCGCTTCGTGTTCAGCACCCTCGGCTTCGACGACGTCGAAACCCGCCTCTCCCTGCACGATCCGGAGAACCAGGAAAAGTACGGAGGCACGGCCGAGGTCTGGCAGCAGGCGGAGAAGGATGTGAAGGAGGCCGCCGACCGGATGGGCATCAAGTACTTCATCGGCATCGGCGAGGCGAGCTTCTACGGCCCCAAGATCGATTTCATCGTCAGGGACGCCATCGGCCGCAAGTGGCAGCTCGGCACCGTGCAGGTCGACTATGTCATGCCTGAGCGGTTCGACCTGACCTACATCGGCAGCGACGGCCAGAAGCACCGCCCCGTGGTGATCCATCGCGCTCCGTTCGGCTCGATGGAACGCTTCATCGGCGTCCTGATCGAGCACACCGCCGGCAACTTCCCGCTCTGGCTCGCTCCGGTTCAGGCCATTGTGCTGCCGATAGCCGAGGATGTGCACGAATATGGCCGCGAGGTTCGCCAGGCGCTGCAGGAGGCCGGCATCCGCGCGGAGATCGACCTGCGCAGCGAAAAGATCGGCAAGAAGATCCGTGAAGCCGAGGTTTCTAAAATCCCCTGCATGATCGTCATCGGCAGGAACGAGCAGGAGGCAGGCGAGGTATCCCTGCGCCGCCACCGTAAGGGGGATGAAGGCCGACTCAGCGTCAGCGACCTGATTGCAAAACTTTGTGACGAAATTGCCAGACGAGCCTGATCAGTGACCGGCAGGCATACCGATCCTATCAATCAATAACGATCGAATGAAAAAACAAAAGACATCCGGCCAGAAACAGAAACTATCCTACAGGATCAACGATCAGATCCGGGTACCTGAAGTCAGGGTCGTCTTCCCGGACGGCACCATGCAGGTCATGAAAACCATGGACGCCAAACGGGTTGCGGAAGAACGCTCTCTCGACCTGATCGAGGTTCAGCCGAATGCCGTGCCGCCCGTGTGCAAGCTCGAAAACTACGGGAAGCTGATCTACAAGATGGCCCAGAAGGACAAGGACCTCAAGAAGAAGCAGAAGACGACCACGCTCAAGGAGCTCAGGTTCCATCCGAACACCGACAAGCACGACTTCGACTTCAAGACGGCCCACCTCGAGGAGTTCCTGCGCAAGGGCAACCGCGTCAGGGCGACCATCGTGTTCCTCGGCCGGTCGATCATTTACAAGGACAAGGGCATCGAACTTGCCAACCGCCTGACCGAAAGGCTCGGCACGGTAGGCACCAGGGACGGCGATCCGAAGTTCGAAGGCAAGAAGCTTTTCGTCTATTTCGAGCCAGACAAGAAAAAAATCGAGCAGTTCGAAAAAAGGCGGGCCAAATCGGCCCCGCTGCCCCCGCTCGAGCCGATATCCGCCGAACCCGAAGAGGACGACGATTCAGAATAAACAGTTACACCGAAACGATTATTACCATTAAAACCGACGATCATGCCTAAAATGAAATCACATCGCGGTGCCTGCAAAAGGTTCAAGGCCACCGCATCAGGGAAAATCAAGCGCGAGCGTATGAACGGCTCACACAATCTCGAGAAGAAGAACAGGAAGCGCTCACGCCGCCTGCACCAGGCCTCGCTGGTCGATTCGACCCGTGAGAACCAGATCAAAAGGATGATCCTTGCCTAAGGGTCCCCATGAAATTGCGATAACACAAACTCAGACATAACGATGCCTAAAGCAAATAATGCGGTAGCCTCAAAGGCAAGAAGGAAAAGGATTCTCAATAAAGCCAAAGGGTACTGGGGATCCCGCGGTAATGTGCTGACCGTCGTCAAGCACGCCGTCGACAAAGCCGAACAGTACGCCTACCGTGACCGCCGCGTCAAGAAAAGAAACTTCCGTTCACTCTGGATCATGCGCATCAACGCGGCCGCCCGCCTGAACGGGGTCTCCTATTCACGACTGATGGATGCCATCCACAAGAAGAACATCCAGATCGACCGCAAGGCGCTTGCAGAGATTGCCGTCAAGGATCCTGCTGCATTCACGGTGATCGTCAAGACCGCACTCGATTAATTACTCTCAAAGCGCCCCTATGGAGACAAGCATCCGGCAACTGCAGCAGGAGATCGACGGATTCCAGATCCTCGAACCGAAGGACCTCGAAAACTTCAGGCTCGAGTTCACCGTGCGAAAAGGACGCATTGCGGGCCTCTTCGCACAGCTCAAGAACGTCGAACCTGCCGACAGGCCAGCCGTAGGGCAGCTGCTGAACGCGCTGAAGCTTTCGGCCGATGCGAAGGTCGAAGAAGCCGAGGCGCGTTTCGCCGAGACGGTCAAGCCGGCGGCGCCGTCAGTGGACCTCTCCCTTCCCGGGAGACGGGACTTCTGCGGTTCCGAACACCCGGTACAGAAGGTGCTCGGCGACATGAAGCGCATCTTTTCAGCCATGGGGTTCAGTATCGCCACCGGCCCGGAGCTCGAACTCGACGAGTACAACTTCGACCTGCTGAACTTTCCTCCGAACCACCCTGCAAGAGACATGCAGGACACCTTTTTCGTGACGAGAGGCAGGAGCGAAGGTGACGTGCTGCTCAGGACGCACACTTCGCCGGTTCAGGTCAGGGTCATGCTCGATGAGGAGCCGCCGATACGGGTCATCTGCCCGGGAAAGGTTTACCGGAACGAAGCGATCAGCGCGAGAAGCTACTGCGTATTCCATCAGCTTGAAGGCCTGTACATCGATAAGAACGTCTCTTTCGCCGACCTCAAAGCCACCATCTACTCCTTCGCGCAACAGATGTTCGGCTCGGACGTGAAACTCAGGTTCCGCCCGAGTTTCTTCCCGTTCACGGAGCCGTCCGCGGAAGTCGACGTCACCTGCTATCTCTGCGGCGGAAAGGGCTGCCGGGTCTGCAAGAAGTCAGGCTGGCTGGAGATCATGGGCTGCGGAATGGTGCACCCGAACGTCATGCGCAACTGCGGCATCGATCCGGAACAGTGGACCGGCTACGCCTTCGGCATGGGTGTGGACAGGACCGCCCTGTTGCGCTACAAGATCGATGACATCAGGCTGCTGTTCGAAAACGACGTGCGCATGCTGAGCCAGTTCATGGCCTGAGGACGGCAAAACGCTGCCATACGAAAAACCCTCATGCGGTCCTGGCTGCATGAGGGTTTTCCATTTCAGGCCCGCACCGTCGTGCAGGAGCTAATTGTCTTTCAGTGCGAGAGTCCAGCTCTCCATCGCCTCGTTGGCCGCCGGAGCGGGAGCTTCGAGGAAACTGATGATGAAGCGGTCATCGAGCTCGGCCACGCCGATCGACTTCGGACGGATCGCCAGCACCTTCGGGTTCATGATATCCTTGCCGAAGCAGAACACGATATTCTGAGCAGCGAGGATCTCCTCGCTGATATTCCCCTCCGGCAATGCCGCCGTATGCCCGTAATGGTCGAACACTCCGACGTATTTGGCGATGGGGTGAGCATCGATCTTCTGCCAGTAATAGGCGATGATGTCATCTACGCTCCGGCAGCTCGTCTCGCCCTTGTCAAGCTCCAGGATGTAGATTGGATATTTCTCATGAAGAAGCGTTTGGTTCATAATGCTCTCCCTGATTGGTTACTGGTTACTGCAACTACCGACATGGGGCCGCATGGGGTTCAGTCCCATCCTTGAATTCTACGCCGGAGAGGCAGATTTTCCAACACGCCGAAACAAAAAAGCCCCGTGACCTTGAAAGTCACGGGGCTTGATATCGATCGATCCCGGCCGGGCCGGAAGGACGATGGTTACTCGGCGGAGCCTTCGGCTTCGACTTCGATGCTGAGCTTGACGGTGACGTCCATGAACAGCTTCGCGTCGGCTTCGTACTTGCCGAGCGATTTGATCGGCGCCTCGATGGTGATCTTCCGACGGTCGATCTCGACGCCCTGCTGCTTGAGTGCCTCGGCGATGTCCGCGGCAGTCACCGTGCCGAACAGCTTGCCGGATTCTCCAGCCTTCGCAAAGACCTTGAGGGACATCTGCTCGAGTTTCGCAGCGAGATCCCTGGCACTTTTGCGCTGCAGTTCGATCTTCCTCGCCTGCTGCTTCTTCTCGGTTTCGAGAGCTTTGATGGTCCCGTCGGTAGCCCTGATGGCATAGCCCTGGGGGATCAGGTAGTTGTTGGCATATCCGTTCTTGACGTTGACGACTTCGCCCGCGTCACCAAGGGTTGCCACATCTTTTCTTAAAATTATTTTCACGGTCAGTTTCCTCGTTCTGAATAATTGAATTTGTGCACAACCTTACTTGTATTCGTCGGAGACGTAGGGAATGATGGCAAGGAACCTTGCCCACTTGATCGAATGGGTCAGGAGGCTCTGCTCTTTGGCCGACAGTCCGGTGATGCGGCGGGGTATGATTTTCCCCTGGTCATTGATGAAGCGCTTCAGCTTGCGCTCGTCACGGTAGTCAAAAAAGACCACCTGGTTCTTGGACACTTTCTTTTTCGATGCCAGAGCATTGCCCAATGACTTGTTGCCCTGTGCCGATGATGGTTTTTGTCTCATGAGTCTTGTTCAGAATTTAGCTTATGATCTTCTCAGTCGGAAGTAAGGTATTTATACTCGTACATGTGTCCATCGTCGTCGATGCCGCTGTGATGGATATCATGTGTATCATCCTCGATAAACCCTTCCTCGTCCTCCTCTCCGTTTTTCTTCCTCTTGTTGAGGAACTGGATCCTCCTGGCCTTTATTTCGACCACGGTCCTCGAGGTGCCGTCCTGGGCTTTCCAGGTGCGGCTCTGCAACTCACCGTCCACAAGCACGGCCGAGCTCTTCTTCAGGTTGTCCCTGCAGCTTTCGGCGAGCTTGTTCCAGGCCACGACGCCTACATAGCAGACATCTTCCTGCCACTGGTGGTTGCTGTCCCTGAACCTGCGGTTGCATGCGATCGAGAAATTGACGACTGGCGTTCCGCCTGAATTCGTCTGTCTGAACACCGGGTCCTTGGTCAGGTTACCGGCAATGATGACACTGTTGATTTCAGGCATTTTCAATTCCGCCATGACATCTTCTCCTTTTTGTTCACAAATGGGATCATTTCATCGTCCATACACAACCTAGCATAGTCAGGCGTCAGCTCTTGGCTGTGGCAGCTTCGGCTTCCGGCTGGTCTTCGGGGCTACCGAGCATGACGCTGTACTTCTCGACGCGCTTGCGCATTTCGAGCAGCGGGGAGCTCAGCTGGATAATGAGGAACCGCAGGATGTTTTCTTCATAGCGGTACACTCGCTCGATCTCGGCGATGGCCGTCGGGAGGGCATCGAACTCGATGTGTGCGTAGTAACCGATGGAGGACTTGCGGATGAGGTAGGCCATCTTCCTTCTTCCGACTTCCAGGACATTGTTGATCACGCCACCCTTGCCGGTGATCGTGGTTTTCACGAGCTCCATCGCCGAGGCGATGGCATCATCCTGAAGGCCGCCGTCGATGATGACGGTGCATTCGTACTGTTTCAGTTTGTTCATGGCGCAATGGTTCTGATATGATGACAGGAGACTGGCAAATGGCGGAGAACAGGTATTGCGCAATCCCTGCCCCACGGCTTCATGGAGACCCACAAACACCATCTGCAATTTTGAACATCAAAGGTATGATTTTTTATTCAGTTTTCCAACGGCAGGAAACAAGCGCCGTCAAGCGTTACGCGTGACCCGAAA
>Ga0326732_1000097_pt1 | contig 19803 bp, 13 predicted proteins | sample MHFSIPfraction_4_FD_207644 | JGI IMG/M metagenome (GOLD analysis project Ga0326732, IMG submission 207644) | Lab enriched peat soil microbial communities from Michigan Hollow, Ithaca, NY, United States - MHF12FN SIP fraction | ecosystem: Environmental > Terrestrial > Soil > Wetlands > Peat...
TGCTGGTCAAAAAGACCAAGGTCATCCCTGTCGAGTGCGTCGTCCGCGGCTACCTGGCCGGCTCCGGCTGGAAGGAATACCAGGCGACCGGCAAGATCTGCGGCATCAAGGTCCCCAAAGGTCTCAGGGAGGCCGACCAGCTGGCCGAGCCCATCTTCACGCCCTCGACGAAAGCCGAGAAGGGCCACGACGTCAACATCTCTTTCAAGGACGTCCAGAAGGAGATCGGGGCCGATCTGGCCCGAAAGATCCGCAAAACGAGCCTCGAGCTCTACCAGAAAGCTTCCCTCTATGCCGTCTCGAAGGGCATCATCATCGCCGACACGAAGTTCGAATTCGGCCTCGACGGCGACGAGCTCGTCCTCATCGACGAGATCTTCACCCCCGACTCCTCGCGGTTTTGGCCCCTGGCCCAGTACGAGCCCGGCCGGTCCCAGCCGAGCCTCGACAAGCAGTTCGTGCGCGATTACCTCGAGACGACGACCTGGGACAAGAACACGCCTCCGCCGGAGCTTCCCGCGGAGATCATCGCCAAGACCTCCCAGAAATACCTGGAAATCTATAAGGTCCTGAGCGGCCTCGACGATCTGGCATGAGCGGACGGGTCGATCTCCACGTCCACTCGAACAAGAGCAGTGACGGGGACCATTCACCGGCCGAGCTGGTCGGGTTCGCCAGGGATCTCGGCATGCGCGCCATTTCGATCGCCGACCACGACACCGTGGCCGCCTACCCGAACGCCGTCGAGGACGGCCGCCGGGCCGGCGTCGAGGTCATCCCCGGCATCGAGCTGACGACCCTCTACGGGGGGCGAGAATTCCATCTCCTCCTGCCGCTCGTCGACTGGACGAGCCCGGCCCTGGCCCAGATCATCGAAGGACAGACCGAGTGCCGGATGGCCGAGACGCGCCAGCGCGTCGCGAAGATCCAGGCCCTCGGCGTCGCTGTGACCATGGAGGAGATCGTAGCGAAGTCCGACGGCGCGCCGCCGCTCGGTGTCAAGATCGCCCAAGTCATTCTCGAGAACCCGGCCAACGCCGGGAACCCCGCGCTGGAGCCCTATGTCCGGCCCGACAACAAGCGTTATGCGCCTTATATGTTCTACGGGGATTTTTTCGCCGAAGGGAAGCCGGCGTTCGTCCCCAAGACGTTCATTGCGCTCCTCGACGTGCTCGAGGCCGCCCCCGCGACCGGCGGCGCCCCCGTGCTGTCCCATCCCGGGGCCTACTTCCAGCGGACGACGGCCGAGGACGCCCGGGACCTCAAGGCGCACGGCCTCATCGGCTTGGAAGTCTACACGTTCTACCACACGCCCGAACAGATGACGCTTTATAAGGACATGGCCGCGGCGCTCGACCTCGTGGCCACGGCCGGCTCCGATTTCCACGGCCGGATCAAGCCTCACGTCGCCCTCGGGGTTCTCCCGTACGGCGACTATGGCATGGTCGAGGAGCTTCGGGCGAGACGGGGAGGACCGGCATGAACTGGCTCGATTATGTCCTGCTGTCCATCATCATCGTGACGGCGATCGTCGGCATCTTCAAGGGCTTCGTCCGTCAGGTCATCGGCCTGGTCGCGGTCGTCGCCGGACTTGTCCTGGCCGTCGTCTACTATCAGCAGACGGCCGGGATGTTCATGAGGTTCGTCAAGAACCAGCTCGTCAGCAACTTCCTGGGCTTTCTCGTCATCTTCGTCGTCGTTCTCATCGCCGGGGCGATCCTGGGCCACCTCTTCACCAAGGCCATGGTCGGCCCTCTGGCCTTCGCCAACAGGCTCTTCGGCGCGGTTTTCGGCATCATCAAGGCCGTGCTCATCTGCGGCATCCTCGTCTTCGCCCTGGTCTCCTTCGAAGTGGCCAAGCCGGCGCTGGAGACGTCCGTCCTGGCCCCGGCCTGCCTCGGCATCACGCGGGCCGTGGTCAACCTGGTGCCCAAGGACCTCAGAGCCCGATTCAACGAGTCGTACAAGCGGATCCGCGAGAGCGGAGGGAAACATGGACAAGAAATCTAGCGAGCTCAACTTCCACCAGCGCATGGAGCTGCTGGTCAAGGACATGATCGAAAAGGGGATCAACCTCAAGGACGCCCTCCGCGAATTCGAGAAGATCTTCTTCGAACAGGCGTCCCGGAAGCACGACGGCAATCGGACCAAGATGGCCCAGACCCTCGGCATCCACCGGAACACCCTCCACAATCGGGCCAAGATCCTCAAGATCAAGAAGAAATATTAGCAGTCAACGTGTCAGACTGCTAATATTTATCCATTCCGCCTCTTGACAAAATACGCCGGTTTTGTATACTATTAGCACTCACATTTTGTGATTGCTAAATTTTAAGTATCCCACAGGAGGTTTTCATGAAAGTTCATCCTCTGTATGACAGAGTGCTCCTCAAGAGACTCGAGGAGCAAGAGGTCAAGAGGGGCGGGATCATCATCCCGGACTCGGCCAAGGAAAAGCCCCAAGAGGCCGAGATCATCGAGGCCGGCAAGGGACGGGTCACGGATGAGGGGAAGACCATCGCTCTCACCGTCAAGAAGGGCGACCACGTCCTCATCGGCAAGTACAGCGGCACAGAAGTGACGCTCGACGGCGTCGAGCTCGTCATCATCCGCGAGGAAGAGATCCTCGCCGTCATCGAGAAGTAAGGAGATATCATGGCCAAACAGATTTTATCCGGAGACGATGCACGTCATGCCCTGCTCAAGGGCGTGAACACCCTCAGCAACGTCGTCAAGGCGACGCTCGGCCCCCGCGGCAAGAACATCGTCCTTGACAAGAAATTCGGCTCCCCCTTGAGCACTAAGGACGGCGTCACCGTCGCCAAGGAAGTCGAGCTCAAGGACCCCTGGGAGAACATGGGCGCCCAGCTGGTCAAGGAAGTCGCGTCCAAGACGTCTGACGTCGCGGGCGACGGCACCACGACGGCCACGGTCCTGGCCCAGGCCATCTACGGCGAGGGCCTGCGCTATGTCACAGCCGGGGCCAACCCGACGGTGATCAAGAAGGGCGTCGACAAGGCCGTCGAAACGGTCGTCGAAGAGCTCAAGAAGCTGAGCCGCGAGGTCAGCGGCGAGATGATCGCCCAGGTCGGCGCCATCTCGGCCAACAACGACCTGTCGATCGGCAAGATCATTGCCGAAGCCATGGACAAGGTCGGCAAGGACGGCGTCATCACCGTCGAGGAGGCCAAGGGCCTCGAGACGACGATGGAGACGGTCGAGGGCATGCAGTTCGACCGCGGCTATCTGTCCCCCTATTTCGTGACCGACCCGGAGCGGATGGAGTGCGTCCTCGAGAAGCCCCTCATCCTCCTCCACGAGAAGAAGATCAGCAACCTCAAGGATTTCCTTCCCCTCCTCGAGAACGTCGCCCGCATGGGCCGGCCCCTGCTCGTCATCGCCGAGGAAGTCGAAGGCGAAGCTCTGGCGACCCTCGTGGTCAACAAGCTCAAGGGCACCTTCATGTGCTGCGCCGTCAAGGCCCCCGGCTTCGGCGACCGCCGCAAGGCGATGCTCGAGGATATCGCCACGCTGACCGGCGGCCAGGTCATCACCGAGGAGATCGGCGTCAAGCTCGAGAAAGTCGGTTCCGATTGGCTCGGCGAAGCGAAGAAGGTCGTCATCGACAAGGACAACACGACCATCGTCGAGGGCATGGGCAAGGCGAACGATGTCCAGGCCCGCATCAAGCAGATCCGCGTCCAGATCGAGGATACGACGTCCGACTACGACCGTGAGAAGCTCCAGGAGCGGCTGGCCAAGATGGTCGGCGGCGTCGCCTTGATCAAGGTCGGCGCGGCCACCGAGACCGAGCTCAAGGAGAAGAAGGCCCGCGTCGAGGACGCCATGCATGCCACCAAGGCGGCCGTCGAGGAAGGCATCGTGCCCGGCGGCGGGGTGGCCCTGCTCCGCGCCCAGAAGGCGCTCGACAAGCTTCAGCTCGAAGGCGACCAGCAGATCGGCGCCAACATCGTCAAGAGGGCCATTGAAGAGCCCCTGCGGCAGATCGCTGCCAACGCCGGGTTCGAAGGCTCCGTGGTCGTCGAGAAGGTCAAAGAGATGAAGCAGGACATGGGCTTCAACGCCCTGACCGAGAAGTACGAGGACATGATCAAGGGCGGCATCCTCGACCCGACCAAGGTCGTCCGGATCGCCCTGCAGAACGCGGCTTCCATCGCCGGCTTGATGCTGACCACCGAAGGCCTCATCGCCGAGCTCCCCGAGGAGGACAAGAAGCCCGCGTATCCGAATCCTCCCGGCGACATGTATTGATCGCGCCCCGCGCGAAGTGAATCGCCAGCCCCGGGCGGCCCTCCGCCCGGGGCTTTTTTTTAAGAAGGGGTCAAACCTAAACTTTTAAACTTTTTTAGGGCATATCCTTTTCTGAGAATGCGATCGGCGCAAAAAGTTAAAAAGTTTAGGTTTGACCCCTTCTTTTCTTAGCGCGGCATTTCTTATATATTCTGTCGCAGACATGCCGCGCCTGATCGATCGCTACCTCCTCCGCGAGGTCGTCCCGCCCTTCCTCGTCGGTCTCCTGCTCACCGTGTTCGTCCTCTTGATGAACCAGGTCCTGCTCTTGGCCGATCTGTTCATCGACAAGGGCGTCCCTCTCCTCCAGGTCCTCCGCGTCCTGGGACTTCTCATTCCCTCCATCGTGGTCTTCGCCTTGCCGATGGCCGTCCTGATGGGCATCCTGGGCGGGCTGGCCCGCCTCTCGGCGGACTCCGAGATCGTCGCCTTCCGCTCCCTCGGGATCGGACCCCGCCGCTTGGCCTGGCCTCTCCTTGTCTTCGGGCTCTGCGGCTTCTTTGTGACGCTTCCGCTCGCTCTCTATATCGCGCCGCGGGCCAACGACGCCTGGGTCCGGACGATGACCCGATCGGTCCTGGCCCGGGTCCGGCTCGACGTCGAACCGCTCGAGTTCAACGAGACCCTGCCGGACATGGTCTTCCTCGTCCGGGACGTCGGCCGGGATAAAGTGTGGCATGATGTCTTCGCTTACATGGCCAAGGATCCGTCGAACCCCCGGCTGGTCATGGCCCGGTCGGGCACGATCCGCCTTTTCCCCGAGCAACAGCGGGCCATCCTGGAGCTCACCGACGGCCACGTCTATGCCGGGCCGCCCGCCGCGCCCGGCGAGGACACCCTGACCTCGTTCGAGCGCCTCGAAGAGGAGATCGATGTCGAGGGCCTCTTCCCCTCCGCCACGTACGAAAAGCGGGTCCGGGAAAAGGACGTCGGCGAGCTTGTCCGCGACCTCAAGTCCCTCGAGGCCGCCAGCCCGGCGGGGAAGCCCGTCTCCCGGCAGATCCGCGCCCACCGGATCGAGATCCACAAGAAGCTCGCCCTGCCGGCCGCGTGCCTCGTGTTCGCGCTCATCGGCTTGCCGCTTGGGGTCATGACCGGCCGGGCCGGCCGCACGGCCGGCTTCTCGATCGGCTTGGTCATCATCGTCATTTATTATGCCCTGATCACGGCAGGGGAGACGATGGCCATGGACGGACGCCTGTCCGCCTTCCTGGGCATGTGGGGCCCGGACATCGTCCTGGCCGCCGCCGGCGCCTGGCTCTTTGCCGGGCTGGCCCGGGGAAGCCGGCGAAACCGTGTCTGGCCGGGCCGTGCGGTCCGACCGGGGGCCCCGTCTCCCGCGCCGGCCCCGTTAGCCTCCCTTGAGGCTCCGTCGCCCGGGTGCGCCAGCCGGCCGATCGGCGCGCCCATCCGCTTTCCCGGACTCCTCGATCGGTACCTCTCGCGGAAGTTCCTGGCCTTGCTGGCCCTCGTCCTGGCCGCCCTCTCCGCCGCCGTCCTGCTGGTCACGTTCTTCGAGAACCTGGGCGACGCCCTCGACCACGGCAAGCCGATCGGGCTCCTGGCCGGCTATGTCGGGCTCAAGCTGCCCGAGTTCCTGGCGTTCATCCTGCCGGCGGCCGTTCTTGCGGCCGCGCTCCTGGCGCTCGGCTTCCTCACCCGGACGAACGAAGCGACGGCCATGAAGGCCAGCGGCATCAGCGCCTACCGGACGGTCCTGCCGATCATCGTCCTCGCGTCGGCCGCCGGATTCGGGGCCTTCCTGGTCCAGGAGCGGGTCGTGCCGGCCTCTCACGCCAGAGCCCAGGCGGTCTGGAGCGCCATCCATGACCTGCCGGCCCGCAGCTCCAGCTATCTCAACCGCCACTGGATCCTCGCCGGGAGCGGCGACCGGATCTACCATTACGACATTTTCGAGCCCGGCACATCGACCCTCGGCCGCCTGTCGGTCTTCGAGATCGACGCCGGCCGCTGGGCCCTGGCTCGCAGGATCTTCGCCGAGAAGGCTTCGTTCGAGGGGAACGATCTTGTCTATCAGGACGGCTGGATCAGGGATTTCACGGCCTCCGCGGGCCTGTCGTTCGTCCGGACCGGGAGAGGGCGGCTGGCCGCGGCCGGCGACCAGGGCGCCTTCGAAGAGCCCTGGAAAGAGCCGCTGCAGATGACCCTCCGCGACCTGCGGCGCTACGCGGCCGAAGTCCGGGGCATGGGCTTCCCGGCCATCCGGCTCCGGGCCGAGGCGGCCCAGAAGATCGCTCTGCCGTTCGTCAGCCTGATCATGGCCCTGCTGGCGATCCCCTTCGGCTTCCGCATGGGACGGAAAGGGACCCTCGTCGGAGTCGGGACGAGTGTCGTCATCGCCATGGCCTATTGGGGGACCTTCGCCGTCTTCCGGAGCCTCGGCGGGGCCGGCGTGCTGACCCCATTCCTGGGCGCGTGGGGAGCCAACATCCTCTTTGGGCTGGGGGGGCTCGTGGGGCTGCTTAGACTGAGGACATAGAAAGATCCCGGGACACTCCCGAAAATCCGGGACATGACCCATTTCTCTTGAAATGGGATCGTGTCCCAGTGATCTTTCGGGAGTGCCCCTGGTTTTTCTACATCTTGTACTTGCCGAAATCCTCAGGCTGCAGCGTCTCGAGCCATTTCCGCAGCTTTTCGGAGGATTCGACCTTTTCGTCGAACTTGAGGCCGTTCGCCTTGCGGACGACCTCGTCCTCGACGAAGATGGGCGAGCTCATCCGCAGCGCCAGGGCGATGGCGTCGGAGGGACGGGAGTCGATGATGATCGCCTCCTCGGCCCGGCGGCAGTGGATGAGGGCGAAGAAGGTATTGTTCCGGACGTCGTTGACGACGATCTTCTCGATGGAGATGCCGAGCTTTTCGAGGAAGCACTTGAGCAGGTCGTGGGTCATCGGCCGGGGGGTGGGGACGTTCTCGATGGTCAGGGCGATGGCGTTGGCCTCGAAGACCCCGATCCAGATCGGCAGGATCTGCTCGTTCCGCGGGTTCTCCAGGACGACGATCGGCATCTTGGAGATAGGGTCCACGACGAGACCCTTGACCTTCATCTCGATTTCCATTGCTGGCTACCGACACCAATATAGGTGCGGGACCGGGCTTTGTCAAATTCGGCCTCAGGGATTATCCTCGGTCGCTGCGGTGATTTTTCACGCCGGTCAATGTCCCGGACTCGGCGCCAAAACAACTCGCTCGGCGTGCGCTGCGCCTCGCTCAAACACGTTTTGGCGGTTTCCACTGAAACTGCCCTCGCCCGGAACATCGGCCGGCTAAATCACCGCTAATGCTCCCTCAGACATTACCCTTCGGCCTTGGCTATTAGAGGTCGTCCCGCTCGTTCGTGAACGTGCTCGAAACTTCGCGGCCGAGGTCAGAAAAGGGAAAGTTGGGAAGCGGAGGCGTCGGATTGCGGGCCGTCGCCGAAGATGTGGATCTCGCCGTACTCGCCGTCGTGGCCGGGCTGGATCGTGACCTGGCCCTTGCGCATCCGGTCGACGGCTTCGGCCACTTTTTCCGGCGAGATGCGCGCCAGCTCGGCCACGGGGACCTCGGTCAGGATGGCGTGCTCGTCGCCGAACTCGCGGATGAACCGGGCATAGAGCTCCCAGACCCCCTGGGACTCGGGGGTCTTGCCCACGGCCTCGGCGATGACCTCGTTGAGCGGGATGAGGCTCTTGTAAGGGATTCGCCCCGGCCGTCCCTCGCCGGTCTCCCGGTCGGCCAGCTCTTCGACCCGGTGGAGGACGCCGATCGTCAGCTTCTTGCCGCACTTCGGGCAGATGTCCCCCGTCTTCATGCTCTCGCGCGGCGAGCTGACGACCCCGCACTTGCGGTGCCCGTCGTAGTGGTACTTGCCCTCTTCGGGGAAGAACTCGACCGTGTAGAGGAATTTCGCCGGGTCGTTCGTCCGCAGCGCGTCGATGAGGCCGCGGAAGCTGAAATCGGTGTCGAAGGCGTTGGACTCGCGGCCGATCTTCGAGGGCGAATGGGCGTCCGAATTGGAGACGAGGGCGAAGCGGTCAAGGGCGGACAGCCGCCAGTTCATCGGCGGGTCCGACGACAGGCCCGTCTCCAGGGCGAAGATGGACGGCGTCATCTCCTCGAAGCACTCTTCGATCGCATCGAAGCCCGAGTTCGCCCCGAAGAGCGAGAACCAGGGCGTCCAGATGTGGGAGGGGATGACGACCGCGCGCGGCGCAGTCTCGGCGACCATCTTGCAGAAGAGCCGGACGTCGAGGCCCAAGATGGGCCGGCCGTCCGAGCCGAGGTTGCCGACCGCCTGGAGACGGCGGTTGATCCTCTCGACGGATTCGAAATCCGGGGCCAGCACCATGATGTGGACCTTGCGGACCTTGCCCCCCTTCGAGTAGATGAAGCTCAGCTCCGAGGAGAGGATGAACGAGACCGGGCGTCCGAGGACCGGCAGGCCCTTGAACAGCGGCTCCTCGAACGACGTCGTCGCGCTCTTGAGCCGGAGGAACCCGTTGCCGATCGGCTCGAGCTTCTCCTTCATCAGGAACAGCCACTCGGGATGGGTGAAGTCCCCGGTCGCCAGAAGGGATACGCCCTTGACCTTGGCCCACGGCGCCAGCGCGTCGAGGACCATGTCCCGCGACGTGGCCCGCGAATATTTCGAATGGATGTGAAGGTCGGCAAGAAACTTCATGGCGGAGAACTCAGTTTAGGTAAAGAGAAAGGCGATTGCAAGCGCTTTCGCTCCGCCCGCCGCCTTGAAAAAGCGTCGTGGACGCGATAGACTATTCTGTCGTGTCTCGGACTTGAAAGGACCCCTTCATGAGATCGAGATCGATCGCCCTCCTGGCCGTCGCCGTGGCGCTGGCCGTGCTTTCGGCGGCGCCGCAGAAGACGGCGGTCAAGGACCTGTCGCCGCGCTTTCGGACGTGGCTCGAAGAGGAAGTCGGATACATCATCTCGCCCAAGGAGAAGGAGGTCTTCCTGCGGCTCGCCAACGACCGGGAGCGGGAAATGTTCGTCACCGCCTTCTGGAAGGCCCGGGACGAGGACCCGTCCACGCCGGAGAACAAGTTCAAGGACGAGCACTATCGCCGCATCGAGTACGCCAACAAGAACTTCGGCCGCGGCCTGAAAGCCGGCGGCTGGCGGTCCGATATGGGCCGGGTTTACATCACCCTGGGCGAGCCGAAGACGATCGATCGCTACGAGAATGAGAGCAACGTCTACCCCATGATCGTCTGGTTCTATTCCGGGATGAACGGCGCCGGGCTGCCCAATTCGTTCAACGTCGTCTTCTTCAAGAAGGACTCGGCGGGCGACTATATCCTCTACTCCCCGATCCGGGACGGCCCCCAGAAGCTCATGCCGTTCTATAACGGCGACATGACGAATTATGTCCAGGCCTGGGGGGAGCTGAGGCAGATCGATCCGGCCCTGGCCGACATCTCGATGTCCCTCATCCCCGGCGAATACGTCACGGGCATGAACCCGACGCCCTCGTCGGACATCCTCCTGTTCCAGAAGATCCCCAAGATGGGCTATGAGAGCGTCAAAGACGCCTACGCGGAGAAGCTCCTCAAGTACCGGGACATCGTCGAGGTCGAGTATACCGCCAACTACATCGAGAACGACGCCCTGGTGCAGGTCACCCGGGACGCCGCGGGGAGGGCCTTCGTCCATTTCCTTCTCGAGCCGGCCCGGCTGAGCATCGAGCGGATCGAGGACCTCTACCGGACGGTCTTCGAGGTCAATGGCATCGTCTCCGACTCCTCCGGCAAGACCGTTTATCAGTTCGACCGCAAGGTCCCGCTCGAGCTCAACGCCGATCAGTTCGGCAAGGTCAAGGACCGCCGCGTCTCCTATCAGGACGCCTTCCCCCTCATCGAGGGCGACTACAAGCTCAGCGTCCTGTGGAAGAACACGCTCTCCAAGGAGTTCACCTCCGTCGAGGCGGCCCTGAAGATTCCGCCCGCCCACACCCTGACGCTGACGACGCCCATCCTGGGCAACCGGGTCATCCGCAACCCCGCCTTCGCCGGGCAGATCAAGCCTTTCACCTTCGGAGAGACCCAGATCGTGGCCTCGCCGCGCAACGATTTCACGGTCCAGGACACGCTGACCCTGTTCTGCGAGCTCGGCGGCCTGACCGCGGACCTGAAGGCGAAGGGCAGCCTGTCGATCACTCTCGTCCGCAACGACCAGGTCGTCGCGGCGAAGACCAAGCCCCTGGCGGACGCGCCCGATCCGCTCCGCGTCATCGAGGGATTCCCCCTAGCCAACTTGCCCCCCGACTATTACACGGCGAACGTCGAAGTCCTCGATTCCGCCAAGACCGCCGTCCTGTCGTCCAAAACGGCGTTCTACATCAGCCTCAATACGTCGCTGCCCCGGTCCTGGATCATGTACCCTCCGCTCGCCCCGGCCGGCGACCCCTCGTATATCGACATCCGCGGCATGCAGTACCTTCAAGAGGGCGACGCCGCCAAGGCCCGGCCGCTCGTCGAAGAGGCCTTCCGCCGGTCGCCGGGCTCGGCCCCCTTCGCCTTGGACCTTTGCCGGGTCCTCTTCGCCCTCAAGGATTACGACGCCGTCCGGACCGTGGCCACCCCGTTCTACCGGGACAAGAAGGATTACGAGTTCGCCCAGTACCTCGGCGAAAGCGCCCAAGCCCTCAGCCGTTACGGCGAAGCCATCGGCTTCTACAAGGACTACCTGACCTATTTCGGGACGAACCTCATCGTTCTCAATGCGATCGGCGACTGCTACGTCCAGACCGGCGATCTCGCCGCCGCCGCCTCCGTCTGGAAGAAATCCCTCGAGCTCAGCCCGAATCAGCCCGAGTTGGCGCGGAAGCTGGCCGCGATCCAGGGCAAGATCAAGGTGAATTGATGAACAACCGGCTCCTGCGCTTGGCCCTTTTCCTGGCTGTCGTCGCGCTCGTCGCCGCCTGCGCCTCGACCCGGGGCTTGAAAGAGCTCGACCCCAAGAGCCGCGATTTCATTTCCAAGGTCCGCTACGCGATCACCGGGGAGGAGCGAAGGGCCTTCCTGGCCCTGGCGCCCGAGGCCCGGGAGACGTTCATCGAGGACTTCTGGAGGCGGAGGGACCCGACTCCCTCGACCCCGGAGAACGAGTACCGGGTCGAGTACTACAACCGGATCGAGCGGTCCAACCGTCTCTTTTCGGGCGGCGGCTCTCCGGGCTGGCTCCAAGACCGGGGCCGCGTCTATATCACCCTCGGTCCCCCCGACAACCGCATCACCTATCCGCGGGGGGTCACGTTCTACGGCCTGCCCACGGAGATCTGGTGGTACGGGCTCTACACCATCGTCTTCATCGACGAGTATTGGAACGACGATTACCGCATCTCTCCCGACAGCGCCGGGCAGATCTCTGTGATCACCCAGGCCCAGAGCCAATGGGCCCAGCCGCGGGAGCGGATGGCCAAGCCGGGGGACGTGCGCTACGCCGCGGCCATCGCCGGGCTCGAGGTCCAGATCGAGGTTGGGGACGGGGGGGCGACGCGCTTCCTGGTTGTCATTCCCAACCGGAACATCTGGATGAAGTCCGCCGGCCAGAGCCTCCAGGCGACCCTCGAAGTGACGATGAAGGTGGTCGACGCCGCGGGCGCCGAGGCCTGGACCTTCTCCCAAGCCTACCCCCTCGATATCCCGCAGACCCGCCTGAAAGAGGCCCTGGCCCAGGATTTCTCGGCCCAGGCCGGGACGTCCCTCAAGCCGGGCTCCTACACGCTGAAGGTCGTCGTGACCAACACGACCGACGGCAGCAAGGCCTCGGTCGAGCGCAAGTTCGAGATCTGAGCCGGTCCTATTTTCGCGCCGCCGCCGCGGCGGCCTCTCCCTTCCGGGCGTTCTCTTCCGAGAGGGCGTTCTGCCCGGTGCGATTATAGAGGTCGGCCAGGAGGAAGTAGCCTAGCGGGAGCTCGGCCGGCGACGGCCGCAGGGCGATCCCCTTCTTGGCCAAGGCGATGGCCTCCTCGAAGTCCGTGCCGCGCCCGAGGAGGATGCGGGCGACGTGGAAATAAGCGAGCGGGAATTCCGGCTCGGCCTCGATGGTCTTCCGCAGGGCCGCGAGCTCCTCGTCTTCCCGGCCCGTCTGCCGGTAGACGCGGGACAGGTTGTAAAGAGCCTTGTAGCTCTTGGGCGCGTCCTGGATCTCCTGGAGGTAGAGGTCGGCGGCCTCGGCCAGCCGGCCTTGCTTCTCGCGGAGCTGGGCGGTGTTGAAGCGCAGGCTCATCAGCGTCGGGTTGATGGCCGCGGCCGCGGCCAGGTGCTCCTCGGCCCGGGCGTTATCGCCCTCCCCGCCGCGGTTGAGATAGATCGCCCCCAGGGCGTTTTCGGCCGACGCCGACCGCCGGTTCTCCTCCAGACACTTCTCGAAATAGGGGATGGCCTTGTCGGGCTGACCGGCGTGGACCTTGATGTTGCCCAGCAGGAAATAGAATTGGGAGTCCTCGAAGCCCCGGGCGATGTGGCCGAGGATGAACTTCTCGGCCTCGTCGTAGCGGCCCATGGCCTGGTAGCAGTTGGCGACGTTGATGGCGGCGAATGAATCGTCGGGCTTGAGATCGAGGGCCTTGGCGAACGCGTCGAGCGCTTCCGGGAAACGGTGGGCCTTGTAGAGGACGTTGCCCAGGCTGAAGTGGGCGTCGCCGATCGTCGGGTCCTCGTCGATGATGGCCCGGATCGTCTTGATGGCCCCCTCGGCGTCCCCGCTGAGCCCGCTCTCGCGGGCCCGGGAGAGCTCGTTGAAGACGACGATCTTGTCCTTGGGGTCGGCCAGCTTCTTCCCTTGGAGCTTCGTCGAGTCGATGAACGAGCCGACGTAGCCGAGCGCCGCCAGCTTCTCCCGGGTTTCCTCGTCGACCTTCCCCAGGTCGGATTCGAGGGCGCCCCGCTGCGCCTCCGTCCGGAGGGCCCCGGCCCGGGCGGAGAGGTCCTCGAAGACCTTTTTCTCGAGATAGACAAGGTTCTTCTCTTCCCCGGGGTCCTGCCTGAGGTCGTAGAGCTCGGGGACGGGAGCCAGGATGAGCTTGAACCGGCCGTCCTGGACGCTCCAGAGGTCGGACCAGCCGTAGTGATAGCGGGGATAGAACGTCTCCGAATAGACCAGCCGGTCCGCGGCGGCCGCGCCCGGCGCGAAGAACGAGGGGACGAGGCTCCGGCCCTGGACCCCGGCCGGGGCGGGCAATCCGGCCATCTCGCAGACCGTGGGCATGACGTCGACCAAGCCGACCGTCCCCTTGGACACGACCCCCTGGGTCCCCTTGAACGGCGTGACGACGATGAGGGGCACATGGAGGGCCCCTTGGTAGATGAAGAAGCCGTGGGTGCTTTCGAGGTGCTCGCCAAGGCTCTCGCCGTGGTCGGCGGCCAGAACGAGGAAGAGGCGGTCCCGGAGCCCCAGGCGGTCGATGGTTCCGGCCAGGCGGGCCAACTGGCTGTCGACGAAGGCGATCTCACCGAGGTAGGGATTTTGCGGGTACTCGGTCTTGAAAGGCTCGGGCGGCTCGTAGGGCGAGTGAGGATCGTAGAGGTGGATCCAGGTGAAGAACTTGCCGTCCCTGTTGCGGTCGATCCAGGCCAGGGCCTCGTCCAGGACCTCGTTCGCCGGACGCTGGACCTCGCCGAGCGAGATCTTCTCGAAGCGGCTCAGATCGAACTTGTCGAAATAGGTGTCGAAGCCCTGGTCCAGGCCCCATTTGGAGTCGAGGACGTAGGCGGCGACGAAGGCGGCGGTCCGGTAGCCGGCGGTCTTAAAGGTTTCGGCCATGGTCACGAGCTCGGACGGGACGACGAAGCCGCCGTTGTCCCGGACCCCGTGGTGGACCGGCAGGGTGCCGGTCATAATGGTCGTGTGCGACGGCAGGGTCAGAGGCGTCTGGGAGATGCAGTCCTCGAAGCGGACGCCGCCGGCCGCCCACGCGTCCATGGTCGGCGTCCGGACGAGGGGGTTGCCGTAGCAGCCGACCTTATCGGCGCGGAGCGTGTCCACGGTGATGAGGATCACGCTGAAGTCCTTGCCGCCCCGCAGGCGGGCGAAGTCCGGGGTCCGGGCCCGGAACAGGAAGACCGTCAGCAGCGCGGCCGTGGCGAGGACGAGCGCGACGGCGAAAAGACGGGACCTCTTCTTGGACATCGCAGGCTATCTTACCAAAAAGACGGGCGCGCGGTAACGGGCCGGGCCCCGAACGGGCAAAAAAAAGCCCCGGAAGGAAGGCCTTCCGGGGCTCGTGCGTGTGCGTGGAGCTGGAGCTTAGAAGATGAGCCGCACTCCGAGGCGGGCCTGGCGCGGATTGGTGATGCCGAGGAGCTGATGTCCGGACGAGCTCGTTGGATAATGATCGATCCAACCGGGATTATCCGCAGGATCCGGGTTCTCCCAATCTGCCGGGACTCCCCAGTCGTAGCTGCTGCGCGTCCCCCACGAAGTGATCGTATTGGCGTTGAAGACGTTGAAGACGTCGAACAACAGTCCGAGGCGGTACTTCTGGGCGATGTTGAAGATCTTCTCGAGACGGATGTCCAGGATCGCCTCCATGGGGTAGTGCTCGGAGCCGCGGGGTTCGAGGAAGAACGTCACCCGTCCCTGGTTCAGCAGGGAGGTGCGGTAACGCGGCGTCCAGCCGTTGCCCGTGATGCCGTGGAAGTAGGCACTGACGTTCAGGTCGATGACGGGCACGAGATAGGAGGCCTGGATCTTGATCATGTGCGTCGGGTTGTACGTCGCGTTGCCGTCGGCGTTGATGTAGAAGTTCGGGTCGTTCGTGCCGCCGCCGTAATTGATGTCGTCGGCCATCCCGTTGTCGATCGTCCCGTGGGTCCTGGAATAGACGTAGGAGGCCATGAGCTGCCAGCGGTTGGAGAAGCGCTTGTTGAAGAGGACCTCGAGGCCGCTGTATTTCCGGTAGGGACTGAGCAGGATCCAGTTGTCGCCGGCCTTATAGTTGGTGATCAGATAGTCGAAGGTGCTGACGGTCGCGTCCGTCCGCTCGTAAATGTTGTAGTCCCCGTAGCCAGGCACGTTTTGGACGATCGTGTCATAATCGGCCGCGCGATCGACCGGGCCGATGATGTTCTTCCAGCTGCGGTTGATGTAGGTCACGCTGAACGAGGCGTCCTTGAAGAGTTCCCGCTCGATGCCCAGGGTGAACTGCTCCATGTAGGGATGCTTGATGTTGGGGTCCATCGTGTAGAGGTTCTCATGGACGATGCGTTCGAACTCGACCCACTCCGAGGCCTCGTAGTCCCAGTAGTAGCTGATCTTGTCCTTATAGGCCGACGGGGGGTTCATGTGGTCGTGATAGCTGGCTAACATCGCTTCCGAGAACTGGCCGTAATGGCCCTTGAGGATGGTGGTCTTGTCGCCGAGGACATCGAAGGTAAAGCCCAGGCGCGGGGCGATGCGTGCGGCGGAGTAGACGTTGCCGCTGACGTACTTGACCTGCCCCCAGTACTGGCTCAGGCGGACACCGAGGTTGATGTTGAGCCTCTTGGTGACCTGCCAGGAATCCTGGGCGAATCCCTCGAGCCGGGTGTAGCGGGTGTTGTTGTCGTAGCCGCCGTACTGATAGGCCAGGTAGTTCGAGACGCCGGCGTAGACGTAATCGGTGTAATCGTAATACGCGACGTTATTGCCGAGCGGCCCGCCCGCTCCGGTGTAGCCGTACCGGCTGCGGACGAAGGAGCGCTCGAACTCGGCCCCGAACTTGAAGTCGTGCGAGCCGGCGATGAAGTTCTCGACGTAGTGGGTCAGGCTGGCGTTGGCCTGGTAGCGCGAGCGGTCGGCATAGTAGAAGTAGCCCGCGCTGCCATGGCGCCGGTTGTCGGCGTAATCGAAGTGCATGTACGCGTCCAGGCCGGAATTCGGATCGTTGTAGTAATAGCCGGTGAAGAAGGCCGCCTTGAGGTCGAAGAAGGTCTTCGGGCTGAGGATCTGGGTCAGGTTGATATTGCCGACCCAATCAGGGGCCTTCTCGATGATCGTGGCATCGGTGTCGACATTCGCCCCTGCGGCCCGGTTGATGCCGTTGTACGCGTCGTACTCCACCGAGGCGTTGATGTTCAATTTCGACGTGAGCTGGCTCGTCAGCTTGAGGAAGCCGCGCGGCTGCTTGTAGTCCGTGGGGTTGGGGAAGCCGGTCACCCGGTCCCTGGTCCGATAATACTGGCCGCCGGCGTAGAACCAGAGCTTGTCCTTGACGATCGGGCCGCCGAAGTGGATGTTGAGGTCGAAGAGATTCGAGCTCGGCGAGGACAGGCCGGGGAAATCCACGACGTAGGCGCCGTTGTTGTTGGCCTGCCAGAACTTCGTCCCCGACAGCTGGCGGTTGAATTCGAGGTGGCCGGAGAACTTATTGCCGCCGGACTTCGTCACCAGGTTGAAGATGACGCCGGTGAAGTTGCCGTACTCGGCCGGCAGCCCGACACCCATGACTTTGGCTTCCTCGACGATGTTGGGGTCGAGAAAGACCCAGGCCGAGCCGCCATCGGGGTCGGCGACGCCGACGCCGTCCATGTTGTAGGCGATGCCCGTTGAGGCCGAGGCGCCGTAGGCGCTGTCCTGGTTGACCCCCGGGGCCATGTTGACGATGTCCATGGCGAACTGGCTGTAGGGGATGCTCCTGAGCATCTCGTTCGACAGCGTGACGGACGCCGTTTCGGTGGACTTGACGTCGACCGTCGGGGACTTGGCGATGACCGTGACTTCCTCCGCCACGGCCGAGGCCTTCAGCTGGATGTCCACGGCCAAAGTGGACGTCGTCGTCAACCGGATCTTCTCGCGGATGATCGCCCCGAATCCCTGGAGCTCGGCTTTGACCTGGTACTCGCCAGGCGGCAGGGCCGGGAACCGGAACTCCCCGGTGGCGTCGGTGACGAAAGTCCGGACGCCCATGAGGTTGCCGCCCGAGAGCGTCACGTTGACGCCGGGCAGGGGGGCGCCCTGTTCGTCCGTCACGACGCCGCGGATGGCGCCGGTGACCCGGGATTGGGAGAAGGCGACGGGAGCGAGAAGGAGGATGATGGCGAGAAACGACAGAATCTTGTTCTTCATGAATACCTCCCTTCGAATAGTGGGGACGTTGCTGCGGACCGTACGAGGTTTGCGGGATTCCCTGATCTCACCTCCTTGGTGGGGGCATCGAGTGATCTGTTCATAGAGTACGACTCGAACCATAAGCTAGCAATTTTAGTGCCAACAAGGAACCACGCGGATGATGCTGATAATGGAAACGATAGCATGCAATGGGTTTGCTCATTCATCCAATGATTTGGATTCTATCCAAGATTCTGAACGAATACAACATCTTTTTGTGAGCGACGCCTCCCGCCGGCCCCAATTGAAAAGGCCCAAGCCGTGTGCTATCGTATCTGTTCGGAACACGAGAGAACTTCTTGAACATAAGGACCTGGTCCCGTATCCTCCTCGCGGCCCTGCTCGCGGGGAGCGCCCTGGCCGCGGTCGAGAAGATCTCGCCGGACCTGGAGCGTTGGCTCGAGGACGTCTCGCCGATCATCACCAAGGCCGAGCGCTCGGTCTTCACCCATCTCCAAACCAACGCCGACCGGGCCAAGTTCGTCCACTTCTTCTGGCGGACCCGGGACCCCCTGCCTGATACGACGGAGAACGAATTCCAGAAGGAGTACGAGGAGCGGATCCGCTACGCCGACCAGAATTTCGGCCATTTTTCGCCCAAACGGGGAAGCCAGACCGAACGGGGATTCTTCTACGTCCTCCTGGGCAAGCCGCTCGAGCGGACCTCCTACGCGACCCAGTCCCAGGTCTGGCCCCTGGAGCTGTGGTTCTGCAAGGGGGAAGAGGAATACGGCCTGCCGGCCTATTTCTACCTGATCTTCTACCAGCCTGAAGGGATCGGCGACTTTCGCCTCTATTCCCCGACCATGGAGGGCCCGGAGAAGCTCGCCGTCCCCGCCCTCGGGAACGGGACGGCCCTGACGCGGCGGACCGCCCTCGGCGCCATCAAGGCCATCAGCGGCGAGCTGGCCCGAGCCTCGCAGAGCTATCTGCCGAGCGACACGCCGCTCGGGTCGGCCTCCTTCTCCTCCGATTCGATCATCGCCAGCGTGCGGAGCTTGCCGGAAAAGAAGTTCTCCGATTCCTACGCCCGCTCCTACATGACCTTCAAGGACTACGTCGAGACCGAATATACGGACCGCTACATCACCAGCGCCTTCGAGATCTGGGTGTTCCGGGAGGCCGGCCAGACGTTCCTGCACTGGACGATCGAGCCCGAGAAGATGAATTTCAGCAACGACGCCGGCACGATCTATGCCAGCTTCGAGTTCGTCTTGCGGCTCGTCGACGGCCGCGGCGCGACGATCTTCGAGAGGACCGAAGAGATCCCCCTGAAGCTCAGCCCGGAACAATACCAGTCCCATTCCAAGCAGCGCTTCGCCTTCCAGGACCTGCTGGCCGTGGCCCCCGGAGACTACAAGGCCCTGTTCCTGTTGAAGAACAAGACGGCCCGGGACTTCTCGTCCTTCGAGACCCAAGTGAGGGTGCCGCCTGCGGAGGCGTCCGCAAAGGCCGGCCTCAGCACGCCGCTGCTCTTCTACGCCCGGAGCCCGGTCCCTGATGCGCAGAGGCGGAACCTCAAGGCCTTCGTCTTCGGCGGCCAGCAGTACGTTGTCGGCGCCCGCAACGAATTCCCTGTGTCCTCGACGCTGGGGATTTTCGTCCAGGCCCGTCATGTGGCCGGGCTCGCCCCCGGCGCGGCGCCGGCCTTCCTCGTCGACCTCGTCTCGCTCGACACGAACCAGAGCGCGGGCACCTTTCCGCTGACCGAGGCCACCCCCGATCCCGATGACGCGGCGGACCTTCTGGTCTCGGGAACCGCTCCGCTGAAGGACGTCAAGCCCGGCTACTACCGTGCCGACGTCTCGCTCGTCTCGCCCGACGGGCGGCGCCAGCTCACCGAGACGGCGAACTTCGTCGTTCTCGGCCAGGCGTTCCCCGTGGTCCCGTGGGTTTACGCGCAGCTGCACGGACCCTACCCGGGTCCCGAACACCTCAAGATCCTCGGCTCGCAGTATTTTCTGAAGGGTGAATACGCCCGGTCCCGGGAGATCTTCGAGCGGGTCCTCCAAGGCCGCGACGACACGTCGGCGCGTCTTCTTCTCGCCAAGTCGCTTTACGGCCTGGGCCTCTTCAAAGAGTCTCTGGAGCAGGCCACGGCCGTCCACGACCGCGGCGGAGACCGCGAGTCGGCCAAAGTCATCGCTCTCGATCAGGCCGGACTCAAGGACTGGGCGTCCGCCCTTTCGACCTTGGAGAAGCTCATGGCCGAGGCGACCGAAGTCCCCGTTCTCAATCTCGCTTCCGAGTGCCATCTGGCCCTCGGCCATCCCGAGAGGGCCCTGCCCCTCCTGCAAAAATCCCTTGCTCTCGCTCCCGACCAGCCGGCCGTCAGGGCCCTGGAGGAAGAGGCGAAAAAGCGCATCGGCCAAAAATAGG
>Ga0326732_1000098_pt1 | contig 19601 bp, 21 predicted proteins | sample MHFSIPfraction_4_FD_207644 | JGI IMG/M metagenome (GOLD analysis project Ga0326732, IMG submission 207644) | Lab enriched peat soil microbial communities from Michigan Hollow, Ithaca, NY, United States - MHF12FN SIP fraction | ecosystem: Environmental > Terrestrial > Soil > Wetlands > Peat...
GTCGGCAGGAAACGGCATTGTCGACCCAGCCAGGGGGAAAGCACGAGCTGATAGCCGCGGATGGCAAGAATGAGGGTTTTCTGGGCCAGGTTCATGCGGCCTGCTCCGGACGATGCTGGACGGCGCCGGTGAAATCCTGCAACAGGTTGGTGACGAATTCGGGTTCGAGATCACGCACTATGAACACGAAGCGGCTGCGGCGGTCGTCATCCGGCCACGCGTCAAGCCTGGCTTCGGGATACAGAACGTGCTGCACGCCGTGCAGCACGACCGGCTGGGCTTCACCCACGAGGTTCACGATTGCCTTGAAGCGCAACAGGTTTTCGGCGCGAAACGAGGCGAGCATGGCGATTGCCGATTGCAGACCGTAGCGGTCGAGCGGTGCATCGAGCACCACCGAAAATGCCTGGATACGGGCGTCGTGCAATTCGCGGCGCGGCTTGCCGCCGATTTTGCCGGCGCTGGCGGGCTGGTAGCGCTGATGCTTCAGCCAGCGCGTCACTTCCAGGGATTTTGTTTTGGCGTTCCACAGCCCCAGGTTCTGGATCACCGCGGGGTCGAGTTCGCCGTGCGTAACCGTTACGATGTCGGCGGCCGGATTGATCGCGGCAAGTCGTTCGCGCAGCACGGCGACGCTGTCAGCAGGCGCAAGGTCGGTTTTCGTGAGCAGCAGCTTGTCCGCCACCGCCACCTGCTTCACCGCCTCGAAGTGTTCGTCGAGCTGGTCGGCGCCGAACAGGGCGTCGACCGTGGTGACCACGCCGTCGAGGCGGAAGCGTGCGCGCACCCAGTTGTCGTGCAGCAGATTGTCGAGAACCGGCACCGGGTCGGCTACCCCGGTGGTTTCGATGATGACGCGCTCGAACGGCGGGACGTCGCCCTTTTGCCGCGCCATCCACAGGTTTTTCAGCGTTGGCGAGAGTCTGCCGGAAATCGTGCAGCACACGCAGCCGCCCGAGAGCAGCGCCATCGGCCCTTCCATCTTCTGCAGTAACTGGTGATCGAGCCCGACTTCGCCGAACTCGTTCATCAGGATCGCGGTGCGTGGCAAGGTGCGCACCAGATGATTCAGGACCGTGGTTTTGCCGCTGCCCAGAAAGCCGGTCAACAGCGTGATCGGAAGCGGCGCATACGACTCCATCCCGCTTTGCGGGACTTCAGCGCGTAGTGGATCGGAGTTCCCTTGTGGGGCATCCATATCAGGCATGAATCAGACATGACCAAAGGGGTCAGGCGCGCATTCTTTCCATTTTCTCGTGGCGTTCTTGCGCCTCGATCGAATATTCGGCGGTCGGGCGCGCCAGCAGGCGTGCCAGGCCGATTGGTTCGCCGGTTTCCAGGCACCAGCCGTATTCGCCGCTGTCAATGCGTGCGATGGCCGTGTGGATTTTTTTCAGCAGCTTGCGCTCGCGGTCGCGCACGCGCTGTTCCAGCATGTGCTCTTCCTCAACTGTGGCGCGATCATTGGGGTCGGCAAAGTTTTCGTTTTCCTTCAGGTGTTCGCCAGTGTCCGCAGCGTTGCTGAGCATTTCGTCGCGCAGGGTTTCAAGGCGGGTGCGAAAAAATGCGAGCTGGGCCGTGTTCATGTAAGCCGATGCCGGCATTTTCAGCAGGGCGGCTTCGGTGAGCGGCTTGGATGGGGTTGGCATCGTGGGACTCCATGTGTCAAAGAGACAGCTGGTAGTGCGCGCAGCAAAGAGAAGAGTGAACGCGCGCGAACCAGCTGTCATGGCCAAGATTGAATCTGACTGCGGTCAGTGCATAACCGCGCATGATAACCCGCCGTTGCGTTTAAGGGCAGGATCGAAACGGAACGCGGCTTGAAGCAAACCAGGATTGCCTGCTGGAACAAGGGGTTGGCGACTGCTAGGGCTATGCGTCTGCGTGGCTTCCTTGGCCAGTTCAGACCAGAAAAAGATACGGGGCAGGGGTTTTGAAGATGAGTGATGATCCGGATATAGAAATAATCTCGCCGCAGTCTAAATTAGTAATGTTTCTCGCTGGCCCTGACACGCTTCCCGCTCCGCCGAGTCCAAATCCAGCCTGGCGCAACAGGATGTGCAGCGTTTTACCGATTTGCGCGCGCAGAATTTCACTTCCCAGGCTGAGCCTGACCGTCGCCGCTGTCGCATTGGCGCTGATTACGTGTTCACGCTCGATTTTCTGGGGGCCGATGGCGGTGGCGGTGATGGGCGGCCTGAACGCGGCGACTTTTCTCACGCTGTTTTTTCTGCCAGCCTTGTATGTAGCGTGGTTCAAGGTTCAACGTGAGTGAATAGGAGGAAGACATGAGAAGTGACAGGATGAAGGTACTCGTGCTTATCGGAACCCTGGCTCTGGGTGCTTGCTCCACTCTTGAATCGCCGAACCCGGCCTCGCCGTATTACGCCTATCCACCTGGCTGGGTGGTGCGGCTCAATCAACCGCTGCAGATTGATCCCGATTCTGCCACGGTGCGTCTGCAATACGGCCGGATCGTGCCGCGCAACAGCGTGCAGGAACAGGATCCATTCTGCATCGTGGAAGTGAACACGGTGGGCGCCACGGCGCAATTTCTGCAACCGGGACGCTTCGAGGTGGTGCGGGTCACGCACAGCATAAGTACCCTCTCGGCAACGGCTTCACCCTTCGTCAACCCGGGGTATCGGAAAGTAGGGTTCGGCGGAGGCGATAGTCCGACCTTCATGTATTTCATCACCGAGTTCCAACTGCGCGATCCGGATCAGCCGAACCTGCGCAGCATGCGCTGCGCCTGGAACCAGATGGCGCCCGGCAACCGTTCGCTGATGCGCTATCTCACGCTGGACGAAATCCGCTCGGCGCTCGGCGACTGGATCACGCTCATCCCACCCAGGGAGACCTTGTGAGGCCTGCGGACACACGCATTTCCCCCGGCACTGCAGTCAGGCTTTCGAACTGGGATGCCGACGACAACGGCATCATCGGCAAGGAAAAATCCGATACGCAAGAGCGTCTGGATGCGAACCGCACAAGGTTCGAAACGCTGTAGAAACTGCTGCCAAGCTGTTGATTGTTCTGCAGGACACGGCCGGCAAGGATTCGACCATCCGCCATGTGTTTCAGGGGGTCGACCCGCTGGGGGTGAAGGTGGCGTGCTTCAAGGCGCTGAGGCTGTACGAGCTGGCAAGCGATTATTTGTGGCGTGCGCGCACAGTGAGACGATTAAATGGAAGCGTACGAGGCCGCGCTGTCGGCCACCAGCACGGCGCATGCGCCGTTGCACGTGATTCACGCCAACAGCAAGTGGGCACGCAACCTGATGGTGTCGCACCTGCTGATCGAAACCCTGGGAGGCCTGAACATGCGCTACCCCGATCCGGTGGAGGGGGCGTCGAATGTCAAGATTGTCTGAGTGGCCATGTCTTCAGGATTTCTTGCGCGCACGCGGATGCGCCTGATCGTAGACCTTGGCGAGGTGCTGCCAGTCGAGGTGGGTGTAGACCTGGGTCGTGCTGATGCTGGCATGGCCCAGCATCTCCTGCACCGCGCGCAGATCGCCGGACGACTGCAGCACATGGGTGGCAAAGGCGTGGCGCAGCATGTGTGGATGAACGTGCTGTCCGAGGCCGGCCTGCAAGGCCCAGCGATTGAGCCGCAGCTGCACGCTGCGTGGGGTGAGGCGGGCGCCGCGCTGGCTGATGAAAAGGGCTGGCGTGTTGTCGCGTACCAGCGGCAGTCGCTGTGGCAGCCAGGCAGCGATCGCGGCCAGTGCCTGCCGTCCCACCGGGACGATGCGGGTTTTGCGTCCCTTGCCGGTGACCTGCGCTTCGCCGGATCGCAGGTCGAGATCATTGAGGTCGAGTCCGCTCAATTCGGACAAGCGCAGGCCGGACGAATAAAACAGTTCGAACATGGCGCGGTCGCGTGCCAGCAGGGCATCGTCGGTTGCGGACGCAGAACTGCCGTCGAGCAGTTGGGTGCAGGCGTCGGGTGACAGAACTTGCGGCAAGGCCTTGGCTGCCTTGGGCGGGCGCAGGCCGATGCAGGGGTTGCTGGCGTAGCCGATGCGGCGGCAGGCAAAAGCATAGAATCCGCGCCAGCTCGACAATTGCCGTGCCACGCTGCTGGCCCCCAGGCACTTGCTGCGCAGTTTGACGATGGCGCTGCGGATGTCGGTGACGTTCAATTCCGCGAGGGGCTTGTCAGCGACCAGCCTGGACAGACTGGCCAGATCGCGCCGATAGGCTGCGACCGTATGCGGCGATAGCCGCCGTTCGGCGGCAAGGTGTTGCAGATAGTGGTCAATCGGGGTGGGCGCAGCGTTTGCGCCTTGATGCCCGTCAGGGTGCTCCCCCGCTTGGGGGGCATGCGACCTTTCACGGGCTTTAGCCAGTTTCAAGTCGGAGTCCCCCTGTGGGAGAGGGTTGGGGAGGGGGACGGTGTCCGTATTCACCCCTGCATCCGCAGCAGTGCGGCGCCGACGAGTTGGCCCAGGCGTTCGAGGTAAAGCGTGCCCATGCCGGGATAGAAGCGTTTGGGCTCTTCCGAGGCCAGCACCAGCAGACCGACCGGCGCTGCAGCGGGCGCGGGCCGCAGCGGAATGCAGGCGAAGGCTCGCAGATGCGGCGACACTTCGCCGAACCAGTCGCTGGCGTCATTGATTGCCAGCGTGCCGCACACCGGCTGCGTCATCGCTGTCACGCTGTCGCGCGTGGCCTGCGGCACCAGGTCGGTGAGTTCGGCCAGGTTGTCGGCGGGCAGGTTCCACGCCCGTATGGCATGGTGCGGCACCGCAAAGCCCTCGCGCAGATGGAGCGCCAGCGCGGCAACGATGTCCTGTGGCGTGCGCGCAGCGAGCAGCGTGAGGGTGAGGGCATGCAGCTTGTCGGAAATGCCGTCGTTTTCCTCGCCGAACTGGATCAACTCGGCCAGCTTGTTTTCCAGCATGCGCACCTTGTCGCGCATCGCGATCAGCTGGCGCTCGCTCATCGATACCGCGTGGGTGCCGTGCGGATGCGGAATGTGCAGGTCCGCCAGCAGGGTGGGAAAGTCGTTGAAGAAATTCGGATGCCGGGTCAGAAACTCGGCGATGGCCTGTTCGTCCAGGTGGGTGGGTTGCATGTTCATTAGAGTTCGATCTCTCCTTCAAAAACGGTTTCGGCAGGCCCGGTCATGTAAACAGGCTGGCCTTTGCCCGCCCATTCGATGACGAGATCGCCGCCGCGCGTGTGCACGCTGACCGGGCTTTTCAACTGCTGCTGGCGAATGCCGGCAACCGCAGCGGCGCACGCGCCGGTGCCGCAGGCCAGGGTTTCGCCCACGCCGCGTTCGTACACGCGCAGGCGGATATCGTGCGGGGTCAGCACCTGCATGAAGCCGGCGTTGACCCGTTGGGGAAAGCGCGCATGCGATTCGATCGCCGCGCCGAGTATGTCCACCGGAGCGCTGTCCAGGTCATTGACTCGTAGCACGGCGTGCGGATTGCCCATCGACAGCGCGGCAATGTCGATGACATGCTGGCCGACCTTGAGCGCATAGGACATTGACTCGACTTCGGCGGCGAACGGAATGTCGGCAGGCGCGAAACGCGGCGCGCCCATGTCCACCATGACCAGGCCATTGTCGAGCAGGCGCGGCTCGATGACGCCGGACGCGGTTTCCACCCGAATGCGGGTTTTATCCGTCAATCCGTGGCTGTGTACAAAGCGCACGAAGCAGCGCGCACCATTGCCACACTGCTCCACCTCGCCGCCGTCGGCGTTGAAGATGCGATAGCGGAAATCGACATCGTCGTGGGAGGGTTTTTCGACCAGCAGAATCTGGTCGCAGCCGACGCCGAAGTGGCGGTCGGCGATGTGGCGGCATTGCTCGGGGGTGAGCGCGATGCGCTGGCTGATGCCGTCGAACACGACGAAGTCGTTGCCCAGACCGTGCATTTTGGTGAATCGGAGTTTTATGCCCTTTTGGGTATTCATGCTGTTTTGAGCCTGACGTATTCCTTGAGAAGGCAGCGATCCATCACCACGGTCATGCCGCCGGCCTGTGCAAGCTGTGCGGCGTCCTGGTGGGCGATGCCTTCCTGGATCCAGATAGAGGGCAAGTGTAGCGCCAGGCATTGCTCGACGATAGCGGGTAAGTGATCGGCGGCGCGAAACACATCGACCAGATCGACTGGGAACGGAATGTCGGCAAGGCTTGCGTACGCCTGCTCACCCAGCACTTCGTCCACCAGCGGACGCACCGGAATGATTCGATAGCCGTAACGCTGCATGGCCTGGGCCACGCGGAAGCTCGGGCGCGCGGGCTGCGGCGAGAGACCCACCACGGCGACGGTTTTGACGCGATCAAGCAGACCACACAGGGTCGCGTCGTCGGGGTTGGCAAACCTCATAGCGTCTGTTCCATCACGTAATCATCCATCACAAAACCGTGGCCGATGTCGAACACACGCGACTCGACGATGTGGAAGCCGTATTTGCGATAGGCAGCGATCGCTTGTGTGTTGCCGCGGTTGACCTGCAGCCACAGGCAGCGTGCCTCGTGCTGTCGCGCCCAGCCCTGAATGGCGTGCAGCAGCGCACTGCCTATACCCTGATGCTGGCTGTCCGGACGAACGTAAAGTTTGTCGAGCTTGCAGTCCGTGCCGCTCAGAACGGCATGGGCAAAGCCGGCGATTTCGCCCTCCAGCCAGGCCGCCCGCCAGACATGAAGCGGGTCATCAATCTGGGCAAGCAGGGTGGCGTGCGCGTAGCGGTCCGCCAGCATGGTGTCGATCTGCGCCTGGGAGATGAGCGCGGAATACGTACTCAGCCAGATTGCGCGCGCCAGCCGGCGGGTGGGGTCGATGTCGGATGCCGCGAGCGGGGCAATGCGCGCTGTCATGCGTAGGGGCTGGCTTCGCCCGGCGGGCGGGTCTTGAAGCGGCGGTGCAGCCACAGATATTGCTCGGGCATTTCGCGCACGCGGTCTTCAATCCAGCGATTCATCCTCGCCACATCGGCTTCCAGATCATCCGTCGGATAATTGTCCCAGGCCGGATGACAGGTGACCACATAGCCGCCGCCAGGCAACTGACGGGTGGTAACCGGCACGATCTGCGCGTTGGCCACTTTCGCCAGCCGGGGCAGCGCCGACACGGTAGCGGTAGCGATCCCGAAGAAGGGCACGAACACGGCCTCGTTGCGGCCCTGATCCTGGTCCGGCAGGTAATAGAACGGATGCCCGGATTTCAGTGCGCGGATCACGGGCTTGATGCCTGCGTGACGCGGCACCAGGATGGACTCGGTGAAGCGCGTGCGGCTATGCAGCATGATCCCGTCCATCACCGGATTGAGTGCTCGCACATACATGGACACCCCGGTTTTTTCCATCGACAGGCGGATGCCGCCCATGTCGAGACCGACAAAATGCGGCGCCAGCCAGATAACCGGGCGCCGGCCATCGCCGAGGATGCGTTCCGGGTGTTCCAGTCGCACCAGGCGCCGCACCCTCGACGCCGAGCCCCACCACAGGATGCTGTGCTCCAGCGCCGCGCGCGCCGATGCACGGAAATTCGCGCGCATCCAGCGGGCACGTACCGCTTCGGATTGCTCTGGAAAGCACAACCGCAGGTTGGTTTCGGCGACGCGACGGCGTTTGCCGGGCAGCGCCGCCGCCAGGCTGCCGATGAGATTGCCAATCCCGGCCAGCAAGGGCAGGGGCAGCCAGTGCAGCAGCCATAGCAGGCCTACTCCCAGCCAGGTAGGCAGGAAGCGCGGGTGAAACTGCCCGGTATGGCTGGACTTCATGACGCGGCGTCGGGCGGGGGCGGCGCGCCGCCGGGACGCTTGTAACGGTTGTAAATCCACAGGTACTGCGCCGGAAAACGCCGGATCAGTTCCTCGGAATACTGGTTGATGAGCGTGGCGGCTGCCGTCTTGTCTTCAGGCAGAGCCGTGTGCATGGGAAGGATGTGGATGTGAAAGCCGCGTCCCCAGGACAGGCGTTCGGCGGTGGCGAAAAAGCCCGCGGCGCCGGTTTTGCGCTGCAGGCTGGCGACCAGCGTCGGGGTAAAGGCCTGGCGGCCAAAGAAGGGTGCCCAGACGCCGTCGCCGCTGCTGGCCACCTGATCCGGCAGCATGCCGATGCCCTCGCCGCGTTTCAGGGCTGCCAGCAATGCGCGCACCCCGGACATGTCGGTGGGCACCAGCTTGCACAGCCCGCGCTGGCGGCCTGCCAGCATCAGCGGGCCGAGACGCGGGTTGCGAGGCGGCTTGTACATGGCGGTAAAGGGGTGGTGCTGGGCGTAGTACTGGCTGATGATTTCGAAACCGCCCAGGTGCGGCCCGAAGATGATGAGGCCCTTGCCATCGGCCAGCGCGGCGTCGATGTGTTCCCAGCCTGAGGTGCCTTTCACCAGTTTCATGACTTTTTCATAGGGGCGCAGCCAGAAGGCGATCAGTTCCATGAACGCCTTGCCCGACTCGGCGATGGACTGATGGAGCAGGCGGCGGCACGCGCGCGCATCGGTGCACAGGCCGCTGGAAAAGATGTTGGTGCGCATGCGTCCGGAATGGCGGCCGGGTGCGAGATAAACCACCCAGCCAAGGAGGATGCCCAGCCCATGCAGGATGGGCAGCGGCAACCGGGCGACGAGTTTGAGGAAGACAGTCACGCGGGATTGACGATCAAGCAGAAGGCGCGGCACAATGCGGCTGCCGCCGCGTTAATCTTGACAACTTGCGGGCGGGATACAAATACAGCTAAAGCGTCGCCGCTCTGTTTGTCCCCCGAGTCGGTTACGCAGTGGGTAACCGGGGCAATTGGAGCTGTCATGCAAAAGGATTTCATTTTTACGTCTGAGTCGGTATCGGAAGGTCACCCCGACAAGATGGCGGATCAAGTGTCGGACGCAGTACTCGACGCGATTCTAACCCAGGACAAACATGCGCGCGTCGCTTGCGAGACGCTGCTGACCACCGGTTTGTGCGTCATCGCCGGCGAGATCACCACCTCGGCGGTCATCGACTACAACCAGGTCGCGCGTCAGACCATCAAGCGAATTGGCTACGATTCCTCTGAAATCGGCTTCGACTACAATACCTGCGCGGTGCTGGTCACCGTCGGCAAACAGTCTCCCGACATTGCGCAGGGCGTAGACCGTGCGCATGACGACAATCTCGATCAGGGTGCCGGCGACCAGGGTTTGATGTTCGGCTATGCCTGCAACGAAACCCCGGTGCTGATGCCGATGCCGATCTATCTCGCGCATCGCCTCACCGAGCGGCAGTCCGAGTTGCGCAAGGACGGCCGCCTGCCTTGGCTGCGTCCGGATGCCAAATCACAGGTGTCGATCCGCTATGTCGACGGCAAGCCGCATTCCATCGATACGGTCGTCCTGTCGACCCAGCATAACCCCGATGTTTCGCATGCCCAATTGTCCGAGGCGGTGATCGAGGACATCATCAAGCCGGTATTGCCGAAAGAGATGCTGTCCTCCGAGACGCGCTACCTCGTCAACCCGACAGGGCGCTTTGTGGTGGGCGGGCCGATGGGCGACGCCGGTCTCACCGGCCGCAAGATCATCGTCGACACCTACGGCGGTGCTGCCCCGCACGGCGGCGGCGCGTTCTCCGGCAAGGACCCATCCAAGGTCGACCGTTCGGCAGCCTATGCCGGACGCTACGTGGCCAAGAACATTGTTGCCGCGGGCCTGGCCGACAAGTGCATGGTGCAGGTGAGCTACGCCATCGGTGTGGCCAGGCCGACCTCGCTGATGGTCGATACCTTCGGCACCGGAAAAATTCCAGAATCGAAAATTATTGAACTGATTCTGGCGCACTTTGATCTGCGCCCCAAAGGCATCGTCCAGATGCTCGACCTGTTGCGACCGATCTATACGCGCACAGCAAGCTACGGCCACTTCGGACGCGACGAACCGGATTTCACCTGGGAAGTCACCGACAAGGCGGCTGCGCTCAAGGCCGCCGCAGGCTTATAGTTCGGCGCGGCTGCCGGGTTGTAATCAGGCGTGGCATAATCCGGATTCTTTGTTTGGGCAAAGGCTTTGCCCACCCTGCGCTGAGGGGCGCTGCGACTGTCGCCGGTTTGATCCGGAACGACAGCCAGGCTCAGCACGGGCGATGTTCCAACGGCGCTCGTTGACTTGCAGCGGTTCTGCGGGCGAACGAGCATCCACCCCGACCGCTGTCATTCAAGGAGACTCACCATGAATGCAGTATCCAGTTCTACCCAATTCACCGATTTTGTTGTCGCCGACCTGGCACTCGCCGACTGGGGCCGCAAGGAAATCCGCATTGCCGAAACCGAAATGCCCGGCCTGATGGCGATCCGTGAGGAATTTGCCGCTGCGCAACCGCTGAAGGGCGCGCGCATCACCGGCTCGCTGCACATGACCATCCAGACCGCGGTGTTGATCGAGACGCTGACCGCGCTGGGCGCGCAGGTTCGCTGGGCGTCGTGCAACATCTTCTCCACCCAGGACCACGCCGCCGCCGCGATTGCCGCCGACGGTGTTCCGGTGTTCGCGGTCAAGGGCGAATCGCTGCAGGACTACTGGGACTACACCCACCGCATCTTCGAGTGGACCGATGGTGGGTATTCGAACATGATCCTCGACGACGGTGGTGACGCCACGCTGCTGCTGCACCTGGGCGCGCGCGCCGAGCAAGACCTTTCAGTGGTGGCGAACCCCTCCAGCGAGGAAGAGCGCGTGCTGTACGCAGCGATCAAGGCGCGTGTGGCAGCCCAGCCGGGCTGGTATTCCAGCCGTCTGGCGGTGGTGCGTGGCGTCACCGAGGAAACCACCACCGGCGTGCATCGCCTGTACCAGATGCACGCCAGGGGCGAGCTCAAGTTCCCGGCGATCAACGTCAACGACTCGGTGACCAAGTCCAAGTTCGACAACCTGTATGGCTGCCGCGAATCGCTGGTCGACGGCATCAAGCGCGCCACCGACGTGATGGTGGCCGGCAAGGTCGCCGTGGTTGCCGGTTACGGTGACGTGGGCAAGGGCAGTGCGCAGGCGCTGCGCGCCCTGTCGGCCCAGGTGTGGGTGACCGAGATCGACCCGATCTGCGCGCTGCAGGCAGCGATGGAGGGCTACCGCGTGGTGACCATGGAATACGCCGCTGACAAGGCCGACATTTTCGTCACCGCCACCGGCAACTTCCACGTCATCACCCACGACCACATGGCGAAGATGAAGGACCAGGCCATCGTCTGCAACATCGGCCACTTCGACAACGAAATCGATGTCGCCTCGATCGAGCAATACCAGTGGGAAGAGATCAAGCCGCAGGTCGATCACGTCATCTTCCCTGACGGCAAGCGAATTATTCTGCTGGCCAAGGGTCGTCTGGTGAACCTCGGCTGCGCCACCGGCCATCCCTCGTATGTGATGTCGTCGTCCTTCGCCAACCAGACCATCGCGCAGATGGAACTGTGGAAGCAGCGCGATTCCGGCAAATACCCGATCGGCGTCTACACCCTGCCCAAGCATCTCGACGAAAAGGTCGCGCGTCTGCAGTTGAAGAAGCTCAACGCGCAATTGTCCGAACTGACCAACCAGCAGGCGGCCTACATCGGTGTGGACAAGCAGGGCCCGTACAAGGCCGAGCATTACCGCTATTGATCAACCTCACCTGAAGGAGCGCACCATGCGTTTACTGCTGCTGTGGATTCTGAACGCTGTTGCCCTGCTGGCGGTGACGTATCTCTTGCCCTCCATTCAGGTGTCTGGCTTCGGCACGGCGCTGTTGGCCGCGCTGCTGCTCGGCTTCATCAACACACTGGTGCGGCCGATACTGGCGGTCCTCACCCTGCCGATCACGCTGCTGACGCTGGGGATTTTCTATCTGGTGCTGAACGGCCTGCTGTTCTGGCTGGCCAGCGCGCTGCTCCCCGGATTCGACATCGCGGGCTTTTGGTCCGCCGTTTTCGGCGCGATCCTGTATGGCTTGATCGCCTGGGCGCTGTGCTCGCTGTGCGAGCTCATCCCTAATAAAAAAGGCTGAACATGACCGAACGCACATTCAGTTTTGAATTTTTCCCGCCCAAGACGGCGGAAGGCGCCGAGAAGCTGCGCGCCACGCGCAAGCAGCTGGCCCAGCTCAATCCCAAGTTCTTCTCGGTGACTTTCGGCGCTGGCGGCTCCACCCGCGACCGTACGCTGGAAACTGTGCGTGAAATCCAGGCCGACGGCAGTGAAGCCGCGCCGCACCTGTCGTGCATTGGCTCGACCGAGGAAAGCATCCGCGACATCCTCAACGAATACAAAAGCCAGGGCATTCGCCATCTGGTCGCGCTGCGCGGCGATCTGCCCTCCGGCAGCATGGACGCCGGTGCATTCAATTACGCCAACGAACTGGTGGCCTTCATCCGCAAGGAAACCGGCGACTGGTTCGAGATCGAAGTCGCCGCCTACCCGGAAATCCACCCGCAGGCGCGCTCGTGGACAGCCGACCTCGCCAACTTCAAGCGCAAGGTTGATGCCGGCGCCAACGCGGCGATCACGCAGTATTTCTTCAACGCCGACGCCTATTTCCGCTTCATCGACGAGGCACGCGCGCTGGGCGTCACCATCCCCATCGTTCCCGGCATCATGCCCATCGGCAACTACGTGCAGCTGGCACGATTCTCCGACGCCTGCGGCGCCGAGATTCCGCGCTGGCTGCGGAAAAAGCTGGAAACCTTTGGCGACGATCTGCCGTCCCTGCGTGCCTTCGGGCTGGATGTGGTGACGGACCTGTGCGACCGCCTGCTCGCCGGCGGTGCGCCGGGGCTGCATTTCTACACCATGAACCAGGCCGGACCGACGACGACGATCTGGCAGCGACTCGGGCTGTAATAACTTTGGGTAGGCCATGACCCAACAAACCGATTTGTTCGCTGAAAACGGCGCAGCTACGCCCCGTGCCGCCGCCGCGTCCATGCCCGCCCTCAGTCTCGGGACTGCGGGTCAACCCCTGTCGCCCACCCAGAAGCGCTTCAACCGCCTGCTTGCGCGCATCGACAAGCTTCGGCAGCAACTAGACGCGCTGCAAACGCTGGCCGATACGCAGCGCCCGCTGCATCGCCGCGTCCTGGAACCTTTGCGCGAGCGTCGTCTGGCCTTGATGCGGCAAATGGCGCAGTGGCTCGACGAACGGCTGCAAGGCCGGGGCTTGAGTGTTGCCCACAGGCAAATCGCCACCGACATCCTGTGCAATATGTGCGAACACCTTGCAGCCGACGGCGATGACGAGATGCGCGCGCTGCATGACAAGCACAGCGCGCAAAGCATTGAAGAAAAGCAACACGCGGCAGCGGATCACCTGCGTGCCGTGATGGAAGGTGTATTGGGCCGCCCACTCGACACCGAGTTGCCGCTGGATTCGCTCGATGACGTGCTACTCGCCGGTATGGAGCAGTTGCGCGATGCGGCCGAGGCCGAGAGCGCGCAACGTCAACACACCAAGGCCCGGCGCAAACCCACCGCCACCCAGCGCCGCGCCGAGCAACAACAGCAAGACGCCGAGACCACCCTGCGCAAACTCTATCGCAAGTTAAGCAGTGCGCTGCATCCAGATCGCGAGCTTGATCCCGATGCGCGGGCACACAAAAACGCCCTGATGGTCGAGGCCAATACCGCCTATACACGACGCGATCTGGTCGCCTTGCTGCATATCCAGTTGCACATCGAACAGACCAATCCGCAGTCGTTATCACGGATGGCCGAAGAAAAAATCGAGTCCATGAGCCTGCTGCTCAGGCAGCAAACCGCCGAACTGGAGCGCGAACTGGACAGCCGCAAGCAGCAAGTGCTGCAAGAATTCGGCATGAACCCGTTTGACCCGTTTAGCGTGGCAAGCCTGCGCAGCCACCTGGCGCTGAAAAAGAATGCGTTGAAACAAGACGTGGCCGCGATGGAGCGGGACATGAGAACCGTGAAGGATGATGCGTCATTCAAACGCTGGCTCAAGCAGCAAAAACAGCTGTCCGAGCAAGCCGACGATCCCGACTACATCGATGATTGGGAAATCATGGCGGATTTTGCACGCGAAAACCCGTTTGGCGATTGAACTCGTAAGGGAAGCCGTGGCCTGCGCCCTGTTGTTCAATGTATGAATGGCGGGAAGCGACCCAAGTCGTCTGTCATTCCTGTGCTGACCGGACGTTCGGTTCCGCACGATTAGCAGACGTTCGGTCAGGCGAGGGAGCATCGGACATATGAATATGTTGGCTGCCAACTTCTCGACAAGTCGATGGGTTCGCTTCACCGCCGAGACATGGAAAAGTGTCGAAAAACTTTACGCCTCAAACTTGGATTTCTTGTAAGTCATTGAAAATATTACATGGCACGACACTTGCTCCGAGCAAGGTGGGGAGCAGTGTTCCAAGCAACCCCGCATAAGACATCACAAGGGAGATTACCATGTTCAAGCAGTTCCTTTCCGCCATTGCCGCACTGGCGCTTGCTACCGGCGCCCAGGCAGCTGTCATTTACACCAACGAGGCAGCGTTTGTTGCTGCGTCGGGCGGCGGGCTGAGCTTCGAAAGCTTCGAAAACCCCTCGTCGGTGACCGCCACGTCGGTGACGGTGGCCGATGCTACGCTTACTTGCTCAGCGTCGGTCTATTGCCCAAGCTTCTTCGGGGTTCGCACCGGCTTTGCCACGGGTGGCGTTCAAACCGTTTATTTCGCCACACCTAGCAGCGTGACTATCACGTTTAACAGCCCGATCACCGATTTCGGGATCGATATCATCGGCGCGGGCACCCAAGGCGCGACCGACATCAGTATCGATTACGTCAACGGCAGCTCGGTGCTGTACACAGGTTACACAGGCGGCAGCAACGACGCACTGTTCGCGGGCGTCATCGACACCACTCCATTCAGTTCGGTGACGCTCTCGGCGACGGCGCCCAACGACGGTATCGACCTCGACCGGATGCAGTACAAGGTGGCGTCGGTGCCCGAACCCGCTTCCCTCACCCTTCTCGGCCTGGGACTAGCCGGACTCGGGTTCAGCCGCCGCAAGAAAGTGTAATCAATGCACTCACACAGACCCCGCTTCGGCGGGGTTTTTGTTTGATAGCTTCACGTCCGAGCGCACTTGCAAGCGGAAGAGCAACGATCATAACGGCAGGTAACAAGTGACCGCTTCCGGTTGGCCGCGCCGGCTCAACGTCGGCTATAGAGGAGCGGCGGCTAGGTCCGCTCCTGGCCGACTTGAGCCAGTCGCTACCATCGTAAACTGGGCGCAAATCGACAGAGGGCTCTTGCCACACGAGAAAGCTTCAAGTCAAAAGCTCCGGGGTTATCAAAGCTTCGGGGGAAGCCAAGGGTGGGCAGAAAAACGTGCCGTCCCTATCAGACTTGCGTAGCGCACCGGGCTTAGAGCCAGGTAATCCGTCGCTCCAGCGTGGTGTGGTTGACCATCGCATCCTTCAGATTTGCGCCGTCGTCGCTTGAACCGACAACTACAGCCTTGTCGGCGACCGGAACCAGGTTGTCGAGCTTGAAACGGCCCTTGCCGGTCTGGTCGCGCAGGAAACAGCGTTCGTCGAAGAACAGCCGGTCGCCGCTGGCGTCCACTTCGTCTGAATCGACCGATTCAAACCCAATGAGTCTGCGGATGTCGGCGAGGCCATCGGCCAGTTCAACCGGGCTGACGGTTTTGCTGTTGGCGTCGATCAAACAGGCTTTCATGGCGCGTCCTCGCACATTATCGAATCAGGGCAGGCAGGCTTTCAGCGCCTTTAGGCAATAATCGACGTTCTCCTGCTTGGCCGAATAGCCCATCAGGCCGATGCGCCATATTTTTCCAGCCATGTCGCCGAGGCCGGCGCCGATTTCAAGGTTGAACTCGTTCAACAGGCGCGTGCGGATCGCAGCTTCGTCGACGCCATCCGGTACGTAGATCGAGTTGAGTTGCGGCAGGCGGGCGGATTCTTCCACCACATAGCGCAGGCCCATGCCTTCGAGCCCGGCCTTGAGCTTTTCGTGCATGGCGCGGTGGCGCGCCCAAGCATTCTCCAGGCCTTCCTCTTCCAGCATCACCAGCGCTTCGTGCAGGCCGTACATCGGGTTGATCGGTGCGGTGTGGTGGTAGGTGCGCTTGCCGGCGGACTGCCAGTAGCCGAGCACCAGGTTGAGGTCGAGGAACCAGCTTTGGACGGGGGTCTTGCGCACCTTGATGCGGTTGATGGCGCGCTCGGAGAACGACACCGGCGACAGACCCGGGGTGCACGACAGGCATTTCTGGCTGCCGGAGTACGCCGCGTCGATGTCCCATTTATCCAGGTAGACCGGGGTGCCGGCGAGGCTGGTGACGCAGTCCATGATGGTGAGTGCACCTGCTTCCTGCGCGATCTTCGCCAGGGTTTCGGCATCCGACTGAGCGCCGGTCGAGGTTTCGGCATGCACGAAGGCGAGAATTTTCGCGTCGGGGTTGGCCTTGAAGGCATCGCGCACTTTTTGCGGATCGACCGGCGCCCCCCAGACGTCGTCGACGATCACCGGAACGCCGCCGGTGCGCGTGACGTTTTCCAGCATGCGCCCGCCGAACACGCCGTTGCGGCACACGATGACCTTGTCGCCCGGTTCCACCAGGTTGACGAAGCACATTTCCATTCCCGCCGAACCTGGCGCAGACACAGGGAAGGTCAGCGCGTTGCCGGTCTGGAACGCCATGCGCAGCATGGATTTGATCTGTTCCATCAGGTCGACGAAGGCGGGATCGAGGTGGCCGATCGTCGGGCGCGCCATCGCGTCGAGCATGCGCTGCGGCACGTCGGAGGGGCCAGGGCCCATGAGGATGCGCTTGGGGGGGATGAAGGGGGCGGTCATAACCTTGTTCTCGCTATGGAAAATATCAATCAAAACAAAGGTTTGATTCTAAGGGTAAAAGACGGGGCGGGAAACCCGTGGTCCGGCGCGGTGATCCGGTTGCGGCTGGCACGGCGGTGTCTATGGTGAAGTTTTAGCGACGCAAGGAGACAGGCGATGAACAGGATTTCGATTGTGGCGCTGGGCGGGCTCTGCGTGCTGGGCTTCGTGCCGGCAATGTCTCAGGCAGGAGCGGAAAGCGGGGGCGTGACGCTGAGCGACGCGGACAAGGCGGCGGTCTTCAAGGCGGCGGGCGCGGTGCAGCGCAAAGGCATGTGGGTCATTTGTGCGGACGACCCCAATGCCAGCGGTGCGACGATCGAGACGGTCCGCGACCTGAACGGCGATGGGCGTCCCGAAGCGGTCGTCACCGAAGGCGGGACGTTTTGTTATGGCAGTGCAGAAGCGGGATTCCAGTTGCTGAGCAAACAGGCCAATGGCAGTTGGCGGGTGATGACCGGCGGCGGTGGAATCCCGGAGTTTCTGAAAACCCGTGGCGTCGGTGGCTGGCCGGATATCTCAGTAGGCGGGCCGGGGTTCTGCTTTCCGGTGGATCGCTGGAACGGCAAGGAATACGCCTTGCACCGCTTCGAGTACGAGGGCAAGCGCTGCAAGCCGCAGCGGTAAGCGTGCACGGACTATTCAGCCGGGTGGCGGCTCGCCCATCAGCGGGCGCATCGCCGTCAACAGGCTGTTGAAAATCCGCGGGTGCAGTTTCTCCTGCTCGGCCAGCATCTGTTTCATCGCGTAGCGCTGCTGCGGTTTGGTGAAGCAGGCGGGGCAATTCTCGAAAATTACCGGCAGCCCCGCATCCGCCGCGAAGGCGCGGGTCTGGCGTTCGCGCGTGGTGGCGAACGGGCGGATGATACGCAGGTCGCGGGCGTCGTTGAGGTAATGCGGCGACATGGTGCGCAGCTTGCCACCGAACAGCATCGACATCATCAGCGTCTCGGCCAGGTCGTCCAGATGCTGCGCCAGCGCGACGACGTTGCAGCCCTGCTCGCGTGCGACGCGGTAGAGGATGCCGCGCCGCATGCGCGAGCAATACGCGCAGTAGGAATCGCTGTCTTTCGTCAGCGTTTTCTGCGCCTCTTCCAGAATCGGCTGCGATTCGAGGAAGTAGGGGACGCCCAGTTCGGCCATGTAAGGCTTCAAGGGTGAGGGGTCGAACTGGTCGGATTGCGGGTCGACCGTACAGGCCAGTAGTTCGAACTTGATCGGCGCCTTTTGCTGCAGGTGGTGCAGCGTATGCAGCAGCGACAGCGAATCCTTGCCACCCGACAGGCCGAGCAGGATGCGGTCGCCGTCGCGGATCATGCGGTAGTCGCCGATGGCGCGTCCGGCGGCAGTGACGAGCGAGCGGGAAGGCTTGAGCCAGCCGCCTGGCAAGTCGTGGCTCACGCGGAAAACTGCAGCGCGTGCAGTTGCGCGTAGCGGCCCTTTTTCGCCAGCAGTTCGGTATGGGAGCCGACCTCGACGATGCGTCCGCCTTCCAGCACGACGATCCGGTCGGCGCGCTCGACGGTGGAGAGCCGATGGGCGATGACCAGCGTGGTGCGATTTATCATCAACGTATCGAGTGCGACCTGCACGTGGCGCTCGGATTCATTGTCGAGCGCCGAGGTGGCTTCGTCGAGAATGAGGACCGGCGCATTTTTGAGAATTGCACGCGCGATGGCAATGCGCTGGCGCTGGCCGCCGGACAGGCGCATGCCGTTTTCGCCGATCAGGGTATTCAGTCCGTCTGGCATGGCCTGGATGAAATCCCAGGCATGGGCTGCGATGCAGGCGTCGCGAATCTCGTCAGCGCTCGCATCGCGCTTGCTGCCGTAAGCGATATTGTGTGCCAGGGTGTCGTTGAACAACACAACCTCCTGCGACACCAGCGCGATATGGCTGCGCAGGTTCTGCAGGCGAATGTCGCGAATATCGTGGCCGTCGAGTTCGATCACGCCCGCATCGGGATCGTAGAATCGCGGTACCAGATTGGCCAGTGTGGTCTTGCCTGAACCCGAAGCGCCCACCAGCGCCAGGGTCTCGCCGGGCGCAATGTCGAGTTCGATATCATCCAGTGCGGGCACCGTTTTTCCGGGATAGGTCAACGAAACATGGTTGAAGACAAGCCGTCCCTCGATGCGGTCGAGCGTGTGGGTCCCGCTATCGCGCTCAGCGTCATGATCGAGCAAGGAGAAAATGGTCTCGGATGCGGCGAGTCCGCGCTGCAGCTGGTCGTTGACCGAGGTGAGACGCTTCAGCGGCGCAAACAGCAGCAGCATGGCCATGAAGAAGGCAACAAAGCCACCCACCGTGGTGGAATTGCTGGACACCTGCCCGGCTGCGATGGAGACGATGACGGCAAGCGCCACTGCGGCGATGAGCTGGATGACCGGATCGTATACCGCAATGGCTGACACACGCTTCATCTCGAACAGCCGTGCCAGATTGGCGGCGTGACGAAAACGCGTCTGTTCATATTCTTCGCCACCGTACAACTTCACCACGCGATGGCCGCCTACCGCTTCGTCGACCACCTGGGTGAGGTCGCCGATGTTCTGCTGCGCCTTGCGCGACAGCCCGCGCAGGCGCTTGCTGGCCATGCGCACGACCCATAGCGTGAGCGGCACCAGCGCGAGCACGATCAGGGTCAGTTGCGCGTTCAGCCATATCAGATAGCCCAGCAGCCCCAATATCGTCACGGTGTCGCGTACCAGGGTGGTGAGTGAACTGGTGGCCGATTGCGTGACCTGGGTGACGTTGAACGCCAGGTGCGC
>Ga0326732_1000101_pt1 | contig 19461 bp, 15 predicted proteins | sample MHFSIPfraction_4_FD_207644 | JGI IMG/M metagenome (GOLD analysis project Ga0326732, IMG submission 207644) | Lab enriched peat soil microbial communities from Michigan Hollow, Ithaca, NY, United States - MHF12FN SIP fraction | ecosystem: Environmental > Terrestrial > Soil > Wetlands > Peat...
CGTCGTAGACGGTCTCGAACTTGAGGAACTTCTTGCTGAAGACGTCGTCGGCCCGGACGTAGCGGCCCAGCTTCATCAGGTCCATGGCCCCGAAGAAATCCCCTTGGACATCGGTGATCCGGAATTTTCCGGTCCCGGTCTGGTCCGTGAACTCGACGGCCATCTTATCCTCGTAGTAGCTCCACCAGATGACGAAGCCGTGGACCGATCCGCCCGTATCGGGAGGGAACTCCTCGGCCTTGTCCGGCGGGCCGATGAGGATCCAGACCCGGCCGCGGTCCGTGTTGTAGCCGGGGCCGCCCTCCTTGTTGAAGCGCCGGTTGACATAACTGACGCGGGCCTCGAACTCCTTCCGGTATTCGTTGTCCGGCGTGTCGGGGTCGGGGTCCCGCTTGAGCCAGAAATCGGCGATGAACTCCTTGCGGCCCGCGGCGTCCGGCAGCCGCTGGAAGATCTTCGTCTCCTCCTTGGTCATGATCAGCCGGGCGGTCTGATAGAAGGCCTGGCTCTCGGGGTCGAGCTTCGGCTTCGCCGCGGCGAGACCCGGGCCGGCCGCGGCGGCCAGGACGACCAGCACCGCCGCCAGGAGACGCAGGGACGGCTTCATCGATTTACTTCTTCAGATATTCGAGGAAGCCCTTGACCTGGCCGGCCCGCACGGAATCGGGGTCGACCTTGAGATAGGTCTCGAACGCGTCGATGGCCTCGGCCTTCTTCTGGAGATTGAGGTAGGTCAGGCCGAGCTGGTACAGGGCGTCGGTCGAGTCCTTCTGCTTCTCGACGGCCTTCTGATAGAACTTCAGGGCGTCCTCGAACTTGGCGTTGTTGTAATAGGTCGTGCCCAGGTTGTAGAGCACGGTCGGATCGTCGATCTTCTCGAACTCGATCTTGCCGTACCACTCCTGGGCCTTGGCGACGTCCCCGCGGTTGGCGTAGCAGTTGCCCACGGCGATGATGCCGTTGACGTTCTTGGGGTCCTTTTCGAGGAGCTTCAGGTAGCTCGCCTCGGCCAGGTCGTACTTTTCCTGGGCGAAGTAGCAGTTGCCGATATTGAGATGGACCGGGTAGGCGTCGGGGTACTTGGTCAGGAGATCCTCATAGACGGCGAGGGCGCCGGCGTAGTCGTTTTTGTCAAAGAGCTCGTTGCCCTTGGTCAGGAGATCCTTGATCTCGTCCGTGAGGACCAGGCCTTCGATCTTGTTCAGGGCGATCTCGACGTCGGGGTTCTTCTTGCTCTCCGAGATCTCGACGGAGAGCTTTTTCGGCGCGTAGCCGATCTTTTCGAAATCGAGGTTCCAGCCGCCGCTGCGGATCCACGCGGCCGTCCACCTCCCGGACTTGTCCGTTTTGACTTCGAGCCCTTCCTGGGCCTTCATCGAGAACAGCTTCACCCGGACCCCTTCGAGCGGGGCGCCGGCCTGATCGAGGACGCGGCCGCCGACGCGGCCCTTGCCTTTCCAATCCTGCGCGCCGAGGAAGGCGGTCGCGGCAAAGATGATCAGAAGACCTCCGACGAGAGCGCGTTTATTCATCGGTACCTCCTCAACCCGTCCACCCGGGGACGGGACACGATCCTTCGAGTCAGTTATTTTACCACTAATGGGCTTGCGAGAGAAGCGCCGGCGGTCGTCTCGCGCGTTACCTCCCGAAATCAACGAGCCGGAGGCGGCGCGGAAAGAAACTTGACATCGCCGACGGCTGTCGACGGCCGCCCGGTCCCGGTCCCGTCCGTTGAGGCCCTGGCATGTTTCTTGCTCGGAAGGATATGGTAAAATAGAGAGTTGTGAGAGATCAAGGAGATGGACATGATTAAGCGCCGGCTTCTGGGGGTCTTCCTGGCTGCCCTGGTTTGCGGAATCCCGCTATTCACCCGCGCCTCGCAGGAGGCCCCGCCGAAGCCCCGGACGGCCGTCGAGGTCCGGGTCCATGTCATGAGCGGCGGCCGTTTCCTCGACGACCTCTCCCTCGCCGACTTCGGCCTCCTCGAGGATGGCAAGGCCCAGACGCTCGGCTCCCTGGCCCTGGTCCGGGACGGCAGGGTCACGAGGCAGGAGGGGATCGAAGGTGTCCGTGTTCCCCCCGCAAGATCCTATACCCTGCTCTTTCAGCTCGTCGATTGGGACCCGAATCTCGGGGCGGCCATTGACCATCTCTTCGGGGCGGTCCTCAAGCCGGGGGACTCGCTGGCCCTCGTGACCCCGTTCAAGCCCTACCATTTGCAGGCCGACGCACTGGCCCAGCGCACGAAGGCCGAGCTCGCGGCGAGCATGAAGGACGTCCTGCGGAAGGACGTCCTTCGCGGCGGCGGCGAGTACCGGGACCTCATCGCCGAGCTCCGGCGGCTGAGCCGGGCCATCGGCGGCGGCACGGGAGGGGCCCAGGAGGACATCGATACCGATCCCTCGTCTGACGCGGATAGCGGCTTCGGCCTGGAGCTGCAGATCGACCGCTACCGGCAGGCGCTGATGAAGATGGAAGGCATCCGCCTGGTCGACGAAAAGAAGCTCATTGCCTTTGCCGCATCGCTCAGCCCGCTCGCCGGCCAGAAGACGGTCGTCCTCTTCTACCAGAGGGAGTTCCGGCCCGAGATCAGCCCCGCGACCATGACGAGGCTGATGAGCCTGTATCAGGACAATCCCGACATCCTGGGCAATCTCATGGACCTCTTTCAGTTCTTCAAGCGCGAGAAGACCTTCGATGCCGGAAGGGTTAAGAGAGCCTTCGCCGACGCCGACATCGATTTCCACTTCATCTTCATGGAGAAAAAGAACCAGCGGGTTTTCGGAGCGACGATGCGCGAGCAATCCGAGGACACCTATCCCGGGTTCGTGGAGATCGCCAAGGCCACGGGAGGCACGTCCGACAGTTCGTCCAATCCGGCCAGGGCGTTCAAGCGCGCCGCCGAGGCCTCCGGCGAGTACTACCTGCTGTCCTATGCCCCCGAAGGGACCCCGACCGGCGCGGGCTTCCGTCAGATCGAGGTCCGGGTGAATCGTCCGGGCTGCCAGGTGATATATCCCCAGGGCTTCTTCACGAAGTAGGCGCTTCGCTCAAAGCTTCAGGAGAAGCCCCGCCCGGCTCAAGACGGCCGTAAGAAGAAGGACGATCCCTGTCATGCCGGCCGCGTTGAGCATCCCGGCGATCCCGCCCGCTCCATAGAACGGCCAGAAGATGCGGTCGATGTCGGCGTGGACGAGCGTCCCCAGGAGGGCGGCCGCGTTGCCGATGAGTCCCGGCAAAAGATAGGCCAGAAGCGGGTTCTTTCCCGCCGGGATGATGGCTGCCGCCACCCTCTTTCCTTGAAAAGCATCGAGGGCGGCGTAGAACAGCAGGAAGACGAGGCAGCAGATCCCGGCCGTGGCCAGAGCATAGGACTCGGTGCCGTTGATCTTGCTGAAGCCGTGCAGGGGCCGGAGGACGTAGCCGGCGAAGACGAGGGCCCCGCCGAGGACGGCCAGGAAGCGAATGCGCGCCCGGGGAGCCGTGATGTCGCTTCCCGGGAGGAAGATCGTCCCGGCCAGCATCCCGGCCGTGACGATGGCCGCGTGGGAGCCGAAGAGGCTCCCGACGTTGACGAACCCGTTGAGGGGGCCCAGGAAATCGAGGGCGCCGTGGCGTCCTCCGATATAGAGCGCGGTCATGAGGCCCACGGCGCCGGCCAGGACCGTCCTGTTGCCGCGGCAGGCCAGGAAGAGCAGGCTCGCGGCCATGTAGCACCAGCCGATCATGCCCAGGATGCCCCACCATGAGGTTTGGAGCATCGTCACCCGGCCGTCCTCGCCTTGGCCGCGAAAGACGAGGACGAGGACGACAAGGGCGATCGCGGCCGCGATCTTCACGCCGAGCAAGAGGCGCTTCTTTTTCGCCGAGGCGCCCTTCGGCACGACGGCCCAGAGCCCGAACACAGCCAGCGTCGCCAGGAAATACCACAGGTCCCGGCTCATTCCCGTGGCCCCGGCCGAGAAGCGGTCTTCGTTGACCAGGAGAACGCCGAGGAAGAGCAGGGCCAGCGTCCGGATGAGCACGTGGCCGATGAGGGTGAAGCCCGACCGGCCCGCGGCGCGCCGTTTCGCCAGGGCCAGGGGGATGGAGATCCCGACGATGAACAGGAAACCGGGGAAGACGACGTCGGTCAGCGTGAAGACGTCCTGGTCCGCGGCGGCGTGACGGAGGAAGAACGGGATGGCCGCCATCCCGGCGATGTAATTGACGAAGACCATGGTCAGGATGTCGAAGCCGCGGAAGGCGTCGAGGCTCGTCAGCCGCTCTTTCGCCGGGACCGGGCCTGCGGCCGGAGCCGCGGGTGATGTTGTCATGTGTCCCCTCCGCTTTGGGCCGGCGGTCTTCCCGCCGCTCGGCCGAGGCCGGCCAGGACCCCGCGGACGTAGCCGACGGATTCGGCCAGGCCCGCGAGGGGATCGCGGCCGTCCTTTTCGTACTCGAACGCGGCCGTTCCCCGGTACCCCATGGCGATCAGCGCGCGCAGCAAGCGCGGCACGTCGACGACGCCGCGGCCGGCCTCGACGGCCGTCCCTTGCTCGGTCGAGGCGGTGACGTCCTTCAAGTGGACGTCGAGGAGCCGCGGGCCGCAGCGGGCCGCTTCCTCCGAAGGATCGAGGCCCGAGCGCTGGCAGTGCCCGACGTCGAGGCAGACGCCGATCCGGGGATCGAGATCCCCGATCCGCTCGAGGATCGACCGCGGAGTCGGGTAGCGGAGATCGCCCGGACCGTGGTTGTGAATGGCCAGGCCAATGCCGGTTTCGCGGACCCTGAGCCCCGCCCGCGCCAGAAGGCCGTGGTCGGGGACGCCGATGATGAGGCCCATGCCGCCCGTCTTGGCGTAAGCGAAGGCGCGGTCGACCTCGGCATCGGCGGCCATGTACACGACGCCGCAGCCGTAGGCGACAAGGCCCGCGGCCTGGACCTTCTCGATCGTCGCCCGGATGGCCTCCGCCGAGCTGTCGAGAGGGAGGTGCACGTCCTTCAAAGCGATGCGAACGAAGCCGAGGCGGCGGGCCATGGCCAGGGCCTCATCCAGGCCGAATTCGCGGAAGGTATAGGACGCGAGCCCGAGCTCGAACTGCGGGCCCGGCGCGGCGGCCCGGCGGTCGACGCGGCGGCCGGTCGTCCCCCGGCCGGATCCCGCGCCGGCGGCAAGCCAGCTCGCCAACGCCGCCGGGGCTGCAGAGCCCGCACCGGCGGCCGCCAGCGAAGCTCCGAGGAATTCCCGTCGCGTCGTCTTGCCCATCCCGGCCTAATATAACGGTTTTTTTGGGCCCCGGTCAATCGCCTGTCCTTGACACCGTCCCGGCCCTGCACTAGCATCGGCCTGCGCCCGCGCTCCGCGGCCGCGCCAGTTCGCCGAACGTAGACAGGAGGACCGATGGACAAGAGACAAGGATCCCGCGGCTGTGCCGGATGTCCGCTCAGCCGGCGCCGCTTTCTGACGGCCGCTTCGGCCGGGGCCTTGGGCGTGCTCGCGCCGGCCGGGCTCTTCCAGGCGTGCGCGCGGACTGAGAAGCTGCGCTTGCGCGTCATTTATGCGGTCACCGCCGTCGTCCAGCCGGGACCCGACTGGCCGAACGTCGGGTTTGATTTCCAGCCCGTGATGGACAGGACGACGTCGGCGCTCGTCCGGGCTTTTCCCGGCTGGGAGATCGCGACCGCCATGGCCCAGGGGCCGGAGGAAGCCCAGAAGGTCCTCGACGCGGACGCGGCTTCTCCCGTCGACGGCTATCTCGTCGTCCAGCTCAATTGCTGGAACCGCGTCGTCCAGACGATCGCCGGGTCGGGCCAGCCGACCCTCTACGCCGATTTCCAATACGCCGGAAGCGGCGGCTTCCTCGTCTATACGGCCGAGTTCCTCCGCAAGAACACGCCGAACGTCGGCTTCGTCGCCTCGTCGCGGCCCGAGGACCTCGTCGCGGCCTGCCGGGCCTTCGGACAGGTGAAAAAGAGCGGCGCGGCGGCCGATTTCGGCGGCCTGGTCGCTTCGATCAGGCGCTCGGCCACGCCCGGCCCCGGGGACCTCACGGTCGCCTCCGACGCCCTGGCCGTCGTCCCGGCCGGCGATTGCCTGAAGAAGATGAGGCAATCGAGGATCCTGGCCGTCGGCGGCGGCTGGCCCGGCATCGCCCCGGCCATCAAGGACGAGATGGGCATCGAGGTCATCGACGTCCCCTTCGCCAAAGTCAATGAGGCGTGGGCGGCGGCCGACAAGGACGAGGCCAGGGCCATCGCCGAACGCTGGCTGCGGACCGCGGCCAAAGTCGAGGGCGTCAGCCCGGAGACGCTCGTCACCTCGGCCGCCATGTACCTCGGCCAGAAGGCGGTCCTGAAGGATTACGGCGCGAGCGCCATCACCATCAACTGCCTCGGCGGATTCTACGGCGGCCACATCCACGCGTATCCTTGTCTCGGCTTCCACGAGCTCAACAACGAAGGGCTCGTCGGCGGCTGCGAATGCGATGTCCGGTCGGCGGCCACCATGGTCACCATGAACGCCCTGACCGGCGGCCGGCCCGGCTACATCTCCGACCCCGTCATCGATACGGCCCGGCGCCAGATCATCTACGCCCATTGCGTCGCTTCGAACAGGGTCTTCGGACCGGCCGGCCCGGCGAACGCCTTCGAGATCCTGACCCACTCGGAGGACCGCCAGGGCGCCGCGGTCCGGTCGATCCTGCCCCTGGGCTACATGACCACGACCGTCGAGTTCTCGCCGGAGAGGAAGCTCATCCTCTTCCACCGCGGCAAGGCCGTGGCCAATTCCCCCGACGACCGGGCCTGCCGGACCAAGCTCGTCGCCGAGCCGGTCGGCGATATCGAGAAGCTCTTCGCCGAGTGGGACCAGTGGGGCTGGCACCGGGTGACCGTCTACGGCGACCTCAAGGAGCCGGTCTTCGGCCTGGCCGACGCCCTCGGCTGGAAGGTCCTCGAAGAGGCCTGAAAAATCCGGGACATGGCCCATTTCTCTGGAAAAGGGATCGTGTCCCGTGGATTTTTCATTTCCATTAGGGTAGGATGCTAGGGGAATCACCGCCGACGAAAGGAACCCGCTATGGCTGAGTCGTTCATCGAAGAAAAAACACGCAAGGTCGCCCTGCTCATCGACGGCGACAACGCCCAGCCCTCGCTTATCGGGCAGATCCTGACCGAAGCCGGAAAGTACGGCCTCGTGACCATCCGCCGCATCTACGGCGACTGGACGACGGTCAACATGTCGGGCTGGAAGAACGCGCTCAACGACAACGCCATCCAGCCCATTCAGCAGTTCCGCTACACCATCGGCAAGAACGCCACCGACAGCGCCATGATCATCGACGCCATGGACATCCTCCACGGCCACCTCGTCGACGGCTTCTGCATCGTTTCGAGCGACAGCGACTACACCCGGCTGGCGACCCGGATCCGGGAGATGGGCTTCTTTGTCATGGGCGTCGGCAAGCGCTCGACGCCCAAGTCCTTCGTCAACGGCTGCAACATCTTCATCTACACCGAAAACCTCCAGCCGAAAGGGCGGGACCGGGAGACGCGGGAGCCGCGCCGGCGCGAGCGGGGCGGGGCGGCCCACCGCAAGGGCGGAGCCAAGGAGGCCCGGGAGGAGCGCGAGGAACCCGAAAAGCGCGAGGACGAGGGCCCCAAGTTCGACCCCGTGCCGCTTCTCAAGGGCGCCTTCGATATGGCCGTCCATGAAGACGGCTGGGCCAACCTCGGCGAGATCGGCTTCTACCTGCGCCAGCTCGATCCGGGCTTCGATCCCCGGACCTACGGCTTCAAGCAGCTGTCTCAGCTCATCAACAGCCAGAAGACCCTCTTCGACGTCCACTCGCGTGGCGAGGAGGGGGGCGGCGCGGCGATCTACATCCGCCTGCGCGAGAACCCGACCGGCTGACCGGCCTTCGGCTGTCCTTCCCGGGCGGCCAAGAGAGCCTGATACGCGTTGACCATCCCGCCGCAGGCGACCTTTCCGGCAAGCCCGGCAAGGGGCGTCGCGGTACTCAAGAGCAGTTTTTTCAAGGCCACCGCATCTAGCCCCGGCCTGACCGAGAGCGTCAGGGCGGCGATGCCCGCCACGATCGGGCCGCTGTTCGAGGTGCCGGCCGAGAGGCGGTAGGTGCTGCGGCCGTTCTCGACGTCCGTCGTGAAATTCTCGTCGAGGGCGGCGATGTCGACGTTCCCCGGTCCGTAGTTCGATCCCAGCCAGCGCTCCCCGGCCTGATAGCGGACGAGGCCGCCCTGGAAGTCGATCATGGCCACGGTCAGGATGTTGTCGAGGGGGAAACAGACCGGATAGGTGGCATTTTCCGGCCGGTCGACGTCGAGGCCGGAATTCCCTGCGCCCACGACGAGGAGGACGTTCTTTTCTCCCGCGTAGACGATGGCCGCTTTCAGCTCGGCCAAGGCCTCCGGGGCCGGGTCGTCCACGAATCCGCTCCAATTGATGATCCGGGCCCCGTTGTCCGCGGCGTAGCGGATGGCCTTGGCCGCCCGGCCGGGGCGGGCTGCGTCCTTTTCGCCGCGCCCGATGCCCTGGGCCCCGATCTTGAGCAGCATCATCGAAACATCCCAGTTGATCCCGGCCACGCCGAGGCCATTGTTGCCGCGCGCCCCGATGATCCCCAGGGCGGCGATGCTGTGCCAGTACGGCTGGATCCGGTCCTTGCGCATGCCGTCGAACACATAGCAGTCGGGGTCGGGGTCGTCAAAGGCGAAGTCCCAGCCCATGACATCGTCGGCATAGCCGTTCCCGTCGTCGTCGAGGCCGTTGGTCTCTTTCGGATGGCCGCTCCGGTCCGGTCCCGATTCGCCGGGGTTGGCCCAGATGTTCCCGGCCAGGTCTTCGTGACCATAGAAGAACCCGTCGTCCAGGACCGCGATGACGACGCCCTTGCTGCCGGTTGAGATGGTCCAAGCCCGGGTGATATCCGGGTCGATCCCGGGAGCCGCGTCGAGCCTGACCGGCGACGGCTTGATCGAGGCCCGTTCGATGTCGATCCTCCCGCCGGGATTGAACAGGCTCACCTGGTACTTAAAGAACGGGTCGTTCGGGATGATCCGCCGGGGCGGAGCCTGGCCGGACGCAAGCAGGGCGGCAAGGAGGAGAGCGGTCTTTTTGATCATATCGACTTTACCCCCCGAAGCCGCGAAACGTTAAGGCGGGGTTCCGTCCTTATTTCTTCTTCTTCTTCTTCTTCAAGAAGGCCGTCAGGAGGAACCCGCCGCCGATCGCGAGCGTTAAGATCCCCCAGACCAGGTTGAGGTTGTATCCGAGGGAGATCGCGTACATCTCCTTTTTCGTCAGCAGCCCGTAGACGGTCAAGAGGACGCCGTAAGCGCTGAGGAGCCAGCCGATCGGCAGCTTGAGGTCGAGGATGTGGCCCTGGCTCATGCCTTTTTCTGCGATTGGGGTTTCGATCTTATCGTTCATGGTTCACTCCTGAAGGTCCTGTCGCGATCACCAGAAGATGACGTTGAGGGCGATGGCGATCATGATGGCCAGGGTCCCCCAGACCGCGGGCCGGGCGTACCAGCGGGCCTCGGTCTTGGGCTTCGGGGTCAGGCCGAAGACCAGGCCGACGAGCTCCTTCGGATCCCGTTTGGCCGTGAACAGGCTGACCCCGATGGTGACGACGAAGTCGGCCGACCAAGCCCATATGGCCTGATAGAAATTGGCGGCCATGTCGCTGTGGTAGCTCAGGACGCCGGCCTTGTAGAGAATGTAGTGTCCGGCCGCCGTCAGGATGCCGACGAGCAAGCCCCAGAACCCGCCCCAGGCAGTGGCCCCTTTCCAGAACATGCCCAGGAGGAACGTGGCGAAGAGCGGGGCGTTGAAGAAGGAGAAGATGAGTTGCATGTAGTCCATGATATTTCGAAAGAACTGGGCGATATAGGCGGTCCCGACGCTGATAACGATGCCGGCGACGGTGGCGTATTTTCCCATCTTCAGGTAATGCGAATCGGGCTGGCCCTTCCGGATGTAGGTGCCGTAGATGTCGTAGGTCCAGATGGTATTGAAGGCGGTGACGTTGCCGGCCATGCCGGACATGAAGCTCGCGAGGAGCGCCGTGATGGCCAGCCCGAGAACGCCGTTTGGCAGGTAGTGCTTCATCAGCAGGATGAGGGCCGAGTTGTAATCGGTCCCGGGCAGGGCGGCTTGGCCGAACTCGGGCAGGACGAGCAAGGCCACGAGCCCGGGGATGACGACGATGATCGGGACCAGCATCTTCGGGAAGGAGGCGATGATCGGCGTCATCCTGGCCGAGTTGATGTTCTTCGAGGCCAGGGCCCGCTGAACGACGAGGAAGTCGGTCGTCCAGTAGCCGAAGGACAGCACGAAGCCGAGGCCCATGACGACGCCGAACCAGTCTACGCCCAGAGGGTTGTTGCTCGAGCCCAGGTACTTGATCGAGTGGAGGAGGGGCTCCTTGAGCTTGGCCATGAACCCGGCGAAGCCGCCGACCTGCTTGAGGCCGAGGAAGACGATCGGCAGCAGGCCGAGCCAGATAAGGAAGAATTGGATGACCTCGTTGTAGATCGAGGAGGACAGGCCGCCCCAGAAGACGTAGAGGAGGACGACGATGGCGGCGAAGAGCACGCTCGTCGTGAGCGACCAGCCGAGCATGAGCTTGAAGAGCAGGGCCATGACGTAGAGGCTGACGCCGCTCATGAGGACGGTCATGACGGCGAAGGAGATGGCGTTGAGGCCGCGCGTCGCCTCGTTATAGCGGAGCTTGAGGTATTCGGGCACGGTCCGGACCTTGCTGCCGTAATAGAACGGCATCATGAAGATGCCCAGGAAGACCATGGCCGGGATGGCCCCGACCCAGTAGAAGTGGACCGTCGCGATGCCGTACTTGGCCGAGTTGGCGACCATGCCGATGACCTCGAGGGCGCCGAGGTTGGCCGAGAGGAAAGCCAGCCCCGTGATCCAGCCGGGAAGCGAGCGGCCCGAGAGGAAGAAGTCCTCGCCGGTCTTCATGTACTTCTTGAGCGAGTACCCGACCAGGATCATGACCAGGATGTAGCCGGCGATGATGGCGTAATCGATCGCGTTCAGGGTGATGACGGGGGCCATCGCACTCTCCTTTCGTCCGGGACGGCAAGGGTTCTTTTTGCGCGAGGGAGCATAATTCACGCCCCGGGCGTTGTCAACGCCAGAACAAGACACGTTCGCGGAGACTTCGCGCCGGAGCGTTTTGGGCGGCGCTGGGCCGCCCCCGGCCCCCGCACCCCGGCGGCGGGAAGCCGGCTCTCTTCTTCCTGCAGTCCCCTTGTTGTATAGTAAGTTCTTGAATTCGCCAGGACCCCCCGGCCGAGGAGAGCCAATGAGACGACCCGTCGGCCCGCCGATCTTCCTTGCCCTCGCGGCCGTCGTCGTCGCCCTTTCCTTGTCCGCCTGCTCGAGGCCTAAAGAACCCCCTGCGTCGTCCTCGTCGCAGCGGGCCGTTTCCGGCCCCGTCGAGATCGGGCCGACGGACACCGTCGCCGAGCTCGTCGACAAAGCGGCCCGGGTCGTGCCGTCCGAGCGTCAGCTGGGCTGGCAGGCGCTCGAGTTCCAGGCTTTTGTCCATTTCGGCATGAATACGTTCACGGACCGGGAGTGGGGCGAGGGGACCGAGGACCCGAAGCTTTTCAACCCGACGGATCTCGACGCCGGACAATGGGTCGAGGCCGTCAAAGCCGCTGGGATCAGGGGTCTCATCGTCACTGCCAAACACCACGACGGCTTCTGCCTCTGGCCGAGCCGCTTCACCGAACATTCTGTCAGGAGCTCGCCTTGGAGAGATGGAAAAGGCGATGTCGTCGGCGAGGTCGCCGCCGCTTGCCGCAAGGGCGGGCTCAAGTTCGGCGTCTACCTCTCACCCTGGGACCGCCACGAGCCGTCGTACGGGGACTCGCCGCGCTACAACGAGCACTTCAAGAACCAGCTCCGGGAGCTCCTGACGCAATACGGCGAGATCTCCGAGGTCTGGTTCGACGGCGCCTGCGGCGAAGGCCCGAACGGCAAGCGCCAGGTCTATGATTGGCCCGGCTATTTCGCCCTCATCCGCGAGCTCCAGCCCGGAGCCGTCATCTCCATCATGGGTCCGGACGCACGGTGGATCGGCAACGAGGCCGGCGTGACCCGGGAGAGCGAATGGAGCGTCATCCCCGTCGTCGGGAACGATGATTCACCCGACGAGACGAGCCCTGGCGGCATCGCCCATCTCGATGCCCAGGCCAGGGACCTCGGCTCGTTCGGCCGGATCGCCGAGGTCGCGCGCGAGGGCGGGCGGCTCCTCTGGTATCCCGGACAGGTCGATGTTTCGATCCGTCCCGGCTGGTTCTACCACGCGGCCGAGGACGACAAGGTCAAGTCGCTCGACCAGCTGTTGGATATCTACTACACATCCGTCGGCGGCAATGCCCAGCTCCTCCTCAACATCCCGCCCGACAAGCGGGGCCGCATCCACGAGAACGACGCCCGCCGGCTCAGGGAGCTCGGGGACAGGCTCCGGGCGACGTTCTTCGATCACCGTGTTTACGATGTCGGGTTATTCGAGCTCAAACGGCCCGATCAGGCGGAATCGAGCAGCCCTCGCCCGGCCCATGACCTCACTTCGGACCACGAGTTCGACCTCGGGGGCCGGAAGGCCTTCAACGTGGCGGCGATCGCCGAGGATATCAAACACGGCGGCCAGCGCATCGAGGGCTTTGCCCTGGACGCTCTGGACGGCACGGACTGGAGGGAGATCGCCCGCGGCACGACGGTCGGATGGAAAAAGCTCCTGCGGTTCCCGACCGTCGAGACAACGAGACTCCGGCTGCGAATCCTCAGATCTAGAGCATTCCCGCTGCCTCTGTTTCTCTGTTGTTATGACGACCCGTGTGTTGCCGGCCCCACGGCTGGAACCCAAAAACGCTAAAAGCCCTATGCCGTGGCCCGGGGCGTCTCCGGACTCAGAACTTTGAATTGCTAACGAAGGCGATCCGCCGTCCGTCCGGCGACCAAGAGGGAACGTTGATCGTCCCCTGTCCGCCGTAGACATAGGCGATCACTTTGGGTCCGCTCGACCTGTCCGACGGCATCATCCGGAGATAGACCTGTTTATAGAACGGGTGGTCCTCCGCCGCGACGTCCTTCCCGAATGACAAGAAGACGATGCGCTTGCCGTCTGGGGAGATGTGCGGGAACCAGTCATGGAATTCGCCGGACGTTACCGGCTCCTGGCCGCTCCCGTCCGGGGCCATCCGCCAGATGCGCATATCCCCGGTCCGGGCGGAATTGAAATAGATGAGGCGGCCATCGGGCGTGTACTCCGGGCCGTCGTCAAGGCTCGGGGCGTCGGTCAGCTGGATCTCGTCCCCGCCCCTGACGGGGATCTTGTAGACGTCGTATTTCCCGTCCCGGCCTCCGGTATAGACGAGGAATCTCCCGTCCGGCGACCAGCCGTGGAGGTAGGACGGCGCCTTCGATGTGACCCGCTGAGGCTTGCCGCCCTTCGCCGGCAGGGTGGAGATGATCGATTCATCGCTGTCCTCGGGGCTGTGGTGGCTGATGCCGAGCCGCTTCCCGTCGAACGACAGCACGTGGTCGTTGTTGTTGGCCGTGGCCGCCCCGGTATCGATCTTCGAGCTCTTTCCCGTGGCCAGCTCAAAGCGATAGAGAAGGCCGTCGACATTATAAATAAGGAAGCGCCCGTCCTTGGTCCAGTTGGGCGCCTGGATCGGCCGGTCCGAGCGGAAGACGGCCGTGCGCTGCCCCGAGTCGACGTCCAGCAGCTCGATCGTTCCGCCGATAGTATCCTGATAGGGGACGAAGTCGGCCGGGGCCGGGAGGGTGATGCGGACGTTCGAAAATGCGGCCTTCTCCACGACGTCGGCGTTGTGCGAGCAGACGAAAAGGCCGACGAGGATCTCGTCCCCGAGCCCGAGACCGCCGACTCGCTCGCTCGCGTAAGGCTCGCCAAATCGGGCCGCCGACATGATAAAGATGTCGCCCTTGCGCTCGAGCTGGATTTGATCGGCCCCCGAGACGAGGAGCTTCGTCTCCTCGGTGTCCGCTCCAGGCGCTTTTCGGTACTGGAGCGAGGTCAAACCGTCTCCATGCACGACCGCGCTGGCGTGGGCCGATCCGGGGTCCATGGTCGCGCGGGCCATCCAGCCGATCTTGCGGTGGGCCTCGCCGCCCTGGCCGATAAACTCGACCCTGGCGCTGACGATGAAATCGCCCTTGAGACGCCTCCAGAGGAAATGACCCGCGTCGGTCGCGAACCACATGTTGGACCCGGCGCCTTCGATGAACAGGGCCCCGCTCGACGCCTCCTCGACAACCGCGCCGGGCTTCGCGACGGCGCCGAGATCGCCGTGCCCGTCGAAGAGCGCCAGGGGGTCTTCGGAGGCCGGAGCCTGAGGCGGGGGCGTCTGACGGCAGCCGGCGATGGTCCCGGCGAGCCCAGCCAGGGCGATGACGATGAGGAGCCGACCGGACGGGAGGGGGCGCTTCCTGATCATGGCCGCATGATAGACGCCCCCCGCAGCCCGGTCAAGAGGGCCGGCGGGAAGCGAAGTCCGCGAAGCGACCTGAAGAATTAGTGAACCTCCCGGCCCGTTTGGCGTATAATATCGCGGAAACCCGCGTGGGTTTTCCCCTATCCTTGGTTCGTTCGAGGGAGGCCGGCATGCTCCGAGACATCATCAAGAAAGAGATCCTGGACAACATTACCAGCCCGAAATTCGTCTTCACCTTCTTGCTCTGCACCATCCTCATCCTGCTCTCCGTCTACACCGGCGTTTCCAACTACCGGGCCGAGAAGAAGGAGTACACGGCGTCGCTGGCGCTCAATAAAAAGAACATGGAGACCCAGCCGAACTACAATTCGCTGGCCGGGATCGGAGTGAAGATCAGCAAGCCGCCACAGGTCCTGGGGACGGTCGTCTCAGGCATCGAGGAGGCCGTCGGCCGCGTCGCCCCGGTCAACATCGCCGCCGATCCCAACCTGATCGACTCCAAGTACAGCAGCAATCCGGTCTTTGCCGTCTTCGGCTCCCTCGACCTCATGTTCATCGTCAAGATCGTCCTCAGTCTCTTCGCCATCCTCTTCACCTACGACGCCATCGTCGGCGAGAAGGAGAAGGGGACGCTGAAGCTGGCCCTGTCGAACGATGTGCCGCGGGACCGTCTCATCCTGGGCAAGGCCATCGGCGGCTACATCAGCCTGCTCCTGCCCCTGCTCATCCCGCTCCTCCTGAGCCTCCTGTTCCTGCTCATCGCGCCCGACGTGTCGCTCGGGGGGCAGGACTGGGCCCGGCTGCTCCTGATCTTCCTGATGTTCTTCCTCTATCTCTCGGTCTTCTTCACCCTGGGCCTGTTCGTCTCGGCCCGGACGTCGCGCTCGTCGACGAGCTTCCTCGTCCTCCTCTTCGTCTGGGTCATCATCGTCATGGTCATCCCCAAGGTCGCGGTCATCACCGCCGGCCAGGTCCGGCCCATCCCCTCGGTCCACGAGATCACCGCCAAAAAGGACGCCTTCCTCCAGCAGATCATGACGGAAGGACAGACCGGCGTCAGAGACTGGGTCCAGAAGAACCAGGCGGACGCCCAAAAGGACCCCAAGGCCTGGCAGGAGAAATTCCGCCAGTTCGTCCAGGATTACAACCAGAAGCTGACAAGCAGGATCGACGAGAGCAACGCCGCGCTCGAGCGCGACTACCAGCAGAAGAAGCGGGCCCAGCAGGACCTGGCCGTCAACCTGTCCCGGATCTCGCCGGCCTCGGCCCTGACCTTCGGCTCGATGACCCTGGCGAGGACCGGGGTCGACGAGTTCGACCGCTTCCTGGCCTCGGTCCGGACCTACAAGCCCATCTACACCAAATGGATCAATTCCAAGCTGGGCGAGAGCATCAACTTTCAGACGGGCGAGCAGTCCAAGATCAAGATCGACGACATGCCCCAGCACGTCTACGAGCCGGAGTGGCTGAGCCGGTCCCTCGTCCGGGCCATTCCCGACTTCGCCCTGCTCCTGGTCATGATCATCGTCTTTTTTGTCGGCGCTTACGTCTCGTTCCTGCACTACGACGTCCGTTAAGGAGGATCCCATGCTCGAAGCCATCGAACTGACCAAGCGTTATGAGGACGGCGAACTGGCCCTTGACGGACTGACCTTCAAGGTCGAGCCGGGCGAGATCTTCTGCATGTTCGGGGCCAACGGCGCCGGCAAGACGACGACCATCAACCTCTTCCTCGGCTTCATCCCGCCGACGTCGGGGACGGCCCTGATCGAAGGGATCGACGTGGCCAAGGACCCGCTCAAGGCCAAGCGCCACGTCTCCTTCGTCTCCGAGAACGTCATGCTCTACGGCAACTTCACGGCCGTCCAGAACCTCGACTACTTCAGCAAGCTGGCCGGCAAACGGAGCCTGACCAAGAAGGATTACGCCGAGGTCCTCGGCCGCGTCGGCCTGCAGAAGGAGGCCTTCGACCGCCGGATCAAGAACTTCTCCAAGGGCATGCGCCAGAAGCTTGGCATCGCCATCGCCCTGATCAAAGACGCGCCCAACGTCCTTCTCGACGAGCCGACCTCGGGCCTCGACCCGCAGTCCGGCCGGGAGTTCCTGGAGATCCTGGTCCAGATGCGCGACAAGGGCAAGTCGGTCTTCATGTCGACCCACGACATCTTCCGGGCCAAGCTTATCGCCGACCGCATCGGCTTCATGCGCAAGGGCCAGCTGGTCATGATGAAGACGGTCCAGGACCTGGCCCACGAGGACCTGACCGACCTCTACATCCAGTACATGGAGGAACAGCCGGCGGCGGCGCCCGCCGCTCCGGCCGGGATGTGACACCCGACGAGCTCGCCGGCCGGCCGCTCAAGACCGTCGTCCTGGGGCTGGGCAACATCCTCCTCGGCGACGAGGGAGTCGGCGTCCGCGTCGTCGAAGAGCTCGAACGCTCCGGCGGCCTGCCGGGCGTCGATCTGGTCGACGGCGGCACGGCTGGGTTCGGTCTTCTGTCATTCTTCGACGGCGCCCGCCTTGTCGTCGTCGTCGACGCCGCGGCCGACGGCGCTCCGCCGGGGACCGTGACGATAACGCGGCCGTCCTTCTCCGGGGATTATCCCGCCGCGCTCACTCCGCACGAGGTGGGGTTGAAGAACATCCTGGACGCCCTCGCCCTGTCCGACGACCGGCCCGAGATCGTCCTGATGACCGTTTCCGTCGACGGCGCGGACCGCGCCTCGCTCGAGCTGACACCCCCCGCTGCCGCGGCCGTCCGCGAGGCCGCGGACCGGATCCGGCGCCTCCTCAACGGACCTGGGGGAAGCTCGACTTCTCGATGAACTTCCAGCCTCCGATCATCGAGGAGATCGTCCCCCGGCCCTCCAGATAGTCGTGGTACCAGGACAGGTAGATGTGCATGGTCGTGAAGGCGACGAAGACCCAGGTGAAGACGTGGTGCCACTGCCGCAGGCTGTCGAGCCCGCCGAAGAGGGGGATGAGTCCGGCGAAAAGATGCGGGAACCAAGCCGGGGTCATGATGGAATAAAGGGCGAAGCCCGTGAGGATCTGAAAGAGGATGGCCAGGTACATGATCGAGTAGATGATGCCTGCCAAGGCGTTGGCCCCGACCGACAGGACCGGCAGCTTGCAGATCATGAAGATATCGAGGCAGAGGACCTGCAGGACCTCCTTCCGCTTGGCCTTCGTGCGGGGAAAGAAGTACTTCCACCGGGCGAAATCGTTCCCGGCGAATCCCCAGTAAACGCGGCCGAGAAAGTTGATCAGGAAGAGATAGGCGAAGGCGAAGTGGACGAACCGGACCGACCCGAAGAGATACCGGTGAGAAGCCTCGACCGCCGCTCCTCCCCAGGGGATGGGGGAGCCGATGAGGAGGCCCGTCACACCGAGCACGAAGACGCACGCGGCGTTGATCCAGTGGAAGAACCGGAGCGGCAGGTCCCAGACGTAAACCTGGTAATATTCGGCATGCCCGCTCGTGTCCATGAGGCCCTCCTAGACGACGCGGACCTGGTGCAGGCGGCGGCCCTGCGGGTCGTACAGATGGACAGCGCAGGCGATGCACGGATCGAACGAATGGATCGTCCGCAGGATCTCCAGGGGCTGGTCGGGCTTGGCCACCGGTGTCCCGATGAGGGCCGCCTCATACGGGGACATCTGACCGCCGGCGTCGCGCGGTGAGCCGTTCCAGGTCGTCGGCACGACGAGCTGATAGTTCGCGATCTTGCCGTCCTTGATGACGATCCAATGGGCCAGGGCCCCGCGCGGGGCCTCGGACAACCCGGCGCCTCTCGCCTCGGCCGGCCAGGTCGACGGGTCCCACTTCTCGCCGTTGAACATCCGGGTGTCGCCGTTCTTGATGTTCGCGAGGAGCGCGTCGTAGAACCCCTTCATCCAGTGGGCGATGAGCTGGGTCTCGATGCCCCGGGCCGCCGTCCGGCCCAGGGTCGAGAAGAGCGCCGTCGCCGGAACGCCAAGATGGGCCAGGGCCCCGTCGACGGCCTGCTTGATCTCCGGCTGGCCGGCGGCATAGCCGACAAGAAGCCTGGCCAGGGGCCCGACCTCCATGGCCCGCCCTTTCCAGCGGGGCGTCTTGAGCCATGAGTACTTGCCCTCGACCTCGAGATTCTTGTAGGGCGGCTGGGGCCCCGTGTAGTTGAAGTCCGTTTCCCCGTCCCATGGATGGAGGGCCGCCGCGTCGCCACCCTTATAGGCGTACCAGGAATGGGCGACGGATTCCGTGATCTGGCCGGCGTCGGCGGAATCGATCTCGTGGACCCGGCTCAGATCGCGATCGAGGACGACGCCCCTCGGGAACTTGAACCCCGACGGGTCGTTGATGCCCCGCGTCGGCAGATCGCCGTAGGCCAGATAGTTCGAGACCCCGCCGCCGATCGCGGCCCAGTCCTTGTAATACGAGGCCACTGCGAGGAGGTCCGGAATATAGACCTGATCGACGATCTGGATGGCGTCGTCGATGAGCTTGCCGACGAGGGCCAGGCGCTCCGCGTTCAGGGTCATCGCGTTCTCCGGCCCGATCGCGGAGTACACGCCCCCGACGAGATAGTGCGGGTGGGGGTTCTTGCCGCCGAAGATGGCGTGGACCTTGACGATCTCCTTCTGCCACTCGAGGATGTCGAGGTAATGGGCGACGCCGAGGAGGTTGACCTCCGGCGGCAGCTTGTAGGCGGGATGGCCCCAGTAGGCGTTGGCGAATATCCCCAGCTGGCCGCTCGCCACGAGCGCCTTGACCTTGTCCTGGACGGTCTTGAAGTAGGCTTCCGAGTTCTTTGCCCAGCTCGAGAGCGACTTGGCCACGGCGGCCGTCTGGGCCGGGTCGGCGCTCAGGGCGGACACGACGTCGACCCAATCGAGGGCGTGGAGGATGTAGAAATGGACGACGTGGTCCTGGAGATAGTGGGCGCAGAACATGAGGTTCCGGGCCAGCTCGGCGTTCGGCGG
>Ga0326732_1000102_pt1 | contig 19328 bp, 17 predicted proteins | sample MHFSIPfraction_4_FD_207644 | JGI IMG/M metagenome (GOLD analysis project Ga0326732, IMG submission 207644) | Lab enriched peat soil microbial communities from Michigan Hollow, Ithaca, NY, United States - MHF12FN SIP fraction | ecosystem: Environmental > Terrestrial > Soil > Wetlands > Peat...
GGTGAAGATTGATCTCTGTGTCATGACGGGAAAGGTTGCCCTGGAGAGGAGATTTGGCAGCGGCGGGCTGCCGGAGAGAGCGGGTGACGAGATTCGAACTCGCGACATTTTGCTTGGGAAGCAAACACTCTACCAACTGAGTTACACCCGCTTGGGTGAGGCAACCCGCCAGGAACGTTCCGGGCAGGCTGGCCTGCGAAGTGGTGAGAGAGGGAGTTGAACCCTCGACCTCAGGGTTATGAATCCTGTGCTCTAACCAACTGAGCTACCTCACCATAAAGGACACCAATATAGGGTATTGCACCTTAATAAGCAACAGTTTCCGGGCCTATTTAATCCTCTGTTCCAGGCATCGAGTTCAGCCTGGCGAGGATGGCTTCGGCAAGGAATACATCTTCGGGGGTGGTGATCTTGATGTTGTGGTACCCGGTCTCGTAGATGCGGATCTCCTGCTCCGGGAAGAATCGTTCGACCAGCGCGGCGTCGTCCGTGGCGTACCATTGTTCGCGTCGCGCCAGGCGATGCGCCTCGATCAGCTTGGCGGGGGAGAACCCCTGCGGTGTCTGGACCTGGAGCAATCGGCTGCGGTCGAGGGTTTCGCCGAACACCTCGGGAGTACGGCCGATGAACTTGATGGTGTCCTTCGGTTTCGTCGCGGGCACGCAGGCGCCGTACTCGGCGGAGAGCCTCGAGATGTCGTCGATCTCTCCGGGCCGGATGAAGGGGCGAGCGCCATCGTGCACGAGGATCGCGTCCGGCATCTCTCCTGAACCGACGATCTCCTTCTCGATGAGGGCGATGCAGTTCCCGATCGAGTCCTGCCGCTCCTTGCCTCCCTCGATAACCGCCCTGACCTTTCCGAAGCCTTCACGCTCGATCAGCTCCTCCAGCTGTTCGATACTGTCGGCCTTGGTGGCGATGTATACCGCCGCGACGGTGGCCGCATCCTCGAACGCTCGCAGCGTTCGGGCGATGACCGACTTGCCGCCGATCTCGATCATCTGCTTGCTCTGGCCATTGCCGAGCTGCATCCGCTTGCCTACGCCGCTGGCCGCGATGATGACATAGGTCTTCATTGGCGTCACCAGATAAGCATCGAATCCCCGTAGGCGAGGAAGCGATAGTTGTTCTTCAGGGCCGTCTTGTAAGCTTCCATCAGCAGGCGATGTTCCGCGAAAGCGCTGACCACCATCATGAGGGTGGTTTCAGGCTGCTGGAAGTTGGTGATGAGCGCGTCGGTGACCTTGAAGTGGTAGGGGGGATAGATGAATTTGTCCGTCCATCCCTGGCCGAACTTGATCTTGCCCTCGACCGTCGCATTGGCCTCGAGCGCCCTGCAGGTCGTGGTTCCGACCACGAACACCCTTCCGGACTTGTTGATCTTGGTCTCGTTGATCTCCATGGCCGTCTGGTAGGGGATGTTGAAGTACTCCGAGTCCATCTTGTGCTTCGAGACATCCTCGACTTCGATGGCGTTGAAGGTACTCAGGCTCGGGTGCAGCGTGATCGGCAGGATCTTGACCCCTATCTTCTGGATCTGCTGCAGGAGCGGCATGGTGAAGTGCATGCCCGCCATCGGGGCCACCACGGCGCCGGTCTGGCTGGCATAGACGGTCTGGTAGTCTTCGCGGTCGCACTCTTTCGGCTTCCGGGTGAAATAGGGGGGGAGCGGTACGTGGCCGATCTTGCCGACCATCTCGAAAACGTCGATTTCTGGGTTCAGGAAGCGGATCGTCCTGCCTCTCGAAGTGGTGTTGTCCACCACTTCCGCCACCACGTCATCTTCGAAATAGATCTTGTTGCCGACGCGGACCTTCCTTGCCGGATCGACCAGCACGTCCCAGAGGCCGGCCTCCTTGTTCAGCTCCCGGAGCAGGAATACCTCGATCTTCGCGTCGGTTTTCTCCTTCTGGCCGAAGATCTTTGCCGGGAACACCTTGCTGTTGTTGACCACCAGGAGGTCGCCTTTCTTGAAATATGAGGCGATGTCGGTGAACACCTTGTGCTCGATATCCTTTTTCCTGCGGTTCAGCACCATGAGCTTGCAGGCATCACGCGGGGATTCCGGATGGTCGGCGATTCTTGTCTTGGGAAGGGTATAGCGAAAGTTCGAGAGCCGCATATGAGTGTAGTTGGTCAATGGGTGATGGTTCCTGTACAGGGTCCCCTAAACCTTATGAAACCGAATATATAGCGTTTCGTGACAAAATAAAAAAGGAGGGGGGACTGGCGCCCCCCCGTGGACCGCTTCTCAACCGACGTCTATCCTGGTTTCCCTGCCTTTTACGAGCGTGACCTCACGACCGGCGATGCGGGCGCCAAGCTCCTCTTGCGGCGACTCAAGCAAGGTGACCGAGATGGCGGCGTGGTCGACAACGAGCCGGAACCAGCTGCTCCTGAAGCAGAGCTTGGTTTCGAACCGTTTCCAGTGAGCGGGAAGGTTCGGGCTCACGTTCAGCATGTCGTCGTCGAAGGAGATCCCGGCGAAATAGCGGGTGACGGTGTCGATCGTGCCGGCCATCACACCGCAGTGGATACCCTCCTGGGTGGTGCCGCCCTGCGTGTCCTGGATGTCGCTCTTCAGTGCTTCCGAGAACCAGGACCAGGCGGTTTCGTGGCCGTCGTGCAGGTAGCTCGAAATGATCGAATGGACGACCTTGCTGAGGGTTGAGCCATGGCTGGTCCGCGGTTCGTAATAGGCATAGTTCTGCCGGACGAACCTGGCCGGGTCGCCGATATGGTAGCCGAGTCGCTCCAGGATGTTGCAGACTTCAGCCGGGGTCAGCGTGTAGAAGGTCATCAGCACGTCGGCCTGCTTGGCTACCTTGTAGTTGTCAGGCGAGTCGTTTTCGGCTTTCAGGATGCGATCCATCCTGTGGATGTTGCCGTACTTGTGCTTGTAGTGCTCCCAGTCGAGCTCTTTGAGCCCCATATAGCCGTCGAACTGTTCGAGGATGCCGTCATTGTCGACCAGTACGTTCATCCTGCTCGCGATGTCACGCCATTTCGTGAGCTCTTCGTGGTCGATATGGATTTTCTCCATGAGGCGATCCATCACCTCCGGGTCGAGTTTCTCGGCCATCCCGATCGCCTTTTCGAGCAACCAGACGGTCATGATGTTGGTGTATGAGTTGTCCTTCACCCCATGTTTGCCGGAGCCGTGAAGCTCCTCATGGAACTCGTCCGGACCCATGACCCCTTCGATGTGGTAGCGGCCGGTGTCGGGGGAGTAGGTGGCGATGCTCGCCCAGAACCGGGCGATCTCGAACATCATCTCGGCGCCGCAGCTGTTCAGGAAATCCGTGTCGCCGGTGTCATGCAGGTATCTCCAGGTGTTGTAGAACACGGCGATCGATACATGGCGCTGCCGGCAGCTCAGATCGGGGTCCCAGGCTCCGCTCTTCGGGTTATAGTGGATGGTGGGTGTTTCCTCCCTGCCGTCGTCTGCCGTCTGCCATGGGAACATGGCGCCCTTGTAACCGAACTCACGGGCATACTCGCGCGCGGCTTCGAGGCGCCGGTAGCGGTACATGAGCAGGGCGCGGGTAACCTCCGGGGCGTGCTGGTTGAAGAACGGGAAGATGTAGATCTCGTCCCAGAAGATGTGGCCACGGTAGGCTTCGCCGTTGAGGCCGCGGGCCGGCATTCCGGCGTCGATCGAACCGTTGTGGGGCGAGGCCGTCGAGATCAGGTGGTAGATGTGCAGGCGGAGCACCTTCTGCGTGAAACGGTCGCCCTGGATCTGCATGTCGCTCTTGTCCCAGATCTCTTTCCATGCTTCGACGTGGGCCGCTAGAAGCTCGTCGAAGCTTCCGGCGGAGGCGAGGTTCTCCCGTCCTGCCGCCAACGGGTCGGGGTGGCCGTGGTCGTGCGAGGTATTGATGGAGACCACCTTTTCGATGGAGCAGCCCCGCCCAGCGGAGAGCGGCAGCCTGAAGAGTTCGCCGATCGAACGGGCCGAGCTGACGATCCTGCGCTCGGTGCTGATCGTCGATCCCGTATCACAAACCACTTTCGTCCGGGCATGCGTGACTATATCATATCCGGAGTGGCTGGTGCGGACGTGCAGGAAGATGGCTTCGCCGGACTGGCCATGGTCGACATGTTCAAGATGGTCGGAAGCAAGGCTGCTGTATCTGGCGACCCCCTTGTTCTGGACCCTGCCGTCGATGGCCGAGCGGATTTCGATGTCGGCTGCGTAGTTGACCGGCAGGATGGTGAACTTTATGGCGGCAAGGTGCGGGTTGTCCATGCTGCAGAACCGCTGGCTCCTGATCCTGGTGATCCAGCCGAGGGTGTCCTGGATGACGATCTCCCGCTCCATCAGGGCGCGGCGAAGGTCGAGGTTCTGCGTGTAGCTCAGGATCTTCTGCTCGAGCGGGTTGATGAACTCGCCGTTGCCGATGCGGAACTCGATGGTCAGCCAGTTCGGGCAGTTGACCATGTCGTTGTTCAATACCGTCTGGCCGTGGACCTCGGAGGGGAGCTTGTTGAAAATGCCGGCGATGTAGGTGCCGGGGTAGTGATGCTGCGACTGCATGCCGCTTTCGAACGCCCCCCTGACTCCCATATAGCCATTGCCGGTAGCGGTAAGCGACTCCCTGAGCTTCTCCTCGCGGGGAGACCAGGATGCGTAGTGCAGGTTCCATCCCTCTTTTTCCAGCTTCTCACTGAACCAGTTTTCAATTTCTTCGATGGTGATTTCGCCGAGATCGCGCACGACGATGTCGGCGCCCTGCTCCTTCAGCTTGATCCCCTCGATCTCCCTGGCGATTCCAAGCACGAGCCCGAAGTTGCCTCTCGACCCGGCTTGAACGCCGGAGATGGCATCCTCGACGACCACGCAATCGTGCGGTTCCAGACCGAGATTGGCTGCCGCCGTGATGAAGATGTCGGGATTCGGCTTGCCCTTCAGCTTCAGCTCGATCGAGACTTCACCGTCGACCCTGGTCTCAAAGAGCTCCTCGAGCTTGGCCAGTTGAAGGATGAGTTTGCAGTTGCGGCTCGACGAGGCGATGCCGATGCGCACGCCCCGGGCCTTGAGCGCCTTGATGAACTCGACCGAAGATTGGAAGACTTCGGGGCCCTCCTTGATGAGGATCTCCGTGAAGAGGCTGTTTTTCCTGTTGCCGAGTCCGCAGACGGTCTCCTGTTCGGGGATGTCGTCGAGCTCGCCGTAGGGGATTTCGATGTCCCTCGAGGCGAGGAAGCTCTTGACCCCCTCCATGCGGGGCTTTCCATCGACGTACTTCAGGTAGTCATGTGACGGGTCGAAAGGCACGTAGGGCTCATTGTTGACTTCGGCATAGTTTTTCAGGAAAGAGTTGAACATGGCTTCCCATGCCAGGCTGTGGATTTTGGCCGTGCCGGTGATGACTCCGTCGAGATCGAATATGACGCCTTTGAAGTTGATACTCATCGATTGGATGCGGTGATTTAGTTAAAAAAAGAGGGCAGGGCTCAGAGCGAGAGCAGCCCGAGCACGGTAAGAAGAATATCAGGATAGGGCACCATGTAGCTTTTCGGGCAGATCTCCCTGACGTGTTTCGTGAGCCGTTCATCCCTGGTGACGAAGATCGCCCAGACGTCGTCGTAGATTTCCATCGCCTTTCGCAGCATGGGAAGGTCGGACGAAGTGTCGCCGCAGACCAGCACCGGTCCTTGCGCCTGGTCGATTTCCAGCTCCCGGCAGATGAACTCGAGTCCGTCTCCCTTGTCGAAATCCCTGATCTGACCGGTCAGAGGATCGACGTCGATGGTCAGGATGATCTCGATGTCGAGGCCGGTGTCCTCGATCCTGAAATTCTTGCCTTCCGGATCGATGTCCCTGACGATGCCCTTGATCTTTTCAAGGAAGGCCGCCGATTCGGCTTCGTTGACCGACCTGGTGATGTCCTGCCTGGCGATCGTCGTCTGGCCGAACTTGATCTGAAGGGCCGAACCGATGAAGTTGAACTTCTCGAATGAGGGGTCGAGCAGGATCTGCTGCATGCGCTCGTTGAGCAGGCGGATCAGCTCCTGCTTGCTTTTTTCGATCGGAAACGAGTTGAACCGGCCTTCGACGTCGATGAACTCGCGCCCTTTCGAGCCGGCATAGACGAAGATGTGCTCGGGGTTGATCGACACGTTCAGGATCCCGAAATCCTTGAGGGGCGCCGAGGTGATGATCAACGGGTTGTCGCAGCAGTTCCTGGCGAAGCGTGACAGGAACACCGAGTTGTAGATGGGCTGGATCGATGAACGGTAGCGCCCGCAGTAGTTGTTGGTGGTGCCGTCGCGGTCCGTGATGAATGCGCTGAAATGCTTCCCCCTCAGCATGTCTACGCCTTCGCTCACGTAATCGGTGAAACCCGGAATGAACTTTGCCAGATACTCGATGAAGCGGTCCTCGCCGTACTCCAGATAGTAGATATCCTTCTGCAGCTCACGTATTTCGTAGGTAAGGTCCACCTCGATCTGTTTCATGCCGTCGAGCCGCAGCAGCCGCTGACCGGTGTAGTCGTCGATGTAGATGGTTTCGAGGGAGTACAGGGCGTTCTTCAGGGACTCGAGGCACCCCTTGCCGACCACACGCTGCTTCATGATGTTCTTGACGATGGGCTCGCGCAGGTCCCTCGTCTCGGCCTTCAGTCGGTAGAGTTCCTTGAGGGTCCTGATATCCTGCAACGTGATGGGGAAGTTGCAGGTCCGGAGACTCCTCTCGTTGACGATTGTTTTATGCATGTGCATGCGTAGCCGCTGAAGGAAAAGTGTGAAGTACCATGACATTAAATTTACGAAAAAAAGGGCTCAGGTGCTCACCGAAACGACATTTTAACGCTTATTTGACGCTGAGCGTTTCCGTAGCGTCACTTCCGGCCGGGCAGTCATGGTTCCTGCAGGAATTTTTCCACTTTATTGACGATCAGCCCATGGATCGAGGCCGGGGGAAGGGTGGCGTCGAGCAGTACGATCCGCTCTTTTTGCGTTTCCTGCATGTCGAGGTAGCCCTGCCGGACCCGGCGGTAGAACTCCAGTCCGGAACGTTCCATGCGGTCCAGCTCTGCAGAATCGAAGGCCAGAGGCAGGGATTTCTCGGAGAATTTCCTGATCATCGCATCTTCAGGGGCGATGTCCAGGTAGAAGGTGATATCCGGCCGGAGCCCGAACGTGGCGATCCGGTTGACCGACTCCAGCATTTCGAGGCTGAGTCCTCGGCCATATCCCTGATAGGCCATGGTCGAGTCGGAGAAGCGGTCGAGGATGACGGCGCATCCTTTTTCGAGCTCCGGCATGATGATTTTCCCAACCAGCTCCGCGCGGCTGGCAGCGAAGAGCAGCAGCTCAGCGACCGGCTCGATGTCGTGTTTGCTCTGGAGAAGCAGTTCACGGATGTTTTCAGCTACCTCGGTACCGCCCGGTTCGCGCAGTGTGATCACCTCCAGCCCCTTTTCCTGGAGATGGTGCTTCAGCCTGGCGACCTGTGTCGATTTGCCTGCGCCGTCGATACCTTCGAACGTTATGAGCATGGAGGAGTGTCCTGATGTTGTTCCGAAAAAATGAACTCCGTGATCGTCCGGCAGAACTCCTCCGGATGTTCGAGCATTGGTGAGTGGCCGCAATCCCTTATGATCACGAGTTCAGAGCAGGGGATCTCCCGTTTGGCGATCATGGCGAATTTCGGGGACACATAGCGGTCCCGGTCGCCCCAGATGATGAGCGTGGGAATCTTCAATTCGTTCAGTCGCGCCCTGAGTCCGGTGCGATTCATGTCGAGGTGCAGAAGATTGCGGTTCAGGCTCATGACCGTCCCGAAGGCCTCGTCGTCCCTTGCGATCTCGAGAATTTTCCGCCAGGTATCCCGGGGAATGTTTTCAGTGCTGTGAAAAGCGGTTGCAAGCATTTTTTCCGCGATTTTCGGACTGGTGACGATCGGCTTGAGCAGATGGCGGACACCTGGCAGGCTCAGACCCCTGGCCCAGGAGGGCAGGGTGGTGAAGCCGTCAGTGTTGCTGAGCACCAGCTTGTCGAAAATGCCTTTGTGGAGCAGGGCGGTGGCCAGCAGGTACTTACCCCCCATAGAGTGTCCTGTAGCGTAGAGTGGACCGTTTCCGGCGGCATCGGTCTTCTCTGCGAACTCCCGGATCAGGTCTGCATAGAGCCTGAGCGAGTAGGCTGTGTTTCTTGGCTTGTCTGAGCCGCCGAATCCGAGAAGATCGAGGGCAAGCACCCGGAACGACCTGGCAAGGAGCGGGATCGATGGACCGAAGAAATCGAGCGACGAGGATATGCCGTGCACGAGGAGCATCGGTGGTCCGTTGAGACCGGTTTCGATGTAACGGTGCCGATGACCGCCAAGGACGATATACCTGTTCTGAAAGGCCATAACGGAGAATGTTGGTAGAGATGCCGTTCACGACCTTCGAACGTGACGCCCTGATGGAAAACCGGCCGGCCCGGTGCTGGTGCAAAATACGCAATCAGCGGCAAAATCGCATCCTTCTCACTGGGAACCATCAGGCCCTGCAGATGATTCGAAAGAAAACGGTTCGGTACCGTCCGGTTTCTGAAAATATATCGTAAGTTGCTTCGCCTCGTGTGGTTGGTGACTCACTGATTGCATTAAATCCAGTTTGGAGAAACAGTTATGAAAAGAGCAGGCACTGCGGCTTTCGCGGCAGTGACGTTGATCAGTTGTGTCGGAATCAGCGGATGTGGTCGCCGGTTCGAGGAACGCCCTGCCGACAGGCCGGGGTCGAAGCCGCAGACGATGACAGCTTTGCCCGTTCCCGGCGGAGAGATGCCTGGATGGCTCGACCTTTACAAAAAGAAGAATCTCGTGGATGTGGCCACAGTCGACCATGTGGTGATCGTCACGTTTGAAACGCTTGGCTGTCGGGATGACGTTTTTGGCCACTATTCGGCCAAGTTCAGTGGCGAGGAGAACTTTGTATCGTTCCGTGACAATCGGGATATCATCAGTTTCCTGAAAGACGGTTACGGCGTGAAGATCACGTTGCTCGATCCATCCAGGAACATCTGGTCCCTTGAGTACCATAAACCGCTGATCTGAAACCGGCAAGGTCCGGCCACGGATTATCCGACCGGTTTTATTTTCTCGATTTCAGCGCAGGAATCATGGATGACGGGCGTCATATCTGATGACAATACCGCCGGCCGTCAAGGAATGGCGGCAAGAACGTCAGATAACCATGAAAACGAGAGAAACGATGAGAAAATTTATTACTTCGACCCTCATGACGGGACTGCTCTGTGCAGGCGCCGTGACCACTTGGGCGGCTGAGCCTGCCCAGAACTCCGCTCCGGCGCCTGTCTCTGCCACCAGCGGCTTCATGCCGCGATCAGGGCCCGGAATGGCAGGTGGCCGCGTAGGGGGGCCCCGCTGCTTCACCATGAAGCAGGCCCTCGGTCTGAGCGACAAGCAGGATGCCCGGCTCAGGGAACTTCGCCAGGCGCACTTCCAGGAGGTGGCTCCGTTGCGCCAGGAGCTCTTCGGTATGCGCAGCGAGCTTGCTGCAGAGTCGGTTCGTAAGAATCCTGACGAAAAGCGGATTACCGAGATTGCCGCAAGAATGGGACAGCAGCACGAGAAGCTGGCAATCCTTGAAAGCCGCCACCTCAGGGAGCTTTCGTCCGTGCTCAACAGGAAGCAGATCGACAGCTTGATCAGGATGATGGATGACCGCGGGTTCCGCAGAGGCGGGCGCTGGAAATAGGCCGTCCAGGAGTTGACGTGATGAAAAAGCCGGGGGCAGGTATCCCGGCTTTTCCGTTTCTGCAAAGGATCAGAGCGGCTGGCCGGTCGGGCGTATCATGATTTCGTTCACATCGACATGCGGAGGCTGCTCGATGGCAAAGATGACCGCGCGAGCTATGTCATCGGGGTGAAGTTCAGCTGCGGACGGTTTCTGCAGGTGGTCCCAGAATGGCGAGTCAACCACTCCCGGCTCAACCAGCGTGACCCGGATTCCAGTCCCTGCCATCTCGTTCCGGATCGCCTGTGCCATACCGGTGACGGCCCACTTGGTAGCCGAGTAGAGATTGCGGATCGAGGTGACCCTTCCGACGACCGAACCGGTGACGAGGAAGTGCCCTTTCGATTTTACGAGCTCAGGCAGGACGAGCCGTGCGGTCACGGCCGCTCCATAGACGTTCGTCAGGACCATGCTCCGCCACTCGTCGGGTTTGTCCTCACCACCATAAAATGTCGACCCTTTGGAGAATCCGGCGTTAGCGAAGGCGGCGTCGATCCTTCCGAAGCGCTCGAGTGTCCTCTTCACCATCTCTTGCTGAGATTCCCATTCCGAAACATCACAGGTGACCGCCATGACCCGGTGTTTGCCGAGTTCGGTTTCGAGTGCCAGCAGATTTTCGGTTGAACGGGCGGCCAGAACCACTTGCCAGCCAGCCTCAACCGCCCTTCTTGCCGTCGCTTCGCCGATACCGGTTGATGCGCCCGTAATGAGCATTACTTTTGCGTTTTTCATTTTATCCATGATCTGATGATGTGGTTTTACGATCGTCATGCATCGAAAATATAATGGATTATCCTGCATTCCGCCCTTGGATGACTCGACCTGTTCTTCACTCCTGTTCTGAATCATTGTCGAGCTGCTGAGGCTTATTTTGAGACGTATACGCCCAAAATGCGATCTGTTTTCTCACAATGCGAGAGGCTACCGCTCCATTTATTGTGTGTGATATGAGTAACTTTTATAAAAATATTCCTTTGTTTGTTATGGCACTTTAATTGATAAAGCATTGGTGATGGTCGATGAACTGTAACGGCTCAAGCAGGAACATACGGCGACACGGCGAATGTCCTCGCGGGTTCTGGTCTGAAGCGATACAGTCGGTGGCCAGAGATGAGTACAACACAACAAAGAACACTCATTCAGGAGATCTATCATGAAAAAGACGATCACCGCAGCTATTTTTGCAGCAGCAATGGCGTTGGGCTCGACTCCGTCATTTGCCGCTAGCTCGGTCGGCCAGATTACGGCCTTTGATTTCAACACTACCGGCCCGGCTGTCGTTGCCGGTATAGGCGCCAATTACGCCACGGTGAACAACAACTCGTTCACGATGGTGAGTGCCAACGATTACGCGAGAAATTATGGCATTTTCGGTGGCTCAGCATCTGGAGCATCCCAGTTCGGTATGCAGAAAGAGAGTTCGCATGTGACTGCTGTCTCGGGTGGCGCTGCTGGCGGAGCATCCTTCTTCGGAGGCCACACTGCTGGTTCTCTGACCATCGCCAACATGATCAACAACTGATCGCAGGCTCAGCCAATCAATTGGCACGCCTCCGCAGCCTGACGTTGCGGAGGCGTGTGTATAAAAAGGCACCAACATGAAAAAAATTCCTGTAGTTGCCGTCCTGGCGCTTCTGCTGTGCGGTGAAGAAGCCAAATCCGCCGCAACTGTTTCTGGTGACAATACCGGAGCTGTCGCAGGAGCGGATATCGCCAACAGTGTTGGCTCGAGCAACATCTCCATGACTTTCGAAGCGGCGACGCAGCAGCCTTACATGCCGGGCACCATCTCCGCACCGGTTGTCTCGCCCACGCTGTTCAGCGTTCTTGGCAAGCCGGCGCAGATCGCAGGCCTCCCTGTGCTGTCACAATACTTTTTTTCGACGTCGGTCCACAAGGTAGGGAGAGGGGCGAGCGGATCGACGAAAGTGATCTACAACGGGGCTCAACTTGAGCAGAAAAAGAGTTCCGGTGAAAGGAAGATCGTGTTTGATTTCAATGGTTTGGCGAAAGGTCGTGTCGTCGGCTCACTGACTGTCCAGAGCATGAAGAACAGTGGGGACGAGGTTGATCTTCCGACCGTAATCTACGATGCAACCCACTTCGTCGGCGCGCTGAAAGATCTGAACGGGTATGATGTGCTTCTGCTCTCCTATCCCGACCTGATCTCTTTCGGTATCGGTGTTGATGCCAAAAGCAAGGGATTGTCCCTTGCACCGGTATTGTCGGGCCTGATCAACGGTCCTGCCGGTGCTCTTACCGGCCTGGCAACCGGCTTCTCTTCAACAGGCGGCGTCACGGTGCCGACCGCTGTCGTGGGATGCACCTTTCTCATCGTCCTTCAGGATGCAGAGCAGAAGCCTATAGACCTGGCCAGATGCTTCGGCAAGTCGATGCCGGGCGTCCAGGTGCCGGAGATGAAGGAGAGCAAGGAAAAACCGAACGGCAATGGCAACGGCAACGGCACGACTGTCCGTAAAAAAGAGTACGAGGCCACGCATCAGTAGGGTCGTGATGCGGTGACTGCAGAATCAGGAAACGTTATGAAGAAAAGGATGGATGCAATGAAAAAAAGAGATCTTGTTGCTTTCGGGGCAATATCGGTCGTGGGTTTCGGCCTCGCCGCGTCACCGGCGCATGCGGTGGACTCCTGGAATCTTCAGCAGTTCGAGCAGATCCAGACCATTACCTCAGGACAGGGATATGCGATAGGTTTCGCACGCAACATCGGCACGGTAACCCAGAGTGATATCATGGTCAATGGCGGGCGCGGCGTCGGTCTGAAGTTTTCAAACACCAATGTGTTCGGGAGTTCGGAAGCCTTGGGCATTGCCGCATCGGTGATCGGACAGTCAAGCGTGAATGTGATTTCCGCACAGAACATCAACAATTTCGCGGGGACGCTGACCACAACCGTCCGGTGAGGCATGGTGCCGGGCTTTATGTCAATTCATGCGGCGTGCCGGTCGGATCCATTCCGGCTGATCGGCACGCCGCGAAGGGCTTTATTGTCGCAGGTCCCGCAACATCACTGCATGGCGCGGATTTTCTCTATGATATCCCGCTGAGGATGGTTGTTCAACTCCTCAGGCCGGTCGGGCAGGGTGACCTGCCGGGCGAGAAACTCGAGCATGCGCTTTTCGAGGTGTTCGGCGATTTCGAGCATGTGGCTGAGATGGTGGCGAAGTTCGTACTGGATCACCTTTTCTGCATGGTGCCGTTTCATCTTTTCCAGGATGCGGGCCATCAGTTCGTTGTCGAGATGCCGGGAAACCTCGCTGAAATATTCGAGCGGCAGATCGTTGGCATAATGGGTGGCCTGATCGACTCCCATCGTCCGACAGACTCCGGCGGCGATCTGAGGCCTGATGTGCTCGACCATCAGCGGCATGACGATGAAATGGGGGATGTACTTGACGATCATCCCGATCGCATGGTAGAGCTCGTCGAACCCATCGGTCTTGTGCTGAACCACCGCCCGCATGAACTCTTCGAGCGCCTGTTGCTCCGAGGCGGCAAGGCCCTGCAGGGGTTGGGGAATGGGCACGCCGGTCCAGGCGAGCGCTTCTTCGAGTGTACTCATGGCGATGAAGTGTCTGATGGGTGAATAGCCTTGGAGAACCCTCATTTTATTCAAAAATTCGGTGATACGGAAGAGAATATCCCTGTTTATGCAAAGGGATCGGCGCTCATTTGGGTATATTCGGGCTATTTCATGGTAAAATGCAAGGTGGAGTGGGTATGGTTCTTCTGACGGTTGAGGGGATAGGCAAGACGTATGGTCTGAAAACGCTGTTCAGTGACGTGTCGTTCGGTATCGATGACAGTGACAAGATCGGCATCATCGGCGCTAACGGCAGCGGCAAAAGCACGCTGCTGAAGATTCTTGCCGGTGTTGAAACGTCCGACACCGGTAAGGTGATGGTCTCGAAAGAGAAACGCATCGTCTACCTTCCACAGGATTCGGCGTTCGAACCCGAAGATACCGTGCTGGAGGCAGTGCTGAAGTCGAGCGACCGTACCATGGGGCTCATCTGCGAGTATGAGCTGGTCTGCACCAAACTCGAGCATCCGGACGCCGATCACGATGTGCTGATCGAGAAGATGAGCCAACTGTCCCATGAGATCGACGCGTGCAATGGATGGGAGCTCGAATCCAACGCCAAGGTGGTGCTCGGCAAACTGGGGCTTAACGACCTGACGGCCCGCATGGGGAGTCTTTCCGGCGGCCAGCGCAAGCGCGTGGCCCTTGCCCACGCACTGGTGGTGCCGAGTGACGCGCTCATTCTTGACGAGCCGACCAACCATCTCGATGCCGACAGCGTCGAGTGGCTTGAAAATTATATCCGTCGCTACTCCGGCGCGGTGCTCCTGATCACCCACGACCGTTATTTCCTCGACCGAGTTGCGAACAGGATGTTCGAGATGGACGGCAAGACGGCGCTCACCTTTACCGGTGGTTACGCAAGCTACCTTGTCCAGAAGGCCGAACTTGAGGAGCAGGAGGCGCGCGCCGACCGCAAAAAGCAGGCCCTTACCCGGCAGGAACTCGAGTGGATGCGTACCGGCGCCAAGGCGCGGACGACCAAGCAGAAAGCGAGGATGCAGCGGGCCGAGTCATTGGTCTATGCCCCCGGCAAGGAGAAAAAGCAGGAGCTCGAGATCGGTTTCGGTTCCGAGCGCCTCGGGAACCGGATCGTGGAGTTTCACCAGGTTTCGAAATCCTATGGGTCCAGGCGTCTCCTTGATAATTTCGAGTATCTCCTCGAAAAGGGGGACCGGATCGGCATCATCGGGCCGAACGGTTCCGGAAAGACCACCCTGTTCGACATGATCGCCGGTCGCGTAAAGCCTGACAGCGGCCACGTCGAAATCGGTTCGACCGTCAGGCTCGGATATTACGACCAGGAGAGCCGGGACCTCGACGACTCGAAGCGGGTGATCGAGTACATCAAGGAGATCGCAGAGCAGATCACGACGAAGGATGGTTCACAGGTCTCCGCTTCGAAGATGCTGGAGCGGTTCCTTTTTTCGCCGGCCGCCCAGTACAATTACATCCGGACTCTTTCCGGCGGCGAAAGGCGCAGGTTGTACCTTCTTCGCCAGCTGATCGCCCAGCCGAACGTTCTCCTGCTCGACGAGCCGACCAACGACCTCGACATCCCGACGTTGCGCGTGCTGGAAGATTACCTCGACTCCTATACCGGTTGCCTCATGGTGGTCAGCCACGACCGCTATTTCCTTGACCGGACGGTCGAACATGTCTTTGTGTTCGAAGGTGACGGCGTCGTCAAGCGCTATCCCGGCAACTACAGCGTCTATCTGGAGATGAAGGCCTCGGCACTCTCAAAAGCAGAGGTCGCACCGGCCAGAAAAGCGCCCGAGGCTCCGAAACCGGCACCGGCGGCTTCGCCGAACCCGAGAAAGCTCAGCGGAGGCGAAAAAAGGGAGATGTCGCAGCTCGAATCGGCCATTGCCCAGGCGGAAGAGCGCCAGGCCGAGATCAACATCGAGCTCACCTCGGCGGGTTCGGACTTTCAGGCCGTGCAGCGTCTCGGCGACGAACTTCATGCGCTCCAGGCAAAGCTCGAACGCGACATGGCTCGTTGGGCCGAGCTGGCGGAGTATGCCTGAAGCGAAACCATCGTCAAATCATCCCGGAGACACGGCATGACGGACGCGATACGTTCACGGCTCGAAGCCCTTTCCGATGGGGCAACGGCCGCTATTCTGCAAAGGTTTTTCAAGACCGGTCCCGGCGAATACGGTGAAGGCGACCGGTTCAGGGGGATCCGCGTGCCGACACTTCGCAAACTTTGCCGGGAGTTCCCTCAGGCCGGCTTGGCCGAAGCGTTGGCTCTGCTTGGTTCACCCTGGCACGAGGATCGCCTGCTCGCCCTGCTCCTGCTGGTCGATCGATATCGAAAGGCGGATGAGGCGGGTCGGGACGCGATTTACGAATCCTACTGCTCGCATACGTCGAGGATCAACAACTGGGATCTGGTCGATCTTTCGGCACCACAGATCGTCGGCCGTCATCTCTTCGATCTCGATCGTAGCCCCCTTTACCGGTTCGTCGTTTCCGGGAGCCTATGGGACCGTCGCATCGCGATCCTCTCCACCTTCCACTTCATCCGGAACAACGAATTCGGTGACACGCTTGCTATCGCTGAACTCCTGATCGACGATCCCGAAGAGCTGATCCATAAGGCGACCGGCTGGATGCTGCGAGAAGTCGGCAAGCGGGATTTCCGTGCTGAAGACGACTTTCTGCAAAAGCATTACCGTCGACTCCCGAGGACCACCCTCCGCTACGCCATCGAACGTTATCCTGAACAACTTCGCCAAAAATATCTTGGCGGGCTGATTTAGCCTCAGTCAGGGGCATCGGGGATCCCGGCGCTTCTCTGAGTTGCGTTCAGAATCGTTCATGAATGAACCTGAGCCGTATCACACCGGCGGCACCCATCACGATTGTCGCCACCTCCTCTGTGGTATCTCCGGAACCCGCGAACTACACTTTTGCCGAACAATCCGGCTCAGGCGGGAAGGCGGCCACCATGCCATTTCCCCTGTCGCGTTATAACCCAGGGTTTTCGATGATCGGGACATAAGGTCAGGTGAAGTATTCCTGTGTCCGGTGATACTGAAGTTCCGCCTGAAGGGCGAACTTTCCAGCGATCAGATCCCCTTTTCTTCGCTACTAATCGCCCGTCGCCGTGCAAGCCTGTATTAAGGTGAGACGACTGTCTTGTTTCATTTTGATTTTAAAGCCGATTCTCACATGAGAATCATTATGTGTATATTATCTAAGTGTATATTTAATAGTAATTTATGTTCATTGGCATGATTGTTGTACGAGTAAGCTGAAGTCCGAACGAAAAGCTTATACGGAGCAATCGCATGTCACATTATCTTTTGATTTTACTTCTTGGTCTATTCCTCTCGGGGCTCTCGGCCACCGGCCATTTAGCATTTGGGGCAACCGGGGGATTGCAGGCTTTCGGCATGGGTGATGAGCAGTACTGGTCACATTTCCTGGCTTCATCTTTAGAGCATGCGAGAGTCTATGTGGTAGCTCTTCTGGTTGCGCATCTCTCCATTCGCGGGCTTTCGGCATCTGCAGCGAAACTGAAGCTCCTCGACATGCCCGATAACAACCGTAAGGTTCACAGTGTGGCCAAGCCACTGGTCGGCGGACTCGGTATCATCGCAGGCGTCCTTGTGGCTGTCGTGCTGTTTTTCCCGGTTGCCAAGTATATCAGCCTGATCATATCCATCCTGATGATCCTGATCATCGGAGTGATCGATGACCGTTTCGATATCAGCTTCAAGTGGCGTTTTGTGGTGCAGATCACCGCAACGGTCGTGACTATGATCTATTTCCCCGGGATGCATCTGCTCTCATTCGGCAACTTGTTCGGTTTCGGCGTGATCACCACCGGTATCCTGGTTATCCCGGTCACCATCTTCTGTGCGCTCGGTGTCATCAATGCCATCAACATGATCGACGGCATGGACGGTCTTGCAGGTACCACCTCGCTGATCGCCTTCATCTCCTTCGCGATCCTGGCCTGGTTGAACAACATGGGGTCGATGATGCTTCTGAGCCTTGCTTTCGCAGGAGCGATCGCTGCTTTCCTTCGCTACAACTGGTATCCGTCGAGGCTTTTCATGGGCGATGCCGGCAGCATGACCCTTGGTTTCGTGCTTGCTTTCTTTTCGGTTGAGCTGAGCCAGAAACCCCATGGTATCGTCTCGCCTGTTGCAGCCCTGATCGTGCTCGCAGTGCCGGTTACCGACACGCTCACGGTAATGATCAAGAGGGTGATCGCAGGAAAGAGCCCCTTTGCGCCGGACAAGAGCCATTTCCACCACATTCTCCGTGACATGGGCTTCAATCACGCGGGAGTCGTGATGATCATCATGAGTATCTCGATCGTATTTTCACTGTTCGCGGTGTTCGCAACGATCATGAATCTTCCTGATTACCTGATTTTCGGAGTGTTTGTCAGCTGGTTTGCATTCTACTTCGTGTCTTCGAATACCAGAACCGGCCTCTTTTCCGGAATAGAATGGCTACAGAAGTACCTCGAGTTTGCCCGACATGGCTTCATGCCTGCAGGCAAATAAACTGCCTGAAAGAGGCGCCTGAGCGAGTATCATTGAAAACCAGCTCAGGCGCCCCCCACGTACAAGAACCTTGCACATTGAAGATTTCCGATCTCCTCTCTTCAGCCAAGTCTGGCAAAATACATTGCAGACTTCTTCGATTTTGCTCCCGTACGACGGGTATCATATGTACCACGGCAAGTGTTATGCAGTGGTGAGGCCCATCGGTTACAGCGCGTCACATTCACAGGAACCAGAAATGCGCTTCCTGGACGGTCTTGAGATAAATCATTTTCATTGTTGATGGACAAATGCATGTCTCGTTTCTTATATTTGTTTACTGTATGAATTCATTAACAACCCCGCCGACAACCCCATGAAAAAAGCGCTCATTACAGGAATTACCGGTCAGGATGGCTCATACCTTGCAGAGCTGCTGCTCGAAAAGAATTATGAGGTTCACGGTATCATCCGTCGCAGCAGCAGTTTCAACACGGGAAGGATCGATCATATCATTCACAATCGCGAGGCCGAAAACCGCTTTTTTTTCCACCATGGCGACCTGACCGATGCCAGCAATCTGAACCGGCTGCTCGAGAAGATACAGCCTGACGAAATCTATAACCTGGCGGCGCAGAGCCATGTGAAGGTATCCTTCGACCTGCCGGACTACACCGCCCAGGTTGACGCCCTGGGTACGCTTCGTTTTCTGGACGCCATCAGGGAGACCCGTATCAATACCCGATTCTACCAGGCGTCCACCAGCGAACTGTTCGGCAAGGTGCAGGAGATCCCACAGACTGAAACAACACCGTTTTATCCACGCTCGCCATATGGCGTCGCAAAGCTTTACGGGTACTGGATCATGGTCAATTACCGTGAGGCATACGGCCTGTATGCCTGCAACGGAATCCTGTTCAATCATGAATCTCCAAGAAGAGGCGAGACTTTCGTGACCCGCAAGATCACCCGGGCGGCAGCACGAATCAAGGCAGGGCTGCAGGATAACCTCCTTCTCGGCAACATGAATGCGAAACGGGACTGGGGTTACGCCAAGGAGTATGTCGAAGGCATGTGGCGCATGCTTCAGCAACCTGAGCCGGATGACTATGTGCTGGCTACCGGGGAAACCCATTCCGTCAGGGAGTTCGCCGACCTGACCTTCAGGGAACTCGATATCGAACTTGACTGGCAAGGCGAAGGGGCTGATGAAAAAGGCATTGACCGCAAAACCGGCCGCGTTCTGGTGGCCGTCGATCCTGAATACTATCGTCCGACAGAGGTGGACCTTCTTATCGGCAACCCCAAGAAGGCGAAGGAAAAGCTGGGCTGGGAACCGAACATTAAATTCGAGGAACTTGTTCGGCTCATGGCGAGGTCAGACTGGGAAAAGGTTCAGAAGCGGGGATTTTGAGCACATCGATCAATCTGTTCTTGTGGATAGATCCTCTCTTTTTCAAC
>Ga0326732_1000103_pt1 | contig 19295 bp, 15 predicted proteins | sample MHFSIPfraction_4_FD_207644 | JGI IMG/M metagenome (GOLD analysis project Ga0326732, IMG submission 207644) | Lab enriched peat soil microbial communities from Michigan Hollow, Ithaca, NY, United States - MHF12FN SIP fraction | ecosystem: Environmental > Terrestrial > Soil > Wetlands > Peat...
AGGTACTTGCGGGCCACGTCGGCCATGGACCGTCCGAGCAGGGCGTCCTCCTCGTCGCGCGCCTTGTTCATGACCAGGCAGGGCCTGAAACCGCGCAGGGCCCGGTAGAGAAGGGTCCCGTAGGACCGGTCGGTCTCCATGAGGGACTTGAAGAAGCCGTAGAGCGACTGGGAGTTCTTCTCGATCTGGTCGAGCATCTTCTGGTGCAGGTCCCGGATCTTGTAATGGTCCATGTAGAGCTTGAGGACCCGCATGATGCACGACTTCAGGAAGAGGTACGTGTTCTCGATGGACGTCGGCTCGGGCGTGGTCACGACGACCCCGGGGTTGGCGCTGAGGAAGAAGTCGAGGGTGTTGAACGAGCTGCCCGTGCCGAGATCGAGGATGACGTTCGGACCGGGGAGCTGGCGGATCTGGCGCAGCAGCTTGAGCTTCCGGTAATGGGCGAGGTTGGCGATAAAGAGGATGTTCTCGGACCCCTTGACGAGGCGGAGGTTCCGGAAGGGGGTGGCGACGGCCGCGGCCTCGAGCGTCGGCACGGCGCCCGTCAGGAAATCGCCGAGGTCCGGGTGGGAGGCTTTCATCCCCAGCAGCGTGTGCAGGTTCGGAGCGCCGAGGTCGGCGTCGATCAGGACGACCTCGCGGTCAAGGGAGGCCAGGTGGAGGCCGAGATTCGCGGCGACGAAGCTCTTGCCCGTGCCGCCTTTTCCGCCGCCGATAGCCCAGATCCGCTTATCCATCCTCTATCCTCAAAACCTTGGCCCCGGACTCATTTTTACCACAGACGCCGGATGAATTCAATCGAGCGGGCAGCTTCGCCAAGGCGGCCGACGCCGCGAAGGGGAAAAGAGTCCGCGAGACGGTCGTCCGTTGCCGGGTCAGACCGGCCGGGCCTCCTCGCCTTCGATCGCCGCGCCTTTCTTCTTCTGCCAGGCCTTGCGGATGAGGATCAGCACGGTCAGGAGGATCGCGGCGATCATGGCCCGGGCGCCCCAGAGATAGGGCCGGTTGGCCGGGTCCTTGCCCTTCATCAGGAACTCCTTGACCGCGTCCTGGTAGGTCCAGACGCCGAGCATGACGAGCAGGTAGAGCGGCGTGATCCAGGTCAGGACGAACTTGAAGACGCCGGGGACCTTGAGGTCGGCGCCCTTGTGCATCTCGACCCAGCCCTTCTTGAGCTTGAAGACCCAGGAGAAGAGCACGATCTCGATGGCCGCGAAGACGACCAGGCCGAACGTGCCGGCCCAGAAATCGAGCTCGTCGAGGAAGCCGAACTTGAAGAAGGCGATGACGATCGCCGACATGACGATAAGGACGGAGAAGACGACGATGACGGCCTTCTCCCGTTTCCACTTGAACTCGTCCTCGAGGAAGGCGATGGCCGGCTGGGTCAGGGCCACCGACGACGTGATGCCGGCGATGAAGAGCAGGAAGAACCACATGCCGCCGAAGATCTGGCCGAGCGGGATCTTCTGGAAGATGACCGGCAGGGCCTGGAAGCCGAGGTTGAACGCACCCCCCTGGGCGATCGTTTGGGTCCCGGCCAGGCCGAAGAAGGCGACGGCGATCGGGATGGCGATCGTGCCGCCCAGGATGACCTCGGCGAACTCGTTGGTTGCCGAGGTCGTGAGGGCGTTCAGAGTGATGTCCTGTTTTTCACGCACATAGGAGGCGTAGGTGTTGATGATGCCCTGGCCGAGGCTCAGGGTGAAGAAGATCTGGCCGGCCGCGACCAGCCAGACCGAGGCCGACCCCAGGCGGCTGAAGTCCGGGTTCCAGATGTAGCCCATGCCGTTGGCGATGTTCAGCTCCGGCTGGGACGGGTCGGGCGTGCCCATGGTCAGGACCCTGACGACGAGGACGATGCCGAAGATGAAGAGCAGGGGCATGCCGTACTTGGCCAGGACCTCGATGCCTTTGGAGATGCCCTTGTAAAGGAAGTAGAAGTTGAGGCCGATGGTGATGGCCCAGAAGATGAGGACCGGCGCGAGATTGCTGAAGAACTGGTTCGATTCGACGCCCTGGAAGCCGCGCAGGAACTGGCCCATGGCCTCCCGGTTGGCGTGGCCGAAATACTTGCTCGTCACCGAGAACCACGAATAGCCGAGGCACCAGGACTCGATGAAGTTGTAGTAGATGACGATAACGAAGGGGATGACGATGCCCAGGGCCCCGAGGTACTTCGATGGGGCCCTTTTCCACAGGAGGTTGAGCATGCCGGGAGTCGTGCCGTGGCCGTGGACGCCGCCCATCCGGCCGATCGTCCACTCGACCCACATCATCGGGATGCCGAGGAGGATGAAGGCGACGAAGTAGGGGACCATGAAGGCGCCGCCGCCGTTGGCCGCGGCCTTGACCGGGAAGCGGAGGAAGTTGCCCAGGCCGATGGCGTTGCCGGCCACGGCCAGGATGAGCCCGATGCGGGAGCCCCATTGCTCCCGTCCGCCGGCCTCGACGACGACCTCCGGCTTCTTGGCGAAGAGGACGCGCGAAAAGCAGTAGAGGGTCAAGGTCAGGATGAAACCCCAGCCGAAGACCAGGAAGAACCAGCCGCTGGTGGTGACGCCTTGTGTCATGGGACCTCCTCGAGAGTCGGGAAAATCCTAGATACCATAGGACACCACCCCTGTCAAAACAATTCCCCGGCCTTGCGTTTTGGCCCGGTTTCTGCTAGAATCGACCATTAAACCTGTATAATTTTCCGCAGGAGCCGACACACTTTGGACGCATTCGGGAATATCGACAGCAAATACCGGTTCATCATCATTGCCGCCAAACGGGCCAAGCAGCTTCTTAAGGGGGCCAAGCCCAAGATCCACGGCAAGTCCAAGAACCCCATCCGCATCGCCCAGACCGAGGTCCGGAACGGGCTCATCGAATACGAGATCATCCCGGCGCGGATGGACGAGATCCCCGAACGCGAAGAGCGCGTTTTCGTGGGCGGCGGGATCCCCGATGAAGCGGTGGAATCCGACGGCCTGGCCGGAAAGGACGTCGAAGAGGACGTCGAGGTCGAGCCCGGGGAAGAACCCGAAGAGGCCGAGGGCGGCGAAGAGAGCAGCGACGACGAGGACGCCATCGCCAAGGACGACAAGGACGATTAGCCCGCCGCCGGCGGCTCAGTCCGCCCGGCCCGTTTTTTCCCGGTCGCAGAGCATATCCACGTAGCTCAGGGTGATGAAGTCCGCCCGCCCGAACCCGAGAGAGCGGGCGAACCGGGTGATCTCGTGCCGCTCGCCCTCGAGCTCGATGAAATTCCCCGCCGCCGTCTCGTCGATGCAGATGGTCAGCCGGCTCTTCCGGAGCACGGTCCGATGTTTGGCGTAGGCGAACGTCTCCCGGAGGCCAAGGGCCTTGAGGATCTTTCTCATCTCCTTGGGGTCGCGCACTTGGGTCTCGAGCTCCTCGCGGACCTTGAACGAGCGTGATCTTTGCCGCGGCCCTTTGAAGGTCAGCGTGGCCCGCTTGCCGGCCGAGCGCAGGCGGAGCGCCCGGTGCTCCGGACGAAGGGCCGGGGGCTCGAAATCGAACAGGCTGTTGCGCTCGAGATGCCGCTCCCGGGCGACGACCGCCCCCAGGCCGAGGATCTTTTCGCGGCAGGCCTTGGGGTCGTCGATCCTGATCTTGACTTCGATCTCGGTCATTTCGCCCCGCTTCCAGTCCTCAACGGTTGCGCAGCAGCCCGAAGACGGCCAGCCGGATGAGCGTCTCCCGCGGCGCCGTCTCCGGAAAGGGGTTGAGGGCCTCCAAGGATCTCTCGGCGAATTCCCGGGCCCGGCCCGTCGTATAGTCGAGGGCCCCGCCGGCGGCCAGGCTTTCGACGAGCTCTCGCCGCTCCATGGCGGAGATGTCTTTGCGGCCGGAGAGCGCCTTGATCCGCTGCCGCCCGGCCCGCCCGCCGGTCCGGAGCGCCTGGATGAACGGCAGGGTGATCCGGCCCTCGCCGAGGTCGGACAGGACGGGTTTGCCGAGGACCCGGGCATCGCCGGTGATGTCGAGCAGATCGTCGACGATCTGAAAGGTCTTGCCCAGGTTCAGGCCGTAGGCGGCCACGGCCTCCTCCTCTTCGGGCGAGGCCAGTCCGAGGATGGCCCCGATGCGGCAGCAGGCGCCGAAGAGGACGGCCGTCTTGTTCTCGACGATCTCGAGGTACCGATCCTCGCTGATCTTGAGGTCCCCCGTCCTGGCGTACTCGTCGAGCTCGCCTTCGATCATCCGGGCCGAAACTTCGGCCAGAAGGCGGATGACCCGCTCATGACGGGACTGCAGCGACAGGCCGATGGACTTGATATAAAGATAGTCCCCGAGGAGCACGGTGATGTTCGGCCCCCACTTGGTGTGGACCGATTCCTTGCCGCGACGGACGCCGGCGTTGTCGACGATGTCGTCGTGGATGAGGCTGGCCGTATGGAGGAGCTCGACGAGCGAAGCCAGGAAGACCGATTCCTCGCTGCCGGGGCTGAAGAGGCGGGAGGTCAGCAGGACGAGCGCGGGCCGCAGGCGCTTGCCTTTTTTCCGGAGGACGTAGCCGCTGATCTCGGCGGTCAGGGGGTTGGACGAGCGGGACCAGGACTCGAGCCGGTCCTCGACCCGGTCGAGGTCGGACCGGATCTCCTTGTAGAGGGAGGACATGTCCTTCCACTTGGGGACGGACGACCACCGGTCGAGCAGGGGGGTCGGCGAGCTCATCGGTAGTTCGTGAACTGCATATGGATGCCGAGGTCCTTGCCTTTGAGGAAGGCCATGACCTCCTGGAGCACGTCGATCTTGGCCGAGGAGATCCGGACCTCGTCGCCCTGAATGGCCGCCTGGGCCTTGAACTTCTCCCCCTTGATCAGCTTGACGATCTCGCGGGCCTTCTCGATGGGGATGCCGGCCTGGAAGACGACCTCCTGCTTGACCGTGCGGTCGGCGCCGTCCTCGATGCGGCGATAGTCGAGGGCCCGCAGGGGAACTTTCCGCTTGACCAGCTTCTCTTCGAGGGCCGCCCGCAGCGCCTTGATCTTGAATTCGTCCTCGGCGACGAGCGTTATCTTGTCTTTCTCGAGGGCGATGTCGGCCCGGCTGTGCTTGAAATCGAAGCGGTTGCGGATCTCCTTGAGGGCGACGTTGACCGCGTTGGCGACTTCCTGGAGATCGATGCGGGAAACGATGTCGAAGGAGTGGTCCAAGCCCATGGCGGCGCTATCTTAACATCAGCCTCACGTTTTTTCAAACGGGAAGAGACCGGCGAAATTCCGGGTCGTTGCCTCGGCCAGGTCCTCGAGGGGAAGGCCCCTGACCCCGGCCAGGACGCGGGCCGTCTCGAGGACGAAAGCGGGCTCGTTCCGCCGCCCGGACCCCCGGTACGGGGCGGGCGCGAGATAAGGGGAGTCGGTCTCGACGAGGAGGCGGTCGAGAGGGACCCGCGCGGCGACTTCGCGCAGGGCGTCCGATTTGGGGAAGGTCAGGATGCCTGAGAACGAAACGAAGAAGCCGCGGTCGACCATGGCCCGGGCGGTCTCCCAATCCTCCGTGAAGCAATGCAGGATGCCTCCGCCGCGGAATCGCTCGCCGTCGACCGCGGCGATGATGTCCGCGCCCGCCAGGCGGCTGTGGAGGATGACCGGCAGGCCGATGGCGGCTGCGCAGGCCAGCTGGCTCCGCAGGGCCTCGCGCTGGACCTCGCGGGGCGAGAGATCGTAGTGGTAGTCGAGCCCGATCTCCCCGACCGCCCGGATGTCGCGGCGGGCGGCCAGGCGCTCGATCTCGCGGAGGTGGTCCGGCCCAAGATCCTTGGCCTGGTGGGGGTGGACGCCGGCCGCGGCCAGGACCGTCGGGAATTCCGCCATGAGCCCGGCGACGGCCGGAAAGCTCGCGGCCCGGGTCAGGTCCGCCGGACAGAGGATGGCCACCAGGCCTGCGGCGAAGGCCCGCCGCACGACTTCGGTCCGGTCGGCGTCGAACTCGGGCATGTCGAGGTGGGCATGGGAATCGACGAGGCGAGGACACCGGGGACATGTACCGTTTCGGTACGTGTCCCCCTTCTTAGATTGCTCGCTCAAGCGACCTGCCAGCGAAGAAAACGGGGACACGTACCTTCGGTACATGTCCCCTTTCTGAGATTACTGCGCCAGCTTGGTCCGCAGCGTCCGGAGCGGGAGGGCGCCGTAGCTGAGGAGCTTCTGCAGGAAGTCCTTGGAGTTGAAGGACTCGCCCTTGAGCTTGGTGTAGTCCTTCTCCATGGCCATGATCTCGCGGTAGCCGATGTAGGGCTGGGACAGCTCGCCCGGATTGAGCACGATCTGGTTCCAGCGCCGCTCGGCCTCGATCTTGGACATGAAGCCCTTGGTCATGAAAGTGTCGATGACCTTCTCCTTGGTGTAGGTCCCCTCATGGACGGAGATATCCATCTGGAAGTCGAGGACGGTCTTGAGCAGGAGCTTGAGCTGGTTGAGGCGCATCCGCAGGTCGTAGTTCCCGTAGCCGCTCTCCATGAACATGTCCTCGAGGAAGATGGGCCAGCCCTTGATCAGGCCCTGATTGGCGGCCATCCGCTTGACGATGGACGGGTCCTTCCGGGTCAGGGCCGTCGGGATGAACGTGCCGGGGAAGATCCTCTGGACGGTCATGAAATCGATGTAGTAGTTGTTGTGCTCTTCGAGGAAGGCGGTGGCGTCCTCGGCCGACCAGGCCGGGGGAACGGGCCGGATATAGAGCGTGTAGGGGCCGCTCGCCTCGAAAGCGCCGGGGCCGGCGAGGAGGGTCCAAGAGCCGTCCGCGAAATAAGGCGGCATGGGCTCGATGGCCAGAGCGTCGGAGGGCAGCTCGATGGTGTTCGTCTGCTGGATGAAGCTCTTGATGTTGGCCACGCCGGTGACGATACGGTTGACGAACTCGTCCCGGCCGACGTGGTCGCCCTTGATCTTGTCCAGAACGCCCGCGATGATGATGTTCCGGGTCTGTTCCTCGCCCTTCGTCCTCCCCATCTGTTCGGTGTCGACATTGGGATACATGATCTTATAAAGGGAGATGCTGGCGAGGAGCATCTCCCGGCGGATGTTGTTGACATCCGTCTGGGATTGGGGCACGAGATCCTCGACGATGGGGAGGTTCCCCTGGGTCGTCTTCTGCAGGATCTGCTTGTGCCAATCCCGCATCCGGAAGTTGCCCGTCGACTTGCCCAGCAACTCGCCCTTCAGATAGCGCTGATAATCCTCGAGAGCCCCAACACATTTGACGACCTCGGTTTGAAGGGCAGCCGCGTTGCCGGAGAGCTTGGGGACCTCGATCCGGTAGAAATCGATGATGGCCGGCATCTGGTCGATGGCCGCCTGAGTGTATTCCTGGGGCGGGTTCTTCAGGCTGTCCTTGGCCCTCTTCACCAGGCCGGGGAGCTGCTTGGCCCGGGCCGTGGCGGCGGCGACGCCCGCGCCGCCGTTCTTGACGAGAAGGCTCCGCACGCCCTGGATGAACAGATCGTTGTAGAGCATGGGATTGTCGTTCCAGGGCAGGATGTACTGGAGCTTGAGGAACTCGAGATCGATGAAGTCGAGGAGCATCTCGCGCTCGGTCTGGTTGTCGGCGCTGAGCTTGCCCATATCGATCTTGGAAACGAGCTCCGTGTTGAACTCGGTCAGGGTCTCGTTGAACTTATCGAGAGCGCCCTCGCTCGGGTCCTCGAGCCTGTCGTTGTATTTCGCGTAGCCCTGGAGGGTCCCGGTGGTCGGGTAGAACTTAAAATAGGAGTCCCAGAACGAATCCTGGAGCTTCTTGAACTTGGCGTCCTCGGCCGATTGGGCCAGCAGAACTCCCGTCGTGCAGGCGAAAACGGCCAGCACGGCGACGATGATGGCGGTCTTCTTCATGCGTTCCTCCTCAATGCGATCTCGAAAATCCTAGCATACTTCGTCGCTTCCTGACAAACCCTTTTCAAACCCTCACTTTATATGAACGGGGATGATGCTTACCACCGGATGAAGGCCGACGCCCAGGTATATCCCGACCCGAAGGCGGTCAGCGCGACGAGGTCCCCGCGCTTGATCCGGCCGGACTTGACGGCCTCGTCGAGCGCGATGGGGATCGAGGCGGCCGTCGTGTTGCCGAAACGGTCGATGTTCCGGATGACCTTCTCGACCGGGATCTTGAGGCCCTTGGCGACCATGAGCGAGATGCGGTCGTTGGCCTGGTGGGGGATGAGGGCGTCGATGTCCTCGATGGAGAGACCGTTCCGCTCGAGCCCGGCCCGGATCGCCTCGGGCATGCGCTGGCAGGCGTTGACGAAGACGTGCCGGCCCTCCATCCGCGGATAAAAGCGGCCCTCGTCGAAAAAGGCCTTCTGGAAGGTCGGGTTGTCCTTGGGGCAGGGCTTTTCCATCCACAGATCGGAGACGAAGTTGCCGTCGGCGAAGAGGTGCGTCGAGAGGATGCCGCGTCCGTCATCCCCGGCTCCCGGCTCGAGGATGACCGCCCCCGCGCCGTCGCCGAAGAGGACGGACATGTCCCGGCCCCGGTCCGAATAATCGAGGTTGGTCGACTGGACCTCGGCGGCGACGAGAAGGATGCGCTTGTAGGTCCCCGCCCGGATATACTGGTCGGCGGCCGATAGGGCATAGAGGAAGCCGCTGCACTGGTTGCGCACGTCCAGGGCGCCGGTCGTGCCCAACCCGAGCTTGGCCTGCACGAGGACGCCGATGCCGGGGAAATAGTGGTCGGGGGAGAGGGTCGCGGCGACAACGAAGTCGATGGAGGAGGGCTCGACCCCGGCGTCGGCGATGGCCCGGCGGGCCGCTTCGACGGCCAGGTCGGACGTGCCGACCCCGCCGTCGACGTGGTGCCTCTCGCGGATGCCGCTCCGCTCGCGGATCCACTCATCGGACGTGTCCATGAGCTTTTCGAGGTCCTGGTTGGTGACGACCCGCGGAGGGACGTAATGGCCGGTTCCCGTGATGACGGTCCGAGGCGTTGCCATGCTCATTGTCATTATAGAGTAACCCTCCCTAAAAATAAACTCCGGGCCCGTCGGCCGGGCTCACAGCAGGCATTTCCAGAGATACCAGGCGATCGTTTCGCCGAGCCCCTGTTCGAGCGAAAAGACGGTCTCGAAACACATCTCCCGGCGGGCCTTGCGCGCGTCGGCCACCCAGCCGTCCGGCTTCATCTGCTTGATCTTGCTGACATTGTACAGGGCGTTCCCGCCGCCGAGGAGCCGCCCGACGCCTTCCGAGGCGACCGAGGCCAGATAGGCCGACCAGAGGGGCAGGCGGAGGGGGACGGGCTTCTTTCCCAGGAACGAGGCCGCGACGCTGCCGATGTCCTCCCAAGAGAAGGAGTGGGGGTCGGCGATGTTGAAGATCTCGCCGCTCGGCCGGCCCGGCGCCGCGGCCAGCCGGCAGGCCCGGACGGCGTCCCGGACGTAGACGAGGCTGAGGGTCTTGCGGCGTCCGAGCACGGGCCTGATGCCGCGCTTGATCCAGCGGAAGAACTCGAGGAAATCCTCGTCCCGGGGCCCGTAGATGGCCGCGGCCCTCAGCAGGACGACCGAGAAACGGTCCCGATACTTGAGGACTTCCGTTTCGGCCTCGAGCTTGCTTTGGCCGTAGGGCGAGACCGGCCTCGGCGGATCGTCCTCGCGAACGCCCCTCCCGGGCGAGGAGGGCCCGACGGCCGCCAGGCTGCTCAGGTGGATGAACCGCAGCCGCTCTCTCTGGTCTTCCAAGGCCCGGAGCAGATTTGCCGTGCCGTCCCGGTTTACTGTATAATACTCGCTCGGTCTGAGGGTTTTGGTCAGTCCGGCCAGGTGGAAAACGCAGTCCAGGCCGGCAGGCAGGCCGGGCAGGTTCCCGAGATCTCCGGCGAGAAAGTGGACGCCTTCGATCCCCTCCAGCCAGCGCGGCTTCGACGGGTCGCGAACGAGGGCGTAGACATCGCAGCCTCGGTCTTCGAGGAGCGACTCGACGAGATGACTCCCGAGGAAGCCCGTTCCTCCGGTGACCAGGACGCGCATGGGCCGGATTGTATGAGATTCGACCGCCGCGGTCAATGAGGCCGCTTGCGGCCCGCGGATCCAAAGGAGACGACGTGGACGTATTCGACAAGTGCCTGTCCTTCACCAGGCCCGAAGAACTCAAGGCGGCCGACCTTTACCCCTTCTTCACCGCCATTGAAGAAGCGGTCGGCAACAGGATCAAGGTCGGCGGCCGGCCGATGATCATGGTCGGGTCCAACAACTACCTCGGGCTGGCCCATCATCCCCTGGCCAAGCAGGCGGCCAAGGACGCGGTCGACCGCTACGGCGTCGGCACCTGCGGCTCCCGCTTCCTGACGGGGACGCTCGACCTCCACGAGAAGCTCGAGGAGCGGCTGGCCCGGTTCCTCAAGCGCGATGCGGCGCTGACCTTCAGCACGGGCTACCAGACGAATCTCGGCATCATCTCCACGATCGCCGGCAAGGGCGACCACATCGTCATCGACCGCATGGTCCATGCCAGCATCATCGATGCCTGCCGCCTGTCGTTCGCCACCGTCCACAAATACCGTCACAATGACATGAAGGACCTGGAGCGCCTGCTCGCCTCCCTCGATCCCCAAGCGGGCAAGCTCATCGTCGTCGACGGGGTCTTCAGCATGGAAGGCGACATCGCCGACCTGCCCGGCATCGTCCCGCTGGCCCGGAAGCACGGCGCCCGGATCCTCGTCGATGACGCCCACGGCATCGGCGTCCTCGGCGCGACCGGCCGGGGCACGCCCGAGCATTTCGGCCTCGAAGGCGAGATCGACCTGGTCATGGGCACCTTCAGCAAGACCTTCGCCTCGATCGGCGGCGTCGTGGCCGGGGCAAAGCCGGTCATCTCCTACATCAAACACCACGCCCGGCCTCTGATGTTCAGCGCCGCGGCGACGCCGGCATCGGTCGCGTCGGTCCTGGCCATCCTGGACATGCTCGAGACCCAGCCCGAGCTGAGGACACGGCTCTGGGCCGTCACCGAGCGCATGCGCACGGGGTACCAGGCCATGGGCTACAACACCGGCCCTTCGCAGACGCCCATCATCCCTGTCGTCGTCCACGACGACGAGAAGTGCTTCATGCTCTGGCGGCTGCTCAGGGAGGAGGGGATCTTCACGACGCCGGTCATCTACCCCGCCGTCTCCCCGGGCCAATCCCTGATCCGGACGAGCTACAGCGCCGGTCACACCGACGAAGAGCTCGACGCGGTCCTCGCGGCCTTCGAGAAATGCGGCCGGACCGTAGGGATCATCTGAGCCGTGCGGCCAGGGAACGGACCATGAGCCGGATAACCCGTCGCGCGGCCCTCATCGGACTGGCCCTGGCCTTGGCCGCCGTCGCGGCCGAGGCGGCGACCATCACCATGCCGCTGTCCCAGGTCAAGCCGGGGATGATCGGCCGCGGCAAGAGCGTCTTCCGGGGCAAGGTCATCGAGGAATTCGAGGCGGAGATCCTCGGCGTCCTCGAAAACGCGGCTCCCAAGCGCAGCATCATCCTGGCCCGGCTCAAGGGCCATGGCCTCGAATCGACCGGGATCATCGCCGGCATGAGCGGCAGCCCGGTTTACGTCGACGGCAAGCTCATCGGCGCCGTGGCCTCCGGTTTCAGCTTCTCCAAGGAAGCCATCGCCGGGATCACGCCGATCGAGGAGATGCTCGCCGTCGGCAAACCGCCCGAAGAGCCCCGGCCCAGCGCTCCCGCTCCCGCCGTCATCCGCGACGACCTCAGTCAGGAGGAGCTCTCCGGGGCTTACTTGAAGACGCTCGCGGCCCCGCCGGCCGAGCGACGGTCGAGCCAGACCCTCGCACCCCTCGAGCTGCCGCTCGTCATCAGCGGGCTCTCCGCCGGGGCCTTCGAGAAGGCCCGGTCGTTCTTTGCCCCGCTCGGGTTCCTGGCCGTCCGGGGGGGGACCGAGGGGCGATCCGGCCCGTCCGACATCCCCGCTGCGCCGTCCCTGAGAGAAGGAGACGCCGTGGGCGTCCAGCTCCTCGGCGGCGACCTCGATGTCTCCGCCGTCGGCACGGTGACCTACGTCGACGGCTCCAAGGTCCTCGCCTTCGGCCACCCGGTCTATAACCTGGGCAAGGTCGATTACGCCATGACCCGGGCCGATGTCATCACGGTCATGCCGAGCCTCGAAAGCTCCTTCAAGCTGGCCACGGTGGGCCCGGTCATCGGCCGCTTCAGCCAGGACCGGACGGCCGGCGCGGCGGGCGAAGTCGGCGCCATGCCCCATCTCATTCCGCTCAACATCGGCGTCCAAACAGGTCCCGGGTCGCGCAAGGATTTCAAGCTCCGGCTGATCTCCGACAAGTTCCTGACGCCGGCCCTGATCAACATGGCCGTGTCCGGCCTCGTGACGAGCGAGCTCCGAAGCTACGGCGATCTCTCCCTCGATTTCAGCGCCGACGTCTTCCTCGACAAGGGCGGGCTCGGCGTCCATCTCGAGGACCTCTTCTCGGGCAGCTACGACAATCCCCCCGTGAACCTGTCCGGGCTCCTGGCCGCCGTGGTCCAGTTCCTGATGAACAACGAGTTCAAGGATGTCGGCATTTTCCGCATCGACCTCAACGTCCGGGCGCTCGAGGAAAACCGCCAGGCGTCCCTCGAGAAGGTCCTGCTCGACAAGTATGAAGTCTCGCCGGGCGAGCCCATCCAGCTCAAGGCCTTCTATCGGACCCAGAACGAGGAAAGCCTGGTCGAGCAGGTCACCGTCGTCGCCCCCGCCCTGCCGGCGGGGACGGAGTTCCAGCTCCTCGTCGGGGACGCCGCGTCCATGCAGCAGGTCGAGCGGGCCCAATACCGCGTCCAGGGCTACGTGCCGCGCAACCTCGAACAGCTCGTCCGCATGCTCGGCAACCTGCGGAAGAACAACCGGATCTATTTCCGGATCATGGCCCCCAAACCGGGCCTCTTCCTGAAGGGCGAGGAGCTGCCCAACCTGCCTCCGACGCTGAAGTCGATGTTCGCCTCGCCGCGGGCCTCGGCCACGGGCCCGACCGAGATCACCCGATCGACCCTGAGCGAATACCAGATCGCCATCCCGTACGTCTTCAAGGGCATGGCGACGATCCCCGTCCGCATCCGAAAGTAGGAGTCCCGCCATGCGCCAGCACCCGTTGTCCGCCGTCCTCGGGCTTCTTATTCTGGCTTCGTCCCTCCAGGCTGTCGTCCCCCAGAAATGGGAGCTGCGAACGCGCGACGATTACTTGCGGGGCAAATTCGACGGCGTTTCGGTCTCCTACGACGGGACGCTCGCCCTGGCGCCCAAGGAAGAGAAGCTCGCCGCGCCCCAGGAGGAGTTCTATCTCTCCGTCCTGGCGACGCCGGAGGGGGTGACGTTCCTCGGCACGGGCCACGGCGGCAAGGTCTATCGCATCGACAAGGACGGCAAGGCCGAGCTGTGGTTCCAGGCGCCCGAAATGGACGTGACGGCGCTCGTTCAGGACAAGAAGGGAACGCTCTACGCCGCGACCTCGCCCAACGGGAAGATCTACAAGATCACGGACAAAGCCAAGGGCGAAGAGTTCTTCAACCCGGCCGAAAAGTACATCTGGGACCTCCTCTTCCTCGACGCGGGCGAGCTCTGGGCGGCGGTCGGCGAGAGCGGCGGCATCTACCGCATCTCGCCGCTCGGCGAAGGGCGGATGTTCTTCAAGGCCACCGAGAACCACATCCTCTGCCTGGAGCGGACCGCCCGGGGCGACGTCATCGCCGGGAGCGGCGGCAACGGGCTCGTCTACAGGATCACCCCGGAAGGGCGCGCCTCGGTCCTCTTCGAGACTCCGTACGAGGAGGTCCGGGCCCTGGCCGTCGACCGCGAAGGCCAGATCTACGCCGCGGCGTCCGGAACGCCGTCGAGAACGAGAAAAGACGACGCCCCGGACGAACCCGTCCGCATCGATACCGACGTCGTCCTCACGGTCTCGGCGTCGGGCGGGGAGGGCCGTCCAGCCGGCGCTGCGCCGTCAGCCCCTTCCGCCGGGACCTCGGCCAAGGACGGCGGCGCGCTCTTCCGGATCACCGGGGACGGGCTGGCCAAGCGCCTCTGGAGCTCCGGCGACGAGATGATCTACACGCTCCTCTGGCGGGAAGACGAGAAGAAGGTCGTCTTCGGCACGGGAGGAAAGGGCCGGATCTATTCCGTGGACCGGGAGGAACGGGTCGCCCTGCTTCTCCAGCAGAGCTCCGAGCAGGTCTACGCGCTCGTCCCTCTCGATTCCAAGATCTATGTCCTGTCGAACAACCCCTGCTACTTCGGGCTCCTGCTGACCGAGCAGCGGTTCGCCGGCGAATACACCAGTCCCGTCCTCGACGCCCGGACCCAGGCCTCGTGGGGGCGCATCGTCTGGGACGCTGCCGTCGCCGCCGGCGCCGGGGTCCAGCTCCAGAGCCGGAGCGGCAACACCGGCGAGCCCAACCCGACCTGGACGGATTGGTCCCCCTTTTACAGCAAGACCGAGGAGCAGGTCCTGAGCCCCAAAGCCCGGTTCCTGCAGATGAAGATCCTGCTGAGGACCCAGACGGGTAAGGCTTCACCGGTCTTCAACAGGCTGACCGTGTTCTACCTGCAATCGAATATCGCCCCGTCGGTGACCCGCCTCGAGTTCCTGCCGGCGAACGAGGTCTATCTCAAGCTCCCCGACAACGAAGAGGTCATCCTCGGCGTCGAACGGAACCTGGCCGAGGCGCCGACGAAAAATGACGACCTTCGCCTCGGCCTACCCTCCCGGAAGGGCGAGCGCAAGGGCTTCCAGACGGTCAGCTGGGATGCCGCCGACGAGAACGGCGACGCCCTGCGGTACTCGCTGGCCATCCGGAAGGACGGCGAAGCCGAGTGGCGCGTCCTCGAGAGCGCCTGGATCGAGACGATCTACGCCTTTGACACGCTGGCTTTTCCCGACGGGACCTACTTCCTCAAGCTCACGGCCTCCGACTCGCCCTCGAATCCGCTGGGGCTCGAGCTCCGGACGGACAAGATCAGCCCGCCGCTCGTCATCGACAACTCCCTGCCCGTGATCAAGGGCTTCACCGCGGTGAGGAACGGCGCGTCGCTCGACATCGTCTTCCAAGCGGACGACTCCTATTCGTATATCGAGGAGGCCAAGGTGCTCGTCCGGCCGGGGGAATGGCGGGTCGTCTTCCCGGTCGACGGGATCGCCGACTCGCGCAGCGAATCGTTCAAAGTCTCGCTGAAGCTTCCGGCCGGGGCGGAGAACCAGGTCACGGTGAGGGTCCGGGACAGCTACGGGAACATCGGGGTCTACCGACAGAACTACTGAGGCGGAGGTCTCCTCAGACGCGTCCGAGGTACTTGTCCTCACGCGTGTCGACGCGGATGACGTCCCCTTCCTTGATGAATTCCGGGACCTGGACGATCGCGCCCGTCTCGAGGACGGCGGGCTTGTAGAGGGAGGTCTTGGTCGCGCCCTGCAGCCGGGGCTCGGTGCTGACGACCTTGAAATCCATGGTGTGGGGCACATTGACGCCGACGGGCTTGCCCTCGAAGAGTTCGACCTCGATGACGGTGTTCGACTTGAGATATCTGATGCAGTCCCCGATGGCCTCGGCGCTCAGGGTGACCTGCTCGTAGTTCTCGAGGTTCATGAAGACGTAGTCGCCGCCCTGCTCGTAGAGGAATTCCATCTCGAGCTCGTCGAGCCGGGCCTGCTCGAGCCGCTCTTCCGAGCGGAAGCGGTGCTCGGTCTGGGAGCCGTTCTGGATGTTGCGCAGCTTCGTCTGGACCATGGCCTTCCACCGGCCCGGGGTGATGAGCTGCATCTCCATCACCCGGTAGAGCGTGCCGTCCATGATGATGATCATGCCTTTGCGGATATTCGTCGCGTCGATCATTGAAGTCCTCCGGAGGGTGGGGCGCCTAAGTGCCCGTCAGGCCGCTTATTCTATCACAGTTGCCGGAGGTTCGCATCGGCGAGATGCTCATCATCTCGTCGGCCTTGGCGGCTCGAAAGGCAGCCTCTCCCTCCTGGGAATGTTCAAAGACGCCGGTCAGTGCGTCGGACTCGGACCATCTTAGTAAGGGCACTCTTCTAAGATGTTTCGCAGAATCGTGGCTTCGAGCACTCAGCCCCGATTCTGCAGGTCGCTCCGAAGACTCCGCTTCCCGCCGGCGGTTTCCCCTGAAACGGCCCTCGTCCGCCACGCTGCCCGGCTGAACTTTCCCAATATCGGGTTCAGCTGCCCTCCCCGCCGCGAATTCCGGCCTCCTCTTCTTGTTCTGGTTGCTCTCAGCGCTATGGACGAACGCGCAGGGGCGATGCCCGGAGGAGGCCGTGGGAGGGCGGAGCGGCACGGCCCGAACAAGGAGAACACAGCGCTAAGGTTTGCTTTCGGACGCCGAATCTTCTATATAAGGTCTCGAAGAGACGAACATGAAGAAGTTGTGGAGCGTTCTGGCATTGATTGCGGCCTTGACGCTCGCGTCGGCGTGCGGGAAGGCGACGGAGGGGAACATGGTCGACCTGGTGTTAGTCAATGGAAAGGTCTGGACGGGGGAGGCCGCGCGGCCCTGGGTTGAGGCCGCGGCCGTCCGCGACGGGAAGATCTTCGCCGTGGGCAGGACTGCGGAGCTGCGGCCGCTCGCCGGCGCCGGGACGAAGCTCATCGATCTCGGCGGGTCCCTCGTCCTTCCCGGGTTCATCGACAGTCACACCCATTTTCTGGCCGGCGGGTTCGCCCTCAAGAGCATCCAGCTTCGCGAGGCCAAGAGCCGCGAGGACTTCGCCGCCCGCATCGCGGCCAAGGCCCGGGAGCTCGGACCGGGCCGCTGGATCCTGAACGGCGACTGGGACCACCAGCAGTTCAATCCCGTCGAGCTGCCGCGGAAAGATTGGATCGACGCCGTGACGCCGGACAATCCCGTCTGCGTCAACCGCCTCGACGGGCACATGATCCTGGCCAACAGCCTGGCCCTCAAGCTGGCCGGCGTCACCCGGACGACCCCCGTCCCGCCCGGCGGCGAGATCGAGAAGGACCCGGCGACGGGCGAGCCGACGGGGATCCTCAAGGACCAGGCCATGGACCTCGTCTACGCCAAGATCCCCGATCCGTCCTTTGAGGAGAAGATCGAGGCCGCCGAGGCCTCCGTCCGGCACGCCGGGGAGAACGGGGTCACCTCGATCCACGAGATGGCCGACGCGTCGAGCTTCGAGGTCTTCCAGGAGCTGGCCCGGCGCGGCCGGCTCACGACCCGCATCTATGCCTACATCCCGATCACCGAAGTCGAGACGCTCGCCCGGCTCAAGCTAAAATCGCCCTTCGGAAGCCCGTATCTCAAGCTGGCCGGGCTCAAGGGCTTCATGGACGGCTCGCTCGGCTCGGCCACGGCCTATTTCTTCGAGCCCTACACCGACGATCCCACGACTTCGGGCCTTCTTAACGGCCAGATGTTCCCCGAAGGCATCATGGAGAAGCGCATCCTCGAAGCCGACCGGGCCGGGCTCCAGCTGGCCATCCACGCCATCGGCGACCGGGCCAACAGCCTGCTCATCGACATGGTCGAAAAGGCCGTCGCCGCCAACGGCCCGCGGGACCGGCGCTGGAGGGTCGAGCACGCCCAACATCTGCGGCCGGCCGACGTCGCCCGGTTCGGCAAGCTCGGCCTCGTCGCTTCCGTCCAGCCGTACCACCTCATCGACGACGGCCGCTGGGCCGAAAAAAAGATCGGGCCCGAACGGGTCAAGACGAGCTACCCCTTTGAATCGCTGCGGCGGGCCGGGGCGGTGCTGGCCTTCGGCTCCGATTGGACCGTCGCGCCTCTCAGCCCCATCCTGGGCATCTACGCCGCGGTGACGCGCCGGACGCTCGACGGCAAGAACCCCGGCGGCTGGGTCCCTGACGAGAAGGTTTCGGTCGAGGAGGCCGTCCGGGCCTACACGGTGAACGGCGCCTGGGTGGAATTCGCCGAGGGGAGCAAGGGATCCATCGCGGCCGGGAAGCTGGCCGACCTCGTCGTCCTCGACCGCGACATCTTCGCCGGTCCGCCCGAGGAGATCAGCCGGGCGAAAGTCCGGATGACCATCCTCGACGGCCGGATCATCTACGGGAAGGAGCGATGACCGCCGGGCTCTTCCCCGCCGAGCCCGGGCGCATCGGCACGGATGAATCGGGCAAGGGGGATTATTTCGGGCCGCTCGTCATCGCCGCGTTCTTCATGCCCGAAGGACAGGAGCAGGTCCTTCGCGAGCTCGGGGTCAAGGATTCGAAGCGGACGTCGGATGCCCGCTGCCGGGAGATCGCGGAGACGCTCAAACGGGGCTATCCCTTCTATTCCGTCGTCACCGTCGGGCCGGAGAAGTACAACGAGCTCTGGGAGAAGCTCCGCAACCTCAACCGGCTGCTCGCCTGGGGCCACGCCCGGGCCATCGAGAACATCCTCGAGCGCGTCCCGGCCGGGAAAGCGGTCACGGACCAGTTCGGCGACGAGCGCTTCGTCCGCAACGCCCTGCTCCAGAAGGGCCGCGAGATCGAGCTCGTCCAGATGCCCCGCGCCGAGGAGGACCCCGCGGTCGCGGCCGCCTCGATCCTGGCCAGGGCCGAATTCCTGACGAGGCTCCATTATCTGTCCAAGGAAGCCGGGATGGAGCTGCCCAAGGGGGCGTCCGACCTGGTTGAAGCCGCGGCCGTCAAGCTCGTCCGCGAGAAAGGCCCCGGCATCCTCGAGAAGGTCGCCAAGACCCATTTCAAGACGACCGTCCGCGTCCTGGCCGCGGCCGGCGTCGCCAAGCTCGTCTAAAAAAATGGGGACGTTTCTATTTTTAAAAAAAATGCATTAATCTGGAAAATAGAAACGTCCCCATTTTTATAGGAGAAGACGATGGCCGAGACCAAGCGGCTCTATTACGAGGATCCGTATCTTCTCGAGTTCGAGGCCGAGGTGGCGGCCCGGACCGAGCATGAGGGGCTTCCCGCCGTCGTCCTCGACCGGACGGCGTTCTATCCGGAGTCCGGCGGCCAGCCTTGGGACAAGGGGACGCTCGGCGGCGTCGAGGTCCTCAAGGTCGTCGATCTCGACGGCGCGATCCTTCACGTCCTGAAGTCGGAGATCGCGGCCGGAACGGTCCGCGGCAAGATCGACGCGGCCACGCGGACCGACCATATGCAGCAGCACACCGGCCAGCATGTTCTGTCCCAGGCCTTTTGGGAGCTCCTCGAGGGCGAGACGCTGTCCTTCCACATGGGACCGGACGTCTCGACGCTCGAGATCGGACTCAAAGCGATCACCGATGCCGACTGCGACCGGGTCGAGGCCCGGGCCAACGCCGTCGTCTGGCAAGACCGGGAGGTCAAG
>Ga0326732_1000104_pt1 | contig 19284 bp, 23 predicted proteins | sample MHFSIPfraction_4_FD_207644 | JGI IMG/M metagenome (GOLD analysis project Ga0326732, IMG submission 207644) | Lab enriched peat soil microbial communities from Michigan Hollow, Ithaca, NY, United States - MHF12FN SIP fraction | ecosystem: Environmental > Terrestrial > Soil > Wetlands > Peat...
CACGCCGTTCGTGGACGAGGATTTCGCATTCTCTTCGCGATTCAGCGGCGCCAAACAGCTGCTGCCCCGCTGGAAGCGCTGCCTGCGCGAAGCCGACGGCGATCTCGGCGAGGCGCTGGGCCAGGCCTACGTCGCCAAGACATTCCCGCCCGAGGCACGCGCCCGGGCCAAAGCGGTGATCGACGACATCCGTGCGGCGTTCGGCGAGCGGCTGCGACACCTGACCTGGATGTCCGACTCCACGCGCGCCCAGGCGCTCGACAAGCTCGCCAAGATGGGCGAGAAGGTCGGGTACCCCGAGCACTGGCGCGACTACGCCCGCCTCCAGATCGCCGAAGGACCGTTCGTGCTGAACGTGGCGCGGGCCAACGCCTTCGAATGGCAGCGCACCGTCAACCGTCCGGGCAACCCGGTCGACACGACCGAATGGGACATCACTGTGCCCACCGTGAACGCCTACTACGAGCCCACGAAGAACGAGATGGTATTCCCGGCCGGCGCGCTCATCCCGCAGACGTTCGATCCGGCCGCCGATAACGGGGCGAATTACGGCTCACTGGGCGGCAGCTGGGCGGGGCACGAGCTGACGCACGGGTTCGACGATGAAGGACGGCACTACGACGCGACCGGCAACCTGCGCGATTGGTGGATTCCCTCGGACTCGGCGCACTTCACGCAGGCCGCCGACCTCGTGGTGCGCCAGTTCGACGCCTACATCCAGGTGGACACCTTCCACGTGAACGGGCAGCTGACCCTGGGCGAGAACATCGCCGACTACGGCGGCATCCTGGTCGGGTACGATGCGCTGGAGCGCGCCCTGCAGCGTGACGGCCGGCCCGGGCCGATCGACGGCTACACCCCGGAGCAGCGGTTCTTCCTCGGCTACGCACAGAGCTGGCGGGTGCACAACCGCGACGCGCGGCTGCGCACGCGGGTCACCGTCGATCCGCATGCGCCGGAGCGCTGGCGTGTCAACGGCCCCCTGTCCAACAGCGCCGCGTTCGCCCAGGCGTTCGGGTGCAAGGCGGGCGATCCGATGGTGCGGGGCCCCGAGCTGGTGCCCCAGATCTGGTGACAGACCCGGAGCCCAGGCCGGCGCGACGCGTCTATCTGCTCACCAGGGATCTCCTCTTCCGCGGCAAGCTCGGCGGTGCCGTCGAGTCTGGCGGGGGGAGCGTCACGCGCGACGCCGCAGCGTGCGATCTCGCGGTGGTCGAGCTGGAGGCGCGAGGCTGGGAGGAATGCATCCGGGACGCCCGTACCCGCGGCATCCCGGTGCTGGCGTTCGGGTCGCACATGAACGCCGACCTGCTGCGCCGCGCCCGGGAGCTCGGGGCCGAGGCGGTCCCGAACTCCCGGGTCGAAAGCCGGGTTGCCGAGCTGCTGCAGTAGCGTGTTATGATCATGTTGGCATTTCCGACTCGCGGTCCCGCGTGACGTTCATCGAGGAGCATTCCGTGATCCGTAATCGCGCATGGCGGGCGGGCGCCCTGTGGCTGGGGCTGGCCGTGCCGGCGGCAGGGCAGAGTCCGGCGCCGGCGGCTCCCACGGCGTTTCCCTATCGCCTCTACGTGGTCAGCGAGTCGGGGGACATCGTCACCCAGCTGGCCTGGGACGGCACGACCCTCAAGACCGTGAAGACGGTGCCGGTCGGGATCATGCCGGCCGACATCGACGGCCCGCACAACATCACGCTGTCTCCCGACGGCCGTTTTTATTATGTGACGATCGCCCACGGGACGCCGTACGGGTCGCTCTGGAAGATGGCGGTGAACGGGGACACGCTGCTGGGACGGGCGCCGGTCGAGATGTTCCCGACCACGATCTCGGTCACGCCCGACGGCGAGCTGGCGTTCGTGGCGAACTCCGATTTCTACGGCGACCATCCGCGCACCAACCTTGTGTCGGTCATCTACGCGCCGCAGATGACGCCGCTCACCAACGTTGCGGCGTGCGACATGCCGCATGGCGTCAAGGTGAATCACGCCGGCACGTTCGTGTACATCACCTGCATGAACTCCGACGAGGTGCTGGAGATCGACCGCCAGTCGCTCGCGATCACGCGCCGGCACAAGACGGGGGCCGGGATGGCGGGGGGAGCCGCGCACGACATGAGTTGCATGCCGACGTTCGTGTCGCTCTCGGCGGACGACACGCGCCTGTACGTCGCCTGTAATCACAGCAACACCTTGCAGGTCATCGACGCGGCGTCCTTCACCCTCGTGAAGGAGATCCCCACGGGGACCGGCGCCTACAACGTGGAGCCGTCGCCCGACGGCAAGTGGGTGATCGTGACGAACAAGAAAGCGCAGAGCGTGTCGCTGATCGCGACCGACTCGCTCGTCGAGGTGGCCCGGATCCCCACGACGAAGAAGATTCCCCACGGGGTCGCGTACTCGCCCGACGGCCGCTACGCGTTTATCAGTCAGGAGAGCATCGGGGTCGATCCCGGCGCGGTGGACGTGATCGATCTCACGACCCGCACCAAGGTCGCCACGGCGCCGGTGCCGTTGCAGCCCACCGGCATTTCGCTGCTGGTGCGGCCATGACGCACACGGTCACGGTGGCGCTTCCGGCGGCCGAAGTCCTGGCGCGCGCCAAGCGATTCTTCGCCGAGCGGCTGCCGGCCCAGGCGGCCTTCCCCGAGAAGGAAGGGCCGCAGTTCGTCGTGCTGCGGGGTCAGGGCGGGGAGGAAGTCGTGATCAGCACCGCGGCCGCGGGTGATGCGACTCGCGTGCGCGCTTCCACCCTGTTCTTCGACCAGGCCATCGATCGATTTCTGTCCACGCTGCCGGTGACGTCCGCCGTGGAGGTCGCATGACCGCCGTTGCGGAGCGCTTCGCGGTGCGGGTGATGGTCACCGACGTCTGGGACCAGGTGTTCATCGCCGTAGGTCCGGACACGACGGTCGCGGACCTCAAGCGGCAGGCGCTGCCGCGGGCCTTGAAGCAGGCCGATCCGCGCGTCGGCGACTACGTCGTGAAGTTCCGCGGCGCGGCCGTGCTGGACGAGACGACGACGCTCGGGACGCTGGGGGCGGGTGCCAACGCCCCGTTCATCATATTGCCGGCACGGCGGCGGGCCGTGCGGTGAGCGCGCCGGGCCGGCCCCTCGCCACGTTCGCCGTCGGGTTCCTGCTGCTCGACGCCGTGTTGCTCGTGTGGCTCGGTCTGGAGCTGGGACGCCGGACGCTGCTGGCGGGCGGGATCGTGTGCGCCGTCGCGGCGGGGCTCGTCGTGGTCCTGTGGCGGCGTTACCGGCGGATGCTCGCCGACTTGGACGCGGGCCGGAAGGAGATGAAGGCCGAAGCGGAAGCGATCCGCGCGCTGTTGCGGGAGAAGCATCTCCAGAACTGATCCCCTGCCGACCACCGTCGCGTATCACCCAGCCACGCGCCTGCACCCGGGGCGGGCGGGACATCCGGAGCGGCCCGAGCGCATCGAGGCCGTGCTGGAAGCGCTGCGGGCGCCCGCCCTGGCGCCGCTCGTCGCGTGGGTCGAGGCGACGCCCGCCACGCCCGAGGCACTCGAGCGAGTCCACCCGCTGCGCTATCTCAACGCCCTCGAGGCGCTGGCCGCGGCCGGTGGCGGCCCCATCGACCCGGACACCTACCTCGCGCCGCGCAGCTGGGAAGCGATTCAGGCCTCGGCCGGCGTGGCTCTGGCGGCGGTGACCGCCGCGATGCAGGCCGGGTCTGGCACCGCCTTCGCCGCGACCCGCCCGCCGGGGCACCACGCCCTCGCGGCGCACGCGATGGGCTTCTGTTTCGTGAACAACGTGGTGGTGGCGGCCCGGCACGCCCAGGCGCACGGCGCGGGCCGCGTGCTCATCGTCGATTGGGACGTGCACCACGGCAACGGCACCCAGGCGCTGGTGGAGCAGGACGCCTCGATCCGCTTCGTATCGCTGCATCAGTATCCGTGGTATCCGGGCACCGGCGCCGCCGACGAGCGCGGAGTGGGGAACGTGTTCAACGTCCCGCGCCCGCCGGGCCTGCCGCGCGCGACGTACGTGCGCGACCTGCTCGACGCCGTGGACGCGGCGCTCACAGGCTGGACGCCCGATCTGCTGCTCGTCTCGGCCGGCTTCGATTCGCTTGCCGGCGATCCGTTGGGCGGCTTCACATTGCTGCCCGAAGACGTCGCGACCTGGACCGCGGCGCTGCGGGCGCGGCTGCCGGGCCGGCCGATCGCGGCGCTGTTGGAAGGCGGATACCGGCTCGATCTGCTGGCGGCCGGGGTCGCCGCCCTGGTGCGCGCGCTTGCCTGACGCGGGCCCGGCCCCCGATACTTGAGTCGTGACCGCTACCGCCGCCGCCGCGCCCGCCTCCAAGCACTGGCCCGTCAGCCTGTACCGCCGTCCCGACGGGACGCTGGAGCAGGATCTCGCCCCGCTCCGGCTGCGGCAGGTCCTGGAGAGCGGCGAGGGCGAGCTGTGGGTGGATATCGACAGCGCCGACGTGCACCAGCACGCCCTGCTCGAGAAGATCTTCGGGTTCCACCCCCTGGCGATCGAAGACACCATGTCGCCGGGCTCCCGGGTGAAGCTCGAGGAGTACGACCGCTACATCTTCGTCGTGATGTCGGGGATTCGTTTCGACCGGGCGACGCCCGATCCATACGACCTCGAGACCTTCAAGCTCTATTTCTTCCTGGGCAAGAATTTCCTGGTGACGGTGCATGCCGTGGAGAGCCCGAGCTGCGACATCACGCGCGACCGTCTGTCACGCAATCCGGATCTGCTGGCGCGCGGCGCCGAGATGACGATGCACTCGGTCATCGATCAGGCGGTGGACGCCTACTTCCCGATCGTGGAAGCGCTGAACGACCAGGTGGACCAGCTGGAGGAGCGGTTGTTCGAGGCGTTCGACGAAAGACTGATCCATGAGATCTTCAGGGCGAAACGCGCCGCCTTCGGTCTGCGACGGCACATCGGCCCGCTGCGCGAAGTGCTGAACGTCCTCACCAACCGGCCGTCGATCTACATCCGCTCTGACACCCAGCTCTATTACCGGGACGTGTACGACCATACGATCCGCATCATGGAGTCGGTGGATACGACGCGCGACCTCCTGGCCGGCGTGCTCGAGACGTACCTGTCGCAGACGTCGAACCGCATGAACCGCGTCATGAAGCAGCTCTCGATCGTATCGACGATCGCGCTGCCGCTGATCGTGGTGGGCGGCATCTACGGCATGAACTTCAGCCAGATGCCGTTTACCCATCATCCGCTCGGCTTCTACCTGGCGCTCGGCTCGATGGCCGCGATTTCCGCCGTCATGCTCTGGTGGTTGCACCGCAACAGATGGCTCTGACCCTCGCCGCCGAAGTCGTCACGCTCCATACGAAGCACCCGTTCATCATCGCGCGCGGGGGCCGGAGCGCCTACGATGTCGTGTGGGCCCGCCTCACCGACGGCGACGGCATCGAGGGGTGGGGTGAGGCGTCGCCCTCGTCCTACTACGGCGAGACCGCCCAGACCGCGGTCCGGGTGCTCGACACGCTGGCGGAGCACCTGCCCGACGATCCCTTCGACCTGGAAGGCGCCGAGCGGCGGTTCGAGCAGGTGGTCCCGAAGAACGGCGCGGCGCGCGCGGCGCTGTCGGGTGCCCTGCACGACCTCGTCGGCAAGCGACTGCGCCAGCCGCTGTGGCGGCTGTGGGGACTCGACCCCGCCAAGGCGCCCACCTCGTCGTTCACGATCGGGATCGACACGCCGGAGAAGATGCGCCAGAAAGTCGCCGAGGCGGCCGACTACCCGATCCTCAAGATCAAGCTGGGCACCGACCACGACGAGGCGCTGCTCGAGACGATCCGCGCCGCCACCGACAAGCCGATCCGCGTGGACGCCAACGCCGGATGGTCGCGCGAGCGGGCCCTCGCGATGCTCCCGGTCCTCAAGGACTACGGGGTGGAGCTGCTGGAGCAGCCCCTCGTGCCGGAGGACATCGACGGCGTGGCGGCGGTGCGCCGGGCCTCGCCCGGGATCCCGGTCGTGGTGGATGAAAGCTGCATCGTGGCGACCGACATCCCGAAGGTCGCCGGGGCGGTGGACGGGATCAACATCAAGCTCGCCAAGTGCGGCAGTCTGCGCGAGGCGCTGCGCATGATCGCCACGGCGCGCGCCCACGGGCTGCTCGTGATGGTCGGGTGCATGATCGAGACGTCGATCGGTATCACGGCGGCGGCGCACTTCACCCCCCTCGTGGACGTGGCGGACCTGGACGGCGCGGCGTTGACGGTGGACGACCCGTTCACGGGCGCGCGCATCGAGCGGGGCCGGATCACACTTCCCACGGGACCGGGGTTGGGCGTCGCGCGGCGATGACGCGGTTCGCCGACGTCCTCCTGCCGCTCCCGGTCTCCACTCCCTACCGCTACGCCATCCCCGACGCGCTCGCCGGGCGGGTCGTGCCCGGCGCCCGCGTGGTGGTGCCGGTGCGGCGCCGCCGCGCCGTCGGCGTCGTCATCGCGGAAACCGACGAGCCGCCCACCCAGACTGCGCGGGCGGTGCTGGAGGCGCCCGATCCGGAGCCCGCGCTCTCGGCGGCGCTGCTGCGCCTGGGGGAGTGGCTCTCCGCCTACTACGGGTGCCCCCTGGGACTGGCGCTGCGCTCGCTCCTCCCCGGGGCGCTGTGGGGCGGACGGGCGGCACGGGCGCCGGCGGAGCGCTTCGAGCGGACGATCGTGCTGGTGCGGGCCCTCCCTTCGCTGGTCGAGCGGGAGCGCGCCTTCGCCCGGGCGCCGAAGCGGCGTGTCCTGTACGAGACGCTCGAGGCGCTGGGCGGCGCGGCCCCGGTGCGTCACCTGGTGGAGCAGCTGAAGATCGGCCCCACCGTGCTGGAGGGGCTCGCCCGGTCGGGACTCGCGCGCATCGACCGGGTCGCCGCGCCGCGCGACCCGTTCGCGGATCTGGCGGTGGCCCCGCCGGCCGAGTTGACGGCGGACCAGCGTGGGGTCGTCGCCGGGATCCTCGCGACGCCGGTCGACACGCCCGCCCTCCTCGAGGGCGTCACCGGATCGGGGAAGACGCTGGTGTACCTCGACGTGCTGCGGACCGTCGTGGCGTCGGGACACGGCGCCATCCTGCTCGTGCCCGAGATCGCTCTGACGCCGCAGACCGTCGCGCGGGTGCGCGGCGTATTCGGCGACGCGGTCGCGGTGCTGCACTCGGGTCTCTCCGATGCCGAGCGGGCCGATGCGTGGCGTGCGCTGCGCAGCGGCGCCCGCGCGGTGGCGGTCGGGGCGCGCTCGGCGGTATTCGCGCCGGTGCAGCGGCTCGCCGCGATCGTCGTGGACGAGGAGCACGAGGCGAGTTACAAGCAGGGCACCGCGCCGCGCTACCACGCGCGCGATGTGGCCCTCGTGCGCGCCCGGCTCGAAAGCGCGCGCCTCATCCTGGGCAGCGCTACGCCGTCGCTCGAGACGCTGCACCGGGTCGAGCTGGGCACGGTGCGCCGCTTCGCGCTGCCGCGCCGGGTGGACGACCGGCCGCTGCCGCCGGTCGAGCTGGTGGATCTGCGTAGCGCGCCGCGCATTCCGGAGGCGGGGTCCGTGCCATGGAGCGAGCCGCTGGACAAGGCGGTGCGGGAAGCGCTGGAGCGGGGGGAGCAGGTGATCCTGCTCCTGAACCGGCGCGGCTTCGCCTCCTTTCTGCAATGTCCATCCTGCGGCGACGTCCCGGGGTGCCCGCGCTGCGCCATCGCGCTCACCGTGCATTCCACACCGGCTGCGCTGCGGTGCCACTATTGCGGGCACGAGGAGGTCGTGCGGACGGAGTGTGCCCGGTGCGGCGCGCCCACCCATCGGATGCGCGGGCTTGGCACGCAGCAGCTCGAGCACTTCGTGAGCCTCCGCTTCCCGGCGGCGCGCATCGCCCGCATGGATCTGGACACGACCAGCACGAAGTGGAGCCATCACCGCATCCTCGAGCGGTTCGCCCGGGGCGAGGTGGACGTGTTGCTCGGGACGCAGATGATCGCCAAGGGGCTCGACTTCCCCCGGGTCACGGTGGTGGGGGTGGTGGACGCGGACACCGGGTTGCACCTGCCCGACTTCCGCGCCGGCGAGCGCACGTTCCAACTGGTGGCGCAGGTCGCCGGGCGGGCGGGGCGTGGGCCGGCCGGGGGCCGCGTGGTGGTCCAGACGCGGGCCCCGGACCATCACGCGCTGCGCGCGGCGGCGGCGCACTCGGTCGAAGCGTTCGCGGCGGCGGAGCTGCCGCTGCGGACCGCCCCCAATCCTTCGTATCCGCCTCACGTGGGACTGGCGCGGTTCGTGGCCCTGGGGGCCACGGAAGACGCGGCGGCGGCGCGGGCCCGGCGCGTCGCCGACTGGCTGCGGCGCGGCAGCACGGAGCGGCTGGGTGGCGCGCTCACCGTGCTCGGGCCGGCGGCATGCCCGATCCCGCGGCTGCACGGCCACTGGCGCTGGCACGTGCTGGTCAAGGCGGCGGAGCCGCGGGCGCTCGGTCGGGTGATGCGGGCGTGGCGCGCGCAGAGTCCCGCGGCGGTGGTGGCGGATCGGGATCCGGTGGCGTTGCTGTGAGCGGGTCCGCTCACGTAACTTTCGCCGCTGTTTCTTCCCCTGGAGTCGGTGCAGTGCGGCGTCCCGCCTTTCATTATCAGCTGCCCAGGTTCTCCGAGCCGCCGCTGGCGCAGGCGCCCGCGGCGCGGTTCGCGCCCGCACCGGCCGACGGCGTGCTGCCCGATGGGTTCTTCTCCACCACGAATCTCCCCACCTACGTGAAGGGCGACGGCGCCTGGACCCGCCCGACGCTGCCGCGCATGGACTGCGTGATCGTGCGCGAGGCGAGCGGCCAGCTCGTGACGACCGAGCCCCGGCGGGTGCCGCGCGGCGCGGCGGTGGCCATGGGCGCCTCCGAGGACGGCAGCGAAGGCATCTTCGTGCACGCCGAGGGGTTTCTGGGCGGAGTGCACAGCGCCAACGAGTTCCGCTTCATGCAGACCGAAGTGTCGCGCGAGAGGCCGGTGGACTACGGCGTCCTGGCCGAGCTGCTGGGCGACGAGCGGGCGCGCGGAGGAACGATCGTCTGGGTCATCGGCCCCGCGCTGGTGCACGCGCGGGCGCGCGAGGACATGATTTGGTTCATCGAGCACGGCTACGTAGGCGCCCTGCTGGGCGGCAACGCGGTCGCGGTGCACGATCTCGAGGCGGCGATCTTCGGCACGACGCTCGGCATGTCGAGCTCGGGCGAAGGGGTGAGCGGCGGCCACGCGTTGCACATGCGCGCGATCAACCAGATCCGGCGGGCGGGCTCGATCCCGGCCGCGGTGGAGCAGGGGATCGTGCAGAGCGGCATCATGCACGCGTTGGTGCGGCGCAAGATCCCCTACGTGCTCGCCGGCTCGATCCGCGACGACGGGCCGCTGCCCGGCGTGCTGAGCGACACACTGGCGGCCCAGGACGCGATGCGGGTGGTGACCGCCCAGGCCACCTTCGCGGTGTTCGTGGCCACCGCGCTGCACGCCATCGCCGTCGGCAACATGCTGCCGGCGTTCGTGGACGCCCCGACGCCTGCGGACGTCCGTCCCCTGACGACGATCTGCGTGGATCAGACGGAATTCGTCGTGAACAAGCTGCGCGACCGCGGAACGCACCAGGCGTTCGGCGTCGTCACCAACGCGCAGGACTTCATGCACGTCCTGCGGTTCTACGTGGAGCGATGGGAACAGTCCCGGATCCCGGCCCCGACGGCCCCCCCGAGTCCCCCGGCCCCGCGCTAGGCGCGGCCGCGCGGCCCGGTCAGGGTCCCGGCTGGGCGAAGCTCGCCGCCGCCGTGGCGCTCGAGGTGCCGCCGGCCGAGATCGAGACCGTGTATCTCTTCCGGCCGATCAAGCGGGAAGGGCGCGAGTGGGGCACGGCGGTCATCACGCGCCGCCACCCGGAGGGCCGGCTGGTGGTGTATACCGCGCGGTACATGCTCGTGGTGCGCGGCAAGGAGAAGGGCCAGTCGCGGGTGGAAGTGAGCGCGGTCGCCTTGTCGCCCGCCGAGGTGGTCGCGCAGGTGATGCAGCAATCGGCGGAGCGCAGCGGCGAGGCGGAGCCGCCGCTGGCGGTCGGCCCCGGGGTCTGGTATGAAGGTTGACGGGACCCGCGCGCTGGACGCGTTCCGCCGCTACCTGGCCGACCGCAACCTTCCCGCGACGCAGCAGCGGATCGCGGTGGCGACGGTGGTGCTCGACGCCGCGGACCACCTCTCGGCCGAGGACGTGGCCGGCCGCGTGGCGCGCGGCGGCGTGGCGGTGGGGCTCGCCACCGTGTATCGCACGCTCGATCTGCTGGTGACGAGCGGGCTCGTCGCCCAGCGCGATTTCGGCGAGGGCTTCAAGCGCTACGAGCCAGTGCCGCCCGGGCAGGCGCACGAGCATTGCATCTGCTCCGCCTGCGGCCGGGTGATGGAGTTTTCCAACGACCGGCTGGAGCGGATGATCGGTCTCCTGGCCGAAGAAGTCGAATTTCGACCGCACCACCACCGGCTGGAAGTCTTCGGCGTGTGCCGCGACTGCCAGCAATCGAATCCCCTAGCGCGGACGAGGTGAAGTGATCGACCCAGCGCAGTTCATGCCGACCCGGGCATTCCTCACCAAGGGCGTGGGCCGCCACAAGGAGAAACTGACGAGCTTCGAGATGGCGTTGCGGGACGCCCACCTGGCGAGCTTCAACCTGGTCCGCGTCAGCTCGATCTTCCCGCCGCACTGCCAGCTGGTGGACCGGGAAGAGGGGTCCAAGAACCTCCGGCCCGGCCAGGTGCTCTTCACCGTACTCGCCGAATCCGCGACCAACGAGCCGAGCCGCCTCGTGGCCGCCTCGATCGGGCTGGCCGTCCCGTCCGATCCCTCGCACCACGGCTACATCTCGGAGCACCACAGCTACGGCCAGAACGAGAGCGTGTCGGGCGACTACGCCGAGGATCTCGCCGCCTCGATGCTGGCGACGGTGCTGGGCGTGCCGTTCGATCCCGACCAGGCGTGGGACCAGCGCCGGGAGCAGTGGATGCTCTCGGGCGACATCGTGCGCACCCTGAACGTCACCTCGACGGCGGAGTGCGGCGACGACGGGCGCTGGACCACCGTCGTCGCGGCCGTCGCCTTCTGTGGATAGACGGCTCGCCGAGCTGCCCTGGGGCGCGCCGATCAACTTTCTCGGACTGCCCGAGGGGGAAGCCCCGCCGCTCGAGAAGGCCGGGGTGGTGATCCTCCCGGTGCCCTACGAGGCGACGGTCTCCTACATGGGCGGCACCCGGTTCGGGCCGCGGCGCATTCTCGAGGCGTCGCGGGCGATCGAGCTGTACGACCACGAGGTGGATGGGGAGCCCTACCGCGTGGGCGTGCACACGCTGCCCGAGCTGCTGCTCAGCGGCGCCGGGCCCGAGGCGGCGCTGGGCGAGCTGCGCCAGGCGTTCGACGCGCTGCTGGCGGACGACCGCTTCATCATCATGCTGGGCGGCGAGCATTCGATCTCCGCCCCGCCGATCGAGGCGCACGCCGCGCGGCTGAGCGGGGACGGGCGGCGGCTGAGCGTGCTGCAGCTCGATGCGCACGGCGATCTGCGCGCCGAGTACGAAGGGACGCCGTTCTCGCACGCCTGCGTGATGTACCGCGTGCACCAGGCAGTGGATCTCGTGCCGGTGGGCATCCGCGCGATCACGGCCGAGGAGCGGCGCCTGATCCGCGAGCGGGAAATCCCCACCATCTTCGCGCACGAGCTGGACCCCGAGGAGCGGTGGATCGAGCGGGCGCTCGGCAGTCTCGGGCCCGACGTCTATATCACCATCGATATCGATTTCTTCGACCCGGGCCTCGTGCCGGCGACGGGCACGCCCGAGCCCGGGGGCGGGAGCTGGTATCCCACGCTGCGGCTGCTCGAGCGCGTGTTCGCGGAGCGGCACGTGGTCGGCGCCGACGTGGTCGAGCTGGCCCCGCTGCCGGGAATCGTCGCGCCGGACTTTCTCACCGCCAAACTGATCTACAAGCTCGTGGCGTATCACCAGCGTGCCCGCGATGCCGGTAGCCGACGGTAACGGCGTTCCGCTGCTGGCCGCGTTCGCGGCGGGGTTGCTGAGCTTTCTCTCGCCTTGCGTGCTGCCGCTGATCCCGAGCTACGTCAGCTTCCTCACCGGCATGACCGTCGAGGAGATGCAGGTGCGGCGCGGCACGACGCTGCTGCACGCGCTGTGGTTCGTGGGGGGCTTCTCGCTGATCTTCATCGCGCTGGGTGCGTCCGCATCCGCGCTCGGGGTGGCCCTGCTCGCGTCGCAGCACTGGATCGCCCGCGTCAGCGGCGTGCTCCTGATCCTGTTCGGCCTGTATCTCGTCGGCATGGTGCGGCCGGCGTTCCTGATGCGCGAACGGCGCGTGCACCTGGCGCGCAAGCCGCTCGGGTATGTGGGCTCCTCGGTGGCGGGCGTGGCCTTCGGGGCGGCGTGGACGCCGTGCATCGGGCCGATCCTGGGAGGGATTCTCACCCTGGCGGCGACGCGGGCCAGCATCGCCCAGGGCACCGCGCTGCTCGGCGTCTATGCGCTGGGGCTCGCGGTCCCGTTCCTGATCACCGCCTTTGCGCTGGATCGGTTTCTGGTCTGGTTCCAGCGGTTTCGGCCCTACATCCGCTGGGTCGAGCTGGTGGCGGGGATCCTGTTGATCATCCTCGGCCTGCTACTCATCACCGACCGGTTCACGCTCCTCGCCACCTGGCTTCAGGGGCTGACGCCCGAGTTCCTGCGGAGCCGGTTGTAGCTCGCCGTCCCTTTTCACGTGGAGGGTCGATCGTGCTCGATCAATTCAAGAAGTTCATGCTCGAAACGAACGCGTTTTCCCTGGCGATCGGGGTCGTCATCGGCGGCGCCGTGGCGAAGCTCGTCACCGCGTTGGTGGCCGACCTCCTGATGCCGATCATCTCGCTCATCCTGCCCGGCGGCGCCTGGCGCGAGTTCAGCATCTCGTTGGGGGAGGGCCACGATCCCCTCAAGATCGGCGACATCATCGGCGCGACGATCGACTTCGTCATCATCGCGATCGTCGTCTATGTGGTGATCGTCAAGCTGTTCAAGATCCAGCCGGCCAAGTAGATCGTTCGCGCGCCTGGCGCGTGTGGCACACGGACCCTCCCGGACGACGCGGGAGGGTCCGTCGTTTTCCGGTCGGCGCCGCCTGGACCGAAGGAACTAGCTGCCTTTTCATCCTCCTGAGGGATGTCCGGGCGTGACACCCGTGACCAAGTTCAATTCGTGCTGGTGTCACCCACTCGAGGAGGATGGTATGAAGCGAGCGGTCATGGTTATGGTCATCGCGTTCGGCGCCATGGCCCTTCGGCCGCTGACGGCCCAGCAGTCGGTCGGGCCGGCGCCAGCGGCAGGGGTGAATGCGGCGCCGGTGAGCGCTCCGAGTACCGCGCTGCCGGGACCGCGCCTCCAGCCCGAGTACCGGCGCTACGAGCCCAGTGTCGCCGATAGTAGCACATCGCGCGCGGCGCTCATGCCCAGCGGCGGCAGTCATACCATCGTGATCTCGACGCTGGCGCTGATCCTCATCGTCGTGATCGTGGTGCTCTTGGTAACGAAATAGAGCGGGGCATGCGCGGCAGCGGGGCCAATCCCACCGGCCGCGATTTCCCCGAAACCCGAAGGAGTCTCGTATGCCTATCCTAGCCTGGATCGTCGTCGGCATCATCGGCGGTTTCATCGGTAGCAAGATGGTCAACAAGCGTGGCGAAGGGCTCGTGGGAGACCTGTTCCTCGGCGTCATCGGCGCCGTCGTGGGCGGTTGGCTGTTCAATCAGTTCGGTCATTCGGGCGCCACCGGCATCAATCTCTACAGCGTCCTGGTGTCCGCCGTCGGCGCGATCGTCGTCCTGGTCGTGTACCACGCGCTGAGCGGTCGCCGCATTCACGCGTAACCATCCCCCCGCGCCTGGGCGCCTCCCGCCTCACCGGGCGGGAGCGCCGCGCGGTACTCCGGGCAGCGCATCGATCTTCACTGCGCCGGAGTAGCTGACCGAAGACGCCCCGCAACGGACATCCGCTGCGGGGCTCTTTCGTCAAACCCATCCGTTGGACCGTGAAGGAGGCGTTAAAGAAAGCTGCATCGTGGCTTCCTCGAGCCTTGCGGCCCCACGCGAAAGAATTACCGAAACATTTTCGATCGTGGCATGGCGCACAGAACGCGGGTGTTGGTGATCGAGGACAATCGGCTGGCGCGCGCCGGACTCACGGCCCTGCTCAACGCACAGCCGGACCTCAGAGTCGTGGCGGCGGCTGAAGGGCCCGACGCCGGGTTCCTGCGGGCGCAGGAGACCAAGCCCCACGTCGTGCTCGTCAACGCGTCCCTGGGGAATCGCAGCAGCAACCGCTTCGTGGAGCGACTCCGGAAGATCGCTCCCGAACCGAAAGTCGTCGTGACGGACCTGCTCCCGGCGGAAGAGGCCATTGTCGAGTTCGCCACCGCCGGGGCGACCGGGTTCGTCCCCAAGCGCGCCAAGCTCGACGACCTCGTCGGGACGGTTCGCTCGGCGGCGGGTGGCGTGAAGGTCGTGCTCCCCCCGTTGACCAGCGCGCTGTTCTCCTGCATCGCAAGAGCAGCCGGTGGCCGATGTGTCCCACCCGTGGCCGATACGGTACGGATGTCGCAGCGGGAGCGGGAAGTGATCGACCTGATTGCCGAGGGCAGGAGCAACAAGGAGATCGCCCAGCGACTCCATCTCGCCACCAACACCGTCAAGAGCCACGTGCACAACATTCTGGAGAAGCTCGCCCTGCACAACCGCCTCCAGATTGCCGCTCACGCACGCCGGGCGGGAGGGTCGAAACGCCAATCCCCCTGAACGATTCTTGACACCAGCGGCGCCGGGGTGGACTTTTCATCTCGTCACTCCAGGCTTCTCGCCGCACTAGGCTCTCCGGCAGAGTACTCCGTTTAGAAGAAGGCCCATGACTGAATCCGTTGGCCGCCGCAGGCCGGTACCGAAGTCAGCCGGGAACGGCAAACACCCGCTGGCCAAGGCGCCGACCGGCATCGCGGGCTTCGACGAAATCACCAACGGCGGACTGCCGCGCGGGCGCCCCACGCTGCTGTGCGGCGGTGCGGGCTGCGGCAAGACGCTGCTGGCCATGGAGTTCCTCGTGCGCGGGGCGCTCGAGTACGGCGAGCCCGGCGTCTTCATGTCGTTCGAGGAGACCGTCGACGACCTCGTGGAGAACGCCCGGTCGCTCGGCTTCGACCTGCAGCGCCTGAGCGCCCGGCGGCGGCTGCTGCTCGATTACGTGCGGCTCGAGCCTTCCGAGCTGACGGAGGCCGGCGCATACGATCTCGATGGGTTGTTCATCCGGCTGGGTCACGCGATCGACTCGATCGGCGCCAAGCGCGTCGTCCTGGACACCATCGAGCTGCTCTTCTCCGGCCTGTCCGACCGGTTCGTGGTGCGTGCCGAGCTGGCCCGGCTGTTTCGCTGGCTGAAGGCGAAGCGCGTCACGGCGATCGTGACGGGCGAGCGGGAGGCCGAGCACCTCACGCGCCACGGCCTCGAGGAGTACGTCTCCGACTGCGTGATCCTGCTCGATCAGCGGGTGGTGGAGCAGAGCGCCACCCGCCGGTTGCGAATCCTCAAGTACCGCGGCTCGGCGCACGGCGGCAACGAAATGCCGTTCCTCATCGACGACCACGGCATCTCCGTCCAGCCGATCACGTCGCTGGGACTCGCGCACCAGGCGTCCACCGCGCACGTGTCCACCGGCGTGGCCGGGTTGGACGAGATGTTCGGGAAGAAGGGGTACTTTCGCGGCAACAGCGTGCTCGTCTCGGGCACGGCGGGCACCGGCAAATCCAGTCTGGCGGCGCACTTCGTGGAGGCCGCCTGCCGGCGCGGCGAGCGCTGCCTCTACTTCGCCTTCGAGGAGTCGCCCAGCCAGATCACACGCAACATGAGGTCGATCGGCATCGACCTCACGCCCTGGATGCGCCGGGATCTGCTGCGCATCCACGCCCAGCGGCCGACGGCGCTGGGCCTGGAAGGGCACCTGGTCGCGATGCACCGGCTCATCGAGGAGTGGCGGCCCCGGGTGGTCGTCGTGGACCCGGTCACCAACATGATCGCGGTCGGGAGCGAGACCGAGGTGAAGGCGATGCTCGCCCGGCTGATCGATTTCATGAAGCTGCGGCAGATCACCGCGCTCTTCACGTCGCTGACCGAGGGGGGCGGCGCGGCCGAGCGCACCGATCTTGGCGTGTCGTCGTTGATGGACGTCTGGATGCTGGTCGGGAACCCGGAAGCCAACGGCGAGCGCAACCGGACGATCCAGATCGTCAAGGCCCGGGGCATGGCGCACTCGAACCAGGTGCGCGAGTTCGTGATGACCGACGACGGCGTCACCCTGGTGGACATCAGCCGCCGCGCCGACGGCAGCGTGGCGATCGGGTCCGCCCGCGGCGCCGAGCAACGACACGCGCTCGCCGGTCGTGCGCGGCCGAGCCGCTCGCACAGGGCGAAATGAAGCACGGCGCGCAGCGCACCTGGCGGCTGCGGCTGTACGTGGCCGGGCAGACGCCGAAATCGATCACGGCCCTCGCCAATCTGCAGCGCCTGTGCGAAAGCCGTCTGGCCGGCCGGTACCACATCGAAGTGGTCGATCTCGTGCAGCAGCCGCAGCTGGCGCGCCGGGACGACATCGTCGTGGTCCCGACGCTGGTGCGCCAGCTGCCGCCGCCGATCCGCAAGATCATCGGCGATCTCTCGAACGTCGAGCGCGTCCTGGTCGGGCTGGACGTGCTGCCGCGGGATGACGGCGCGTAAGCGGCGCACGCCATGATCAAGAAGCGCAAAGCGCCCCGTCGACCCGCGGCAGAAACTGCAAACCTGCGGAGCCGGCTCCGAGCGGCCGAGGAGACCTTGCGCGCCCTGCGGGCCGGGGAAGTGGACGCCCTGGTGGTCACGCGGCCCGAGGGCGACCAGGTGGTGACGATGCAGGGCGCCGATCTGCCATACCGCGTGCTCCTCGACCAGATGTACGCGGGTGCGGTAACCCTCACGCCCGACGGCGTCATCGTCTATTGCAACCAGCGGTTCGCCGACATCGTCCGGCTGCCACTCGCACGCGTCATCGGCTCGGCGCTGCGCCGGTTCGTGCCGCCCGCCCAGCAGGCGGCGTTCGCCGGACTGCTCGAGCCGGTGAACGGCACCCGGACCAAGGGCGAGCTGGCGCTGCGGGCGGGAGATGGTGCGGCGGTGCCGGTGTCGGTCAGCTTCGCGCCGTTGCGATTGGCGGGGAACGCGGATGTCAGCGGGGTGATCGGGGTGTTCGTGGATGACACCGAGCGCCGGCAGCAGGAGGAGCTCCGCAGCCGGCTGATCGAGCAGGTGATGACGGCCCAGGACGACGAGCGAGGGCGCATCGCCCGTGAGCTGCACGATGAGACGGGGCAGGCGCTGACGGCACTCTTGGTGGGGTTGCGGACGATCGAGGGGGCCCGCTCGATGACGGAGGCGGTCGATCTGGCGCAGCAGCTGCGGGAAGTGGCCGCGCGAACCCTGCGCGACGTGGGGCGACTGGCCCGGGGGCTCCACCCGAGCGTCCTCGACGATCTGGGACTCGCGGTGGCGGTGACCCGCCACGTGCGGGAGTTCGCCCGCCTGCACGGCATCGCCGAACAGACACGGATCGAGGGACTCGAGGCGGATCCTCCACTGTCGCTCGTGCAATCCACCGTGTACCGCGTGCTGCAGGAAGCCCTGACCAACGTCGCGAAACACGCCGGCGCCCGGCGCGTGAGCGTTCACCTCGTGCGCGACGACACGACGGTCGAGCTGCGCGTGCGGGATGATGGCAACGGATTCGAGCCTGGCGCGATCGTCCGCCGAGGCCTCGGGCTGCAGGGCATGCAGGAGCGGGCGGCGTTACTCGGGGGCGCCGTGCAGATCGCCTCGGCGCCCGGGAAGGGCACCACGATCACGGCTCGCTTTCCCGTGCGCCGACACTAGCGCGCATGCCGAGCATCCGCGTCCTGATCGCCGACGACCACGCGGTCCTCCGCGCCGGCCTGCGAATGCTCATCGAGGCCCAGTCCGACATGCAGGTGGTCGGCGAGGCCGCGGACGGCCCCGAGACGGTGCGCCGGGCAGGAGAAGTCGCCGTGGACGTCGTTCTGCTGGACCTGACCATGCCCGGCTCTCCGGCATCCGTGACCATCGAGCGGCTGGTCGGACTGGACCCGAGCCCGCGCGTGCTCGTGCTCACGATGCACGACGATCCGGCCTACCTGCGGACCGCCTTGCAAGCCGGTGCTTCCGGCTACATCGTGAAGAAGGCGGCCGACGTCGAATTGCTATCCGCCATCCGCGTCGTCCAGAGCGGCGGGACCTTCGTGAATCTGACGCGACCGGGTGAAGCAGAGGGCGGCCACGAGGTCCAACACGTCCCCCGCGTCACCCCTTCGGGTGGGCAGCCCAAACCGTTGAGTCAGCGGGAGGTGGAGGTGCTCCGGCTGCTCGCGCAAGGGCACACGAATCAGGAGGCAGCGGACCGGTTGGCCGTGAGCATCAAGACCATCGAGACGCACCGCAAGCGGCTGAGCGACAAGCTCGGCCTCAAGAGCCGCGCCGAGCTGTTTCGGTTCGCCGTCGAGGCGCGCCTCCTCTAGTGTCGGGGATTTCCCCGATCCCCAGTTGATATTGGGGGTCTTTCCCCCATATCCGTTCCCCGGGGCGTTCGTAGCTTTGCATGCGGGAAGGAGTGCGGCGGCTCACGGACCTCAACGCGGATACGGCTCTGGCAAAACGCATTCGGGTGATGGTCATCGACGACAATCGACTGGTCCGCGAGGGGCTTCGCGCCCTGCTCGACGAACAGCCGGACCTGAAAGTCGTGGCGACCGCGGAGGACCGTGCCACCGGGCTGCGCCACGTGCAGGAGCTCACACCCCACATCGTGCTGGTGGACGCCGCCTTGGACAACGGCGACAGTTACTCCTTCGTGGAGGTCCTGCGCAAGACTGCGCCGGAGGCGAAGGTGATCGTGATGGACCTGCTGCCGGCGCCCGAGGACGTGATCGAGTTCGTCAAAGCCGGGGCCAACGGCTTCATCATGAAAGACGCGACGCTCGACGATCTCGTCAGCACGATCCGATCGGTCGCGCTGGGTGCGGACGTGGTGCCCCCCGCCTTGACCGGGACCTTGCTGTCCCATATCGCGCAGCAGGCGGCGTCCGTGCGTCATGTGCCGGGTGTCGCGGAAGCCGTGCGGATGACGAAGCGGGAGAAGGAGATCATGAACTTG
>Ga0326732_1000106_pt1 | contig 19182 bp, 18 predicted proteins | sample MHFSIPfraction_4_FD_207644 | JGI IMG/M metagenome (GOLD analysis project Ga0326732, IMG submission 207644) | Lab enriched peat soil microbial communities from Michigan Hollow, Ithaca, NY, United States - MHF12FN SIP fraction | ecosystem: Environmental > Terrestrial > Soil > Wetlands > Peat...
GACAGCGGGCTCACCTTCGATCGCCCGTTCCACTTTTCCGGCACCGATTACGTGCAGACCCTGGAACCGCGTGCCTACTATGTATACGCCCCTTACCGCAACCAGGATGACATACCGGTATTCGATACTGCGCAGATGGAGTTCAGCTATGCGCAAATGTTCACCGAGAACCAGTTCGTCGGATACGACCGCATCAACGACGCCAATCAACTGACGCTGGCGTTCACCAGCCGGTTCATCGAATCCTCCAGCGGCCTGGAGCGCCTGATGGTCACCCTCGGTCAGCGTTACTACTTCTCCGCCCAGCAGGTCACCCTGCCAGGCGTTGCGCCCCGCACCAGCAATAGCTCCGACCTGCTCGCCGCTGTCAGCGGGCAGATCTCGCGCGACTGGCGCATGGCCGCCAACTGGCAATACGATGCCCAGAATCACTCCAGCTACCGCCAGAACCTGGGCGTATCCTACCAACCCGGAGATGGTCACGCATTGAACTTTGGCTACCGCTTCATTGACCAATCCACCGACCAGATCGACGTGTCCGGACAGTGGCCGCTTAGCCACCGCATGTACGGCATGTTCCGCTACAACTACTCCTTCATGGACAACAAGCTGATCGAAGGCCTGGCGGGGCTTGAATATAATGGCGGTTGCTGGTCGCTTCGCGGCGTGATCCAGCGCCTGGCGACCAAGGAAGACCAGTCCACCGACGCGTTTTTCCTGCAGCTGGAATTGAACAATATGGGACGCCTTGGCGCAAACCCGCTCGATGTTTTGAAACATAGTGTTCCCGGATACAGGACTACCAATGAATTTCTCGAAACGCCCTGAAGGGTATCGACCGCACTGGATGCTGGCATTACTTCTCGCCGCATCGACCCTGCTGCCGGCTCACGCCGCCGTGGTGCCTCTGAACCACATCGTCGCCGTCGTCAATGACGAAGTCATCACCCGCAAGGAACTGGACCAGCGTTACGACGAGGTCGTGCAGAGCCTGGCGCGACAGAAAACCCCGTTGCCGCCGCGTGAAACCCTGGAAAAACAGCTGCTCGAACGCATGATCACCGAACTGGCCTTGCAGCAGCATGCCCGCAACACCGGCGTACGGGTCGACCCGACGCAGGTCGAGCGCGCCCTGCAGCGCATTGCCGCTCAGAACAAGCTCGACATGGCTGGCATGCAAGCCGCACTTGAGAAGGAGGGCCAGACCCTGGACAGCATGCGCAACACCATCCGCAATGAAATTCTCATTGCACGCGCACGTGAACGCGACGTCGACAACCGGGTCACCGTCAGCGACTCGGAAATCGATGGCTATCTGCAGACTCAGGCACAACAGGGTGCGGAGACGGAATACAACTTCTCCCACATTCTCATCACGGTGCCGGAAAATGCCGCGCCAGAAGAAATTCAGGCGCGTCGCGCCCGCGCCGAGGAAGTCATCGCCATGCTTGCCAAGGGCGCCGACTTCGCCCAGCTGTCCGCCAGCTACTCCGACGCCAGCAATGCGCTTCAGGGCGGCACCTTCGGCTGGCGCCCCAGTGGCAAATTGCCGGCCCTGTTTGTCGATTCCCTGAAGCAGATGCAGCCCGGCCAGGTCAGTCCGCTTCTCAAGAGCAGCAACGGCTTCCACATCATCAAGCTCATCGACAAACGCGGCCTCAATGCAACGCTCAGCGTCACGCAAACCCATGTCCGCCACATCCTGATCAAAACCAACGAACTGACCTCGGAATCCGATGCCCGCTCACGCCTGTTGCAACTCAAGGAGCGCATCGACAATGGCGTGAAATTCGACCAACTCGCACGCCAGCACTCCGATGATGCCAGCGCGGCCAAAGGTGGCGACCTCGGCTGGATCAACCCGGGCGACACCGTGCCCGAATTCGAGAAGGCGATGGATGCCCTGAAAGACGGAGAAGTGAGCGAACCCGTCCAGTCACCTTTCGGCTGGCATCTGATCCAGGTGCTGGAGCGTCGCACCCAGGATGTCACGCAGGAACGCCAGAGGTTGACGGCACGCCAGGCGATCCGTGAACGCAAGGCGGAAGACGCTTTCCAGGACTGGGTACGGCAGATTCGCGATTCGGCCTACGTCGAACTGCGTCCGCTCGAATAAACCGGGTACGCGCCGGGTGAGCGAAGCCACCGACCTGCCCATCCTCGCCCTGACTGCAGGCGAGCCGGCAGGAATCGGGCCGGACCTCTGCATCGCGCTGTCGTCGCAGCCGGCCGTGCCGTGCCGCGTATCGGTGCTGGGCGATATCGCCGTGCTGCGGGACCGCGCTGCACAGCTTGGCCTCGCAGTCGACTTCATCAGCGGCGACATCATCCCTTCCCACCAGCCCGGCAGGCTGCATGTGCGCCACATTCCGGTCGTCGCCCCGGTCACCGCGGGCGTGCTCGATGCCAGCAACAGCAGCCACGTACTGGCCTTGCTCGACGCCGCGCTCTCCGGCTGCATGAACGGGGCCTACCACGCCATGGTCACTGCACCGGTTCACAAGGGCATCATCAACGACGCCGGCTTTGCCTTCACCGGCCACACCGAATACCTGGCCGACCACAGCGGCACCCGGAAGGTGGTGATGATGCTCGCCGGCGGCGGCCTGCGCGTGGCACTCGCCACCACCCACCTGCCCTTGCGCGAGGTGGCCGATGCCATCACCCCTGAATTGCTCGATGAAGTGATCCGCATCCTGCACACCGACCTGCAGGCAAAATTCGGCATCGTCCGGCCGCGCATTCTGGTGGCCGGGCTCAACCCGCACGCAGGCGAATCCGGCCATCTCGGGCGCGAGGAAATCGACATCATCGAACCCACACTCGACCGCCTGCGTGCCCAGGGCATGCACCTCGTCGGCCCGCTGCCCGCCGACACCCTGTTCTCCCGCATCCGCAGTGACCCCTGTGACGCCGTGCTGGTGATGTATCACGATCAGGGGCTGCCGGTGCTCAAATATGCCAGTTTTGGTGCCGGCGTGAACATCACGCTGGGGCTGCCTTTCATTCGCACCTCGGTCGATCATGGCACCGCGCTCGACCTTGCGGGCACCGGGCGGGCAGAAGCGGGCAGCCTGATGACTGCGATCGAGGTGGCGCTGGAGATAGTTGAGAAGAAGGGGCTAGGATCCAAGGGGTTAGGATTCAGGGAATGAGCGGCTGCGCCGCGCATCTCCAAATCCCAGCCCTAGCCCCTAACTCCTAGCTCCTGACATGCACACGCCCCGCAAACGCTTCGGCCAGAACTTCCTCATCGACGACGGCATCATCCACGCCATCGTCAACGCCATTCATCCGCAGGCAGGGGAAACCGTCGTCGAGATCGGCCCGGGCCTGGGGGCGCTGACCCGCCCCCTGCTCGAACGCCTGCCCCATCTGCATGCCGTGGAACTCGACCGGGACATCGTCGCGCGCCTGCGGAAATCATGGCCCACCGAGCGCCTGACGATTCACGAGGGTGATGCGCTTAAATTCAATTTTGGCGCACTGGGCCACGATCTGCGCATCGTCGGCAACCTGCCGTACAACATCTCCACGCCGCTGCTGTTCCATCTCATGGTCTTTGCCGCGCAGATCCGCGACATGACCTTCATGCTGCAAAAGGAAGTCGTCGAACGCATGGTTGCCGAGCCGTCCACCCCGGATTACGGGCGGCTGTCGATCATGCTGCAGCGCCGCTTTCACCTCGAATGGCTGCTCGACGTGCCGCCTACCGCCTTCGACCCGCCACCCAAGGTCGATTCCGCCGTGGTGCGGCTGATCCCCAAAACTTCCGATGAAATCGTGCCGCTCGACGAAGCCCTGTTTGCACGCGTTGTTGCCGCCGCATTCTCGCAACGCCGCAAAACCCTGAGGAATACCCTCGGCAGCCTGCTGAAGCCTGAGGATTTCAGCGCCCTCGGCATCGACGCCGGCAAGCGCGCAGAGAATCTGGCTGTCGCCGATTACCAAGCCATCACCCAGCGCCTGGCGAAACTGCAGCGCCCTGCGTAGCGGCAATGCTCAGTCCGCCAGGAAGGGATAATCGATGTACCCCTTCTCCTCTCCGGAGTAGAGCGTTTCATAATCGGGCACATTCAGCGGCGTGCCGCGGCGGAAGCGCTCGACCAGGTCCGGGTTGGCCAGCAGCAGCCGGCCGAACGCAATCGCATCGGCGCCGCCGGAGGTCACGACTTGCTGTGCGGTTGCGAAGTCGTAGCCGTTGTTGCGGATCAGATTGCCCGTATACAGCGCACGCAGCCGGTCGTAGTCGAATGGCAACCATTGCTCCCTGGGCGCACCGCCGGTTCCCTGCAGCACGTCGAGGAATGCCAGCCGCAGCGGATTGAGCAGGCCAACCACATAATCGAACGTGTCCTGAGGATTGTCGTCGCTGATGTCGTTGAACGGCGTCGACGGAGTCAGCCGCAGGCCGACGCGCTCGTTGCCGATTGCACTGCACACCGCTTCCATCACTTCCAGCAGCAGGCGCGCGCGGCTTTCCTTGCTGCCGCCATAGGCATCGGTACGGTGGTTGGTGGATGAACGCAGGAACTGGTCCAGCAGGTAACCATTGCCGGCATGGATTTCCACCCCGTCAAACCCCGCCTCCATCGCATTGCGCGCAGCCTCGGCGTAGTTTTCGAAAAGAGCGGGAATTTCCGCAAGCTCGAGCGCGCGCGGCGTAACGAAATCCTTCATGGCCTGCCCGGTGAATACCTGCCCGGCCGGGCGAATTGCAGAAGGGGCGACGGGTAGCGCGCCGCCCGGTTGCAGATCAGGATGCGATATCCGACCCACGTGCCAGAGCTGCAAGGCGATCCTGCCGCCGGCGCCATGCACTGCAGCGGTCACCTGCTTCCAGCCTGCAACCTGCTCGGGCGTATGAATGCCCGGCGTGCGCGGATAACCATGGCCCTCCGCACAGATTGGCGAGGCCTCGGTCAGGATCAGCCCGGCCGACGCGCGCTGACGGTAATACTCGGCGATCAGCGGGGTCGGGACATTGCCGGCGCCAGCGCGGTTTCGCGTCAGCGATGACATCACCACGCGGTTGGCCAGTTCGATGGCGCCGAAGCGGGCGGGTGAAAAAAGATCAGTCACGTTGGAATTCCTTTGGGTCGAGCCTTGCGGGCGTGTGAGGTGCGAAACGAATTCAAGGTACCTTGAGGCTGAGTATTTGAATACAAGTTTCCGGTGATCGAACTTTGACACGAGCCCGCGCCTGCCAACCTCTATCAGCGGCGGGATTTACTTGCGGCCTCGATACTGGTGAAAATCCTGCATACAGTCCAATATCGGCCCGCTGCCAAGGAGTAGAAAGATGATCGAGAATCAGGAGCGCTTCAATCGAGCGATGACGCTGTTCGATGCCGCCAACGCGGAAGATCCCAATCAGGACGAAGGCCAGCCGAAGGAACTGCTGTACGGACAGCGCATGTCGGACATGATCGGCCGCTTTGCGCCGGATGCCTCGGAAGCCGCGCAACTGGCGGTGCGAGCACAGCACATCAGGCGCTGGACGGTGCCGCGCAATACTTATCCGATGACCAAGGAAGGCTATCACGCATGGCGCACCGGCCTCTACACGTTTCATGCCGACACCGCGGGCGAACTGATGCGCCAGGCTGGCTACGACGACACGATGATCGAACGTGTGAAGAAAGCGGTGGGCAAGCGCGGCATCAAGGTCAATCCGGAAACGCAGTTGCTGGAGGACATCGCCAACCTCGTTTTCATAGAGCATTACATGCTGGGCTTTGCCCACAGCAAGCCCGAATACGACGAGGCGAAGTGGCTGGAAATCATCCGCCGCACCTGGGGCAAGATGTCGAAAAACGCTCAGGCCTTCGCCCTGTCCGGCAGGATCAAATTGCCGGAGCCTCTAGTGCCGCTGATCACCAAGGCGATCAGTCAGTAATCGTGGCGTTGAGGGTGAATGCGGCTGATCAAACAGCCGCTTCTCGCGTCCAGCCTGCGGTTCCCCGCTGGATGAATTCGATCGGGTAACCGTCCGGATCCTCGATGAACGCGATCACGGTCGTGCCGTGCGACATCGGCCCGGCCGGACGCAGCACTTTGCCGCCCTTCGCCGCAGCGGCATCGCACGCGGCATAGGCGTCGTCCACTTCGATGGCGATGTGGCCGTAGCCGCTGCCGACCTCGTAGGTGTCGACGCCCCAGTTGTAGGTGAGCTCGATCACCGCCGTCCTGTCTTCGGTGTCGTAACCGACGAAGGCCAGGGTGAACTTGCCGCCCGGGTAATCCTTGCGGCGCAGCAGTTTCATGCCGAGAACATGTGTGTAGAAATCAATCGAGCGGTCGAGGTCGCCGACGCGCAGCATGGTGTGGAGTATTCGCATGACTATCAGCCTTAGAACCGTTTATCCGCGAAGGACGCGAAGGGACACGAAGAAAATCCTGAAGGGGGATTGAATACTAACCGTGAGGTACGTTCTCCACACAGCCATTGGTCTTGGTTTTTTCCTTCGCGTTTCTTCGCGTCCTTCGCGGATAAAAAAAGATTTTCAAAATCAAATCAGAAACAGCGTTGCGCTCAACGTGCGCAACTCCGCGCGTCGTGCAAGCGCATCGGGGCACAGTTGCACGACCTGTCCCCAGAAACGCGACGAGTGGTCGAGGTGGACGAGGTGGGCAAGCTCGTGCGCAGCGACATAGTCGATGAGTGAAAGTGGCGCCTGCACCAGCCGCCAGTTGAGGCGAATATGGCCGCGCCGGGTGCAACTGCCCCATTGGGTCTGCGCGTTGGACAGGGCGAAGCGGCTGGGCGCGCGCCCCAGTCTGCGCGCGATGCGTGCAAGCCGCCAGACGAGCAAGCGTTCGGCGCGGGCGACGAGCCAGGCGCGCACGAGTTCGCCTGCATCCACGCCAGGTGGCGCGTACACGCGCAGTGCATTGCCATGCCGGCGTATCTCGTGGAATAGCGAGGGCCGGATGTCGAGCACGAGCTGGCGCCCGAGGTAGCGAACTTCACTCGCAGGTACGGACGCCACCGCCGCCGGCACGCGCGCCTGCATGCGGCCCCAGGCGCGGCGCAGCCAGTCATGCTGTTGCGATACGTAATGTTCGATTTCGGCACGCGGCGTCCAGCACGGCGCGTGGATGCGCACTTCACATGTGGTCACGGTCAAACCCAGTGTGCGGCGACGGCGCGAGCGCCGCAACTGAAACGGGACAGCAGCGTCGCCGAGTTGCAGGACGCCGCTATTGGTGCGGGGCAGCAGAGGGCAACCTCGTCATTTCAGTTTCGATCCAGGCTTCCGCCGCGCGCGTGAGTTCGGCTGCACTCTTGCCGCCGGGGTCGATCACCGGACCGATGCTGACGGTGACGGTGCCGGGGCGCTTGATGAAGGCGTTCTTCGGCCACACCTCGCCGGCGTTGTGGGCCACCGGCACGATGGGGGTGCCGGTCTCCGCCGCCAGCCAGCCGCCGCCAATGCCGTAGCGCCCCTTCTCGCCGGGGGCGATGCGCGTGCCTTCCGGGAACACCAGCACCCAGAATCCCTGTGCGAGTTTTTCCTTGCCTTGACTGACGATTTGCTTCAATGCCTCGCGCCCGGCGCCACGGTCGATCGCAATCGGAGACAGCAAGCGGAACGCCCAGCCGAAGAACGGCACATTCAGCAGTTCCTGCTTGATGACGGGGGAGACGGGAGGAAACAGGAACAGAAACGCCACCGTTTCCCATGCCGATTGATGCTTGGCCAGGATGATGGCCGGCTGCGACGGCAGGTTTTCCGTACCCTTCACCACATACCGGATGCCGATCACCCAGCGCGCCAGCCAGATCACCGTATGGTTGTACCCGGTGATCAGCCGGTAGCGCGCATGCGCCGAGAACGGGAAACTGAACAGCGCCACCACGCTGAACACAATGGTCAGCATGGTCTGCAAAACAAAAAAAATCACCGAACGGATCAGGTTCACGGTGCAAGCTTCAGCAGGTGATCGACCGCTTCGCTCAAATTGGCAAATACCGGAGTGTCCTTGGGCAGACCGCCCGCCGCCAGGGTCTTTTCACCCTTCCCGGTTCTCACCAGGAAGGGCCGTGCACCCACGCTGACCGCCGCCTGCAGATCGCGCAGCGAGTCGCCAATCGCTGGCACGTCGTTCAGGTCGCGGCCATAGCGCGCGGCGATCTCGTTGAACATCCCAGACTTGGGCTTGCGGCAGTCGCAGTTCATGTCGGCGCCATGCGGGCAATAGAACACCGCGTCGATGCGCCCGCCCGCCTGCGCCACCGCCTTGTGCATCTTGGCGTGGATGGCGTTCAGCGTGGCCATCTCGAACAACCCGCGCGCCAGTCCCGACTGGTTGGTCGCCACCACCACGCGCCAGCCCTCGCGCGTCAGCCGCCCAATCGCTTCCAGGCTGCCGGGAATGGGTTTCCATTCATCCGGCGACTTGATGAACTGGTCGGAGTCGAAGTTGATGACGCCGTCGCGGTCGAGAATGATGAGCTTCATGAGCGAAAGTTTACGCCGCCAGACGCGACAAGTCCGCAACCCGGTTCATGGTCTGGTGCAGCTGGTTGAGCAGCGCCAGCCGGTTGGCTTTGAGTGCGGGATCGTCGGCGTTGACCATCACATGATCGAAGAAAGCGTCGACCGGGGCCTTCAACGCCGCCAGCGCCTGCAGCGAGGTAGTGTAATCACCTGCGGCGAACGCGGCATCGGCACTCGTAGCGATTTCGCCGAGCGCGGCAAAAAGTGCTGTCTCTGCCGCCTCGACGAAGCGTGCCGGATCGGCCACATCGCCCACTTCAGCATCGGCTTTTTTCAGGATATTGCCGACGCGCTTGTTCGCCGCGGCGAGCGCGGGTGCCTCGGGCAGCGCAGCAAACACGCGCACGGCATCAAGGCGTTTGGGAATGTCGGCGAGAACTTGCGGCCGCAGGGACAGCACCGCATCGACTTCCTGGGCGCTGTAACCCTGCTCGCGCTGCACCCCACTGACACGGTCGTACACGAAGTTCTCGATTTCAGCGTGCACATCGCCCAGCAGGTTCGCCGGGAACGCGCCCAGCGCCACATTCAGCAAAGTGCCCAGCGGCTGAGATTGCAGCGCAGGCTTTTCAGTCAGCATGCGAATGACGCCCAGCGCATGGCGGCGCAGTGCGAACGGATCCTTGTCGCCGGTGGGTCTCTCGCCGATCCCAAACATGCCCACCAGAGTTTCCAGCTTGTCGGCCAATGCCACGCACACGCCGACGTCGCTACGCGGCAATTCGTCGCCGGCAAAGCGCGGCTTGTAGTGATCCTCGATGGCGAAGGCAATATCGTCGCCCAGACCATCGTGCTGCGCGTAATAGCGCCCCATGATGCCCTGCAGTTCGGGGAACTCGCCGACCATGTCGGTCAGCAGGTCGGCTTTGGCGAGCAGCGCAGCCTGATCGGCCTTCAGCGCCAGCGCCTCGCCGCCGATCGACTGGCCGATGGCGCGGGCAATCGCCTGCACCCGCGTGACGCGCTCGCCCTGGGTACCGAGCTTGTTGTGGTACACGACCTTGGCCAGCCCCAGCACGCGCGAATCCAGCGCCTTCTTGCGATCCTGGTCGAAGAAGAACTTGGCATCGGCCAGACGCGGTCGTACCACGCGTTCGTTGCCCTGGATCACGGCGGAGGCATCGACGGGCGAGATGTTGGAGACGATGAGGAACTGGTTGGTCAGCTTGCCCGCCGCGTCCAGCAGCGGGAAATATTTCTGGTTCGCCTTCATAGTGAGAATCAGGCATTCCGCCGGCACTTCGAGGAAGGCTGCCTCGAACGTGCCAACCAGCACGTTGGGGCGCTCGACCAGCGCGGTCACTTCATCCAGCAGCGCATCGTCCTCGATCGGCTTCAAGCCGAGCGGCGCAGAGGCCGCCTGCAACTGGCGGACGATTTCGGCGCGACGCTCGGCGAAACTGGCGATCACCGCGCCTTCGTCGCGCAGCTGCTGCGCGTAGCTGTCAGCATTGACGATCTCGATTAAGCCCTTGGTTTCTGCCTCAAATCGATGTCCACAAGTTTTGTTAGTGGCTTTTAACCCAAGCACGATCACATCAAGTGGCAAATCTCCATGAAGAATCAACAAGCCATGCGCCGGTCGGACGAAATATACCGTCGTCCAACCTGGCTGCTCACAGTTCTCATGCAATTGGTAGGCCATCATCTTAGGGATAGGTAACTTCTCAAGGGATTCCTCGATAGCCCCCTCTAGCCTAATAAACAACGGGCTACCAGCTGCAAGTCCTTCCAGATGCTTCAGAACCTGTTTACCACCTTCTTCTTCTTGGACAACACGCTCACTCATTAACCAATCGATGTCGACATCATCGTGATACATCGAGCGTAGTTTCTTTAGTAGCGGGGCAGTTGGCTTCCCCTCTTGATCAAGCCCAACAGATGCAGGCATAAGTGTCTTCGGGGATTGAGGCCTGGGCTGTGATACCGCACGAACATCCGTGATATGAACTGCAAGACGCCTCGGTGTTGCGAACACCGTTTTAACTGAAGTTGGCTCCAGGAAATCATTTATTTCGAGTCCTGAAAAAACCCCTTCGGCAAATGCTTCACCGAGTTTCTTCAGCGCCTTGGGCGGCAGTTCTTCGACGAAGAGTTCGACGAGTAGATTTTGCGTGGTCATGCGGTGGCCACTTTCTTTTCAATTTGAGCCAGGACTTCATCCGCCCATGCACGGGGCGCCATCGGAAAGCCTAGCCGCGCGCGGCTGCCGAGGTAGCTCTTCGCTACCGCTCGCGCCAGATTGCGAATACGGCCGATGTAGGCGGCACGCTCGGTCACCGAAATCGCGCCGCGCGCGTCGAGCAGATTGAAGGTGTGCGCGGCTTTCAGTACCTGTTCATACGCCGGCAGCGCAAGCTGCGCGGCCATCAGTTCCTGCGCCTTCTTCTCGTGCGCGGCAAACGCGGTGAGCAGGAAATCGACGTCGCTGTGCTCGAAGTTGTAGGTGCTCTGCTCGACTTCGTTCTGGTGGTACACGTCGCGGTAGGTCAGACCCTCGGTCCAGGTCAGGTCGAACACGCTTTCCACACCCTGCAGGTACATGGCGAGCCGCTCCAGCCCGTAGGTGATTTCGCCGGTGATCGGCTTGCAGTCGATGCCGCCGACCTGCTGGAAATAGGTGAACTGCGTCACTTCCATCCCGTTCAGCCACACCTCCCAGCCCAGCCCCCATGCGCCGAGGGTGGGGTTTTCCCAGTCGTCCTCGACGAAGCGCACGTCGTTCATTTTCAGGTCAAAGCCAAGTGCTTCGAGCGAGCCGAGATACAGCTCCAGAATGTCCGCCGGCGCCGGCTTCAGCACCACCTGGAACTGGTAGTAATGCTGCAGGCGGTTGGGGTTGTCGCCGTAGCGGCCATCCTTGGGCCGGCGGCTCGGCTGCACGTAGGCCGCCTTCCACGGCTCGGGGCCGAGCGCGCGCAGAAAGGTGGCGGTGTGCGAGGTGCCGGCGCCGACTTCCATGTCGTAGGGCTGCAGCAGCGCACAGCCGCGCTCGCCCCAGTAGCGTTGCAGGGTGAGGATGATGTCCTGGAAGGTGGGTTTCACGGGGGGGATAAACGGCTTTTCGGGAAAGCCGCATTTTAACGTGGTTGGGTAGGGTTTCGTTGTTGGCCGTAGCCGGGAACGCTGCTGAACATGCGTCCGTTGGCCGGGGGTAGCCCGGCCAACGGTCAGCGGCACTGCAAACACATCAACTACTACAACCAGCCCTTCGACTGGCTCAGGGCGAACGGTGGTGAGGAAAAGGTATGTCCTACGCCCCCGCCCCCTCCAGCGCCTCAATCTCCCCCGACAACTCCAGCCACCGCTCCTCCTCACGCGCCAGCTCGTCATCCACATGCTGGAGCTGATTCCCAGCCGCCGTGATGTCCTCAACCAACGAGGTCCCGGCCAGACGCGCCTCAAGCGCAGCCTTCTCCGCATGCAGCGCAGCCATACTCTTGTCGAGTTTTTCCAGTGACTGCTTCAAGGGCTTGAGCTTGCCGGAAGGCGCCGGCCGTTTCACCGCTACCGGCGGTGGCTCAACCTTGGGCGCCAAGGCAGCCTTGTCCGCTTCCTTCAAACTTTCGCGCAGCCGCTTGCCCTCTTCCAGCAAATAACGCTGGTAATCGTCCAGGTCACCGTCGAACGGCTCGACACCGCCACGGCTGACGAGCCAGAACTCGTCGCACACCGAACGCAACAAGGCGCGGTCGTGGCTGACCAGCATCACCGTACCCTCGAATTCGTTGAGGGCCATCGCCAGCGCTTCGCGCGTGGCCAGATCCAGGTGGTTGGTCGGTTCATCCAGCAGCAAGAGATTGGGGCGCTGCCAGACGATCATGCACAGCACCAGCCGCGCCTTTTCGCCGCCGCTCATGGTGCCGACCGCCTGCTTGACCATGTCGCCGCTGAAGTTGAAGGTGCCAAGGAACGTGCGCAGATCCTGCTCGCGGCTGCTGTACTGGCCGCCGCCGCCGTTGGCGATGGTGTCGCGGGCGAGGCGGATCATGTGTTCCAGCGGAGTGTCGGCGGGCCGCAGTACGTCGAGCTCCTGCTGCGCGAAGTAGCCGATGTTGAGGCCGCGGCCTTCGATGACTTCGCCTTCGACCACCGGCAGGGTACGGGCGACGGTTTTCACCAGCGTCGACTTGCCCTGGCCGTTGGCACCGAGGATGCCGATGCGCTGCCCGGCGAACACGGATTTGCTGACATGTCGCACGATCACCGTTGGTGGTGTGCCGGGCGGTGCGTCAGCAGGCGGCGGGTAGCCGAAGCTGGCGTCGTCGATCGTCAGCATGGGGTTGGGCAGGTTCTGCGGTTCCTTGAATTCAAAGGTGAATTCCGCATTCGCCAGCATCGGCGCCAGGCGCTCCATGCGATCCAGCGCCTTGACCCGGCTTTGCGCCTGCTTGGCCTTGCTGGCCTTGGCCTTGAAGCGGTTGATGAATTCCTGCAGGTGGGCGATCTTGTCCTGCTGCTTGGCAAACGCGGCCTGCTGCAAAGCCATCTGCTCGGCATGCATGTCCTCGAAGGTGCTGTAGTTGCCACCGTAACGGGTGAGCTGGCCGTTTTCGATGTGCAGGGTGACGGTGGTCACGGCGTCGAGAAATTCACGGTCGTGGCTGATCACCAGCATGGTGCCGGGGTATTTCTTCAGCCAGGCTTCCAGCCACACCAGCGCGTCGAGATCGAGGTGGTTGGTGGGTTCGTCGAGCAGCAGCAGGTCGGACGGGCACATCAGCGCGCGCGCCAGTTGCAACCTCATGCGCCAGCCGCCGGAGAAACTGTTGACCGGCTGGTTCAGTTCGCGCACCTGGAATCCCAGACCGAGGATCAGCGCCTGCGCGCGCGACTGCGCGTCGTGCGCACCGGCGTCGTGCAATGCCATGTAGGCGTGCGCCATGCGCTCGCCGTCGTCGCTGTCCTCGGCGGCAGTGACCTCGGCCTGCGCTGCCGCCAGCAGGGTGTCGCCGGCAATGACGAAATCGGTCGCGGACTCAGAAGTCTCAGGCATATCCTGCGCCACCTGCGCCATGCGCCACTGCGACGGAATGGAGAAGTCACCCTTGTCCTCGTGCAGGCTGCCATTCAGCAGCGCAAACAGGCTGGACTTGCCGGCGCCGTTGCGACCCACCAGGCCGACCTTTTCGCCGGGGTTGATCGACACCGAGGCGTTGTCGAGCAGGACCTTGGCACTCCGCCGCAGGCTGAGATTCTTGAGGATGATCATGCAGATATCGCGGCGCGCAGGACACGCCCCGCCTGAATCGAAAGCCGGATTCTACCCCGGCCCGTGAAGACCTCCCTTGAATTGCGGGCCGGATGTCCTGATGTTCGCCTCTTCGTCGCTTATTGACGGAAAACCGTCAGCCCGGGCAGCCGTTCCCTGTCTCCTCGCCGGGTGCCAAATCGCAACCAGTTGTTTTTATATGTGTTTTTTTGATATCCCGACGCATTTCAGGGTGGCACAGGCGTTGCAAGTACTCAGGCAACCCCCCCTCACCAAGGAGAACATCATGAAACTGCAACTCGGCAAAAACCAACTGGTACTCGAACTCAGCAAATCGCCTTTCGCCTGGTTTTACGGCCAGACTGAGCGCATGAGCCTCACCAGCCTGTCGCTGATGTTCGTGCAGTTTTCCCTGTTTGCTCGTCAGCCGACTTTCTAAGGTAAGCGGATATTCAGGCAACGGGGCAAGGCCATGCAACTGGGAAAAGGAACCAGCGTGAGCATTCACCTGTCGCGCTCCCTGTTAAGCTGTTTCTGCGGGAGCACCAGTCGCATGTCGATGTTCAGCCTGACGCTGATGTTCATCGAATTCAGAATGCTGCGGCGCAGCACTGCATCCTGCGCCTGATACGCTAGCGGCGAATTTCCAGCACCGCCTCCAGCCCGCCTTGCGGGCGATTCCGTAAAGCCACCTTCCATCCATTCGTTTCCGCAAGCTGTCGCACGATTGCCAGCCCCAGACCTGTTCCACCCGTCGCCTGCGAACGCGAAGTTTCCAGACGGTAGAACGGCCTGAACACTTTTTCCAGCTGATCCTCCGGTATGCCCGCTCCGGCATCGCGAATAATCACCCGCGCCAGCGGGGCCCTGCATTCCAGTTCCAGTTCGACCGGGGTGCCGCCGTAGCGCTGTGCGTTCTGGATCAGGTTCGTCACGATCTGCCTGACCGCCAGCCGTCCGGCCACAATCTCGCATGGCGCTGCGCCGGACCATGCCAGACCCGCATCGGCGGCCACTTCATCCAGCAAGCCGGCGAGGTCGAAGCGCACTCTGGCTTCGGCCTGCGTGGTCCGTGCCAGTTCGAGATAGCCCGCAATCAGCCGGTTCATGTCGGCCAGATCGGCCACGGCACGGTCGATCCGCGCATCCCTGGACTGGGCGTGATCATCTGGAACCGGACTGGCATCGTCGCGCAGCAATTCGAGGTTGAGCTGCAGGCGCGTCATCGGGGTGCGCAGATCGTGTGAAATGCCTGCCAGCAGGGTGGTACGGTTATCCAGCAGGTCGCGTACTTCGGCCGCCATTCTGTTGAAGCGGCGCGCCAGCTCCGCGAGCTCGTCCGGGCCGGTTTCCGGCAGAGGTTCGGGCAGTTCGCCTGCCCCCACCTGGCTGGCTGCCTGTGCCGCACGAGCAAGCGGCACGGTGATGCGGCGCACCAGAAACAGCGCGGTCAGCAAACTGAGAAACGTACCCAGTGCCACGACCGCGATCGCCGCCAGCGGCGGCCTGACCGCATAGCGATCGGGGAAAAAGCCGGCGTGCAAATCGTGTCCCCCCACCGGGATATCCAGCCATGCCGCCGCGGTACCCGGCACGCCGCGCAGCACGATCGTTTCCCCCACCCGGCGACTCAGCGCTGCCTCGATTTGCTTGCGGAAGGCAAACCGGGGTGCGTCCACCGTTGTGCCGATAGCCGCAGTGGTCAGGCGCAGCCCGTGACGGCGCGCCAGCTCGCTTTCGAACGCCGCGCGCGTCTGTGGCGGCAGTTCCACCCAGGTTTGCGCCGACAGCACGATCAATCCGGCCAGATCGTCGGCCGAGCGCTCCGCCACCGGAATGATCAGCGTGCGGGTCACTACCCAGAACGCCGCCGCCTGAAACACGATGAAGGCCAGCGCCAGCGTCAGCGCGGTGCGCGCGAACAACGAGCCAGTGAGGCGCTTCACCCCTTGCCCTGCGGCACGAACAGGTAACCCTGCCCGCGCTGGGTGCGGATGTAGGCCGGGTTGGCGGGGTCGGTCTCGATTTTCTTGCGCAGGCGATTTACCCGCACATCGATGCTGCGGTCGAACGGGTCGCGCTCGAAGCCCCGCAGTTGATCCATCAGCCAGTCGCGCGATAGCGCACGGTTGACATGGGTAACAAAAATCTCGAGCAGTTCGTATTCCCCTGTGGTCAGGGTGATTTCTGTACCGTCGCGGCTGAGGGTACGGGCGTCGAGGTTGACGCTGAAAGGGCCGAAACGCACGAGCCGCGTAGCTTCAGCCGCCACCGGCGCAGCCCCCCCTGCCTGCCGCCGCAACACCGCACGGATGCGGGCCAGCAATTCACGCGGGTTGAACGGTTTGGGCAGGTAATCGTCAGCGCCGACTTCGAGGCCGATGATGCGATCGATGTCCTCGCCCCGGGCGGACAGCATGATGATGGGCGGGAATCCGGGCTGCGCGCGCAAACGCCGCGCCACCGAGAGGCCGTCTTCGCCCGGCATCATCCAGTCGAGCACCAGCAGATCTGGGTGCCGTGCGGCCAGCAGGCGATCGAGCGAAACCGCGTCTTGCGCTGTTTCCACCGCGTAGCCCTGGCTGGTCAGATACTCAGCCACCAGTTCCCGGATGCCGGGATCGTCGTCTGTCACATAAATGGTGTCTTTTTCCATGCAGCAAATATATCAGCAGGGACGACGCGCTATCCGCCGGTTACACACTGTTACAAAATCACCCTGGCGTGAAACAGTACGCTTACTTTCCTCAACCACACTGCGAAGCGTGGAAGCAAGGCAACGCAACCACAGAAATGGAGACCACGATGACTGCTCAAGAAAGCACCTTCACACGAAATAGCTGGATTATCGGACTGGCAGCGCTGGGGTTGGCCGTGGCCGCCCCGGTTCAGGCCGCCCCGGATTTCATGAATGGCGCTTTCATCGTGGCCAGGCAGGACCGCAGTGAAGAAGCCCGCACGGATCAACGTGATGCCGGCAAGGACGCGCGCCGTCCCTCCAAGCGCAAAGCCGATCGCGATGATCCGCAAGGTTACGGCTACGGTTACGAACGCCGCCAGCAACAACGCGGTGTAGATGACAGCCGCTCGCGCGGCCGCCATTGAACCGTATTCATGAATCATCAAGGAGATTAAGCATGAAAGCACGCACCTTCAATACCATCCTGATTGCCGCCCTGCTCGCCGGCAGCGGCGCAGCGCAAGCGGGCCGTGGCGACGGTGACGGATTCAGCACCCGCGCCAGGGTGCTGGCGAGCACGCCGGTATTCGAGACGATCAACGAGCCGACCCGCGTCTGCTGGACGGAAACCAGCGGTTACGAAACCCGCACCTACAACGACGGCCACAACACCGGCGGTGCGGTGATCGGCGCCATCACCGGCGGCCTGATCGGCTCCACGGTCGGCAAGGGCAACGGCCAGGTGGCCGCCGCAGCGGTCGGTGCTGCCACCGGGGCCGTGGTGGGCGATCGCTGGAACAGCGGCAGCGCCCGCACCGAGTCGGTACCTGTCCAGGTTGAACGCTGCCGCACCCAGGACAATTTTCGCCAGGTGCTTAGCGGCTACGACGTGCGCTACCGCTTCCAGGATCGCGAATACAGCACCCGCCTGCCTTACGACCCGGGCAAGTGGTTGACCCTGAATGTGAATTTTTCTGTGGCGCAGGACCCGCGCGGTGAGCGCTGGAACAGCAGCCGCAACGACTGGAACGACTGAGTTCGCCCCGAGCGCAGCCATTTCTAGATTGACCATTTCTAACTTGAAAGGAGAAGCACCATGTTACGTAATCTTTTGATTGCAACCGCCCTGTTGACCGCATCCGGAACTGCCCTTGCCGACAACGCCTATGTCTATGGCGGCGTGACCTCGGTCGATCCCAGCCTCGCGATTTCGTATGGCACAGGTCCCTACGGTGGGTTCAATGTGATGTACTCGTCGGGCGGCGTCCCCTACTGGGGAGGCATGCCCTATCTTCCACCCCCGGTCGTGGTGGTCCCGCCTCCGCGTTACCGGGTTATGCCTGTGCCACCCCGCTATGGTTACGGGTATGGTTACGGGCCGGGCTACGGGCCTGGCTGGAAAGGCAACTATTACGGGAACTATCGCCCCGGTCCCTATCGCTACGACGGTCATAACGACCATCATTAAGACCGTGACTGATTCGCAGCCGGACCCGGGCGTTCCCCCGGGTTCGTGTCGAATCAACGGCGTCGCGGCCGCGCACCTGGAACTGCACGCTGTCCAGTACCCGACCGCCGGCTCCAGCCAGCAGTTGCAAATCATGTCTTCCCGCAACAGGCGCCCAGGCGAGCGGTCGGTCCGCATGGCCGAGGCGAGTGCCGTCCAGCCGCCACCGGGCATCCGTGCCGCCTGTGGCGGTAAAAAACACCCGCTGCATGGCTGGCGGCATGTCAGGGTCGAGCGCCAGAATGGCGCCTTCGCCGGGATAGCTGATGCGTGATTCGGCTGCCGCGACACGCACCGCATGTCCTGCTGTCGGAGCCGTGCCCTCGACGAACCACTCGCCCTGTTGTCGAACCACCCCGGGCGGTGGCGCAGGCAAGGTTCCCGGAAGGGTGTGCAGCGCCTGCATCAGATCCAGCCACACCGGTGCCGCACCGGTGACCCCCGACACGCCGCGCATCGGCCGGCCGTCGAAATTGCCCACCCACACGCCAACCGTGTAGCGCTGCGAAAATCCGACGCACCAGTTGTCGCGCATATCCTTGCTGGTACCGGTTTTGACGGCGCTCCAGAACGGTGTGGCCAGCGGGTTTTCCAGGCCGAAGGAGACGCTGCGCGCAGCGCGGTCGGCCAAAATGTCGGCCACAATGAAGGCCGCGGCCGGATCGATCACCCGCCTGAGCGGCTCGGATTGCCCCGGCAGCAGGCTCGCCTGGCTGAAGCGCCCGCCATTGCCCAGCGTGCGATAGGCGTTGACGAGCGACCACAAGTTCACTTCGGGCGAACCCAGCGCCAGCGCATAGCCGTAAAAATCGGCGTCCTGCGTCAGCGGCAGGCCGAGCTGCAGCAAGCGCTGGTGAAACGGTTCCACCCCGGTCAGCAGCAGGGTGCGCACTGCCGGCACGTTGAGGCTGCCCGCCAGTGCAGTGCGGGCATTCACCCGACCCTTGAACTGCCGGTCATAGTTTTGCGGCACGTATTGTCCGCTCGGCGTGGTAATCGCAACCGGACTGTCGTCCAGCCATGAGGCTGCAGTCAGGATCTGCTGCTCGATCGCCAGCGCATACAGAAAAGGCTTCAGCGTCGAGCCCGCCTGCCGCAGGGCCTGCACACCATCCACCTGATGCTGGCGCGCGCCACGGCGGCTGCCGACATAGGCCAGCACCTCGCCGCTGGCGTTATCAAGTACCAGCACCGCACCGTCTTCCACGTCTTCGCTGACCAACTGGGACAGGTGCGATTCGAGAATGGCCGTCGCGCGACGCTGCAGGCTCAGGTCGAG
>Ga0326732_1000108_pt1 | contig 19102 bp, 17 predicted proteins | sample MHFSIPfraction_4_FD_207644 | JGI IMG/M metagenome (GOLD analysis project Ga0326732, IMG submission 207644) | Lab enriched peat soil microbial communities from Michigan Hollow, Ithaca, NY, United States - MHF12FN SIP fraction | ecosystem: Environmental > Terrestrial > Soil > Wetlands > Peat...
CTGCGGCAGCGGGAAAAAGTACAAGAGATGCTGCGGATAACCGGATTGACCGGCCCTCGTCATCGTTGATCAAAATGTCAGGAATGCATCTGGCTTGATCCCGATATCCTGTTTCCCCAAACTGTAAACGGAGGCTCGCCATGAATCAAACACTCAGTAAACGAGGTCTGCCTTGCTCTGGAGGGCAGGGTGTTCAGTCAGTAAACGGGTTTCTACGATATATCGGCGCAGCCGCTGTTGCGATGGCGCTTGCCTTGGGTGCGGGTGCACCCGGCAGGGCGAGCGCCGCCCCCGGCACCGGGGCCGAGTTCGGAAAGTGGGGAGTTGAAACGCAGTATATTTCGCCGGCCATTCCACCGGGAGACGACTTCTACCGTTATGTGAACGAGGGGTGGCTGAAGACGGCCAGAATCCCTGCCGGGTTTCCCATGGAGGGGGCGTTCGTCGAGCTGATGCTGCGGACGGACAAGCAGGTGCAGAGCATCATCGAGGAGGTAAGGTCAAAGCCGTCGGCGCCTGGTTCACCGGAGCAGCAGATTGCGGATATGCACGCGAGCTACATGGACATGGCGCGGCGCAACGCGTTGGGTTGCACCATGCTGTTGCCGGAGGTACAGGCGATCCAGAAGGTTACGGATCGTCGGGAGTTTGCCCGACGGATGGGCGGTATCGGCTATTCATCTCTGGTTAACTGTACTCCGTCGATCGATCCGGGCAATCCGGCACGCTACATCCTGACGATCGAGCAGTCGGGCCTCGGCATGCCTGGTCGCGATTACTATCTGGAGAAGGGCAAGCATTACGTCGAATTGCGCGCCGCCTATGCGAAGTACATCGAGGGGGTGCTTACCCGTGCCGGCGTGAAGGATGCTCGGAGAAAAGCAGCGGAGATCCTGGCGTTCGAGACGAAGATCGCTGCGAGGCAGTGGTCGCCCGAGCAGTCGCGCGATGCCGTCAGGAACCGCCATCCGATGGCCGTGAAGGAGTTGTCTGGCTACGCTCCGGGGTTCGACTGGCCGGCGTTTCTTGGCGCGGCAGGGTACGGTGGCGTAGAGCGGGTGGACGTGAACAACGATACCGCAGTCAAGTCGCTGGCCAGGCTGTTTGCCGAAACCCCGATCGGGACGCTCCAGGCCTACTCGGCGTACCACTATCTTGACAACCATGCGCCGTTGTTGTCGGACGAGTGGGTAGACGCCAATTTCGATATGTTCAGCCGGAGGATCGGCGGCGTCAACGAGCAGCGTCCGCTGAACGAGCGGGCTGTGCAGTTCCTGAACCTCATCGTTGGCGAACAGATCGGCAAACTCTATGTAGCGCGCTACTTTCCCCCGGAGTCCAAGGCAGAGATCGACAAGCTGGTGAAGTTTCTCCGCCTGGCGTTCCGCGAGCGCCTTGCACGGGTCGAATGGATGGACGAAGCCACCCGGACGGCTGCCATAGCCAAGCTCGATGCCATCGCCAGCAAGATCGGCTATCCGGAGAAGTGGCATGATTACAGCACCGTAAAGGTATCCCGAGATGATCTCGTCGGCAATGTTCACCGTTTTCGCGATTGGGCGAGGCGGGATTCGCAGGCCAGGCTCGGCGAGCCGGTACGCAAGTGGGAGTGGGAGAAGCAGCCGCAGGAGATCAACGCCTACTACTCGCCGACCGGGGCAGAGATCGTCTTTCCGGCAGGGATCCTGCAACCGCCCTTTTTCGATCCCAAGGCCGATCCTGCGGTCAATTTCGGGGCTATCGGCATGGTCATCGGTCATGAGATGGGTCACGGGTTCGACGATCAGGGGAGCCGTTACGATGCTACCGGCGCGTTACGCAACTGGTGGGGGGAGTCGTCTCGCCGAAATTTCGAGGCTCGTGCCGCCATGCTGGTGGCTCAGTTCGACAAGTATTCGCCGGTGCCCGGTGTGCATGTGAGCGGCAAGCTGACCCTTGGAGAGAACATCGGCGACCTGGGTGGTTTGGCCATCGCCTGGAGCGGGTACCAGAAGCTCGTGGAGAGCGACTATCACGGCAAGGCGCCGGTGCTCGACGGATTCACCGGCAACCAGAGGTTTTTCCTCGGTTATGCGCAATTGTGGCGGAGCCTGGCGACCGACGATTTCCTGCGCAAGACGACCATGACCGATCCGCACAGCCCCGGTGAGTTCAGGATCAACGGATCGCTGCGCAACTTCGGTCCCTGGTATGAGGCCTTCGGTGTCAAGTCGAACAACAAGCTGAATCTCGCGCCCGAAGAGCGTGTCAGTATATGGTAGCTCGTCAGGCCTCGATCCGGAATCCTGCGATCTTTGCTGTCGCGGCTGTTTCGGCCGGATGGGTCGGGCACTGGCTGGACGGCGTTGCCGGCGGAGCCCCGGGTGAGAGTCCGGGGCAACTGCTCTGGGTCGCTGCGCCGTTGCTGACGGTGTTGGTGCTGCGAGTTTTCGCCGGTGACGGATGGGCGGATTCCGGTCTTCGGCCGGGTTTTTCGCGGAACGCGGCCTGGTACCTGTTCAGCGTCGCCTGTTTCCCGGTTTGCACGGCTCTCATCCTGCTCGCCGGCATGGCGTCAGGCCGGGTTTCGGTTTCCGGCTTTTCCTGGTCGGGCTCCGTGATGTTCCTCCGACTGGTTTCCCTGTCCCTCGTGCCTTCGTTCATCAAGAACATCTTCGAGGAGTTCGCCTGGCGCGGGTACATGGCTCCGAAGGTATCGGCTACCGGAGTGCCCGATCTTGCCTGTCATCTGCTGGTGGGGCTGGTATGGGCGGCCTGGCATATACCCTATTATCTCTTTTTTCTCGATCGGACTGCCTTTGCGGCTTACACTCCGCTCGGCCTGCCGCTGTTCATCGCGATGATGTTTGCCGGCCTCTTGCCGCTTTCGGTCGTGTACGGCGAGTTGCGTCTCTTGACCGGGTCGGTCTGGCCGGCGGTGCTGCTGCATACGGTCAGCAATGCCGTGGCCGATCCGCTGTTTCAGCACGCGTATCTGCGAATCGACCCCGGGGCGGATATCCAGTTTTCGCCCGGACCGGGTTCGGTGATCAGCATACTCCTGTACTCTGCGATTGGGCTGGGTCTCTGGCGTTACAGGACGGGCGTCCGGCGAAATGGCATTCTGTAACAGCTCGTGAGGTAGGCGTTCGTGTCCCGAAACGGGCGATACCGAACCCCCGGTGTCGCCCGTTTCCGGTTCATTTGAACATCAATCGCGTACCGGATACAAGCCCATGGTGCAGATGATGTACGAGGGCTTGCCGATTTCATGACCGGTCACCTGGTTTCCCTGATCATCTTTGTAACGAAGGTCGGGAAGCGCGAATGTTTTCATTCCGTCTCCTCCGTACATGGTTCCGAGCAGTGAGAAGAGCGCTTCGTTCTGCTGGATCTGCATGATCTGTCCAGTGCAGAATGCCCATCCGTTCGGGGCGAAGCTGCCGGCGAAAAGCAAAATCTGGGCGAGGGTACCATCCATTGTTTTCTCCTGTTGATTGGTGAAGCAAGCTCTCCCGGGGAAGGTGATCTGCACGGTAAGAGAACACCCGGGAACTCCCTGCGAGGTGAGCTCAGGAACATATCCGCTCACTCAGGAATAATACGATATTTTTATCGCAAATGGTCAAGTCGCCCGTCCTCCCTTCGATGTTCGGATCAATTTTTAAGATGATCGTACCTGTCCCGGATCCGGATTCTGTTTGGGCTTGTGCCCTGTGTTCCTTTACTGATCGTCCGCGCCAGCCAGTCGAAGGTCGCATCGAGCGCCTGCCGGGATGCGGCTGTGGTGGCTTTGCGGCCGGGGCCGGTCCAGGAGTGTCCGACGCGGTCGATGAGCAGCAGGTCGGCCCTGATGCCGGCGTTTTTCAGTCGGTTGTAAAGCCCGATCGACTGGTCCTGCGATACGGTGGCGTCGGCGGTGCCGTGGATGAGGAGTGCCGGAGGATCGTTTTTGTCGACAAAGTTCACCGGGCTGGCTGATTCGAGCACTCCGGGCGGGCACCCTTGCATGGTACAACCGAAGAAGTTCAGCGGCCCGGTGCTTTCTGCGGCCTCTTCGGGGGACGTGGGCGTGCCGGCTGCCGGGGCCGCGGCCATGGCCTGGCTGAACACGGCGGGGATGTCGTAGGGACCGTACCATCCGACGAAGGCCTGCACACGATCCGACTGTCCGGGGTCGCTCCTGTAGGCGGGTTCGAGCGAAGCATCGTCGCCGGTCAGGGCGGCCATGGCGGCGAGGTGGGCTCCGGCAGATGCGCCCCAGACCGCAACCCTGTTCCTGTCGATGCCGAATCGGTTTGCATTGGCGCGCAGGTAGCGGATGGATGCCTTGATGTCCTGGAGGGCGGCGGGGTATTTCGCTTCGCTGCTCAGGCGGTAGTCGACCGAGGCGACCGTAAAGCCGCGAGCTGCCAGCCGGGCGAGCACCCCGGGAAAATCGGCGTAATGGCCGGTCGCGCGTTTGGTGCCGCTGGTCCAGCTTCCTCCGTGGACGAACACGACCAGAGGGTGCCGGCCATTGCCTGCAGGCAGGTAGAGGTCGAGCAGCAGCGGGCGATAGCCGGGAATTGACGAGTAGACGATATCGGGATGGACGGTTACCGTGCCGAGCCGGAGGTCGCGATCCGGCAGGCGGTCGTTTCCGACGATGGATTCCGAAACAGGGACCGCCGAAGGATGTGCAGCCAGGCAAGGAGCGGCCGGCGAAGCGAGCAGGGCGGCGAGGAGGATGGCGTTGAAGTATCGGTGCATATGATGTTTACTGTTGGGCTGATCCTTACAGATATGCCACCACCTCATCGAGAGGCTTGCGGCTCTTCGGCCGGGTTTCGGCGGGCGTGGAGGCGTAGCCGAGGGGGGTAATGGCGAACACTTCGTCGTCGGGGGTGAGCTCGAGCACCTTGTGCAAGAGGACGGGGTCGAAGGCCGATATCCAGCAGGTTGCGACTCCCTCGGCGTGGGCTGCGAGCACCACGTGGTCCATGACGATGGCAAGATCGGTTTCGAGGGAGTTCCATCCGTCGGAGTTGCGTACCCACGCCGAGTTGCGGTTGCCCTTGACGATCAGGATCTGCGGCGCCCTCTGGAACCATTCGCGTTCGTAGCACGGGCGGACCGCGGCGAGCATTTCGGCTGATTCCACGACGAGGAGTGTCCACGGCTGGAGGTTCTTGGCCGACGGGGCCAACCTGGCGATGTCGAGGATACGGGTGAGGGTCTCCCGGGGAATGGGCCGTTCAGGGTCGTATCCCCTGACGCTTTTGCGGGTTGCGACAAGTTCGTGAAAGTTCATGAAGGTTGTTCCTTGCTGTTGCTGAAGAGGCTATTCGTTGATGCTGCCGAAAGAGGTCATCAGGTAGTTGCCATGGTGTTTTTCGAAGACGAAAATCATGTACCCGTTACCGCAGTCGACTTCGTAACCGTGCTCGCCCTTGAGGGTTTTACAGCGGTTGGTCCGGATCAGGTCGATGACGATCGGCTCGAACAGCTCGGTGAATCGCCTGCGGAATTCGGGCCGTGTCCGGATATCCCGGTGACCGGCATCGGTCGAGCGAAGGGGAAACCTGACCAGTGAGCCGGCCTTGTCGACGTTGTTCAAGAGGACGGCAGTACGGAGTGCCCGCCAGGTGTCGATAAACCCCTGCGGCGGCGGATGAGGGGCAGCGAACACGGGGGTGGCGACGGCAAGCGCCATCAGGATAAAGCGGGCCTTCCGGAAAAGTCTCCTGGTAGCGTCTGACATTGCACTCAGGCCTCCCCTTGCGTGAGATGGTTGAGCATCTCGAGGTCGCCGCCCCTGCCGATGGCGATGATAGTGCCCCGCTTCTGGATGATCTCGGCCGGTCTCGGGGTCGTGTGGAGTTCGCCGCCGGGCAGCTTGTAGCCGACGACGTTGATGCGGTGGTTGTTGTAGAGGTCTACCTCCTGGAACGACTTGCCGACCAGCTGGGAGCCGTCGCTGACCAGGAACTGGGCGATCCTGAGGTTAAGGTTGCTGGCGTCGCTCAGCTCGTCGAGGTAGGCTTCGAGTTCGGGCTCGATCAGGAGGTTCGCCATCCGCTTGCCCGCCGAACGGTAGAGCATGACCACCTTTTCGGCGCCCGCCCTGAGGAGCTTGCTTTCGGACTCTTCGCAATCGGCCCTGGCGACGATGTGCAGGTCGGGCTTGAGGTTCCTCGCGGTGAGCACGATGAAGACGTTTTCGGCGTCGGTGCCGGCGGCTGCGATGAGGCCTTTGGCGCGGTGCAGTCCTGCGTCGACCAGCACGCTTTCGTCGGCGGCGTTACCCTTGATGGCGAGGTCACCGTTATCACGGGCCCGGAGCACGGGTTCGATGGTGTTGTCGATGACCACAAAGGGGATGCCCTTCGCTTTCAGTTCCTCGGCAACGTTGCCGCCGAGCCGGCCGTAGCCGCAGACGATGAAATGGTCGTTCAGCTTGCGGAGCATGCGTTCGTTGCGTTGTTGTTCCCAGTGTTCGCGCCATTCGCCCGAGAGGAGGAAGACGGCGACATTGGTCAGGGTGAAGAAAAAGAGTCCGGTACCGCTGATGATCAGCAGGATGGTGAAGAGCTTGCCGGCGTCGCTGAGCGGATGAACTTCGCTGAAGCCGACGGTCGCCACCGTGATGACCGTCATGTACATGGCGTTGAGCAGCGACATGTGCTCGATGTAGATGTAACCTGCCGTGCCGGTCATGATCAGCAGCGCCACGCTGACGATGGAGACCCAGAAGCGGCGAAGAGCTGAAAACTGTTGAGTGTCCTTTGTCAATGGGCAGTGATGGTGATGATGATTGGGCCGGAGGTCACATCTGTCGGACGGTGCCGAAGTCGTTCGATATGCTCTGGAACATCTTGTTGGTCGCCGTCTGCATGATGAGCGACATGCCGGCGTTGGTCATGGCCCGGATGATCTGTTCCGGTATGATGCGGAACGCCGGGTAGAGCACGAACTTCACGTCGATCTTCAGGTCGAAGTCGACCTTGGTTTTCTCGTTGGCGAGCGGCAGGAAGAGCATGTCGGCCGAAGCCTTTCCTTCGAAAAGGTACTTTTCGGGGTTCTCGAGATCCTCGGCGACCGGATGGTGTCGCCACGTTATCTTCCTTCCGACCGTATACTCGCTGATCATCTCGTCGGTCAGCTCCTCGACGCTCACGCCGGCGGCGTCCTGTGGGATTTCGAGCAGGAGTTCGTCCTCCTGCCTGACGTTGAAGACGACGTCGAATGGGTTGTTCTGCGGATCGGTCACCCTGAAGAGCCAGCGATAGGTGTTATCCGCGCCGAGCCGCTCCACGCTATGGCAGAAGGGGTTGAACCCGAGGATCCTCTTCTGGTCCGAAAGGTAGTTGACCGTCTTGTCGAAATCGCCGTGAAACACCCATTGACCGCGACTCTTGCCTGTGGCTTCCATTTCCATGATGACATTCTCTCCCGTTCTGTCGGCAGCTCAGTGCGCCGAAGGATGTGGTATCTGAAAAAATATACTCACTCTCGACAAAAAAGCATGACCTCTTCGACGGGCCAGGGCCGTGTCAGGAGGTTTCGGCTTGCAGTTGTTCAGCCTGGTCGTGCAGCCGGAGGGCTTCGATAATGGCGTCGAGCTCGCCCTGCATGATCTGCGTCAGAGCATGGCTGGTGAAGCCGATGCGATGGTCCGTGACCCTCGACTGGGGAAAGTTGTAGGTCCTGATCTTTGCACTCCGGTCTCCGGTGGTGACCATGGATCGACGCAGGTCGGCCCGCTCCTTGTGCTGTTCGGCGATCTGGATGTCGTAGAGCTTCGAACGTAGCATTTTCATGGCCCGCTCGCGGTTCTGGAGTTGCGAGCGCTCCTCCTGGCAGGCTACGACGATGCCGCTCGGCATGTGGCTGATCCTGACGGCCGTTTCGACCTTGTTGACGTTCTGGCCCCCCTTGCCTCCGCTTCGGAAGGTGTCGATCCGAAGGTCCTCCTTGCGGATTTCGACGTCGACCTCTTCGGCTTCGGGGAGCACGGCCACGCTGGCCGCCGATGTGTGAATGCGCCCCTGGGTTTCGGTCTCCGGGACGCGCTGGACGCGATGGACTCCACTCTCGAACTTCAGGATGCCGTAGACGTCGTGGCCGATGATCTCGAGCACGGCCTCCTTGACGCTGCCGGGCACCGAGCCCTCGCTTGCGTCGAGCAACTGGCAGCTCCAGCCTTGCCGTTCAGCGTAGCGCTGGTACATGCGCATGAGGTCGGCCGCGAAGAGTCCTGCTTCGTCCCCGCCGGTGCCGGCCCTGATCTCGATGATGGCGTTGCGTGAATCGGCCTCGTCCTTTGGCAGGAGCAGCACCTTGAGCTGCTGTTCGAGCTTCGGCATCAGCTCCTGCAGTGCGTCGACTTCGGCCTGCGCCAGCTCCCGCATGCCGGGGTCCCGCTCGCTCTTCAGCATCTGCGAGGCCTCCGTGAGCTGTGTTTTGTTGCTCACCCAGGCGTCGTAAGCCTGCACGATCGCCTTGAGGGCGCTGTACTCCTTGTTCAGTTTCCTGAACCGCGGCTGGTCGGAAACCACCGCGGGGTCGGAGAGCTGCTGTTCGAGCGTCTGGTATTTATCCTTAATCGACTGAAGCTTGTCAAACATGGTCTGTCGCGCAGAGCGAGGTCACTTGTTGATGAGGTCGTTGATCATGAAGTAGGCGAATATGGTCAGCAGGATGGCCATGCCGACCTGCTGGATGCGCATCTTGACCTCGAAGGGTATCTCTCGGCCCATGACCCCTTCGATGGCGTTGAGCATGAACTGGCCTCCGTCAAGCGCCGGAATCGGCAGGATGTTGATGACGGCGAGCGAAATCGAGAGCACGGCGACGAAGTACAGGAAGCTGATCGGACCCTGCTCGGCGCTCTGGTTGGCGAGGCGGGCGATCTTGATGGGACCTCCGACAGATTTGCGGAAGTCCTCCTGACCGCTGAAGATCTTCCCGAAGCCCTGGACGGTCATTACCGTGGTCTTCCAGGTCTGGCCGAATCCGCTGGTGATCGATTCTGCCGCTCCGAGCTGGCGTCGGTTGGTCGCGACGGTCTGCTTCAGCGAGATGCCGATCTTGCCGGCTGAGTTCGGCACCACGATGCTGGTGAATGGCTTCCCCTCCCTGCGGATGATGTCGGCCGTGACCGGTCCGGCCGGAGCTGCAGGCAGGTACAGCCAGTTGATGGTCAGTTTTTTTCCTGCGCTTTTCGAGACCAGGCCTACCATTTCGGTCCAGTCGGAGATCGGTTTGCCGTCGATCGAGGTGATGAGTACGCCCGGTTTGACGCCGGCTGCTGCAGCGGGGTCTCCAGCGAGCACCTGGTCGACGATCGGCGGCATGATCGGCCTGATACCGAAGGACTGGCGTTCGTTGATCCTTCTAAGGAAATCCGGCGGGGCATTGACCGTGAGGATCTCGCCGTTGTGCTGGATGGTGTACTGCAGCCCTTTAGATGCGAGTCGTTCAGGGTCGATCGCCTCTTCCCAGTACTCAAGCCGGTGGCCGTTGACCGAGAGCAGCCGGTCTCCGGTTCTGACGCCCATCGACTCGAAGACAGAGCCGTGCTCGACGAAGGCGGGGGCGGAGATCGGCGTGCGCGATTCGCCGAAGATGGCCGTGATGGAGGTGAATACTATCATTGCGAGCACCAGGTTCATGACGACGCCGCCGGCGAGCACGACAAGGCGTTGCCATACCGGTTTTGCCCTGAACTCCCATGGCTGGGGGGTGGTGTTCACGTAATTGGTATCGAGGCTTTCGTCGATCATGCCGGCGATCTTGACATAGCCGCCGATCGGGAAGGCTCCGATGCCGTATTCGGTCTCCCCGATCTTCTTCTGCCAGAGCTTGATGCCGAAGAAGTCAAAGCCGATGAAGAAGCGGTCGACCCTCATGCCGAAGATCCTGGCCGTGATGAAGTGGCCGAATTCGTGCGCAGTGACGAGGATGAAGATGGCGACGATGAAATAAAAAAGCGTGCTGAGCAGTTCCATGTTGCTTCTGTTCGGTGGTGGCGTTAAGGTCGTTCTCGGGTCAGGCGATAAGCTGTTCGGCTGTACGGCGTGCCCATTGGTCGGCCTGCAGGTACTCTTCGAGCTCCACAGGTTCCCATGCCTCGTGGGCCTGCATGGTTTTGTCGACAAGTTCCGGGATGCCCGTGAAGCCTATCCTCTCATCGAGGAAGGCTGCGACGGCGATCTCGTTTGCCGCGTTGAGCACCGCCGGGTAGGTCCTGGCGGCCTTGAGCGCCTCATAGGCGAGGGATAGGCTCGGGAACCTCGCGGTGTCTGGTTCCTGGAAGGTCAGCGTTCCCGACTTAGTCAGGTCGAGACGCTCGATGCCGCTCGGGCAGCGCTCCGGCCAGGCCATGGCATAGGCGATCGGGGCGCGCATGTCAGGCACGCCGAGCTGGGCCATGACGCAGCCGTCGATATATTCGACCATCGAGTGGATAATGCTCTGGGGATGGACCACAACGCCGATTTTCTCGGCAGGCATGTCGAACAGCCAGTGGGCTTCGATCACTTCGAGTCCCTTGTTCATGAGGGTTGCCGAGTCGATGGAGATCTTGGAGCCCATGTTCCATTTCGGGTGCTTCAGCGCCTGCGCCGGGGTGACCTTGAGGATCCCTTCGGCCGGGGTGTTCAGGAACGGGCCTCCTGAAGCGGTGAGGATGACGCGCAGCACATCCTCGTGACGATGGCCGGTGAGGGACTGGTAGATGGCCGAATGCTCGCTGTCCACTGGCAGTATCTCGATGCCGTGCTTGCGGGCAAGGTCCGAGACGAGTCGGCCGGCGACCACCATGGTCTCTTTGTTGGCAAGGCCGATATGCTTGCCGGCTCTTATCGCCGTGACGGTCGGCACGAGGCCTGCCGCGCCGACAATGGCCGAGACGACCATTTCCGCCTCATCGGCCGCTGCGACTGCGCACGCGCCTTCGGTGCCGTGCATGATCTCCGGACGGATCTCCCCGAGTTTCGAGCGCAGGGCGACGGCTGACGACTCGTCCCTGACCGAGACCAGGCGGGGCCTGAACTCCCTGATCTGATCCGCGAGAAGATCGATGTTGCTGCCGGCGGCGAGAGCGGCGACCGAAAAACGGTCCGGATGCTGCCTGACGACATCGAGGGTGCTCACACCGATCGAACCGGTGCTGCCGAGGATAGCGATAGATTTCATGGTGGTTGGGACGAAGTTGCCTGGGTATTGCCGGCCTGAATTTATGCTTTTTACGTGCGGCTTACAAACCGTTGCCCACCATGCATATCGGGAAATGCGCCTCTTCGTTGGTTATCTTTCGAAAATGTGTTATAATAGTGCCCTTTTCAATGGGTCTCTAGCTCAGCTGGTTAGAGCGACTGGTTTACACCCAGTAGGTCGGGGGTTCGAATCCCTCGGGACCCACTCCTTCCTTCCCCTCTCCGGATCGAAATCGCCATCGTCATCGCGAGGAGCGAAGCGACGTGGCAACCCGATCGTGACAGACTCTTCCGTACGTTATTCTTTGACAGTATACTAGTAGATGATCCTGAAGCCTTCGTCCGTGGGTTCCAGCGGTGTCTCCCTTACCGTCACCGAAGTGATGTGGGACCTCGACGGGCCGATCTTCGCCATTCGGATCAGCTCGTCCACCATGCCTGCGCCCCCCTGCGCCTCTATTTCAACCGAACCGTCAGGATGGTTGCGGGTCCATCCTGAAATGTTCCGGGACGCTGCCTCCCTTACGACGAACATCCGAAAGCTTACCCCCTGCACCAGCCCCTGTACCTTGACGTGAACCCGTTTTTGCATGGTGCAGTTCAGTTTGAGGACACATCCCTTGACTGGCGAAGACGTTCGACGGCCGCTTCGAGCTCCCGGCGCTCCTCGTCGGCGACGTTGTCTTCCTCTGGTTTTTCTTCAGCCGGCTCTTCAGTCACAGCTGTTTGTGTCGGGCTGTTCAGGTCGGTTCCGTTGACGCAGTTGTGGGAGAGGTGCTCGGAGAACTTTCCTGCGGTGCGCTTGCCGAGGATCTCCTCGATCTGGCAGTACTGCAGGATCTCTTTCGACAACAGCTCCCTGGCGATCGTTTCGAGCTTGTCTCGGTGTTCCGAGAGCATCTCGAACACGCGTTTGCGGGCGGAGTCCACGATCGCCTTGACCTCATTGTCGATGAGGCGGGCGGTCTCGTCTCCGTACTTCCTGTCGATGCCGGGGCCTCCGTAGTAGGGGTTGTTGCTCTCGAGGAACGAGAGGTAGCCCACCTTTTCGCTCATGCCGTAGACAACCACCATGTTATAGGCGATTTCAGTCACGCGCTCAAGGTCGTTCTGGGCTCCGGTCGAGATCTCTCCGAAGATGATCTCTTCGGCGATGCGACCGCCCAGCAGGCCGCAGATCCTGGCCACGAGTTCATTCCTGGTCATGAGGTAACGGTCCTCGAGCGGGATGTTCAGCGTGTAACCGAGCGCGCTGACGCCCCTCGGCACGATGGAGATCTTCTGCACCGGGTCGTTTTCAGGCATCATCCAGCTGACGATCGCGTGGCCGGCCTCATGGTAGGCCACGATCTTCTTTTCGCGAGGGTTGATCACCTTGTTCTTTTTCTCCAGGCCGGCGATAACCCGTTCGATGGCGTCCTCGAAGTCTTTCATCTCGATCGACTGTTTGCCTCGGCGGGAAGCCAGCAGGGCAGCTTCGTTGGCCGCGTTGGCGATCTCGGCGCCGGCGAATCCGGGTGTCTGCGATGCCAGCGCCTTCAGGTTGACGTCGGTGGAGAGTGACAGGTTCTTGGTGTGTACCTTGAAGATGTCGATACGCCCCTTGAGGTCCGGTTTGTCGACGACGATCTGGCGGTCGAAACGGCCGGGCCTGAGCAGTGCCGTGTCGAGCACGTCTGCCCGGTTGGTGGCCGCCATCAGGATCACGCCCTTGTCGGTGGCGAAGCCGTCCATCTCGACGAGGAGCTGGTTCAGGGTGTTTTCACGCTCGTCGTTCGCTCCCATCATGAACCCTTTGCCGCGGCTGCGGCCGACGGCGTCGATCTCGTCGATGAAGATGATGCAGGGGGCCTTCTCCTTTGCCTGCTTGAACAGGTCACGCACCCTGGCTGCGCCGACGCCGACGAACATCTCGACGAAATCGGAGCCACTGATGCTGAAGAACGGAACGTCGGCTTCACCGGCCACGGCCTTGGCAAGCAGGGTCTTGCCGGTTCCGGGAGGGCCTACCAGGAGCACACCCTTCGGCAGTTTGCCGCCGAGCTTGGTATACTTTTTCGGGTCTTTCAGGAAGTCGACCACCTCCATGACCTCTGCTTTGGCTTCGTCGAGACCTGCGACATCCTTGAACGTGATGCGGGTATGCTCGTCGAGGTTCTCGTAGAGGGTGGACTTGTTCTTGCTGATGTTCATGAACTGCGAGCCCGGGCCGCCCATTCGGCGGAACAGGAAGAAGTAGATGCCGATGAGCAGGGCAAAAGGCAGTATCCACTGCAGGAGCTCCCCTATCCAGCTGTTGCCGGGGGTCGCCTGATAGCGGATGCCTTTCGACTCGAGCAGGGTGACGAGGCTGTCGTCCCGCACCGGATTGACGAACACCTCTTTCGGCTGCGGTGTGACACCAGGCATGCGCAGGCCGGGCGGAGGCGCCTGGACCTGGGGTTTCTGTGCCGCCGTCGACAGGGAGTCAGCCTTGAGCTGCACGTAGATGCGCTCCGGCGATATGCGCACCGACTCGATCTTGTTTTCGGAAATGAGTCGCCTGAATTCACTGTAAGCTATTTCCTGGGTGGATCCAGACCAGAAGAACGCGAGCTGAAAGCCGATGATCAGCAGAATGACAACGATATAGTAGACTATCGAAAAGCGGGGGCGACGTTCCCCGCTGTCAGGCTCACTTTTATAGGGATTGTTCGGCTTGAATGGGTTTTTAGGCATCGAAAGCACTCATAATTAAAAAATTCATCAACGTTGGGCATCGTTCCCGAGATTGAATAACTCAAGGCACACCATGTTCCTGCTCCGAATGTGCGGAGTGAAAAAAATATGCAAAGTTTCGGGCCAATTCACAAGATACGCAACAGCAATCGATAAATGTATTCTTCCTCCTAATAGTTTCATATCGGCCTGTGCTACGAGGTGCTGGAGGCATCTCTCAAGTTGTCAGGATGAGCACGAATTTGTCGGGAAGAGTCACTCAAGCCATTGTATATTCATGTCTACAGCGTATCACTCCGGGCATCCGGTATCTTCAGTAGAATTTCAAATGCCGTTATCAATATGAGTTCAGCAAGGATCAAGACCAACGAACGGATCGCCGCCATCGGATCGATGCTCTGCGTCGGGCTCGACAGCGACCCTTCCAAAATTCCGGCGGTGTTCGGCGTCATGGACCGCCCGGTTCTTGAGTTCAACCGCGCGGTCATCAGGGCCACCCGTGAACACGCGGCGGCCTATAAAGTCAATACCGCGTTCTATGAATCGCGGGGCATGGCCGGTATGCGTGATCTCGAAGGGACCCTCGAAGCGCTGCCTCCCGAGTGCCTGAGCATCGCCGACGCCAAGCGGGCCGACATCGGCAACACCAGCAGGCAGTATGCGAAGGCCTTTTTCGAGGCATGGCCGTTCGACTCGATCACCGTAGCTCCGTATATGGGGTTCGATTCCCTCGAACCTTTCTTCGAGTATGACGACAAACTTGTCTTTGTCTTGTGCCTTACCTCGAATCCCGGTTCGGGGGATTTCGAGGAGCAGGTCATGCAGGATGGCCGGCCGCTGTACCGGACCGTGCTTGACCGGGTACGCGGATGGCAGCGCAACGGCAACGCCGGCATCGTCGTCGGCGCTACCAAGGCAGGATTGCTCGAGGAGCTTCGCGTCGAAGCTCCGGACCTCTTTTTTCTGATTCCCGGAGTGGGCGCCCAGGGAGGGTCGATGCACGACGCCGTGACGCAAGGGGCGGACGCGGCGGGCCGGAGTGCTGTAGTCAACGTCAGCCGTGCGCTCATTTTTCCCGAAGGGGAGTTCAGGTCTGTCGAGGAGTTCGAGTCCGCAGTCGGCCGTGAAGCAAAAATCCTTCATGATGCCATGAACGGAATGCTGTAAGATTTCGTATAATCCGTGTCATTGGGGAAAGAAAATTTACACGGGTCGTGTTCCAGATGTTTCGGGGCCGGCGTACGCATAATAAATGCTTAACGGGGGACGGGGTCAATGTGTGGAATCGTCGGTTATATCGGCAGGCGCGATGCTGCGCCGCTGCTCTTGAATGGACTGAAACGGCTTGAGTATCGCGGATATGATTCAGCCGGCATCGCGGTGCTGAACGGAGAGATGCAGGTATTCAAGAAAAAGGGCAGTGTAGGGAATCTCGAGGAGATGCTGAACGTCTCGGGCACGGTGATGCTCGGGGCAACGGCCGGCATCGCTCATACGCGCTGGGCTACCCATGGCGACCCGAGTGATCGCAACGCCCATCCCCACATGAACGTATCTGGCGACATCGCCCTCATCCACAACGGTATCGTCGAGAACTACTCGAGCCTGAAGCAGGACCTGATCGCCCAGGGATACATCTTCAGCAGCGACACCGACTCCGAGGTGCTCGTGCATCTGATCGACCGGATCTGGAAGGCGGATCCCTCGCTCGAGCTGGAGGCCGCCGTCAGGCAGGCGCTCAGGCACGTCGAGGGTGCTTACGGGATATGCGTCGTCTCCTCTCGCGAGCCGGACAAGATCGTGGTGGCCCGGAAGGGCAGTCCGCTGGTGATCGGCATCGGTGACGGCGAGTATTTCATCGCTTCCGACGCGGCTCCGATCGTCGAGCACACCAACAAGGTCGTGTACCTCTCCGACGGCGAGATGGCCATTGTGACGCGGGATAACTACACGGTCAAGACCATCGAGAACGTCGAGCAGGAGAAGGTGGTGACCGAGCTCGATTTCTCCCTCGAAAAGATCGAAAAGGGCGGATACGAGCACTTCATGCTCAAGGAGATCTTCGAGCAGCCGGAGGTGATGCGCGATGTGATGCGTGGCCGCGTCCGCCTCGATGAAGGCCGGGTGCAGCTTGGTGGAATCGAGGATTACCTCGACCGGCTCAAGCAGGCCAAACGCGTCGTGATCTGTGCCTGCGGCACCAGTTGGCATGCTGGCCTTATCGGAGAGTACCTGATCGAGGAGTTTGCCCGCATCCCCGTTGAAGTCGATTACGCCTCCGAATTCAGGTATCGAAATCCGATCGTTGGCTCCGATGATGTCGTGATCGTGATCTCCCAGTCGGGCGAGACGGCAGACACGCTGGCAGCGCTGAGGCTCGCCAAGGAGAAGGGCGCCATGGTGATGGGTATCTGCAACGTGGTTGGCTCGACTATCGCCAGGGAGACGCTCTGCGGTATGTACACGCATGCCGGGCCCGAGGTCGGCGTGGCGTCGACGAAAGCCTTCACGGCCCAGGTGATCGTGCTGTACATGCTGGCCATGGCCCTGAGCAAGGGTCGCACGATCTCCCATGACGAGATCCGGCTGAACCTGCGTGAACTGGTCGCGGTGCCTGACAAGGTGTCACGAATTCTCGATCAGAATGAAGAGATCAAGGCGATCGCCAGAGAGTTCAAGGATGCCAAGAACGCCTTGTATCTGGGCCGGGGCTTCAATTTCCCCGTTGCGCTCGAAGGCGCCCTCAAGCTGAAGGAGATCTCCTACATCCATGCCGAGGGGTATCCCGCTGCAGAGATGAAGCATGGTCCGATCGCCCTCATCGACGAGGATATGCCGGTTTTCTTCATCGCCACCAGGGACAACACCTACACGAAGATCCTGAGCAACATCGAGGAGGTCCGCAGCCGGAAGGGTCGCGTGATCGCCATCGCCAGCGAAGGTGATCGCGAGATCAGCCGCCTCGCGGAGCACGTCATCTACATTCCGCAGGCCTCCAGTCCGGTCATGCCGCTCCTGACGGTCATTCCGATGCAGCTGCTCGCCTACCACATCGCCACGCTTCGCGGATGCAACGTCGATCGTCCCCGGAACCTCGCCAAGTCGGTGACCGTGGAGTGATGTCAACGGGGGGATCATGATTCTTGGCGCGTCGTTCTGACGCGCCTTTTTTTTGCCTTTTGGCAAGATTGGCCGCTCCTCCGTAACCGTCGGGAATTATTTCATAAACGGGGCCGGTTGATTGTTCGATAAGGTATCATCAGATCATCAGTTCAACCATTCAACCAGTCAGCCCCATGGAAGGTCACATCGTCATTACCGGAGCTACCGGGATCATCGGCACCGAACTCGCCATCAGGCTGGTCGGGGCCGGAAAAAGCGTGGTCGTTTTCGCCAGGTCGCCACAGGCCGCGGCTGCAAAGATCCCCGGTGCGGCCGGGTATGTTCGCTGGGATGCCGATATGGAGTCCGGTGACTGGACCAGCGCCCTGGAGGGAGCCCACGCCGTCATTCATCTTGCCGGAAAGCCGCTGCTCGACGCCCGCTGGACCGAAGAGCACAAGGCGGCCTGCTACGACTCCCGGATCAAGGGAACCCGGGCCCTGGTTTCTGCGATGAATGGCCTGTCGAAAAAGCCGGAAGTCTTCATCTCCTCTTCGGCGATCGGATATTACGGGGCGTACGAGCGCTGTGACGACACCGGAGATCTGCTGGAGTCGGCTGCGGCCGGAACGGATTTCCTTGCCAAAATATGCCATGACTGGGAGCAGGAGGCCCTGCCGGCGGAAAAGCTCGGAGTCAGGGTGGTGCTGCTCAGGACAGGTATCGTACTGTCTACGCGAAGCGGCATGCTGCAGAAGATGATGACGCCTTTCAGCTTTTTTGTCGGTGGTCCCGTGGGTTCCGGCAACCAGTGCATCTCCTGGATACATATCGATGACGAGGTCGCGGTGATTCTCGCGGCTCTCGACAATCCGGCATATCGTGGGCCGGTCAATGCCGTTGCGCCAAAGCCGGTCACCATGAAGGGGTTTGCGGACGAGCTCGGGGCGGTGATGAGTCGGCCGTCGTTCTTTCAGGTTCCGAAAATCGCGGTGCAGTTGCTGATGGGTGAGGGGGCCGAGTATGCCGTAAAGGGGCAGAAGGTGCTACCAGGGGTTCTCCAGCAGCATGGTTTCGCGTTTGCCTGGCCACAACTCCATGATGCCCTGGCCGATCTTGTCGGCAAGGGGAAGTGACGGTCCCGACCGATGCCGTTTCAGGCAAAAAAAACGGGCGATACCTTGCGGATCGCCCGTGGAGTGCTTTCGATGAGGGACGCTATCAGTAGCGCTCCCTTCTCATCGGACGCTCTTCACGAGGACGGGCCTCGTTGACTTTTATGGTGCGGCCCTTGAAATCCTTGTCGTTCATGGATTCGATGGCCTCACGGGCTTCGCTGTCGTTCGGCATGTCGACAAATCCGAACCCTTTCGAGCGGCCTGAAAATTTGTCAGTGATGATGTTGGCGCTTTGCACCTGCCCGAACTGAGAGAAAGCATCGCGTAAGTCTTCTTCCGAAACGTTGTACGGCAGATTGCCAATGTAAATATTCATTGTAGGACAGTAGAAACTTGTGCCTTGACAGAAAGAGACGCGACCGAATAACCAAAGGCACCAATTACTCGTGAGCGATTAGCCAACCACTGGCTAATTTAACTATGAATTTACCTTATTATGCAACGCTTTTCAAAATGAAAAACTTGCCGATCGGTGTAGTTATGCCGAAATAACCCCTGGCATCCACTCTTTTTTCCCCTCCATCCAGCTTTTTCAGAAGATTTCCCGGCAGAAAAAATGCTTGTCCAGGTGAGATCCGGCCTCGTTTCCGACCTCTTTTCTCCGGGTTATTTTTTGAAGTGCTGTGGTTCGTTTGACCGGTCGCGGCCATTCACCTCGGACGAATACGCCTTACGTGATATGGGTGCATTCTACTTATTTGTAATAAAGTGGCGATATTTCTTGGTTGTGCTTAATAAATTAATTATAATTCACCTATGATCATTAATTATTAAGGGTATTCAATCACAAAAAACCAAGGGTTATGTTAAAAAAATCAAGTGCATCGCTCCTGCTGATCATGGCGGCGATGATGGTCCACAGTACGGGATGGGCCGCAGATGCGGTTACGACCGACACCGGCACGACCGCCTGGATGCTGACGT
>Ga0326732_1000109_pt1 | contig 18934 bp, 9 predicted proteins | sample MHFSIPfraction_4_FD_207644 | JGI IMG/M metagenome (GOLD analysis project Ga0326732, IMG submission 207644) | Lab enriched peat soil microbial communities from Michigan Hollow, Ithaca, NY, United States - MHF12FN SIP fraction | ecosystem: Environmental > Terrestrial > Soil > Wetlands > Peat...
CATTCACAAAGCTCGCCCTGATCACTTCCAATTTTCCACGCAGATCGACTTCATCGAAGGTACAACGCCTACGGGAGAGCACGTAATAAAAATCCCGAGCCTTGGTGCTCAGGAGCACATCAATATTCAGTTGCTAGGGCATACGAACCAGCCTGTTCTACTTGGCGTGCGCTCTGCTGAAGGTCGTGCTCAACTCATACAAGTCCATTTACAGCGCGTCGTTCCGAGAGCTGTTCAGTGGTTGGCTGGTCTTCTTGTGTTGGCCGGCACGGGCTTTCTGCTCTATTGGGTTGTTTCCGCCGTCACTTTTCTCTCGCAAGCAATCGGAGTGCTGAAGTGACCCCCAACCCGGCAGTCAACCGGACCTGCGCGAAAAGCCGCGCAGTCCGGTTACTTCTACGTTAGGCGTCACAGGCGCGTTCCAATGCCAGGCGTTTTCATTTCGAAGGGAATGTCACTGAGGATTCCGAGCATCTCGTTTACGATTCGAGATGATGGCGAGATCGAGGGTGCCCCAGTAGTTCTTGAGGTTCACTTCGATGTTTGCCCGACTTGGATTCAGCTAGCTAAGAAGCATCTGTCGGCCGCCCGCCGCGCGAGGAAGGCGCGAGATAGCGCCTGGACGGTGACTGATGAAGACAAAAAATCCAAGGCCCTGGAGGCAGAGTTCGAGGCGTCAATGCAGGCAATGATGGCGGCGGCTATTGCTTGGGATTCCGCGTATGCGAATTTGAAGGAGTTCGTCGATCTTCCGCAGTCAATCGTGGATCAATGGAGGAAAGGGCGGACCGCAAGGTATTCTCAGGTAAGTGAAGTTGTGCGCAGAGCGTTCACGCTGAAACCAAAAGGGGTGAAGAATCTCCGGAGCAACCTGAAGGAGATCTACCGGTTTCGGGATCTTGCAGTTCACCCGTCAGGAAAGATCCAGCCTGCGCAACACCATCCTGAATTGGATGTTGGGGTTGAGTGGCGGTTTGCGTACTTCCGCGCGTCGAATGCTGAGGTTGCCGTAATTGCGGCAGCTGCAATGCTTTGGGACCTCGCCCATAACGGCAAGCCAAAGAATGAGCGAGTTGCGGAATACCAAGGCCGCCTCGCATCGCGCCTGCAAGAGATATTCCCACGAGGCGCTCCGAAGCTTCCTACTGGGGGTAAGACAGAGTGACGCCTAACCAGTCGTTCCAGCCGACGCCACACTCGTCGCTTCGCTCTCCCTGTGTCGCGGCTGAACTCGAACGTTGAAGGCTGCTTAGGACTGGCCACCGGACATCTACACGGCATGCAGTAATCGACCGCTTCTGGCCGATTTCTGCCTTTCTCGCACCGGCAGTAACCGGCCCAACCGGTCAATAGTTGAGTTGCAATGCTGCAAGCCGCGCGTAGAGCCCGCCTTGTTTGCGCAGGTTTTCGGGAGTGCCGGTTTCTACGATCCTTCCTCTGTCCATCACTGCGATTCGGTCGACTTTTTGCACCGTCGCCAGCCGATGGGCGATGATCAGCGTGGTGCGCCCATGCATGGCGGCGCTGAGACCTTGCTGCACCAGGATTTCAGATTCGGCGTCCAAGGCGCTGGTGGCTTCATCAAGCAGCAGCAACGGAGACCCTTTCAGGATGGCGCGCGCGATCGCAATACGCTGGCGCTGGCCACCGGACAAGCGGGTGCCACGTTCCCCGAGGAAGGTCTGGTAAGCCTCGGGCAAACGACCGATAAACTCGTCCGCCAGGGCCGCCCTGGACGCCTGAATGACTTCTTCATCGCTCGCCGAGGGGCGGCCGTAACGTATGTTCTCCAGGGCGTTGGCCGAAAAGATCACCGGGTCCTGCGGCACGATGGCGATCCCTTTGCGCAGATCATGCAGGCTCAATTGGCGGATGTCTTGTCCGTTGAGCCGGATGCAGCCGTCGGACACTTCGTAATAGCGCAGCAGGAGCTGGAACAGACTGGTTTTGCCGGCACCGGAGGGACCAACCAGTGCGACACTCTCGCCCGCTGTGATTTCCAGACAGATGTCGTCCAGGGCCCGCGTTTGCGGGCGCGCGGGATAGCAGAACGTGACGTGTTCGAAGCTGATGGCTGCCTGCTCCGGATACGCCGGCTGTTGCGGCCTGGGCGCCTCACGGATGGCCGATTCGGCGTGCAGAAGATCCAGCAGCCGTTCCGTTGCGCCAGCGGCGCGCATCACGTCGCCCCACACTTCCGCCATGGTGCCGACGCCGCCGGCCACCAGCGCCGCGTAAAGGACGAAGGATGCCAGTTGGCCTCCGCTCAGGGTGCCATCGTGAACCTGGCGTGCCCCTATCCATAGCACGAAGATGATCGTGCCCATCACCGCGGTGATGATCAATGCGGTGAGCGCCGCACGCACTCGGGTGCGCCGGATTGCGGTGGCGAAACTCGTTTCCGTGCGGTCGGCAAATCGCCTGGCTTCCTGCTGCTCATGCGTATAGGCCTGCACCGTGGGCATCGCGTTGAGGATTTCGCCCGCCAATGCCGAGGCGTCGGCGATCCTGTCCTGGGATTCCCGCGACAGTTTTTTGACCTTGCGGCCGATGGCGAGGATGGGCAGTGTCAGCAAGGCCATCAGGCCCAGATTCAGGGAGAACAGATAGAGGCTGGTTACGGCCAGCATGATCATGCCGCCGATGAACTGAAACAGGCTGCGCAAGCCCATCGAAATGGAACTGCCGACCACGGTCTGGATCAGGGTCGTGTCGCCTGTCAGCCGGGACAGCACTTCCCCCGTCTGCAAGGTCTCGAAAAATTGGGGCGACTGCGACAATACGCGCGCATAGACGGCACTGCGCAGATCCGCCGTTGCCCGTTCGCCTACCCACGACACGGTGTAATAACGTGCCGACACGGCAAGTGCCCAGAAGCACGCCATGCCGAACAAGGCGATGAAATGCCCGTTCAGACTCAACGCACCGAGCAGGCTGCCAGCAGGCTGCGCGCGATTTCCGAATCCGAAATCGATGAGATCGCGAAACGCCAATGGCACCAGAAGTATGGTTGCTGAACCCAGACACAGCAGGATAAAGGCCAGCGCGATTCTCGCCCGATAGGGCCGCAGGAATGGCCACAGGCCTGTCAACGCCGAGACGGATCGTGGGCTTGCTGCCAGGTTTGGGGGGGCGTGGATCATCCGCAATTATCGTTCAGCGCAAACACAATAGACCCGTTTGAGACGGCCAACACCTTATCGTCGAATGCCCGATCCGTAGCGGCTACTGCCGGGGGCAATTCTCGTGAGCGGACCTACGGGCGGATGTCGGCTTCAAGGATTGACGATAGTCCGTATTGTTATCAGCCTTGCCCACAATCGTGTCACGTTCTCCATCGAAGGGAATTTGCTCTTGCTGGAACGCAAAGCGGCGCAGGACCCCGTAGCAGCATCTGCGGGGTCTGACTTCAATTTCGCTCAACTTGCGCGTCGGTGGACAGCGCATACGGCACATGCTGGGGAACCCGCAATACCCCCTGCGCATTGGGGATTGCCTCGATTTGTATGACCGGGGCGGTCCCGCGCACCCCGCCGAATAGGGTGGCAAAAGCCGAGTCGGCTGCATCGCGGCCGGTGCCAAAGCGCACAAAGCCCATCGGGATGGCAACGCCCGAAGGGTCGAAAATGTACCAGCGGTCGCCCAGATACACCTCAACATAGGCATGAAAGTCGGTCGGCCCCAGGATTGGGCTGGCGCCATAGTCGATGCCGGTGACAAAGCGGGCGGGTATGTTGACCGCCCGGCACAGGGCAATCATCAGATGGGCAAAGTCGCGGCATACGCCCACTTCTTCCACCAGGGTGTCAACCGCGCTGGTGTTGCCGGTGGAGGAATTGGGGAGGAAGGTGACACGATTCATCACCCAGTCGCGGATTGCCTGCACGCGGCTATAACCCTGCCACAATTGGCCAAACTCCTTGACCGCCAGCCGGTGCAGCCGGTCAGACTGGCAATATCGGCTGGGATAGATGTAGGGCAGCACCGCCCCTGGCAGGTTGGCCACAGCCACTTCGCCAAGCTGCGCCGGCTGCGCGGTGTGGTGGTCCAGGTCCACGGTAGCGTCGTACCGCACCGTCAGCGTCCCGGCAAAAGCCTTGAGACGCAGATAGCGCGTGTGCGTCACCGGGTCAGTGTACGCGCTGGACGGCAGGCGCTGGCTGATACCCAGCAACTCGCTCACCACGGTCTGATGCGGGGTTTGCGCGGCATGGATGCTGAAAATAAAATCGCAGCCGGGTGGGTCGATTTCGTAATTCAGCTCGATCGAGAATTTGAGTCTGAGCATTGGGAGCTTTCGGTGGATTGGCGACGCCAGCGGGTATGCACAGGGTCATGGCGATAAACGGGCATTGTAAGTCGCAGCCACACAGGCCACCGGTTTCCCTCAGCAAGACAAGCAACGCAGATCCAGGCAGAAGGCGCTGAGACCGTGTGCAGGCGCAAACCGAGGGACGAGAGCCGGGTCGTGGGGCAGGACTTCCAGGGTGAGCCGATCGGCGCGGCGCTGGCTGGCTTCTGCCAGGTCCGCGGGCATGCCCGCATAGGCTTCACCGTCGGGACGCCATTCATGCAGGGTGATGGCATAGTCCGCCGCGTGACCGGGATGGCGCAGCAGCAGCTGGACCGGCGCCTGGGCACCCAGGGCGGGGTGCAGGCCCCAGCCGGGGACGAAGCTGCGGTAGCGCAGGCCGAACACCTTGAGCGCGCCCCGCGCGTCCCGCTCCTGCCGCATGGGCAGGGGTACGCCCTCGGCGAAGACTTGCCAGTCGTGCCAGTCCGGTTCGTTGCCCGCTTCCGGACGCAGCCGCAATTCCACCCGCGCCGTGCTGGCATCCACCAGGCGGGAACTGCCGCCCTGCTCGGGGCTGGCGGCGTCGCCCAGCAGGGGCCAGAACTCCAGGGCGCGCCGCACTTCGAGGGTGCAGCCGGGCAGGTCTACCTGCCCCCAGTGGCGGAATTCCTCGCGCTTCAGCACGGCCTGGATCGCCTCGCCCAACTCCAATCCCGCCGAGGCCAGGGTTTTCAGCACGGCGTCCAGGTCCTGCTCCAGGTAAAAAGGCAGGGCAAAGCGCTCGTGCAGTTCGCGGCCCCAATCCATGAGCGGCAAGGTGTAATGCCCGCTTGTCAGCATCGCCGTCACGCCGCGCAACAGGCAGACCAGGGCGGTGGCCCGCTCCGGCGTGTGCTGCATGCGCAGGGCGCGGAATTCCACCAGGCCCAGCTTTCCCCGCCCGATCAGGAAGGGGTTCCACAGCTTTTCGATGTTCATCTCGGCGCGATGGCTGTTGCCGGAAGCATCGCAAAGAAACGAGGCCAGGCTGTGCCAGAGGAGTTCGGGCGACAGGTCTTTTTGCCGCTCCAGCAGGGCCAGGGCCAGACCCAGTTCGTCGAAGGCGTCGGTGCCTCGCTCGTCGGCCCGCACCGATTGCCCGCTGCTGCCGACGAAGTCGTGGGAGTAGAGATAGGAGAGCGCAGGATGACGGTTGAGGAAGCGCACCAGGCGGGGCAGCAGCCGAGGCTCTTGCAGAAAGGGGCTGGCCTCCGGCGAAGGGCCGCCCAGTGTGATCTGGCCGGCGCCGCCCGAGTCCGCCACGGCGCCGTTGAAATAGAGCCGGTAAGGGGCCAGGCCCTGATCTGCGGCTGCCGCATAGATCTCGCGGCTGCACCGCAGGAAGCTCTCGGCATCGACACTCGGCGCGGTGTTGATCTCGATCACGGCCGGATCCGGCGTTACGGTGGTCCACTCCATCGTGTCATCCACCGGCGGCGGGTAGCCGGCCAGGATCAGGGTGGGCAGATGGCAGGCGCGGGCGGCCTGCGCCACGCTCTCCAGCACGGCCTGGAACATCGCCACTCCGTTAAACATGGGCAGATCGATGCGCGCCATCGGCTGCCCCTCAAACGCTTGCGTGCGCAGGATGAACAGGTAGGCGCCGGCCTCTGCCAGTTCGTCGCACAGGCCGCTGGGGGGCGTGGCGCGGTCGTGTACCGAGGGGCAAGTCAGGCAAGCGTCAGCGGAATCCGGGATGGCGACATCGGCATCGACTTGCATTAACAGGCGCCGCTCCTGTACATCCGCCACCGGTACCGGCGTGACCAGCATGCCCCTAGCTTCCAGTTCTGCCTTCAGGGTGGCGGCCCGGGCGTCCAGGTCTGACGCGGTTTCTGTTTCATGTTCGGGCACAGCCAGGACCGGGTCGAGCGGGCCATGCCAGACAGGCGCCCCATCGCGACGGCGGTAAAGGCCGAGGTTCCAGCGCGGCCGCGCCTCGCCCGGGTATTGCCGCCCCACGCTGCGCAGCACAACGCTGCCGGGAAAACGCCGGGAAAGCCCGCTCAGCAAGACCGCGGCACGTTGCTCCTTGTCGCCACCCAGGGCCTTGCTCAGCCACTCCGGCGACTGGGCGCTGCGGTCGGTGAAGGTAGGCTCGGAGCCGACCCAGATGGCGAGGCCCAGGGCAGCAATCCGGGCGTCATGACGGCGCACAGCCGCATCGAATTCATCATTCGTCGACATCGATGTGCACCTCGGTATGCAGGACGCGACGGATGGCGTTTTGAGGATGGCCGCGTATGACTCAACCCACTGCGGACACGGGTGTGCATTCATCACCGGCGTCGATGTAAGCTTCCTCGATAGACGCGAGCGGGTCGGCACCGAGTGTGCCGATAAATAAGCGCCATGACTCGGGATCGCTCAACTCGTCGAGCCGCGCCTGGGCGTAGGCGATGCGCGCGTCCAGGCCGAGGCGACGCGACTCGTCGACGTTGCGCGGGTTTTGCGCGAAGCGCGTGAGTTCATTCAGTTTGCACATCCACAGCGCGAGGTCGCGCTCGCGCTTGACCTGCAGGCGCTGCCGGTACCAGTCGGATTCAAGCAAGGTTTCGCGCGTGAACATGACACGGATCTCCGGTGCGTGCACGTCCATGCCACAGTAATGTCCATAGGCCATGATGGCGAGCAGCGCCTTCAGCGGCGGACAGGCCTCGGCGATGCTGCCGTCCTCGAAGTACCGCCGGGCCACCCGCTCCTGCGCCTCGACGATGTTGTGGACGCCGTCCGCGAAAACCGCCATGTCCTGGGTCTCCGGCTTGAGGATGGCCTCGGTGAAGACGGCGCGCGGGTTGTCGAAGATCTTGCCCATGTAGTGCGCGACAAAGCGTTCGGTGATGCGGTAGCCGAGCCTGCTCGCCAGCACGCGCTTGCCCTCGAAGTCGAAATCGTCGAGCGCCTGCATGTATCCCTGCTCGATGAGCCAGGACGCCTTGCGCTGCGCCGGATGGAGCCGCGCCCAGATTTCCGGTACCAGCAGGCTGATGTCGTGATCCACGCGCACCTGGGGGCCAACATGGCCGGCTGAGGTGGAGAAGCCGTCATGGCCGGTGAGAATCATCGAGACCAGGGCGTTATTGAGATCGGCCGTGGGCCGTAGCGCGTTGAACGGCCCCTTGGTGAGCGCGCCTTCCGAACCCGCCCCGGTGGTAGAAGGCGACTTGCCGGTCAGGGAACAGATGTAATCCATGAACAGTTCCGGCAAGGCCTGGAAGTGAATGGGGTTGTACACCGCCAGGGAACGCACTCCCGTGTCGGGCGGGTTGTTGCGGCGCCCGGACAACACCGCGTCGACGCTCACGCACACAGGCGCATCGGCAGGAAGTTTGCGGTGAAAACGCATGCCCATTTCCGCCGCATATTTGCGGATCGGGTTGGCGATGTCGGGACGCAACTGCAAGTAGCGCGGGTTCTTCGACGGCTTGCCGTCGACCAGGCGCGGCCGCGCGGAAGACACCGCGATCTGTCCGCCGCGTGCAGCACCCGTCAGCAGCTCGCGCATCGGTGGCGTGTAAGCATGCAACCGCATGACGTTGTCGACCTCGGCGGCAAGCGCGTCGCCGCTCAGCGGCTCGAAATTGGCGAGGAAATTGCCGGGCAACGCCATATCGATTTCGGTCTGCTTGTCGTAGCCCGGGATGACCGCGTCGTCCGGACGCTGGAACAGGCGCAGTTCGCAGTTGTAGGTGAGCTTCACGCTGCCCGCCGGATCCAGCCCCGGCTTGCAGCCACCGAGCTTCGCCACAGGCGCGACCACCGAGACGGTGATGTCGTCCTCCATCTGCACCTTCTCGGCGGGGATGAAATCCTGGCGCAGCTTGAAGGTGCACCATTGTCCATCCGCATCGAAGCCCACCCGCAAATAGCTGGCGATGATGCGCCGGCCGAACATCTTGAGCTCGTGACCCGGTGCGCCATCCACCACGTCGACCGCGAGCTGCTCGTCCCAGCGCTCGCCCCACTCCGGGCGGTGAAAGCGCTTGATCAGGAACACCAGCGCCAGGATGCGCGGCGGAATGCTGTCCAGCCAGGCGTTGTACGCGTCCAAATAGCTCGACGAGGGCGTAAGCAGCTTGATCACCGAACCGAGACTGCGTTCCATGCTGAGCGGTTTGCGCGAAGGGTCGCGGTCCTCGCGCTCGAAGCCGGGGCGGAAACGCGTACTGTAATCGTGCTGGAAAATGCGCCGCACCCAGGCCAGGTCGCGTTCCAGATCGTCGATGAACAGCGGTCCGTAGATCACCGCATCCTCGAGCGACTTGGAAATCTCCGACTTGCCGCCACCGGACACGGTGCAGGGTTTGTGACAGAACGTGCCCTCCGGTTCGATTCCGATCAGGCGCCATGACGGCGCACCCGGATGCGGACGCATCTCCACCTTGTAACCGTTGGGCTGCATGTATATCTTGTCGGGCATGAGGCGTATCCGGTGCGTCCGGCCGTCGTGCTCCCAGGTGATGCTTTGCGCATTCAGGTCAAAGCGCACGGTCTGGGGCACGTAGACGATGTCCGGATAGGTCACGTCCACGGCGTGGCCCTCGGGCATGGCGCGCATGAACTGTCCATAGCGCGCCACCATGTCCTGGAACGAATAGCCCGGCTCGCGCGTGCTGCTGTCGACGCCGTATTCCTCGCCGTGGTTGCGGCACTGGAACAATAGCGCGCCGCCGGCGTGTTCTTCCTCGGCCAGGCCGTAGAGGTTGGCGGCGAAGCTGATCTGGGTTTTGACCTCTTTCTTGCAGTAGCCAAAGTAATTGTCGGCCAGGATGGTGACCATCACGCCGCTCGCATCGCGCGCGGTGAGCTTGAATGCCTGGCCGTCGTTGTAGCGCTCTTCTGGCTGTTTCCAGCACATCCCCTCGCGGCGCTGGCGTTCGTCCGCCGCATCCCAGTGCGGCAGGCCCAGTTCGCGCTTGGTGAGACCGACCAGATGCGGGGCGAGCACCACGCAGCCGGTATGCCCGCTCCAGTGCTCCACATCCAGACTCGCATCGTGTTCCGGAAGATAGGGATTGCCGCCGTTGCCGAAGATACTCTCGACGAAATCCAGGTTGCTGACCAGATTGCCGGGCGCGAAGAAGCGGATCTCCATGCTCTTCTGCGGCGCCACGCCGGGAATGGCCGGGCAGATCACCGGACGCATCAGCAGCGAGACGAACATGCGCGCTGGATCAGACTGATTGACCGTATACGGCAGCGTGAGCAGGTCCTGTGGCGGGTTGAACGCGTGCCCGAGCATGCGCGCGAACACCTCGCGCGGCACCGCATTCTTGTCACCGGGAATGGGCAGACCGCCTTCGGCGACGTGAAACAAACCTTGGGTGGTTCTGCGGTCGCTGGCCGGATTGTGCAGCACGCCCTGGCGCACGCGGTAACTGGAGACGATGTCCGAGTTGAAGACAGCCGCATCCACTGGCAACGACAACTCGCGCGCCAGTCCCTCATGGTCAAGGATGAAAGACTGCCCCGGCAGATGCGGCACATCCTCCACGCCTTGCAGATAACGTTCGAGAAAATCCTGGATGCGTCGATCGGGCGGACTCAGATAGCCCGACAGCAGCCAGTTCTTGGCGCGGTAGGCCATGAGCAGGTCATGCGCCACGTCCATGAACTCGTCGCTTTCCTGTCCGCGCACGGGCGGCTGGCCGGATGACGCCAGCTTGAGGTTGATGTACAGGCGCAGATTGTCCTGCTCGCGCTGTGCGCCATTCACCGGGGCCGGACCCGAATCGTTGAATCTATCCATGTCGGTTTCCTGTTTGTCGGACCCACAACTTATATCGCAATTTAGTCGTCAACCAAAACGTAGCCGACAGAAACGAGCAGGCGTTTTCAGCCCACGCAGGTATTGACCAGCAAGGGTCGGACGTCCCGCCCGATGGGCACGGGCTTCACCCGCCAGATCTCTTCGCTATATTCGCGGATACAGCGATCCGAGGAGAACTTTCCGCTGCGCGCGGTGTTGAGGATACTCATGCGCGTCCAGTGTTCGGCATCGAGATAGGCCTCATCCACCGCCGTCTGGCAGTCGATATAGCTCTGGAAATCGGCGCACAGCATGTACGGGTCGCGATGCAGCAGGTTCTCGACCAGCGGCAGGAACAGTGCGCCATCGCCGCGCGAGAAGTAACCGTCGCGGATCAGGTCAATCGCGGCACGCAGGTCGGGATTGGCGTAGTAATAGTGCATCGGCTCGTAGCCTTCGCGCTTGCGCTGTGCCACTTCCTCGGTGGTGAGTCCGAATAGGAAGAAGTTCTCCGCGCCCGCCTCTTCGCGTATCTCGATGTTCGCGCCATCCAGCGTGCCGATGGTAAGCGCACCGTTCATCATGAACTTCATGTTGCCGGTACCGGAGGCTTCCTTGCCGGCGGTTGAAATCTGCTCCGACAGTTCGGCCGCCGCGTACAGCGCCTGACCCGTGCGCACATTGAAGTCGGGCACGAACACGACTTTCATGCGTCCGTCCACCACCGGATCGCGGTTGACCACCTCCGCCACCGCGGTCACCAGGCGAATCATCAGCTTGGCCATGAAGTAACTCGGCGCGGCCTTGCCGCCGAATATGAAGGTGCGCGGCGCGAGATCGATGTTCGGGTCGGATCGTATCTGGTGGTAACGGGCAACGATGTGCAGCACGTTGAGGTGCTGGCGCTTGTATTCGTGGATGCGTTTGACCTGCACGTCGAACAGCGTGTCCGGATCGAGTGCGATGCCGGTGACGCGCCGCACCTGATCTGCGTAACGCGCCTTGTTTGCGCGCTTGATGTCTCGCCACTCGGCGCGAAAATCCGCATCTCCCACCAGCGACTCCAGTTCGCGCAGGCGCGTCAGGTCGGTCAGCCAGCCCTCTCCCAGGCGCCGATCGAGCAGGGAAGCGAGGCGCGGATTGGCCAGCGCGATCCAGCGTCTTGGCGTGACGCCATTGGTCTTGTTGGAGAATTTCTCCGGCATGAACGCATGAAAATCGGTCAGCACATCCTGCTTGAGCAGCTCGGTGTGCAGTGCGGCCACGCCATTGATCGCATGACTGCCCACGCACGCCAGGTGAGCCATGCGCACATGACGTTCGCCGCCTTCGCTGATCAGCGACAGCCGCGCGACCGTGCCGGTATCCCCGAGGCAGGTCCAGCGTATGCCATCGAGGAAATTGGCGTTGATCTCATAGATGATTTCCAGATGGCGCGGCAGCAGCCGGGCCAACAAGCTCGCCGGCCACTGCTCCAGCGCCTCGGGCAGCAAGGTGTGGTTGGTATAGGAAAAGGTGCGGCGCGTGACGTCCCAGGCCGTCGTCCACGCCATGTCGTGCTCGTCCACCAGCAGCCGCATCAACTCGGCCACGCCGATAGCCGGGTGCGTGTCGTTGAGCTGCACGGCAAACTTCTCGTGAAAGTGCTTCAGGGGTATCCCCTGCACATGCATGATGCGCAGCATGTCCTGCAGCGAGCAGGACACGAAGAAGTACTGCTGCGCGAGCCGCAGTTCCTTGCCCTGGATTTGCTCGTCGTTCGGGTACAGCACCTTGGTAAGGTTTTCCGACTCGATTTTGCGGTGCACCGCGCCCCAGTAGTCGCCGCGGTTGAAGGTGGAAAGGTCGAACGATTCCACCGCCTTGGCACACCACAGGCGCAGGGTGTTCGCAGTGTGGTTGTGATAGCCGAGGATGGGGGTGTCATACGGCACGCCCAGCACGCTGCGGCCGGGCACCCAACGAACATGCGTGCGCCCGTGCGCATCGTCGACACGCTCGGTATGCCCGCCCAGCCGCACTTCCACCGCCCATTCCGGACGCACGATTTCCCAGGGATTGCCATTTCGCAGCCAGGTGTCGGTCTTCTCGACCTGCCAGCCATCGACAATGTCCTGTGCGAAGATGCCGTGCTCGTAGCGTATGCCGTATCCCAGGGTGGGGATCTCGAGCGTTGCCAGCGAATCCAGGAAACAGGCCGCGAGCCGTCCCAGGCCGCCGTTGCCCAGGCCCGGCTCCACTTCCTGCTCGATCAGCATGTCGTAGTTCAGTCCCAGTTCCGAGACGGCCTGGCGCAGGGGTTTCTCGATGTCAAGGTTGAGTATGTTGTTGGCCAGGTGCGGGCCCAGCAGATATTCGGCCGAGAGGTACACCACGGTACGCGAGCCTTGCTGCATATAGGTCTCGGCTGTATCCACCCAGCGCGCGAGCAGCCGGTCGCGCACCGTGTAGGCCAGGGCCATGTAGTAGTCGTGCTGGCTCGCCAGACCAGGAAACTTGCCCAGCACGAAGAACAGGTTGTCGAGAAAGGCGCGCTGCAAACAGGCCTTGGACAGGCCGGTGCGACTTGTCTCGACCTGGGGGAGTTTTACCCGTTCTACCGGTGTATTCATGTCATCACTATCCGTTGTTTACCCACTTACTCTGCAAGCTGGATGCCAACTCCACAAAACTGTCATCTTTGTCATGTATTCCCTGCATTCATGCCAGCCTCTTCAATGAATGGCATCCGCTACTGCCAGCTACCGCACCAAGGGGGTGCAACAGCGCACCAATCTGTTGCCAGGAATGCCCCCTTACGCCCCTGCAACAACCGTGTGCGGTTGGGAACAAGTTGGTCTGCCTCTTGCTTTTTTACTCGGTAAGGAATGTGCAGGCCCGGTATGGGACAAGAAAATCATGCTCAAACTCGTGTTGCTTCGTCATGGTGAAAGTCTGTGGAACCGGGAAAACCGCTTCACCGGATGGACCGACGTTGACCTGTCCGAAACCGGACGCATGGAGGCCATGAAAGCCGGTCGCCTGCTGCGTGACCATGGAATCGTGTTTGATGGCGCCTTCGTCTCCGTCCTCAAACGGGCGATACGCACGCTCTTTCTGGCAAAAGAGGCCATGGATCAGATCTGGATGCCCGAGGTCAAGGACTGGCGGCTCAACGAACGGCACTATGGCGCTTTGCAGGGACTGAACAAAGCCGAGATTGCCGCGCATTATGGCGACGAACAAGTGCATCTATGGCGCCGCAGCTACGATATTCCGCCGCCCGCGCTCAATGCCTCCGATCCGCGTCATCCGCGTTTTGACCGGCGTTACCGCAATCTGCCCATCGATCGCCTGCCGGCCGCGGAATCTCTCGCCGATACGCTGGTGCGTGTGCTGGAACTGTGGCACGAAGCCATCCTGCCTGAATTGCAGGCCGGCAAGACCCTGCTCATTGCAGCGCATGGCAACAGCCTGCGCGCCCTGGTGAAGCATCTCGACAGCATCTCGGACGCCGACATTGCCGGGCTGATCATTCCCACCGGGGTGCCACTGGTATACGAATTCGACGACGCACTGCATGTCATTGCCCGCTACTACCTATCCGAGGAAGCCGGGCATCGCGTGGCAGCCTGACCCGGCTATTTCATCCGATCGCGTGTTACAGCGCGCGTGAAATCTTGCGTACCGTGTCATCCTCGGGATGCGGCTCGATACGGAAGCCCAGGCCTTCCACCAGCTTCAGCATGGTGCGGTTGGTTTTCAGCACTTCGCCCTCCATCTCCTTCAAACCCTTGCTGCGGGCCACATCCATCAGCACGTCCATCAGCTTGTGGCCGATGCCCTGCTTGTGCCAGTGATCATCCACCACCAGGGCGAATTCGCAGGACACGCCGTCGAGATTGATGGCATAGCGCGCGACCCCCAGTTCCACTTCCTTGCCATCGATTTCGGCGACAGCCAGCAGCGCCATTTCACGCGTGTAGTCGATCTGCGTCAGGCGCGCCAGCATGGCTGGAGAGAGTTCGCGCACCGCATCCATGAAACGGAAATATTTGGTTTCCTCAGACAGGCTGCGCACGAAAGCCTGGGTCAGGTCCGCATCTTCCGGGCGGATCGGGCGGATCAGCACGTTGTTGCCGTCGGCTAGCTGCCAGTGCGTCACCAGATGCGCCGGATAGGGATGGATCGCCATGTGGCCGTAGCGGTCGGAAGATGGCACGCGCGGCGCGATGACGATGCGCGCATCCAGCGCCAGCGCACCGTGTTCGTCGACCAGCAACGGATTGATATCCAGTTCGGCCAGCCAGGGTAGTTCGCAGACCATTTCCGACAGACGCAGCAGCACGTTCTCCAGCGCCACCATGTCGACCGGCGGGCGATTGCGGAACGCGCCCAGCAAGGTCGCGACGCGGGTGCGACCGATCAGGTCGCGCGCCAGGTAGTGGTTCAGGGGCGGCAGGGTGACGGCGCGATCCTGGAAGGCTTCGACATCGACGCCGCCAGCGCCGAACACGATCACCGGCCCGAGCACCGGGTCGGACGTCATGCCCAGCAGCACCTCGCGCGCGTGCGGCCGGCTCACCATGGGTTCGATCACGACGCCGTCCAGCGTGGCATCGGGCTGCGTGCGCTTCACCTCGGCCAGCATCTCGCCGAAAGCGGAGCGCACAGCCTGCCCACTGGAGAGACTCAGGCGCACCCCATGCACGTCGGACTTGTGGGTGATGTCCGGCGAGTTGATCTTCATCGCCACCGGGAAGCCCATCTGCTGTGCCATCAGCATCGCCTCCATGGGACTGCGTGCGATCAGGGTCTGGGCCACCGGGATGTGAAAAGCCGACAGCAGCGCCTTCGACTCGACTTCATTCAACAGATGCCGTCCGTGCGCCAGTGCATTTTCGATGATCAGGCGGGCACCTTCCACGTCGGGTTCGATCTGCTGCGACAGCGGCCCGGGCGTTTGCATCAACTGGCGCTGGTTTTCGTAGAACGCGGACAGGTAGGAGAACACCTCCACCGCCGGTTCCGGCGTGGTGAAGTAGGGAATGCCGGCCTGCTTGAATAGTTGACGGCCATCGTGCACCTGCGCCTCGCCCATCCAGCAGGTGAGCACCGGCTTGAGCGAGTTTTTCGCCACTTCGATCACCGCTTGGGCTGCTTCGGACGGCTTGGTCATGGCCTGGGGCGTCAGCATCACCAGCACGCCGTCGACGTTTTCATCTTCCAGGCAGCCCTGTACCGCCGCGCGATAACGGTCAGCAGCGGCGTCGCCGATGATGTCGAGCGGGTTGCCGTGCGACCAGTTGGCCGGCAACACGGTGTTGAGCTTTTCGATAGTCGCCGGGGCCAGTTCGGCCAGGCGCACGCCCAGGTCCACCGCGCGATCGGTAGCCATGACGCCGGGGCCGCCGCCGTTGGTAACGATGGCGAGCCGGTTGCCGCTGGGCCGGATGTGCGTGGCCAGCGCCCGCGCCGAAGCGAACAACTGCAGGATGGTATTGACCCGCACCACGCCGGCGCGGCGCACCAGCGCGTCGAACACCGCATCGGAGCCGACCAGGGCGCCGGTGTGCGACAGCACGGCCTTGGAGCCGGCCGCGTGACGACCGACCTTGACCAGCACGATGGGCTTGAAGCGGGAGGTGGCGCGCAGCGCGCTCATGAAACGGCGGGCATCGCGAATGCCTTCGATATACAGCAGGATGCCCTTGGTTTTGTTGTCGTAGGCCAGGTAGTCAAGGATCTCGCCGAAATCCAGGTCGGCCGAGGCACCGGTGGATATCACACTGGAAAAACCGATGCCGTTGGTCTCCGCCCAGTCCAGCATGGAAGTACATAAGGCGCCGGATTGCGACACCAGTGCCAGATCGCCGGCCAGGGTGGCACCCTGGCTGAAGGTGGCGTTGAGGCCGATGCCGGGACGCTGGATACCCAGGCAGTTGGGCCCGATGAAGCGGATACCGTGCCTCTTCGCCACCGTCATCACCGCCTCTTCCAACGCCGCGCCCTGGGCGCCGATCTCGCGGAAACCGGCCGACAGCACGATGGCGTGGCGAATGCCGCGTTGACCGCATGCCTCCATGATCTGCGCCACGGTCGATGCCGGGGTGGCGATCAGGGCGAGTTCCGGCGTTTCCGGCAATTCGTTGGCATGAGCGTAGCAGCGCTCGCCAAAGATCGTCTCATGCTTGGGGTTGATCGGGTAAACCCGCCCGCTGTAGCCGGCTTTGCGCAGGTTCTTGAAGAGGATGCCAGCTACCGATTCCTCCCGCTCGCTGGCGCCGAAGACCGCCACCGAACTGGCGTTGAAAAGGGGGTGCAGATAGTGTTGAGGCATGGCTTGATTCAGAATGGGTTGCGGGGACACAACGATCAGATCAGGATCTGATCAAGCAAATCCTGGTCCATGCCATATTACAGTGCCATCTTGCCAGGACTATAGTTAGCGTTCGACTCTATTGCCGCACCATGCACACCGCCTACATCACCCATCCCGCATGCCTCAAGCACAACATGGGCGACTGGCACCCGGAAAGCCCCTTGCGCCTCTCCGCCATCGATGACCAGCTGCACACCGCCCGTCTGTTTGATTACCTGGCGCATCGCGAAGCCCCACTGGTGCATCGCAGCCAGTTGCTGCGGGTTCACGATGCTGCCTATATCGACTTCGTCGAGGCCGCCTCACCCGACGAAGGCTTCCATGCGCTCGATTCCGACACCAGCATGAATCCCCATACCCTGGATGCCGCATACCATGCGGCCGGCGGCGCGGTGATGGGGGTGGACCTGGTCATGCGCGGAGAGGTCAACAACGCCTTCGTCGCCTGCCGCCCGCCCGGACACCACGCCACACGAAATCAGGCCATGGGCTTCTGCATCTTCAACAATGTTGCCGTAGCGGCCGCGCATGCCCTGGAAGCACACGGTCTGGCACGGGTGGCCATCGTCGATTTCGACGTCCATCATGGCAACGGCACCGAAGACATCTTCAGGGACGATCCGCGTGTGATGCTCTGCTCCACCTTCCAGCATCCCTTCTATCCATTCTGCGGTGCCGAAACCACCAGCGAACACATCGTCAACCTGCCGCTGCCGGCGGGCACCACCGGCCCGGCTTACCGTGAAGCCTTCAGCGCCGGGATCATGCCGCGCCTGGAAGCATTCCGCCCACAGATGCTGTTTTTCTCCGCCGGGTTCGACGCGCACCGGGAAGATGACATGGCGCAGTTCGGACTGGTGGAAGCGGATTATGTCTGGATCACCGAGCAGGTCATGGACGTGGCTGCGCGCCATGCCGAAGAACGCATCGTCTCGGTACTGGAAGGCGGCTATGACCTCAGTTCCCTGGGGCGCAGCGCGGCGGCACACATCAAGACCTTGGCGGATTTATGAGCGTGCTTGTCCGGGTTTTTCAGGCGAAATTTTCACAATAACCAGGGAAGACCGGACGACAGCTATTGCTATCGACCTATGAATGAAGCGCTTCTCACAGCAAGAGCGCCCGGTCCAATTCGAGATCACAGAACAAATGCGTGATTCATTTGCTGTGGGGATTGCCAAGATCCGCATCGAGCCCGAGCAGTACCTTCTTCCCTGCCGAGCAGATGCATTTCTTTACCTCTACAATTGCAGCCATAGGGCTCAATCCATCTTTACCCAAAAGTCAGACCCATCGCCTCGCGTACGTCGCGCATCGTATCCCGGGCCAGTTCCTGCGCCTTTTCACACCCGTCAGCGAGGATGTTGCGCACCTGATCGGGGTTCTCTTCGTAGTAATGCGCGCGCTCGCGAATCGGTGCGAGTTCGGCGAGCACGGCGTCGATCACCGGCTGCTTGCATTCGATACAGCCGATGCCGGCGCTGGTGCAGCCTGCGGTCACCCACTGGCGCACGCTGTCGTCTGAATACACCAGGTGGAACTGCCACACCGGACAATTGGACGGATTGCCGGGGTCGGTGCGGCGTACCCTCGCCGGGTCGGTCGGCATGGTGCGAATTTTCTTTGTGATCGTATCCGGGTCTTCGCGCAGGGCGATCGTATTGTTGTAGGACTTCGACATTTTCTGCCCGTCCAGCCCCGGCATTTTCGACGCAGCCGTCAGCAGGGACTCGGGCTCGGCGAGGATCATCTTGCCGGAACCTTCGAGATAGCCGTACAGCCTTTCGCGGTCGTTCATCGACAGGTTCTGCGCGTCGTTCAAAAGCGCCTTGGCCGATTCCAGCGCCTCGTCGTCGCCCTTTTCCTGGTAGGCGGTGCGGCACTCCTCGTACAGCCGCGCTTTTTTCGTACCGAGTTTCTTGACCGCGGCGCGCGCCTTGTCCTCGAATCCGAGCTCGCGGCCGTACAGGTGATTGAAGCGGCGGCAGATTTCGCGGGTGAATTCGATATGCGGCACCTGATCCTCGCCTACCGGAACTAAATTAGCGCGGTAGATCAGGATGTCGGCCGACTGCAGCAGCGGATAGCCGAGGAAACCATAGGTCGAGAGGTCCTTCTCGCTGAGCTTTTCCTGCTGGTCCTTGTAGGTCGGCACCCGTTCCAGCCAGCCCAGCGGTGTCATCATCGACAGCAGCAGATGAAGTTCGGCATGTTCGATCACACGCGACTGCACGAAGAGCGTGGCCTGGGCCGGATCGACCCCCGCCGCAAGCCAGTCGATCACCATGTCGCGCACGTTCTCATCGATGACCTGGGGCGTGTCGTAATGCGTGGTCAGCGCATGCCAGTCGGCGACGAAAAACAGGCACTGATACTCGTTCTGCAGACGCAGCCAGTTTTTCAGGACGCCGTGGTAATGGCCGAGATGGAGGCGCCCGGTGGGACGCATGCCGGAGAGAACGCGATCGGAATACATTTTTTGGTTAGGGGT
>Ga0326732_1000111_pt1 | contig 18556 bp, 12 predicted proteins | sample MHFSIPfraction_4_FD_207644 | JGI IMG/M metagenome (GOLD analysis project Ga0326732, IMG submission 207644) | Lab enriched peat soil microbial communities from Michigan Hollow, Ithaca, NY, United States - MHF12FN SIP fraction | ecosystem: Environmental > Terrestrial > Soil > Wetlands > Peat...
AAAAGGAGTGTCATCTCCATAAAGCGACTCTGTTTCGATATGTCGTATCTCCTTGACTACCTTGATTCCCGATGGTGAAAATGCGAAAAGGGTATCGGCTGAAAAAATGGTGCTGAAATCCTGAGGCTTGAAAAAAGGCAGGAATTTCTGTGCGAACTCGTCGAGCCTTTTAAGGTAGAAATGGGTGTTTTCGTCAGGTTGCTCTTTTTTCCACTCTTCCGCCAGCCGGCCCTTCTCCAATGCAGAGCCCGAGTTGCCGGCTCCTGAGATGTAAAAGGTCATACGATCCCCCTTGTTCACCTGAATACCCTGACGGACCGCGATCTCATAAGTTATCGACTTAGCCCGTTTGCCTGCACGAACATCGGCGACATACTGATCCCGTGAGCTTTTCAATGACTCGGTCCTCGAGAAGTCGGTGATGTTCAGCCGGTGCTCCATGATATTGTTCCTGTATTTCACATACAGGTCGTGGAGCCCCTGGATATCTTCGTGAAGCAGCAGTATGAAGCCCTCCCTTACGAAATCGCGCCCGAATTTTTCACCGCTTCTGCTTACCAGCGACGATCCTTTCAGCTTGAGCTTGTCGTGGTAATCCAGCAGGACATAATTTTTCTTCATGTAGGAGATCATCTTCCTGAAGCGACCGTCGAATCCTATCGTTATACCAGGTGGCATTTTGGAGGAGACCTCATCGACAAGTGCACGTTCCTGCGCCTCTGTAACGATATCAGGAGGCGGCACAAGGAATATACCGTCGGTATCGACCTCGATGACCTTCGAGCCTTTGGATTCGAACTCCCTGATCATCGTTTTAGCGATCTCCTGGCCGTTGATGGTCACTCTGTCCGCCTCTTCGAAATCGTTGAAGATCCCGCTACTGAAGCCAAGGTAGCCGTACATGGCATTGATGATGATCTTGTACGAATTCTGCATGGCGTCGTAATTGTCAGCCATGGTACGGTTCCCTCTCTCTTTCTCTTCTCCGGCGCGTTTCTTCGCCGCGAAGCGGAGATCCTTGAGATCCTTCAGGATGGCCGGGAAGGTCTTCAGTGTGTCGGTTTTCGGACAGATACCGCAGGACAGCATGATAGAGGGATACAGTGATTCGACATCGGCATAAACGATAGGGCCAAGAATCCCCTTGACGAAAACCTCGGTGAAACCACCGACATGCTGCTGCCCGATCGATGGACGGGGGATGGATACCTTGTGCTTGATGTACTCCCTCACCATCAGTCCCTCGATCTTCGCTGCGGGACCAAGACGTGAAGCGTGCGCATAGGTGTAGGGGAGCATTCGGGCGAGGTTGAAATTGCTCCCGGACAGTAACGCGGCAAGCTCCCTTGTTTCACGGACATCGTCCAGTGCATAGGCAAGGAGGACTTCAGGGTTGTGGTCCCACGTGTCGGCGAGATCCTTGTAATCGACATAGGTACGGTTTGGCGATGCGAACCCGAAGAATTTAGCTGCCGCCTTCAGTCCATAGCTTGGCAGCGAGCGTTTGGATGTATCATAGTTCTGTACGAGGAAATAGGTGTCGATCACGTGCCTGCCTGGAATTTCGAAGTACTGGTAATCGATGCTTCTTTCTGCGAATCGTATGCTCGCAGGGTAGGACCTCGGGACGAGTCCATCACGTCCGATCCTGAATGGCACACTGTTGAGTTCACATCGACGCTGAAGATATGGCAGGTCGAATCCGAAGATGTTGTGACCCTCGATGACATCTGGATCCTTTTCCCGAATGATGGCGATAAGCTCTTCAAGCAGTGCCTTCTCCGACCTTCCCTTTGAATGGATGACATGCTCCCAGGATCTGTTATCACTGAGAGACACGATGATGACCGGGTCTTCACCGATCGATTTCCTGTCACGGTTGTTCCCCTGGGGACGATAGTAGGTTTCTATATCGAGCTGCAGCCGATGGATATCCTCGAACAACAGGCCTTTGAACATCGTTTTACCACTCTGGAGAAAATACTGGGTAACGGCGTCTCCCCTGTTGTAGGTAAGATGACTGTTCATCCCTGATGCGCCTGACGCATCGTTTCCGGACATGCTGTCCTGTCCGCTGCTGTTGATATGGTCAAACGCGGCGCGATAGTTCTTCCAGCTCCTGAAAATGGCGAGATGGTTGAAATAATTACTGCCTGAAAGGTTGATCAGCCAGTATTTCTCCTTGTCTGCGGGAGTGAACCCATCAAGAAGTTCGTTGTCTGAAAGAAAGAAAAATGGAAAAAACGGTTCATCACGATGGATTACACGATCCTCCATCCTTATGAAAAGACGGATGCGGCTGTCATTCAACTGGTAAGCGCCAACGATGCCTGTTTCGGGGTCTTTTCCGAACAGGAGTTCATTGAAATGAGCGGGGTCGAGCGTGCTGTTCATGATTTAATCCTGTACCAGTTGAGCTGAGGGGGAAGTATTGTTTCACGTGAAACATGTGTTTCACCTGCCGAGACGTATCATGAGAATCGAGATGTCAGCCGGTGAAACTCCGAGAATCCTTGAGGCCTGTCCTATCGTCGACGGCCGATGGCGCGCGAGTTTCTCCCTTCCTTCGTTTGAAAGGGAAGATACCCTTGCATAGTCGAAATGTTCAGGGATCGCAAGAGCGTCGAGTCGTGATATGCGTTCAGCCATAAGCTGTTCCCGCTTGATGTAGCCGTCATACTTTATCTCTATGTCGATCTGCTCGACAATGCGTCCTTTGTCATCGAGGGTCCCAAGGGCGTCCCGAACGGTATCCGAAGCTTTGATAAGATCAGCAAGTGAAATCCCCGGCCTTTTGACAAGGCTGATCGCGCGTGAAGTGGCGCTCAGCTCATGGAATCCTTTTTCAGCTAATAGCAGGTTGACCTCATCGGATGGCACCCTTAGTTCTTCAAGGATTTGCTTTCCAGCGTCAATCCGCCCCCTCAATTCAACAATCCGTCCGTATGACTCACTCGACCGCAACCCTGCATGCAGTGATGCTTTGCCAAGGCGAAGGTCGGCATTGTCATGGCGCAGGATGAGACGGTGCTCCGCTGATGAGGTGAACATCCGGTACGGTTCATTCGTTTCCTTCGTGATCAGGTCGTCGATAAGCACGCCGATGTAAGCTTCTGAACGGCTGAGGATGATCGGATTCAAGCCCCGGATTTTCAACGAGGCATTGACGCCGGCCATAAGTCCTTGTGCTGCAGCCTCCTCATAGCCCGACGTACCGTTTATCTGGCCGGCAAAATAGAGGTTCTCCACCAGTTTGGTCTCGAGGGTAGAGCCTATCTGCCATGGATGGAAGTAGTCGTATTCGATGGCGTAGCCGGGCCGGATCATTTTGACATTCTCGAGACCGGGGATCGTGCGGAGTGCCATCATCTGGATATCCTCAGGTAGCGAGGTAGAGAATCCGTTCACATACATCTCTATAGTATCCGTTCCCTCCGGTTCGAGGAAGATGTGATGGCTATCCTTGTCCGGGAAACGGGAAATCTTGTCTTCTACCGACGGGCAGTACCTGGGCCCTGTTCCCTGCACTTTTCCTGTGAAGAGCGGTGAACGGTCGAACCCCTGACGGAGGATATCATGGGTATGGCCTGAAGTTTTCGTCAGGTAGCAGGATACGAGGTTCCTTTCTGCAACCGAGTCCGTACTGAAGGAGAACGGTGTCGGATCCGGATCCCCCGGCTGCTCGGTGAGCAACGAGTAATCGATGCTGCGTGAATCGATGCGCGGAGGTGTTCCTGTTTTGAGCCGTCCATGTGTGAAGCCCAGATCTGAGAGCGATTCGGTCAGTCCCTGGACCGGCGGTTCGGCAACGCTCCTTCCCCCGGGGAAGTGGTTCATCCCGACATGAATCAGTCCGTTCAGGAATGTGCCGCAGGTGAGGATTGCCGACCTTGCCCTGATTCTGCGTCCCGAGGCAAGCCCGACCTCTGAGAAGCGCCCATCGTTGGCCATGATGCACGTCACGGTATCCTGGAGTATGTCGATGAGCGACTCGTTTTCGATCACCCTTCGCATGTAGAGGCTGTAGAGGGTTTTGTCCGCCTGTGCCCGAGGCGAGTGCATGGCCGCCCCTTTGCTTCGGTTCAGCATCCGGAACTGGATGCCGGTCGCATCGATCGCTTTTGCCATTTCACCGCCGAGCGCGTCGATCTCCCTTGTGATCTGCCCCTTGGCGACCCCGCCTATCGCCGGATTGCACGACATCCTCGCCACGGCGTTCAGATCGCTGGTGATCAGCAGGCAGGATGTACCTCCCCTTGCTGCCGCAAGGGCGGCCTCGCATCCTGCATGGCCTGCTCCGACCACGATGATGTCATACATTGGCGGCGTCATGTTTCACGTGAAACGTATTGTATCGATGGTCAATGATGAAAATGCTTTATTATGTAAAGTTGCCAGGACAAGCCCGTCAATTATAATAAAAATGCAAAAAAGAGCGGGTCATGGGGAAGAATAAAATGCTCGGAGCGGGATTTGGTAGGGGATGTGTAATTATATTACTTTTCATAATGTACATGGTTTGCGGATCTGCCTCGTCTCTCAATCCCGAGTGAACCCGGCCCTTTGACGCCACTGCAGTGCGTCCCCAGCATGCAGGATATCTGCGAGCCGATTCCATGCTTCTGCGACGGTTCGGTTTCCCGTCGGTTCTGTCCGGCAATCGATGATCAACCGGTCACAGACCGGTACACTTATCCTCAATAAAACCAGGGAGGTGCAAGTATGCTGCCTACGCGAAACTGTTCATTGCTGACGATCCTTCTCTCCCTGGTCGGTCTCGGGCTTTCATCGCCCGCGTTTGCAGCTGGAAGCTCTCCGGCTCCAGTTACGTCGAAGATTGATCCAAGAGGGCAGGCTCTCGCGCTTTCATGCGCAGGATGCCATGGAACCGATGGGAAAAGCTCAAGCATCATCCCTTCGATCTATGGGAAATCCCCTGAGTACATCGAATCTGCCATGAAGGACTTCAAATCGGGCGCCAGGGTATCCACGGTCATGATGCGCCATGCCAGAGGCTATTCCGATGAGGAGATCCATCTTATCGCCGAATATTTCGGTGCCGTCGGCAGGAAAACCAATAAATCGGGAGGGCGTCAATGAGCACTCTTTCGCGACGTGATTTCAACAGGCTCCTGCTTACAGGTACGGCCGGTGTGGCTCTCGGGGCATTCGGCGGCGGTATGCAGGGCTTTGCGGCCCAGAAGCAGGTCGTCGTCGTCGGCGGCGGCTTCGGTGGCGCCGGTACGGCCAAGTACCTGAAAAAAATCGATCCATCCCTTTCCGTCACCCTGATAGAGCCGAAGTCGGCTTATATCACCTGTCCGTTCAGTAACTGGGTGCTTGGCGGACTTAAATCGATGGCTGATATCACCAGGACCTATTCGACGCTCTCGAATCGCTACGGCATCCGTATCGTACATGAGGCGGTCCGCTCGATCGATGCGCAACAGCATACCGTGACGCTCGCCGGAGGGAGGGTGCTGCCGTATGACCGCCTTGTCGTCTCCCCCGGCATCGAATTCAAGTGGAATGCAATCGAAGGGTACAGCAGGGCCGTGGCTGAATCGAAGATGCCTCATGCCTGGCAGGCCGGGAACCAGACCGAACTGCTTCGCCGTCAGCTTGCTGAAATGAAGGATGGTGGTACGGTACTCATCTGCCCGCCTGCCAATCCATACCGATGCCCACCGGGCCCCTACGAACGCGCAAGCCTCATCGCATACTACCTGAAGGCGAATAAACCGAAGTCGAAGATCATCATCCTCGACCCTAAGGAGAAGTTTTCAAAGCAGGCGCTCTTCAGGAAGGGATGGGCGCGCCTCTACGGTGATATGATCGAGTGGCGAGGACCGCTCTCCGGAGGGCATGTGCAGGGGGTCGATGCGGAGACGATGTCGGTCAGGACAGATCACGGCGTCGTCAAGGGGGATGTGATCAATGTGATTCCGCCTCAGAAAGCCGGCGCCATCGCCATCGAGGCAGGCCTCGCAGATGCATCCGGATGGTGCCCTGTCAATCCGGTGTCTTTCGAATCGACCATACACCCCGGCATCCATGTCGTGGGTGACGCCTGCCAGGCTGGTCCGATGCCCAAGTCAGGATTCGCAGCAAGCAGCCAGGGTAAGGTGGCGGCTGCGGCAATCGTGCGGTTGCTCAGGGGGCAGGAGCCTGCACCGCCCTCACTGGTCAATACCTGCTACAGCCTGATTGGCCCGCATTATGGCGTTTCGGTTGCGGGCGTCTACCGCCTTTCGGCCGAAGGCATCGTCGAGATCCCTGGTTCAGGCGGCCTGACACCGATTGACGCAAGCGACGACCAGTTGGAGCAGGAGGCGGAGTTCGCCCAGGGATGGTACACCAACATCGTGAGGGATACCTGGGGATGACTCTGGCGAATTCGACGAAAAACCCGGGTTCCGACCCGGGTTTTTCATATCGATGTGCCTCGATGGGATATCCCTGACTTCATCCGTCCGGTTGAAGAAATGCCGTGCCTTCTCCACTCTTCCCTGCGCCTCATCCCTCCGCTTCCCCACGCCGTCTACGTACCTGCTTCATTGTTAATCGGGGCCCGTTTCCTATATTGTGCAAACTTTCCCAATTATGCGTAAAGGTCATTTTTCATGAAGAATAACCGCTTCAAACTCATTCTCATCGCCGTGGTCGCGCTGGTTTCGGTGTGGTCGATATGGCCCACATACCGGGATCATGAGCTGTCCAAGAAGCTGTCGAGTTTCCGTTCAAGCGAGGACAGCCTCAAATTCGCCATCGAACACCGGGCCGAAATAGAACAGGCCCGCGACAAGAGCCTCAAGCTCGGCCTCGACCTCCGGGGTGGCATGCACCTGGTCATGGAGGTCGACCTGTTCGACCTGATCGAGCAGAAGGCCTGGAACAAGGATGCCCACTTCCAGCAGATCATGGCGAGCGTAAGGAGTGCGGCCACCGCTTCCGGCGACAGCCCTGTCACGCTGCTCGCAGCGGAGTTCAAGAAGCAGAACATACCGCTCAGCCGCTATTTCTACGATATCCGCAACAGCGATCGTGAGATCGTGGACAAGCTGAACAAGGAGTCCCAGGACGCTCTGGTTCGTGCGAAGGAGATCATCCGTAATCGTATCGATCAGTACGGTGTCGCCGAGCCGCTCATCCAGACCCAGGGGGCGCGAAGGATCATCATCGAGCTTTCGGGCGTTACCGACGAGACCCGTGTGCGCAAGCTCCTGAAAGGTACCGCCAAGCTCGAATTCAGGCTGGTGAAGGACCATGAATCGCTGCTCAGGGCCATCGACACCATCAACTCCATGCCTGCCCAGGCCCAGGCCGCCAAGGCTCCTGCTGATTCGTCCCTGGCCGCTGCTGCTCCGGCAGACTCTGCGGCGGCAAAGGTCGCGTCCTCTCCTGCGACCGGTCGCAAGCTCTCTGAAATGATCGGCGTGATGAAGAACGGCCTCGTCTTTACGCCTGAGTATGCCCGTGACTATGTCTCTTCCGTCTTCAAGCGGGAAGATGTCCAGGCGAGGCTGCCGCAGGATACCGAGCTGCTGATTTCCGCCAAGCCCGAACTGACCGAGAAGGGCGAGAAGTTCTTCCCGATCTACCTGGTCAAGAAGAGCCCGGAGCTGACAGGCGGCGTTATCACCGAAGCGAAGGCAACTTTCGGAACCCAGAATGTCCAGCCCGAGGTGAGCATGTCGATGAACGATGAGGGCACCTCGAAGTGGGCCCGCATCACCGGCGCCAACATCGGGAAGCAGATCGCCATCGTACTCGACGGCGCGGTCTACAGCGCCCCGGTCGTGCAGTCTCGCATTCCCAACGGCAACTCGGTGATCAACGGCATATCGAGCCTGGACGAGGCCAAGGATCTTGAGATCATCCTCAAAGCCGGTGCGCTTCCTGCACCGGTCAGGATCCTCGAAGAGCGGACCGTCGGTCCCTCCCTGGGTTCTGACTACATCCAGGCCGGCCTGATGTCTATGATATGGGGGTTTTCCGCAGTGGCGATATTCATGATCATCTACTATAACAAGGCTGGTATCGCCGCCGATTTCGCGCTGGTGCTGAACATCCTCGTGGTGATTTCAGTGCTTGCCGGATTCAAGGCGTCTCTGTCTCTGCCCGGTATCGCCGGTATCGTCCTGACCATGGGTATGGCCGTGGACGCCAACGTGCTGATCTACGAGCGTATCCGTGAGGAGCTTGCCGAGGGCAAGATGCTGAAGGCGGCCGTCGAAGCAGGGTACAGCCGTGCATTTTCGTCGATCCTCGATTCGCATGTGACGACCCTCGCGGCAGCTTTCCTGCTCTCCCAGTTCGGTGTCGGACCTGTCCAGGGATTTGCCGTGACGCTCATGATCGGTACCGGCGCGAGCCTGTTTACGGCCATCGTGGTGACGAGGGTTATTTTCGACCTGCTGGTCGGCAGCGGGTTCATGAATGAGAAGAGTTTCGGATAAATTTCAACACACACGCGAGTATGCGCCTGTTCCAGAAGACCAATTTCAATTTCATCAAGCATCGCAAGATCGCCTATGTCGTCTCTATGGTGCTGCTGCTGACCGGTATGGTCTCCCTTTTGGTCAGGGGTTTGAACTATGGCATCGATTTCAAGGGCGGCTCAGAAGTCGTCATCAGGTTCGCCAGGCCGGCAGACGTCGGCGCTGTCCGCAACGTGATCGGTCAGGCTGGCGTCCGGGGCTCCGTCAAACAGTACGGTATGGAGCGTGCGGTGCTGCTCAGCACCGATTACCACGGCGAGACCGCCGACCTTAAGGGGTTGATCACCCGTTCACTGGCTGACCGTATGCCCGGAAACCCCGGTGAGATTGTCAGTATCCAGGCCGTCGGACCCAGCATCGCCACGGACATGAAGTGGGCTGCCATGAAGGCCCTCGGTGCGGCGCTCGTCGGCATCCTCCTGTACGTCGGGTTCCGGTTCGAAATCAAGTTCGCCACAGCCGGCGTACTCGCCATTTTCCATGACGTTCTGACTGTCCTGGGGTTGTTCAGCCTGCTCGGAGGCATCTTCGACTTCATGCCGCTCGAGGTTGACCAGAGCATCATTGCTGCGTTTCTGACCATCGCCGGTTATTCGATCACCGACACGGTCGTCGTCTACGATCGAATCCGTGAGCGTATCCGCGGCCAGAAACCTTCGGAGTACGAACGGATCTTCAATGAGAGCATGAACCAGACGCTGTCAAGGACCATCATCACTTCCGGTACCCTCATGATTTCGGTGCTGGTGCTCTTCATTTTTGCCGGTCCGGCCATCAGGGGTTTCGCCTTCGCCATGTTCGCGGGCATCGTTGTCGGGACCTACTCGTCCATCTTCGTGGCGGCGCCGATCGTGTTCGACTGGCAGAAGCGCTCGAAAACAGCGATCAAACTCAGGGGGGCTTCCTGATTCTGAAGGGGGCCATTTATCCCGCCTGTTGTCCCTTGATCCCGGTAAATCCGGGGCTGGATGCCGGACTTTATCCCTCAGCCGGCATCCGAATACAAAGGTGCAGTATACAGCTCAAGCAAATCCTATGGATATGAAAAAAGCACTCTTTTCCATCCTTACCGCCGCAGCCATGCTGACGTCCGGTATCAGGAGCGGTGTCGCCGCCGATGTTTCCGACAGGATCGTTGCGGTCGTCGGCAATGAGATCATCCTCAAGTCCGAGGTTGACGAACGTGAGCTGATTGTCCACTCCCAGTTTCCCGATTTAAAAAAGGATCCTGAACTCCGGAAAAGACTCCTTGAAAACCTCATTGACCAGAAAATCCTGTTCACGAAAGCGAAGATCGACAGTGTGAAGGTCGATGATAGCGCGATCGATACCATGGTTTCGGATCGGTTCGCATCGATCAGGTCGGGATTTCCTTCGTCCGGCGACATGGAGGCCCGTTTCGGCAAGCCGATCAGCCGAATCAAGCAGGATATCCGCGATGATATGCGTGAGCAGCAGATGGTCGACAACCTCCGGCGGAAGCATATCAAGGATGTCAAGGTCACCTACGAGGAGGTGATGCAGTTCTACCGGAAGGAGAAGGATCAGTTGCCGATGGCCCCTGCAATGGTGTCGGTTTCCCAGATCATCAAGTATCCGCTCTTTTCGGATGCTGCAAAGAACGAGGCCCTGACAAAGATCAAGGAGGTACAGCGGCGCCTCCAGGCGGGCGAGGATTTTACCGCCCTAGCAAGATCCATGTCTGACGATCCCGGTTCTCGAGGCCTTGGCGGCGACCTCGGGTTCATCCAGAAGGGGGAGCTCGTGCCGAGTTTTGAAGCCGCGGCATATGCCCTCAAGCCCGGACAGATCTCCAGCCCCGTCGAGACCCGCTTTGGATATCATATCATCCAGACGCTCGAAAAAGAGGGCAACTCCATCCACGTGCGCCATATCCTGGCGATGTTCGACCGGAGCCAGCGCGAAGTCGCAAAGACCATTCAACTGCTCCAGGGGATCAGGAGCGAAATCCTCGCCGGGAAGGCCTCCTTTGCCGAAATGGCTGAAAAGTATTCGGACGATCCGATGTCCGCCAAGCTCGGCGGGCGCATCAAATCAGCAGCTTCCGGGGGTGCGATGTTCGAGATCTCATCCCTCAGGCCAGAGATGCAGAAGATCGTCTCCGGGCTGAACAAAACGGGCGAAGTGAGCCAGCCCGAGCAGATAACCCCGGAGAGGGGGGAGCCTTTCGTGGCCATGTTCCTGCTGAACTCTAAGACCGAAGCCCACCGGCTGACACCCGAGCATGATTTCACCAGGCTCGAGGAGCTTGCCGGAGAAGAAAAGCGCAAGCAGCAGTTCACTGCCTGGCTCAATCAACTGAAAAAAGAGGTGCTGATCCGGGTGATGCCCTGAACAGTTCCAGTGCATAAAAAAAGCCGGGTGATGTTGTCGTCACCCGGCTTTTCTCATGTTGCCCTCAGGAGCTCTGTACCCCTTGGTTACACGTCGAGGCGCCGGACGTAGCGGGCGTTCTTTTCGATGAATTCCCTTCTCGGTTCCACCTTGTCGCCCATGAGGGTCGAGAATACCTGGTCCGCCTCGCGGGCGTTCTCTACCGAAACCTGGAGCAACGAGCGGTGCGCCGGATCCATGGTGGTGCTCCAGAGCTGCTCGGGGTTCATTTCACCAAGGCCTTTATAGCGCTGGATCGAAACGTTCGCCTTGCCTTTCTGCAGTTTCTTCATCGATTCGACGATCCCCAGCCGCTCGTCCTCGTCCCATGCATATTGCTGTTCCCTGCCCGATTTGACCAAGTAGAGCGGTGGCTGCGCGATGTACACCTTCCCCGCCTCGATGAGCGAGCGCATGTACCTGAAGAAGAAGGTCAGCAGGAGTGTCCGGATGTGGGCTCCGTCGACGTCGGCATCGGTCATGATGATGATCTTGCCGTATCGGAGCTTCTCGGGGGAGAACTCCTCCTCTCCGATGCTGGTGCCGAGCGCGAGGATGATGGTCTTGATCTCCTCGTTCTCGAGCATCTTGTGCAGTCTCGCCTTTTCGACGTTCAGGATCTTTCCCTTGAGCGGGAGGATCGCCTGGAAGCTGCGGTCACGGCCCTGCTTGGCGCTACCGCCTGCCGAGTCGCCCTCGACGATGTAGAGTTCGCAGTGCTCCGGGTCGTTGATCGAGCAGTCGGCCAGCTTACCGGGCAGGCCGGAGCTTTCGAGCACCGATTTGCGTCGTGTCAGCTCCTTCGCCTTCCTAGCAGCCTCCCTCGATATGGCCGCACCTTTGACCTTCTCGATGATGAGCTTGAGCGTTCCGGGGTTGCTTTCTGCAAACTCGGCGAGCTGCTCGTTGACGATGGTTTCGACAATGCTCTGGGTTTCGGAGTTTCCGAGCTTGGTCTTGGTCTGGCCCTCGAACTGCGGTTCCGGGACCTTGACCGAGATGATCGCCGTCAGCCCCTCTTTGTAGTCGTCGCCGGTCAGCGCGATTTTCAGGTTCTTCAGCAGGTCGTTCTTCTGCGCGTAGGCGTTGAGGGTTCGCGTCAGGGCCTTCCTGAAGCCGGTGACGTGCGTGCCCCCCTCGTGCGTGTTGATGTTGTTCACGTAGCTGAAGACGTTCTCCTGGTAGGAGTCGTTGTACTGGAGTGAGATCTCCACCATGGTGGATTCCCGCTCGCCCGACAGGTAGATAGGCTCCTTGATGAGGCTGATGCGGTTCGCGTCGGTGAACTGGACGAACTCCTTGAGGCCGCCTTCGAAGTGGAACGTCTCCTCCTCACCCTGTTCGTCCTGGACGATGATGCGCAGGTTGCTGTTCAGGAATGCCAGCTCCCGCATGCGGTCGATGATGATATCCTTGCGGAATTCGGTGGTCTTGAAGATCTCGGCGTCCGGCTTGAAGGTCACCTTCGTACCACGCTTGTCGCTGGTTCCGATCTCCTTGACGTCACCTTGGGGAACGCCCCGCTTGTAGGACTGCATCCACACCTTGCCATCGCGGTAGACCTCGACCTGGCACCACTCCGAGAGGGCGTTGACGACCGAGGCACCCACGCCGTGGAGGCCGCCGGAGACCTTGTAGGCCCCCTTGTCGAACTTGCCGCCGGCGCCGATGACCGTCATGACCAGTTCGAGTGCCGATCTCTTCTTCACGGGGTGAATATCCACCGGAATGCCGCGTCCCCTGTCGATGACGGTTACCGATCCATCGGGGTTCAGCGTTACGTGGATGTAGTCGTTGAATCCGGCGAGGGTCTCGTCGATCGAGTTGTCGACGATCTCGTAAACCAGGTGATGCAGGCCGCGGCTGTGGATGTCGCCGATGTACATTGCCGGACGTTTGCGCACGTGCTCGATACCGTCGAGCACCTGGATGTTGGTGGCACCGTATTCGGACGTAGACGCGGGTACGTTCTTTATTTCAGGTTCTTGCATGGGATCTGGAGTACGAAGTGTGCGGTCAAAATTGTTCGACTGAAAAGATAATAAAAATCCGCTGATATGCCATCGGGCGGCGCTTGTTCAGAGCATGAATGCAGCCCGGATATGTTCGAGTCCGTACTCGACGATATTGCCGTCGTCGATGCGGTGGGCGAGGATGGCGATGACATCGAAACGGCAGTCCGGCACCGGGCCCTTCAGGCCGGCCAGGTACCCTGATGCTGCCCTGGCGATCTCCTGCTGTTTGCGGGGGGTGACCGCTTCGGCGGGGTGACCTTTGTCGAGCGACGCCCTCGTCTTCACCTCGATGAAACAGAGCTGTTCGCCGTCGTTGGCGATGATGTCGATCTCGTTCCTGAGGAACCGGTAGTTCCTTGCCAGGATGCGGTATCCCTTGCCGGCGAGGTATCTGGCGGCGATTCGTTCGCCTTCGGCTCCGAGCGTGTGAGGGACGTTCATGTGACCGGGGCTACTTTTCGCCCAATTTGCGTAACTTGAAGCTCATGCGGTGTATGGCGCAGCGGCCGTGGACGGCGATGGCCTCCACGTGACTTCCTGTCGGGTACCCGAAATGGTCGTCGAAGCCGTATTCGGGATACTCCTCTGCGTAGCCGGCCATTATCCCGTCCCTCCTGGTTTTTGCCAGCACCGACGCGGCAGCGATGGAAAAGACCTTCGAGTCCCCCTTGACGATGGTCTGGAATGGCACCGGAAGCGAAGGGGTGAAGCGGTTCCCGTCCACCAGCAGCAGATCAGGAAGTGATTCGAGGGATTCGACGGCCATGTTCATGGCGAGCATGGTCGCCTGAAGGATGTTCATGCGGTCGATAGTCCCGGCATCCACAAGTCCTAAGGCCCACCCGTCAGCCGCCTCCATGATGGCCGGAGCAAGCGCTTCCCTCAGCTCCGTCGTGAGTTTCTTCGAGTCGTTGAGCCGTTCGAGGATGCCGGTCGGCCTGAAGTGGCGGGGAAAGACTACCGCGGCGGCTACGACCGGTCCGGCGAGCGGTCCCCGTCCAGCTTCGTCGATGCCGCAGATGCGCGCGTGATCCGCCCAAAGCGGCTGTTCCCATGAGGTGTCGAGCATGTCCGGGCGTGTTTTATGGGTCTCTTGAGGGTGTGGATACTGCAAGTTGCGAAAAATCGGGCACCCCTAAAAATGTTGGCTTAATAAGGTTCCGACATGGCCCCGAAGTGTTATATTTTTGCAGGAATAACCATTAATAGCAGGCGTGTATGAAGAAGAATGTGAAGAAGCAGCTCCTGATGAACAAGACCGGCGACGAAATCCAGGTCGCGCTGGTCGAGGAGGGCCGTCTGGCGGAGCTGATCATCGAACGTCCCGAAAGCATGAGGAGCATCGGGGATATCTACCTCGGAAGGGTTCATAAAGTGGTCGAAGGCTTGAAAGCAGCCTTCGTGGACATCGGCCAGAAATCCGACGGCTTCCTCCATTTCTCGGATGTCGGCACGACCAGCGAGGATTACCGCGCGCTTATCGAGGATGACGACGACGAGTCTGGGGTCGATGATGGCGAGGGCGTGGATGAGGGTGACGAGGATGGTGAGGTATTGCCTTCCGCATCAGCCCCGGCCGCGGTCAGGGAACCGGCCAGGCCGACAGGCCCGGGCAAGGGCGAACCCCGTCCCGCTTCGGCCAGTGAGGCTGCGGAGCGCCGGCAGTCCTACACCCAGATGATCGCCAGCAAGCTGAAGCCGAACGACTCCATCCTTGTCCAGGTCATCAAGGAGCCGATCGGCACCAAAGGGTCGCGATTGACCTCCGATATCACCATCGCCGGCCGGTTCATGGTGCTGCTCCCCTTCGGCGGAGGGCAGATCGCCGTCTCAAGGCGGGTCGTCTCCCGCAAGGAGCGCGTCAGGCTGAAGAAGCTTGTCCGTTCAATGCTCCCCGAAGGTTTCGGCGCGATCATCCGTACGGTTGCCGAAGACCAGGAGGAGACGCTGCTCAAGCAGGATCTCGAGAAGCTGCTGGCCAAGTGGACACAGATCGAGGAGAAGCTGCAGAATGCAACGCCTCCCCAACTGATTTTCAAGGAGGACACGATCATTTCGAGCGTGCTCCGCGACTCGCTGACCTCCGACGTCACCGAGATCGTGGCCAACTCCAACTCGATCTACACCGAAACGCTGAACTACATCCAGTGGGCAGCCCCGGAGATGGTCAAAAATGTCTCGCTTCACCAGGGCAAGCTACCGCTCTTCGAAGGGTATGGCATCGCCAAGGATGTCGAGTCGATCTTCTCGCGGAAGGTCTGGCTGAAGTCCGGCGGCTACATCATCATCGAGCATACCGAAGCCATGGTGGTGGTCGACGTCAACAGCGGACGTTACGCCGCCAAGCGAGAGCAGGAGGAGAACTCGCTGAAGACCAACCTCGAGGCGGCCAGGGAGGTCGTGCGCCAGCTCCGGCTGCGGGACATCGGCGGCATCATCGTGGTCGACTTCATCGATATGATCGACCCGAAGAACTCGAAGAAGGTCTACGACTCCATGAAGACCGAACTGCGCAACGACCGCGCCAAGTCCAACATACTTCCGCTCTCCGACTTCGGCATCATGCAGATCACCCGCGAGCGCATCCGGCCGAGCCTCATGCAGCGCATGGGTGACCAGTGCCCGGCGTGCGGAGGAACCGGAGTCGTGCAGGCCCGTTTCACGACCATCAACCAGATCGAGCGGTGGCTCAGGAAGTTCGCCCTGCAGCAGAAGGTCAAGTTCCAGCAGCTCGACCTGCACGTCAGCCCGACCGTGCTCGAGCCCATGCGCAACAGCGACATGAAGACCGAACTGAAGTGGTTCCTGCAGCATATGATCTTTGTCAGCATCAAGGCTGACGAAAGCCTGCGCAGCGACGACTTCCGGTTCTACAGCAGGAAGGCCGGAACCGACATCACCGCAGAATTCAACTGACAACGAAAACGACGTACCATGGAATACCAGCAGGTCAAAGAAGCCATCCTCGAATATGCAGCGCTCGGAGCCGACCAGCTCAAGGCCGATCCGAAGGTCCGTGAGGTCTTCGCGAGCTTCAAGGCCCTCCTGAACAGCGGCGAGGTCCGTGCAGCCGAACCCGCCGGAAATGGCTGGACCGTCAACCAGTGGGTCAAACAGGGCATCCTGGTGGGTATGCGGCTCGGCGTGCTCGTCGAAAGCAGCGTTGACGCAGGCGCCGTCGGCGGGTTCTCTTTCATCGACAAGGACACCTATCCGCTTCGCCGATTCGGGATCGGGGACAACGTCCGCATCGTGCCCGGCGGATCGTCCGTGCGCGACGGTGCCTGGCTTGCGCCTTCGGTGGTCATGATGCCCCCCTCCTATGTCAATGTCGGCGGGTGGGTCGACGAGGGTACCATGATCGATTCCCACGTGCTGGTCGGCAGCTGCGCCCAGGTCGGCAGGAAGGTTCATCTTTCGGCCGGCGTTCAGGTCGGCGGCGTGCTCGAACCGGTCGGGGCCATGCCGGTCATCATCGAGGACGAGGTCATGGTCGGCGGCAACTGCGGCATCTACGAAGGGACAATCGTCAGGAAGCGGGCCGTGATCGGCACCGGGGTCATTCTGAACGGCTCCACCCCGGTTTATGATCTGGTCAACGACACGATCCTGAGAAAAACGGCCGAGTCACCGCTCGTCATTCCGGAAGGTGCGGTGGTGGTCGCCGGCTCGCGCAAGGTGAAGGGCGATTTTGCTGCCGAGCACGGGCTTTCCATCTACACCCCGCTCATCGTCAAGTATCGCGACGAGCGGACCGACAGCGCCACGGCGCTCGAAAGCGCACTCAGGTAATGCTACGCCTCCATTTCGACTTCTCCCCCGTCAGGCTATGGGGGCGTACCGCGGCGGCAGTTGCCGCCGCAGCCATGTTCACCGTCATGCCTGCGGCCTATGCGGGCAAGGCGGCTCCCGCCAGGACAGACTGGTTCGCCGCAAGCCGGAGCATAGAGCTCCTTGGCGAGGTCTACCGCGAGGTGGCGGAGAACTATGTCGATCCTGTCGATGTCAGCGAACTTATGTCAGCCGGCATCGACGGCATGCTCGGGAAACTCGATCCCTACACGGACTTCCTCGACGAATCCGGGACACGGGAGCTCGACGAGCTTACCAGCGGCCATTATGCAGGCATAGGAATCACGCTCGGTTTCGTTTCGGAAAATCTCTACATCACCTCGATCATCGACGGCAACGCGGCGGCGAAAGCCGGCCTGCTCATCGGCGACAGGATCGTCTCGGTCAACGGTGTGCAGGTCCTCAAACGCTCCATCGACGAAATTCGAGCTGCGATCAAGGGGCCTGCCGGCTCGACGGTCAGGCTTGTCGTTGAACGCCCGGGCGTGCGACGGAACCGCGAGTACCTGCTCATGCGGTCGGAGGTCAAGGTCAACACCGTGAGCTATGCGGGTATGTTCGGATCTGTCGGATACATAGGCATGAGCAGCTTCGGCGAGCACTCCGGCGAGGACCTCAGGGCCGCACTGCAGTCGTTGCAGAACAAGGCGGCGGCAGCCGGAACTCCCATGCAGGGGATCGTGCTCGACCTCAGGGGAAATCCCGGAGGTCTGCTCAACATGGCTGTCGATGTGGCGGGGATTTTCCTCCAGAAGGGCAGCAAGGTTGTTTCCACCGTCGGACGCGGGGCTGAAAATGGCCAGGTGTTCCTTACCAGCGCAGCGCCGCTGGTCCCGACGCTTCCCCTCGTCGTACTTATCGACAGTGAAAGCGCCTCGGCATCCGAAATCGTGGCCGGGGCTATCCAGGATCACGACCGGGGAGTGATCGTCGGCGAGGTTTCCTTCGGCAAGGGGCTCGTCCAGTCGATCGTATCCCTGCCCTACGACCATGTGCTCAAGCTGACGACCTCGAAGTACCTCACCCCCTCGGGCAGGCTGATCCAGAAGCCGTTGCCGCGTCCTGAGGGAGACCGCAAGCAGGTCGTCGTCCCTGTGACGGTCGACTCCACCAGGGTTTACTATACCGACCGGCGCCGAAAGGTCTTCGGAGGGGGCGGGATCAGGCCTGATGTCATTGTGCGTGCTCCCGAGCATTCGGAATATGAACACGCCCTCGACGGGAAAGGACTTTTCTTCAAATATGCCAACCGCTACCGGGCCAGCCATGACCGGGTTGACGCAGCGGACCTGAGGCAGGATAGGCTGCTTCCCGATTTCACTCGCTTCGTCGATGGTGAGCGGTTTACCTACAGGTCTCGTTCGCAGCAGACCCTCGACAGCCTGAAGAACGTCATAAGAAAGGAGTTCGGGCGCAATGACGACGGGATCGCATCAAAGATCGGCGATCTGGAAAAGGCGTTGTCTGCGAGCGCCTCGAAAGGGCGGGCCGGAGATTCCTCCCGCATCGCGACGGCCGTCATGCTGGAGTTGCTCCGCCATTATGACGAGAGTCAGGCCCGGCGGAAGTCAGTCGAGGTTGATCCGGTTGCCGCAAAAGCTTTCTCCCTGCTCTCCGACCCGGCAGCCTACCGAGCATTGCTGAAGCCGTAACGCTTCGCGAGTGACCTGTAGGGGGCTGTCTCAGAAGCAAAATCGAGGCAACCTCTTGTCTTTTTTTTATCCCGGGAGCGCCGAGCACCAGCTCAGCATCTTCTATTGTTTTCGATTAGGGCCGAATACAACAATTGCATAT
>Ga0326732_1000112_pt1 | contig 18450 bp, 12 predicted proteins | sample MHFSIPfraction_4_FD_207644 | JGI IMG/M metagenome (GOLD analysis project Ga0326732, IMG submission 207644) | Lab enriched peat soil microbial communities from Michigan Hollow, Ithaca, NY, United States - MHF12FN SIP fraction | ecosystem: Environmental > Terrestrial > Soil > Wetlands > Peat...
AGCACCTGAACTTCTACTTCATGGAGATGAACACCCGAATCCAGGTCGAGCATCCCGTAACCGAGCAGCGTTACGACGTCGACATCGTCAGGGAGCAGATCCTTGCCGCAGCAGGCGACAGCCTCGAAGGCAAGACCTTCATTCCGAGGGGCCACTCCATCGAGTGCCGCATCAACGCCGAGGATCCTGAGCACATGTTCAGGCCATCGCCCGGTGAAGTCCAGGTGTTCCACACTCCCGGCGGCCCGGGCGTGCGCGTCGATTCCCACTGCTACGCCAGCTACGTGGTTCCTTCTAACTACGACTCGATGATCGGCAAGCTGATCGTCACGGCGCACACGAGGGATGAGGCCATTGCCCGCATGTCCCGCGCGCTCGACGAGTTTATCGTCGTCGGCATCAAGACCACCATCCCCTTCCACAAGCAGGTGATGCATGATCCGGTCTTCCGCAGCGGCGAGTTCGACACCAGCTTCCTCGAGAGTTTCCGCTTCGAGAAGAAGTAAACGACCCTCATCGGAAGTACGAAAGGCTGCCATCGGCAGCCTTTTTTTTTTAAGATAGGGACTACAAGGACATCAGGGACGAAGAGAAAGACGACTCTTGAGGGTCTTCTCCTTGCAGTCCCTGTTGTCCCTGCTGTCCTTTTTTTTCAGCAACAAAAAAGCCGCCCTTGTGAGGCGGCTTTATTCATTGATTCAGTTCAGGCCTTATTCGGCATCTTCGGAGCCAACCTCGATGTCGGCTTCGACAGCCTCGACCTCTTCGATACCGTTGTTGACGACCCTGATGGCACGGTACTTCCTGAGACCAGTACCGGCAGGAATAAGCTTGCCGACGATGACATTCTCCTTCAGGCCGCTGAGGTAGTCGATCTTACCCGATACGGCGGCATCGGTCAGCACCTTCGTGGTCTCCTGGAACGAAGCCGCGGAGATCACGCTCTCCGTCTGGAGGGCGGCGCTGGTGATACCGAGAAGCACGGGGTGCGACGTAGCCTGGAGGGCAGGTTCGAAACTGATCAGCACCTTGCTGTTCCTACGGAGTTCGCGGTTCAGCTTGGTGATGTCGCGCAACTTATAAAGCTGGCTCTCCTGGATCCTCGCAGGAGCATCACCGCGGTCGGTGACGCGGACCTTCTCTGCGACAGACTCGTTGGCCTCAACGAAGGCACTCCTGTCGATCAGGTCGCCCGGAAGCAGTTCGGTATCGCCCGGCTCCTCGACGCGGACCTTCTGCAGCATCTGGCGCACGATCACCTCGAGGTGCTTGTCGTTGATTTCGACACCGGCATTGATCTGGTACACCTTCTGGATCTCGTTCACGAGGTACTGCTGCACGGCGTTCGGGCCCTGGATACGCAGGATGTCCTGCGGGGAAACCGCGCCATCGGTCATCGGATCACCGGCCTTGACCTCGTCGCCCTCGGTGGCAAGCACGTGCTTACCGACCTGGACATAGTACACTTTCTCTTCACCGAAGTCGTTCTTGACCTTGATCTCCTTGCTGCTCCTGCGCTGCGAACCGAAGCTCACGTAACCGTCGATTTCGGACACAATGGCCGGATCGGTGGGGATACGGGCTTCGAACAGTTCGGTAACCTTCGGGAGACCGGCGGTGATGTCACCACCGACGCGGTCGAGGTTCCTCGGCACTTTGGCGATGATGTCGCCGGGGACGAGCCTCTGGCCATCCTCGACATAGAGGTTCGACTTGATCGGCACCGGATAGGTCTTCCTGATCTCGCCGTTGTCGTTCACGATAGCGATCCTGGGCTCACGGGTCTCGGAAGCGCGGAGCTTCGAGCGCCAGTTGATGATGGTATGCTGTGCGAAGCCGGTCTGCGGATCGACCTCCTCCTTGTAGGTAACGCCCTTCTCGATATCGATGAAGCGGGCTGTACCGGGCATCTCGGCGATGATCTGCGTGCTGTTGGGCTCGCTGCTGAACAGGACCTGGTCCTTGCGCACCACCTGTCCGTGCTCGACGTTGATGTGTGCACCATGCGGCACGACATAGCGCTTCAGCACCTTGCCGGAATCCGCATCGATGATATTGAGTTTGCCGTTCTTCTGGATCACGATCTGGCGGGTCTCTTCGACGCCGTCCTCGGTGATGATGCTGTGCTCGACGCTCTTGACGTCCTCGAGCTCGACCTGGCCTTCGTAGAAAGCTTTGGTCTCGGTTTCCGAGATACCACCCTGCGCCGCACCACCCTGGTGGAAGGTACGGAGGGTCAGCTGGGTACCCGGCTCACCGATCGACTGGGCCGCAATAACGCCGACCGCCTCGCCGATCTCGACCAGCTTGTGCACCGACAGGTTGGTGCCGTAGCACTTCGAGCAGATGCCCTGCTTGGATTCGCAGGTGAGCACCGAACGGATTTCCGCCTCTTCGACACCGAGGGTGTCCTGGATGTTGTCGGCAAGCTCATCGGTGATGATTTCGCCTGCCTTGACGACCACATTGTCGGTGATCACGTCGACGATGTCGCGGGCTGCGACACGGCCTTTGATCTTTTCGCGGAACTTGATCTGGCCGCTGGTCTCCTCCTCGATGTTCCTCTCGACATGCAGTCCACGGGTAGTGCCGCAGTCGTCGATGGTGACGATCACATCCTGCGCGACGTCGTGCAGACGCCTCGTCAGGTAACCTGCGTCAGCCGTCTTGAGCGAGGTATCGGAAAGACCTTTACGGGCACCGTGCGTCGAGATGAAGTACTCGAGCACCGTCAGCCCCTCCTTCAGGTTCGAGATGATCGGGTTTTCGATGATCTCGCCCGGCTGGCCGGACATGGACTTCTGAGGACGGGCGATAAGACCCCTCATACCGGTGAGCTGCCTCACCTGCTCGCGGGAGCCTCGGGCACCCGAATCAAGCATCATGTAGAGCGGGTTGAATCCTTCCCTGTCTTTCTGGAGCTTCATGTAAGACTCGTCGGCAACCAGGTTGGAGGTCTTCTGCCAGACATCGACGATCTGGTTGTAACGTTCGTTGTCCGTCAGGGTGCCTCGGTTGTACTCCTTGATGACCTTCGTGCTGTCACGCTGCGCGTTCTTGATGTGCTTGGCCTTGGTCTCAGGCACGATCGCGTCGGACAGCCCGATGGAGAGGCCGCCCCTCATGGCGTAGCTGAAACCGACCTCCTTGATGTTGTCGAGGAACTTTGCGGTCTCGACGTTGCCGACCGTGCTCGAGAGGTCGGAGATGAGCTCCTTGGCGACCTTCTTGTTGATGAGCTTGTTGATGAAGCCCATTTCGGCAGGCACGTGCTGGTTGAAGATCACGCGGCCGACGGTCGTCACGAGAATCCTCTTCTGCTGGATCTGCGCCTTGAGCCAGGCCTTCTTCTCCTTCTGCTCTTCAGGCAGCATGTCGAGTACGCTGGCCGGATTGAACTTCTGCTCGACCTTCCCGCTGTACTTGATGAAGATCTGGGCGTGCAGGCCTACGCGCTCTTCGTTGTAGGCGATGATCACCTCTTCCATCGAATAGAAGATCTGGCCTTCACCTCTCTCACCCTGGCGCGACTTGGTCAGGTAGTACATACCGAGCACCATGTCCTGCGAAGGCACCGTGACCGGCTTACCGGACTGGGGCAGGATGAGGTTGTGCGACGAGAGCATGAGGAGCGAAGCCTCGAGCTGCGCTTCCTGAGAAAGCGGTACGTGCACAGCCATCTGGTCACCGTCGAAGTCAGCGTTGAACGCCGTACAGACGAGAGGGTGGATCTGGATGGCCTTTCCCTCGATCAGGGTCGGCTGGAAAGCCTGGATGCCGAGGCGGTGCAGGGTCGGAGCTCGGTTCAGCAGCACCGGACGACCGTCGATGACCTTCTCGAGGACATCCCAGACCACCGGGTCCTTCTTGTCGATGAGCTTCTTGGCCGACTTGACCGACTTGGCGATGCCGCGCTCGACGAGGCGGCGGATGACGAACGGCTGGAAAAGCTCGATGGCCATGCTCTTCGGCAGGCCGCACTGGTGCAGCTTCAGCTCGGGACCGACCACGATGACCGAACGGCCGGAGTAGTCGACGCGCTTGCCGAGCAGGTTCTGGCGGAACCGGCCCTGCTTGCCCTTGAGGGCGTCGGACAGGGACTTCAGCGGCCTGTTGGACTCGCCGGTCTTGACGGCGTTTGCCTTGCGGGAGTTGTCGAACAGGGCGTCCACGGCTTCCTGAAGCATACGTTTCTCGTTCCGGAGGATGACCTCGGGGGCACGGATGTCGATGAGCTTCTTGAGCCGGTTGTTACGGATGATGACCCTGCGGTACAGGTCGTTAAGATCGGACGTCGCAAAGCGGCCGCCTTCGAGCGGCACGAGCGGACGCAGCTCCGGCGGAATGACCGGCACGACCTCCATGACCATGTACTCGGGCTTGTTGCCTTCGTAGATGTATGGTTCGGGTGACTCGTCCTCGAGGAAGAGGCCCGTTGATTTTTTCCTGACGCGCTTCTGGGGCTCGTAGCTCTTCCTGAACGATTCGACGACCTTCAGGCGCTTGAGCGCGTCGGCCTTCTTCTGTTCGGAACCGCTCTCCTTGAGCACCTTGCGCAGGTTGACGGCGATCTCGTCGAGTTCGAGGCCCTTGAGCAGCATGTGGATCGCCTCTCCGCCCATCTTGGCGACGAACTTCGCCGAATCGGAGTCGTCGAGATCCTGGTTGTCCTCGTACTCGGTGATGATCTGGAAATACTGCTCCTCGGTCAGGCGGTCGAACTTCTTGATGCCCTGCTTCTCGCCAGGCTCACCGGGGTTGATGACCACGTAGACTTCGTAGTAGATTATGCGCTCGAGCTCCTTGGTCGACAGGTCGAGGAGGGCGCCGATCTTGCTCGGCACCGACCGGAAGAACCAGGTGTGCACAACCGGCACGGCCAGTGCAATGTGCCCCATGCGCTCGCGACGGACGCTCTTGGTGGTCACCTCGACGCCGCAGCGGTCGCAGATGATGCCCTTGTAGCGGACCCGTTTGTACTTTCCGCAGTAGCACTCCCAGTCCTTGGTGGGACCGAATATCTTTTCGCACATCAGGCCGTCGCGTTCCGGCTTGAAGGTACGATAGTTGATGGTTTCCGGTTTGAGCACCTCGCCACGCGAGTGGGCAAGGATGCTCTCCGGCGAAGCGATGCTGAACTTGATCTTCGAAAAATCACCTTTGAGCGGTGATGATCCCTGTGAAAAAATCATAGTCGTTATCTCAGTTAAAACTGCCTTGAAAAATCCTGGATAATAATCTCACACTTCCGTTCTCCTGAGTCTTATGGCACTTTGTCGTCGATGCGGATCTCGAGGCCGAGCCCCTGGAGCTCCCTGACAAGTACGTTGAACGACTCGGGCGTTCCCGGTTCCGGGAGGTTCTGGCCCTTAACTATGGCTTCGTAGGTCTTGTTCCTGCCGATGACATCATCCGATTTGACCGTGAGCATTTCACGCAGGATGTTTGCGGCACCGTATGCTTCGAGCGCCCAGACCTCCATTTCACCGAACCTCTGGCCACCGAACTGCGCCTTGCCACCCAGCGGCTGCTGCGTGATGAGCGAGTATGGGCCGATGGACCTGGCGTGGATCTTGTCGTCGACCAGGTGGCTCAGCTTGAGCATGTAGATGTAACCGACCGTAACCTCGTCGTGGAACTGCTCGCCGGTACGGCCGTCGAACAGCTTCACCTTGCCGTGGCCCGGCAGTCCGGCCTTCTCCAGGTACTCCTGCACCTCGGGGTAGGTCGCGCCGTTGAAGATCGGGGTCTTGAACTTGACGCCCAGCTTCTTGCCTGCCCATCCGAGCGAAGTTTCGTAAAGCTGGCCGATGTTCATACGGCTCGGCACGCCGAGCGGGTTGAGCACGATGTCCACCGGGGTTCCGTCAGCCATGAACGGCATGTCCTCGATCGGCAGGATCTTGCCGACAACGCCCTTGTTACCGTGGCGGCCGGCCATCTTGTCACCGACCTGGATCTTCCTCTTCTGTGCGATATAGACCTTGGCCAGCTCTTCGATGCCCGGGGGCAGCTCGTCGCCGACGTTGATCTTGTACTTCTCGTTCTCACGTTCGTCAGCCAGGTCCTTCAGCTTCAGGCGGTACTCCCTGATGAGGCGGACGACGTTTTCGTTGGTCTTGGCTCCGGTGACGATGCCTTTGGTGACATCGATCGACTCGAGGAACGGCAGGCCGTTGAACTTGGCGAGCAGCGCGTCATCGACGACCGTGGCCTCGGCCACGAGCGCCTTGCCCTTGTCGCTCATGATGGCGACCGTCTTCTTGCCATCCAGGTGCTGCTTCATCCATCGGGCGAAGCGCTTGCGCAGGTCGGCCTCCTTCAGGTCGAACTGCTTGTCAACCGCCTCGATCTTCTCCTTGACGTCCATGCCAATCTTTTTCTTGCGGCTGAAGAGCTTGGTCTTGATGACGATACCCTTCATACCCGCCGGCACATGCATCGATGCATCCTTCACGTCGCTCGACTTGTCGCCGAAAATAGCGCGAAGCAGCTTCTCTTCAGGGGTCGGATCGCTCTCGCCTTTCGGGGTGATCTTGCCGACCAGGATGTCACGCTCCTTGACCTCGGCGCCGATGCGCACGATGCCGTTCTCGTCGAGGTTCCGCAGTGCATCCTCGCTGACGTTGTAGATGTCGCGGGTGAACTGCTCCTCACCACGCTTGGTGTCGCGCACGTTCGATTCGAACTCGTGCACGTGGATCGAGGTGAAGACGTCGTCGTACACGAGCCTTTCGCTCAACACGATGGCATCCTCGAAGTTGTATCCGCGCCAGGGCATGAACGCGACCAGCACGTTCTTGCCGAGAGCCAGTTCGCCATTGTCCGTCGAGGAGCTGTCGGAAAGCACATCCCCCTTGTTGACGCGCTGGCCATTGTGCACCAGAGGACGCTGAGAAATACAGGTATCCTGGTTGGAACGCTTGAACTTGATGAGCTTGTAGGCCTTGACACCTTCGTCAGGATCGAGCAGCGACACGGTGTTGTTTTCCGGGTCGAGGTCATAGCGGACCTCGATGCGCTCGGCGGTCACGTTCTGCACAACACCGGGGCCTTCTGCGAGGATCACCGCGCGCGAATCGCGGGCGACCATGGCCTCCATGCCGGTCCCGACCACCGGGGCGTCGGAGATGAGCAGCGGCACGGCCTGGCGCTGCATGTTCGCGCCCATGAGGGCTCGGTTACCGTCATCGTGCTCAAGGAACGGGATGAGCGCGGCAGCCGCGCTGACGATCTGGACCGGGGAGACGTCCATGTAGTTGACCTCATCGGCCGGCACAAGCGGATAGTCACCCTTGGTCCTGGCCTGCACCGACTCGACCGAGATCCTGTTGTTCGCGTCGAGCGGAATGCTCACCGGTACCGTAATCTTGTTCTCCTCGTCCTCGGCAGAGAGCATGAGCACCGTGTCGGTGACCTGGCCCTTGTCGACCACGCGGTACGGGGTCTGGATGAAGCCCTTGTCGTTGATCTCCGCATAGACGGAGAGGGACGAGATCAGACCGATGTTCGGACCTTCAGGGGTCTCGATCGGGCAGAGGCGTCCATAGTGGGTGTAGTGGACGTCGCGAACCTCGAAGCCTGCGCGCTCGCGGGTCAGACCACCGGGACCGAGGGCCGAAACCCTGCGTTTGTTGGTCATTTCCGCCAGCGGGTTGGTCTGGTCCATGAACTGCGAAAGCTGGCTGGTGGCGAAGAAACTCGACACCACGCTCGAAACGGTCCTCGCGTTGATCAGGTCGGCCGGTGCAATCTTGTCGGAGTCGCGCGAATTGAGCTTCTCCCTGACGTTCTTGCCCATCCTGGCCAGGCCAATCACGAACTGCGCGGCAAGCTGCTCGCCCACCGAACGGACGCGGCGGTTTGCCAGGTGGTCGACGTCGTCGACTTCGGCCATGCCGTTGACCAGCTTGATCAGGTAGTTGATGACCGCGATGATGTCATAGTGGGTCAATACGAGGATATCCTCGCCGATCGGCTCCTCGGAGTAGGTGCGGATCGTCTGCAGGATGCGCTCGTAGATAGTGTCCGAAAGCTCCTTGAGCTCTGCCTTGTCGGCAAGGTAGGTCTCGAGTTCGCCCAGCTCATTCTGGAGCTTCTTCTGGATGCGGTAGCGGCCCACGTCGCCGAGGTCGTACTTCTTCTGGTTGAAGAAAGTGCGCTCGAGGAAGCTGCGCGCGGCATCGATGTCCGGCGCTTCGTTTGCGCGGAGCTCTTCGTAGACGATCTCGAGAGCCTCCTCTTCAGTGGCGGAGCTGTCGTTGAGGATCGTGTTGATGATCACCGACTTGTCGACACCCTTCTCGGGAGAGGTGGTCTTCATCACCTTGATCTTCTTGTAGCCGGCCGCGACGATCTGGTCCATGATCTCTTCGGTGATGGCCGACCTCGCGCTGACGACCTCGCCAGTCTGCATGTCGATGATGTCGGAAGCCAGGTACTGGCCGATCAGCTGCTCGCGCTTGGAGCTCTTCGAGGAGATTTCAACCTCTTCGACCATGTCGAACAGGCCGAGGATATCCTCGTCCTTCGCGAAACCGATGGCGCGAAGCAGAGCCGTGACCAGGAAGTTCTTCTTCTGGTCGATATAGACATAGATCTGGTTGTTGATGTCGGTCTGGAACTCGATCCAGGAACCGCGTGTCGGCACGATCTTGGCCGAATACATCTTCTTGCCGTTCGGGTGCACGGCCTCGCTGAAAACCACACCCGGAGAGCGGTGCAGCTGCGCGACCACGACACGCTCGGCGCCGTTGACGATGAAAGTTCCTCGCTCGGTCATGTACGGGATCCTGCCGAGGTAGACCTCCTGCTGGATGGTCTCCTTCCAGTCAGCCTCGTCGGCCTCGTCCTTGTAGGAGAGCTTCAGCTTGATCTTGAGCGAAACATCGTAGGTCAGGCCGCGTTCGATGCACTCCTCGACGGTGTACTTCGGGCGGTCGAAACTGTACGAGATATATTCCAGGAGGTAGAGGCCCCTCGTGTCGGTGATCGGGAACGCGCTCCTCAGGACCTTCTCGAGACCCTGGTCCCTGCGCTTTGCGAGCGGGACGCTGTCCTGGATGAAATTATGGAACGAATCTAACTGAACCTTGAGAAGGTCCGGTGGTTCTATGATACTCTGGATCTTTGAGAAGTCAATACAGGGTGTTGGTGTTGCATCAGCCACTTTCACATGCACCTCGCTTTTAGTCAATTGCAGGGAGTACTTAACAGTTTACGTCATTACATGGATCCGTAAATACCCTTTACCGGAGCGGATTTCCGGACATCGGCGATATTGCCGGCCCGGACGATATCGGAGTTTAATTCCACAAACGGACAAAGCTCCGTCCCGGATCGAGACGGAGCTTGTCAGCTGTTTTTGCCTAAGCAAAGATCACTGCAGCTCGACTTCAGCTCCTGCTTCCTTGAGCTCTTTTGCGATCTTCTCGGCCTCGTCCTTGGAGACGGCTTCCTTAACGGTCTTCGGAGCACCGTCGACCAGGTCCTTTGCTTCCTTCAGGCCCAGACCGGTGATGGCGCGGACAACCTTGATGACGTTGATCTTGTTGGCACCGCCGGCCTTCAGGACCACGTCGAACTCGGTCTTCTCTTCGACTACGGCAGCTTCACCTGCGGGAGCGGCGGCAACAGCGCCGGCGAAAACTGCAGGAGCGGCACTCACACCGAACTTCTCTTCAAGGGCTTTCACCAACTCGGAAGCTTCAGTAAGGGTAAGCTTACCAATCTCTTCTACAAGATTTGCAATAGATGACATTATTTCCTCTCTGTGTTTAATTGAAAATATAGAAGCTTTGAGTGCGTAAATCTTTTATTTCTCAAGCTTTCCGACCTGGTCGATCACCGAGACGAGGTTCCTCATCACAGCGTTCATGACCATCGGCACGGAGCTGATGACACTATTGATCAGGCCTGCGGCGCGACCGATGTTCTCAGTCTTGCTGAGCATCTCGGAGAGCTGCGGCAGGGCATCTGCACCGAACACGACACCGTCGATCGTGGCCATCTTGAACTTCAGCGCCTCGTTGTCCTTGCTGAACTTCTTGATGATCTTTGCCGGTGCGACCGGATCGTCGTAACCGAAGGCGACGGCGGTAGTGTTCTTCAGGCCGGAGGCCAGCTTGTCAGCGTCGGCGACGTTCTTCAGCGCCTTCTTGATCAGGGTGTTCTTGACCACCTTGTACTCTATGCCTGCCTGCCTGAACTCGTTGCGGAGTGCAGCCATCTTCTTGACGTCGAGGCCCTGGAACTCGGTGAAATAGATGCCCTGCGAACGCTCGATCTTGCCTGCGATCTCCTGGGCAATCTGCTCTTTCTTATCACGCTTCATCATATCGTTCTCAAACCTTTAATGTTAGGCTACAAATTTTTCCTTTTTCACTTTCACGCCCGGGGACATGGTGCTCGACACCGTGATGCCCTGGACGTACTGGCCTTTTGCAGCCGAAGGCTTCAGGCGGACGACCTCCTTGATGAAGCTGTTGATGTTGCCGACCAGCTTGTCGCTGTCGAACGAAATCTTGCCTACCGGTGCGTGTATGTTGCCTGCCTTGTCGACCCTGAACTCGATCTTGCCTGCCTTGACCTCCTTGACAGCCTTGGCCACGTCCATGGTGACCGTACCCGACTTCGGGTTCGGCATCAGGCCGCGGGGGCCGAGGATCTTGGCGACCTTGCCGAGCTGGCCCATGACGTCAGGAGTGGCGACGATCACGTCGACGCCGGTCCAGCCGCCCTGGATCTTCTCGATGTACTCCTCGAATCCGACGAAATCGGCGCCGGCTTCACGAGCCTCTTCGACCTTGGTCTCCTTGCAGATGACCAGCACGGAGACGGTCTTGCCGGTGCCGTGCGGAAGCATGACCGTGCCGCGGACGACCTGGTCAGCGTGACGGGGATCGACGCCGAGTTTCATGGCGATATCGACCGTCGCGTCGAATTTTGCAGTGGTGATCTCTTTTACCTTCTCGACGGCTTCCGCAAGCTCGTACTCCTGCACGCGGTTCACCTTGGCGCAAGCGCCCTTGTAGTTCTTTCCAGCCATTGACATATTGTGTTAGTGGTTATCAAAGCGGCTTGTCAGGCCTCCCACGATAGAAAAAAAATCCTTTCGATCAATCAGTAACGACGATACCCATGCTCCTGGCCGTACCCCGGACCATCTCCATGGCGCCGTCGAGGTCGACCGCGTTCAGGTCGGGTTTCTTCAGCTCGGCGATCTTGCGGACCTGCTCGGAGGTTACGGTACCAACCTTGGTCTTGTTCGGCTCACCGGAGCCTTTCGGCAGACCGGCTTCCTTGAGAAGGAGCACCGCGGCCGGAGGGGTCTTGGTAACGAAAGTGAAAGACTTGTCGGAATAGACCGTGATCACGACAGGGGTGATCATTCCAGCCTCGGACTGGGTCTTGGCGTTGAACTGCTTGCAGAACTCCATGATGTTGACACCCTTCTGACCGAGTGCCGGACCGACCGGAGGAGCCGGATTTGCGCCTCCTGCAGGAATCTGCAGCTTGATGAACCCAACAACCTTTTTTGCCATAGTACTCTCTCTCTATTCAGCAGCTTGAAGAAAACTTGATACTCTTATTGTGAAACTGATTTGACCTGCGAGAAGTCCAGCTCGGTAGGCGTGCTCCTTCCGAAGAAGTTGATCATCACCTTGACCTTCATGCGTTCGGTGCAGACATCGTGGACGATACCGGTAAGCGAACTGAAGGGGCCGTCGATGACCTTGACCGAATCCCCGACACTGAACGGGGCCTCGACCACTGCCCGGTGCTCGATTGCGCCCTCCGGAAGGAGGATCTTCTCGACCTCGTCCGGACGGAGCGGGGTCGGGTTATCGTCGACGCCGAGGAAGCCCATGACCGACGGAATGTCCAGTATCAGATTCCTGGTCTGCTTGTCGAGAAGCGCTTCGATCAGTACGTAACCTGGAAAAGCGTTTTTGGTGAGGCTCCGCTTCTTGCCGTTCTTGACCTCGACAAAACGCTCGTAAGGGATGTAGACCTGCTTGATCTTTTCAGCAAGACCATGGCGCTCGACCTCCATCTCGATCCCCTCCTTGACCTTGCGCTCATGTCCGGAATAGATCCTGAGGGCATACCAGTGGATCTGCGGGGGCTGCTGCTCAGCTGTCACCTTTTTTTTAACGCTCATGACGTAACCTCAAATCCTTAATCTTACAATATCTGCCCCATCACCGCATTGATCACCCAGTCGACCGCAAACGTGAATAGGGCAAGAATGCCCGATACCGTCAACACGACGACTGTCATCTCCTTCACCTCATCCTTCGTCGGCCACGAAACCTTACGCATCTCGCCGACGACGTCACGATAGTACTTTTCAGCTATATCCGTGTATTTCTTCATGTTTGAGCGACAAGGTAAAGATCGTGAACGGCACCGGAATACAGATCGTGTGCACGTCAGGAGGGACTCGAACCCCCAACCTGCGGTTTTGGAGACCGCTGCTCTACCAATTGAGCTACTGACGTATGATCACTCCATGAACCGGAGCTGATGATCGGATTTGAACCGATGACCTCTTCCTTACCAAGGAAGTGCTCTACCGACTGAGCTACATCAGCTTGTACCGGCGAACCGGTGTGGGTAGGGGAGGATTCGAACCTCCGAAGACATATGTCGACAGATTTACAGTCTGCTGCGTTTGACCGCTTCGCTACCTACCCGGGCTTTCTCCTGCGAGCTGGTGATGGGACTCGAACCCGCAACCTGCTGATTACAAGTCAGCTGCTCTACCAATTGAGCTACACCAGCAGAACTGAGTCACACCAACCACTCATAAAAATACAGGGCTGGTAATATAATTTCCAGCCTCAAAAATGCAAAGAAAAAATGCATTTATTCCGTCATGTTGACTTTTTTTCACCCGCACCGGCAAAAAAACCGGCAAGCATGACCACCGGTCGCCTGGGTAACAGACGCTGGGTGAAAACCATCAGGCGGTCGAACAGGGTCGGCAGAACGATCATCGATCCCGATTCGAGCCCGCGCCGTACCGCACGAACGACCACGGCGGGGCTTGAAATCGGCGTGACGATCCGGCTCCGGTCATGCCCTGCCCTGTCGTAGAAACCGTCGTTGTCGATGAATCCGGGACAGACGGCGAAAATGCGAACCCCTGTTCCGCGGAGCTCGCCGGAGAGCGCCTCGGTAAGCCTGACCACAAAGGCTTTGGTACCCGAATAGTAAGCCATGCCGGGAACGCCCTGGAAGGCCGCCAGGGAGGCGACGTTCACCACGGCCCCACGGCGCCGGTCGAGCATGGCCGGAAGGAACAGTCGTGTCAGGGCGGCCAGGGCCACCATGTTGACCATGGCCATCTGGTGGAGCTCGGCTTCGGGCATCTTCGCAAAATCGCCGACGACCGAAAATCCGGCGCAGTTCACCAGGCGATCGACCTCGAGACCCGAGGCGGAACAGAAGTCAAAGATCTTCGAAGGGGCGTCGAGCTGGCCGAGATCCTGGGGGCAGACCCGCACCTCGATGCCATGTCGGGTGCGAAGCTCCACCGCGAGTTCTTCCAGCTTCCCACACGACCGTGCCACCAGGACGAGGTTGTCGCCTGAAGCGGCGAAATCGGCGGCAAGATGCCTGCCGATGCCCGTCGATGCGCCGGTGATGAGCGTGTAACGCTTCATGAAGGATCAACCCATTTACCATTCTGCCTGATCAGTCCGATCAGCCGTTCGAGGGCGTCGGCCTCAGGCATGTTCTCGACAACGCAGTCACGTCCGACATAAAGGCTGACCCGCCCCTTCCCTGAACCGACATACCCGAAATCGGCGTCGGCCATCTCGCCCGGACCGTTGACGATGCAGCCCATGATACCGATCTTCAACCCCTTGAGGTGCGACACGCGCTGCTTGATGAGCGCGGTGGTTTTTTCGAGCTCGAAGTAGGTTCGACCGCATCCGGGGCACGAGATGAACTCGGTCTTGGACATACGCACCCTGGCCGCCTGAAGGATGTTGAAGGCGAGGCTGACCTCGTCCTGGACTTTCAACCCGGTCTCGACGGCGACAAGGTCGCCGATGCCGTCGCAGAAAAGAGTCCCGGCCTGCACGGCGCTTTCGATGAGAACCCCGGAGCGGTCACCGCCGCGATCGCGATGACGCACCACCACAGGTATGTCGAGGCCAGCCTTCGAAAGCTCGAACGCGAGCCTGCGGGTGGCGAAAAGCCCCTGCGGCGACACGACCGAGAGCAACACCCGTGACAACCCTTTCATCCGGAGCTTCGCAGCGATTCTGGCCAGAACCTCAGCGGGAACCGATACCGAGGAATTTTCATGAATGAAGCTGAACTCCATGGTTCCACCGTTATCCTGCAGCTCGTCGATGAAGCCGGTGCTGAGGCTTTCGCCTTCGATGATATCGAGCCGCGCCCTCGAGACGAGGGGTAACAGACGGGGGAAAAGTATCGTGTCTGCCGTGGATGCCACAATCCTGTCGCGCAATCCGCCAAGGGATTCGAGCAACGATTCGAGCGAAGAGAGGTCCTCCACGCAGCCGACGCCCACGTTGACGTACTCGGAACGGATGGAGTCCCCGGGAAGCTCCGGTGCGAGCCGCTCAAGGATTTCAGCACGGAGGGCATCCGGATCGGCGATCGAGGTGCGGGCGGAGCTCTCCACCCTCGGCATGGCGTCGCCGCCGAGCCTTTCGGCGCCGGAATCGAATGAGAACGTCGGGCGCCTTGAATATGAGTAGGGGTCGAACGGCGGCGAATCGTGGCCGGTAACGGACCTGCCGTGCTCAACCACCTGGTTGACCTTGAGGTAGGCCTTTTCGCCCTTGACCTGAAGATGCTCGTTGTACTTCCTGACGATGGCGAAGCCGACCGGGACCTCGTTGACCGGATCCTCGGTGAGGGAGACCCGGATGGTGTCGCCGAGCCCGTCCTCGAGCAGGGCGCCGATACCCATGGCGGACTTGATGCGACCCTCGTCGCCATCCCCCGCCTCGGTCACTCCGAGGTGCAACGGATAGGCATGTCGGAGTTCCGCGTCGGCCCTGGCGACCAGCAAACGGTAGGCATGGATCATCACCCTGACGTTCGAGGACTTCATCGAGAAGAGCAAATCGTAATACTCCTCATCCTCGCAGATTCTCGCGAACTCGAGCGCAGCCTCGACCATCCCCTCGGGGGAGTTGCCGAAGCGGCTGACGATGCGGTCCGACAGGGAACCGTGGTTGGTGCCGATCCTCATCGACACGCCGAAATCCCTGGCCTTCCGGACCAGCGGCGTGAACTCCTCCCTGACCTTTTCGAGCTCGGCCCGGTACTCGGCATCGGTATAATCCTCGCTCGAGAACTTCGCCCCCGTTGCGTAGTTCCCCGGATTGACGCGGATGTTCTCCACGAACTCGACGGCCTTCATCGCGGCTTTCGGGGAGAAGTGGATATCGGCCACCAGGGGTGTGCTGATGCCGTCACGCCTCAACTGGTCCCGGATGTTCCGGAGGTTCTCGGCGTCCCTCTCGGTCGGCACGGTAAGACGGATGATCTCGCATCCGGCCTCGTGGAGGCGTCGGCACTGCGCGACCGTTGCCGCGGTGTCCATCGTATGGGTGTTGGTCATGGACTCGACCCTGATGGGCTGGTACCCTCCAAGGGCGATCCCGCCGAAACAAACCTCATGGGTGAAGCGGCGGCGGTAACTGTACAGCGGAACGGGGTATTCTATGGCATGACCTGCCGTACGTATCTCTGCGGTCATGGATTCATGGATTAAGGTTCAAAAGCAGGAAAACAGGCACTTTGCAAAGTGTCAAAGTAGCCATTGGGGGGCATAAAAAAAAAGAAAGAGGGGACTTGCCCCCTCACTGCCTTATGATGAAGACGGTCTCCCCGGGTTTCCGGAAGTTGTACTTCTCCCTCGCGACCTTTTCGATGCTGTCCTGGTTGTAGGCCTGGCGGATGGTCGCACGGTCCTCGATGATCTTCTTCTGCTCCTCAGCCTGTCGTTCCATGAGCTGGCGATGCTCACGCTCCATGCTGAATCGCGTGACCAGTCCGTAATCGCCGAAGAAAAACCAGAACACGAACAGGGCCAGTATGGCCTGCACGATGAACTTCTTTGGGTTCGTACGGATGTAGTCCCAGATTTCCGTGAAGTATTTGGTCATGGTCGAGAGGGTTTCTTTCAAAGGGGACCGGCTTTACGGCCCCCTTCGAAACGGTCAGTCCGTCAGACACGGAAGGCCTTGATGCCGGGATAGACAGCCATCTTGCCAAGCTCTTCTTCGATGCGGAGCAGTTCGTTATACTTGGCCATGCGGTCGGACCGGGACATACTGCCGGTCTTGATCTGCCCGGCGTTGGTAGCCACGGCGATCTGGGCGATCGTGGTGTCCTCGGTCTCCCCGCTGCGGTGGCTGATGATCGAGGTGTAACCATTGCGCTTGGCGAGTTCGATCGCCTGGAGGGTTTCGGTCAGCGTGCCGATCTGGTTCACCTTGATGAGGATCGAGTTGCCGACACCCTGCGAAATGCCTTCGGCAAGGCGGCTGCTGTTGGTCACGAACAGGTCGTCGCCGACCAGCTGGACCCTCGAACCGATCTTGTCGGTGAGCATCTTCCATCCTTCCCAGTCGTCTTCGGCCATGCCGTCCTCGATCGAGATGATCGGGTACTGGCTCGCCCACTGCGTCCAGTAGTCGGACATCTCTGCGGAATCGAGTTCGCGCTTCGACGACTTCTTGAACACGTATTTCCTCTTTTCGGCATCGTAGAACTCCGAGCTCGCCGGATCGAGTGCGATCATGACCTGGGCGTCGCCGAGCCCGCCTTTGTCGGTCGGGGATCCGGCCTTGTAGCCAGCCTTGCCGATGGCCTCGATAACCAGCTCGATGGCCTCCTCGTTGGAACGGAGGTTCGGGGCGAAACCGCCTTCATCGCCGACCGCCGTGCTGAGCCCCTTGCCGTGCAGGAGCGACTTGAGTGCATGGAACACCTCGGCGCCGCAGCGAAGGGCATCGGAGTAGCAGCCGAACCCGATCGGCATGATCATGAACTCCTGGAAATCGACCGTGTTGTCGGCATGCGCACCGCCATTGAGCACGTTCATCATCGGTACCGGGAGCGTGCGAGCCGTGGTGCCGCCGATGTAGCGGTAGAGCGGCAGCCCGGTGAGTTCGGCGCCGGCCTTGGCGCAGGCGAGCGAAACGCCGAGGATGGCGTTGGCGCCGAGGTTCGATTTGTTCGGCGTGCCGTCGAGTTCGAGCAGTGCAGCGTCGATCTCTTCCTGTTCGGTCACGTCCATGCCTTCGAGGGCGTCGCTGATGATCGCGTTGACGTTTTCGACGGCCTTGAGCACGCCCTTGCCGAGGAACACTGACTTGTCACCGTCCCTGAGTTCGACAGCCTCATGCGCACCGGTCGAAGCGCCACTGGGCACCGCGGCACGCCCGAATGCGCTTTCGGTTATCACATCGACTTCGACGGTAGGATTTCCCCTTGAATCCATGATCTGCCGGGCATGAATCTGTTCGATATATGGCATGGTAACGTGATTTTGTGTTAACTGAAAAGCAGATTTTAAAGATACGTAATGGTGGCGATTGTTCGGCAAGAGTCCATCAATTTATTCCCTCCCCCAGGTTTTTGTCGGAATGGCTTCCCCCGAATGATGTTTTTTTTGTTTAAGTTTTTCTTTACGACCCGCCTGCCCCGGAAGCGGCGCGTGTTTCAGACGTCACGCCAGCAGGGAAAAGGCAGCTCCGTCAACCAACATCAACCAAAGGAGTTCCGAAATGCAACCTGTTCCAACCGACCAGTTGAGGAACATTGTCGTCACCGGCCATACCGGCACCGGGAAAACCGTTCTGTGCGAATCGCTCGCACTGACTATGGGTGCCATCAACCGACTGGGCAGCATCGACGAGGGATCGACCCTGTCGGATTATTCTGCCGACGAAATCGAACGGAAGCACAGCCTGAACACATCGCTCATCCACGGCATGTGGAAAGATAAGAAGATCAATATCATCGATACCCCCGGACTGCTCGACTTCCACGGCGACGTCAAGTCCGCCATGCGCGTTGCGGACACGGTTATCGTCGCGGTCAATACCGCCACGGGGGTGGAAGTGGGAACCGATACCGTCTGGGAGTACACGAAGGAGTACTACAAGCCGACCATGTTCGTGCTGACCAAGCTCGACGCCGACCGTGCCGACTTCAGCTCGACCATCGATTCGCTCAAGGAGCACTTCGGTCACCTCGTGACGCCGATCCAGTTCCCTGCCGAAGAGGGTCTGGGTCATCATATCCTGATCGACGTCCTGCTGATGAAACAGCTTGAGTTCAGCCCCGACAAGCCGGGCAGCATGGTGGTCACCGAAATCCACGACCTCTACCGGAAAAAGGCTGAGGAGCTCCACCAGCAGCTCGTCGAGGCGGTCGCCGAAACCGACG
>Ga0326732_1000113_pt1 | contig 18428 bp, 17 predicted proteins | sample MHFSIPfraction_4_FD_207644 | JGI IMG/M metagenome (GOLD analysis project Ga0326732, IMG submission 207644) | Lab enriched peat soil microbial communities from Michigan Hollow, Ithaca, NY, United States - MHF12FN SIP fraction | ecosystem: Environmental > Terrestrial > Soil > Wetlands > Peat...
CATCTGGTTCAGCATGGCAGGATTCATCATCTGGTTCATCAATGCGGGATTCATCATCTGACCCATCGGCTGCATCATCTGGTTCAGCATGGCGGGATCCATCATTGGCTGCATGACGTACTGGGCGTGAGCAACAGGGGTCGCCAACAGGGCGGCGACAAGGGCGAGTTTACGTGTGTACATGGTGAACCTCCGATTAGTTGCCGGCGAACCGGCAAGGGTTTGCTGAAAATCAGCGGGTAAAGTCTGTAATTATCGAGTGCAACAAAAATCAGTCTAGTGCCTGGCCTTGAAAAGGCCAAGACCCGACACACCCTGCATGACCAGTGTTAGAGTTCGCCGTTGGCCCCCGCACGCATGACATTGTCCATGTTGTCACGGATCTTCTTGGCCAGCCTGGTCATTTCCGGGCTCACACCCATGCTGGAACTGTTGACGCCATCCATCCAGGCAGTATCCCAGTCCAAGGTCAGCACCCAGATGTTTTTCTGGGCATCTTCCATGACGGCAATGCGGCAGGGCAGGTAAACGATGGACTCGGGCACCAGCTTCATGATTTCACGGCCGGCTTCGATGTCGCAGAAGTGGAACACTTCCATGCGTGGTGTGCTCATGTCGCCCAGCACGGCCTGGATGTCCTTGATCATCGGCGAATGGCCGACCTGTTTGAGGTTGAGCTGGTTGGCGCGCAGGGTCATCGACGTGACCACGTCATCAAAGGAAAGCCCTGGCTTGGCCTGATATTTGGTCGTCATGAAGTTCATGATGTCCCGCAAATTCAGTCCCATGCTGTTGAGTTGGGGCAGCATGGATTTCATGAACTTCTTTTTTTCCTCGGGGGTCGGCGCCTTGGACATGGTCCAGGGCGGCACACTGGTGATTGGCCCGGTACCCTTGGGCATGCCCGGCATGATGGCTGGCATGACCGGTGCCAAAAGCGGCATCAGGTTGGGCAACTGAACTGGGCTGGGCGGCGGGACATTCTGAAGGTAGGGGTTGGTGGATGCGGGATTGGTCGGCGTCTGCGCCAGCGCATGGGCAGAAAGGCCGGCGCTAAGCGCGAGGATCAGGGTGGGCAGCAGTTTTGTCATGGGGAGCTCCTCTGAGGGTCGGTTTGAATTGTCGCCAATTAGGCGGATTTGGGCAGCCCATAGTAAAGGATTGATGCTATTTGTGCGAATAGCACAATTGGCAGGCCCAGATCCTGACATTATTGGAAGTCGCCCCAGCGACTCTTTAAATTCTGAAGCCTCTGCGTAACCCCGAGATGACAGCTCCGCACTGTTTTGCTGCACGAAACTCACGATGAGCCCTCGGCGGCCTTGCTGTATAGGCAGTTGCGGATTGGCATTTTTTGTCATTTTCCGCATGGATCCCGTTTCGCTGGACGGACTGCACCCACCCGGCCGCTCATGGAGCCAGCACCTACCAGCGCAGCAGGTTGTGCGTGATGGCAACCAGCGTGTAGTGCAAGGCATTCTTCTTCAACCCCTCATGACAGCAGCGCGCCAGCGACCGGCGCTCTTTCCAGTGGCAAAGACATGCTCGATCTTCGCATGCACTATCGACCACCGATAGTTCAGCGCGGTTTGTCTTGGCGTGAGTTCACCGCCGCGCGGATTGAAACGTATCCGCGGCGCAATCTCCGCATCCCGCAGCCACTTGCGTCGCGCCGTGTCGCATTAGGCCGTGTCGGCATACACTGCCTGGGCGGGCGCACGATCAAGCAATTTATCCATCGGCACGAAATCGTGCGCCGAGCCGCTCGTGATCGCGATGGCGCGCACGATCTCGCTGCCATCGTCCACCGCGATATGCGCTGAACCCATGCGCGACCGGACGACCGTTCTGATCGCCCAACTGGCGTCGGTGTCACCGACCGCCCCGCCCTCGGGCGGCGCCTTGCGCGCCGACTGTACGATGGTGGCATCCACCAGCGTTCAACGCTTGACGATCACCACGACAGTTTCGATTTGCGCCAGCACGGATGTACAGAACGGCTCGGCGAGCCTGGCTTTCAGCAGACGCATGCGAAAGTACACGTGCACGGTCTCGTCGGGAATGGCGTCGGCCAGTAATGATCGAACGCCGCCCTGGTCGTTATCGCCAGAAAAATCGCACGCATTTCCTGGCCGGTCCATCGATATCACACAAGCTTCGATCCACAGCGTCTCAAAATCCCTTGACTGGAACCATGGAATCTCAGGGTGAACGGTGGGTGCAACCACCCAACCCCAACTTATGCATACCCCCCATACCGATGCATCGGCGTCAGCACAATATCCTCGTGATAGTGATGATGCAGCGTATCCAGCAGCTTGGCGTGAATGCCGCCGAACCCCCCGTTGCTCATCATCAGCACATGGTCGCCGGGGCGGGTGTCTTGTACGAGTTGGCTGACGAGCTTGTCGAGATCGTCGAACACGCGCGCCTTGGCGCTCAGCGGGGCTAAAGCCTCAGCGGCATCCCAGCCGAGGTTGGCGCCGTAGCAGTAGACCTGGTCGGCATCGGCGAGGCTGGTGGGCAATTGCGCTTTCATCACGCCGAGCTTCATGGTATTGGAACGCGGTTCGAGTACGGCGAGGATACGGGCCTTGCCGACCTTGCGGCGCAGGCCTTCAACGGTCGTGGTGATGGCAGTGGGGTGGTGGGCGAAGTCGTCGTAAACGGTGATGCCGTGGACGGCGCCGCGAATTTCCATGCGGCGTTTGACGTTCTCGAACCGGCTCAAGGCATCGATCGCGGTGGCGGCGGGCACGCCTGCATGGCGCGCGGCGGCAATCGCAGCAAGCGCGTTCATGCGGTTGTGCTCGCCGATCAGGTTCCATTTCACACGGCCCTGCAGGTTGCTGTTGAAGAAGACGTCGAAGTGGCCGTTGGAATCGACTTCGCCGGAGGTCCAGCCTCCGGTGCTGCCGAAGCGCTCGACCGGGGTCCACAGGCCGCGCTCGAACACGCGGTCGAGGCTGGGCTCACGGCCGTTGGCGACGATGAGGCCGTTGCCGGGGATGGTACGCACCAGGTGGTGGAACTGGGTTTCGATGGCGGCGAGGTCGGGGAAGATGTCGGCGTGGTCGTATTCGAGGTTGTTGAGGATGACGGTGCGCGGGCGGTAGTGGACGAACTTGGAGCGCTTGTCGAAGAAGGCGGTGTCGTATTCGTCGGCCTCGATGACGAAGAAGGGGCTGTCGGTGAGCCGCGCGGAGACCTGGAAATTCTGCGGGATGCCGCCGACAAGGAAGCCGGGGCGCATTCGCGCGTCGTCGAGGATCCACGCCAGCATGGCGGAGGTGGTGGTCTTGCCGTGGGTACCGGCCACCGCGAGCACCCATTTGTCCTTCAGCACGTTGTCGGCCAGCCATTGCGGGCCGGAGGAGTAGGGCAGGTTGCGATCGAGGATTGCTTCCATCAGTGGGTTGCCGCGGGTGACGACGTTGCCGACGACGAAAACATCGGGTTTGCGGTCGATCTGGCTGGCATCCCAGCCTTCGGTCAGCTCGATGCCGAGGGCGCGCAACTGGTCGGACATGGGAGGGTAGACGTTGGCGTCGCAACCTGTGACCGTGTGGCCGGCTGCGCGGGCGATGGCGGCGATGCCGCCCATGAAGGTGCCGCAGATACCGAGGATGTGGAGGTGCATGGTGGTTAGGCGTTAGGGGTTAGGAGTCAGGAGTAAGAGGTTCGCCTCATGCTGGCTCTTTACCCCTCACTCCTCACGCCTCACCCAAAAACAATTATCCCACAGCGGCGGCGCGCGCCTGCTGGATCAGGTGGGTGAGCAGGGCGCGCAATTTGGCGGGGCGCAGCGGCTTGTGCAGCAGGGGAAAACCAGCCTGGCTGATGCGCCGGATGGTGTCGGGCGCGGTATCGCCGCTCACCAGAATGGACGGGATGTCGTGGCCGTATTTTTGCCGCAGGCGGGTGATGACCTCGATGCCGTCGGTATCGTCGGGCAGGCGGTAGTCCGACACGATGACGTCGGGCACGCGGCCGATGCTGTCCAGCCATTGTTCGGCTTCGGCGGTGCTGTGCGCGGTGACCAGGTCGATGTTCCAGTTGTCGAACAGTTCTGCCATGCCGCGCAGAATGGCGCTTTCGTCGTCGACCAGCAGCACCAGTGCGTCGTCCGGGATGAGTCCTGATGGGGTAGCGGGGGTGGATGGCTCAATCAGATGGACACCGCCGAGCGGTACGTCGATGCTGAACAGCGAGCCATGCCCCGGACGCGAACGCAACTCCACCCGGTGCCCCAGCAGGCGCCCCAGGCGCGACACGATAGCAAGTCCCAGGCCCAACCCTTTGCTGCGGTCGCGCGCCGGGTTATGCAACTGGACGAACTCCTGGAACACGCTTTCCTGCTGGTCCGGCGGGATGCCGCGGCCGGTGTCGATGACGCTGAGGCGCAGCATGCGGCCGCGCCGGCGGCAGGCTACCAGTATGCCGCCGTCGTCGGTGTAGCGGATGGCGTTGGAAATCAGGTTGACCAGGATGCGCTCGATCAGCAACGGATCGCTGTACAGCGTAACCTCGCACGGGCGAAAGCGCAGACGCAGATGCTTTTCCGCCGCCAGTGCGCCAAACCGCTTGTCGAGAACGAGCAGCAAGGTCTGCAAAGAGAAATGCACCGGATGGGCCTCGATGGTGCCGGCATCCAGCCGGGAAATGTCGAGCAGTGCATTGAACAGCTGCTCCATCGTGGCGGTGGAGGCCTCGATGTTGTCGACCAGGTTTTGCGTTTCGGGCTGCTGGCTGCGCGCCTTGAGTGCGGCCACGAACAGAGACAGCGCGTGCAGCGGCTGGCGCAGGTCGTGGCTGGCCGCGGCAAAAAAACGCGACTTGGCATGGTTGGCGCGCTCGGCCATGTCCATTTTTGAGGCCAGGTCGGCGGTAGCCTCGCGGATACGCTTTTCCAGTTCGTCGCGATGCGTCTGCAGGGCTTCGGCCATGTTGTTCACCCCCGCGGCCAGTGCGCCGACTTCGCCGTCGGGCGGCAGCTGCGTGCGCACATCGAGGTCGTTGCATGCGAGCCGTCCCACCACCGACCCGACATGCTGAAGCTGCCCGACCAGGCGGTTGGATAGGCGCCAGGCCAACGCACCGGTGAGTCCTAGCGCGACCAGCATCAAAAGTACGGCATGGATGAGCGTGTCGCGTTTGAACGCGTTGATCTGGTCGAACGACACTCCAATTTCGGCATGCCCCAGCAGGTCGCTGGCGGGCGAAATGGCAGCTGCACGCAGGGCGTGGCCACGAAAATCGGTCGCCGGGAAATGAATATCGGCAATCTGCCGGTAATGATTGTCCTGCAGGGGAACACGCAAGGCGCCGCCGGTGCTCGCGACCAGGCGGCCGTGGGCGTCGGTGACGCGGGCAAAGGACAGACGGCTGTTTTCGGTCTCGGTTTGGAGCAATGCCAGCACGCGTGTGGTGTCGCCGTTGGCCAGCGCATACGGCAAGGCATCGGCGAGGTGGCTGGCAGCGTTGACTGCGCGTGCATGCAGCGCGTCTTCGGCGGTGGCATGCGTTTGCGTGGTGAAGTAGGTCACCATCCCGAATTCGGTGAGCAAGGCGGGCAGCAGTGCAATGACCAGCATCCGGCTGCGGAAGCTCGAGAGCGGCAGGCGGTTGATGAGGGTGCGCAACAATTTCACGATGCGCTAGAGCGTCTGCGCCAGTCGCCGAATGGCAAGCACGGCTTCGGTGCGGTTGGTGACGTTGAACGCGCGAAAAATGGCTGCGATGTGCACCTTCACGGTTCCTTCCGACATCGCCAGCATGCCGGCGATGGCCTTGTTGGGGCAGCCCTGCGCCAGCAGACGCGCCACCTCGATCTGACGCGCGGTTAGTCCGCTGTGCTCCAGGGCTCCGAAAACGGCAGGGGCCGCTGTGTGCAGTCCGCCGTCGTCGCCCAGGCCGGACGGCATATAGATGTCGCCCGCCAGCACCTGCCGAAACGCAGCCAGCATCACCGCTGTGGATGCGGACTTGGGTATGTAGCCGAGTGCGCCGGCTTCCATCACATTGCGAATGTCGTGCGGCGATTCCGAAGCGGACAAGACTACCAGCGGAATGTCCGGGAAGCGGCTGCGATACTGGGCAATGCCCTGCATTCCCACGAAACCGGGCATGTTCAGATCGACCACTGCCAGGTCGAGGTCGGCATGGGCGCTGGTTTGCGCAAACAGGCTGGGGTAGTCGTGGGCGTCGATGATATCGACCGGCGGTTCCAGTTGGGACAACACCTGCCGTACCCCCTCGCGCATCAGCGGGTGGTCGTCGGCCAAAAGGGCTTTCATGGGCGTGCTTCCTGCATGGCGGGGATTTTATTCCCATTCCAAATCAAGCAGTCCAAGTCGACTGTGAATTAATCGCCGCACCGCTCCCGCGAGAGGTTGGTTACGGGCGTGCCCATGAAGGGCGGTGGTGTATGCCGGTGGAATCGGCTACGACTACCCACCGCCGCATAGGCTGCGGCACGACCGGGCATCTCGGATGAATCGGGATCGGAATGAGCATGTCATTCGGCGATTTTCTATTTGCCGCGCACCTTGTCCATGCCGGTCTCGATGGCCGATAACAGGTAGCCAAAGTAGAAATCCGGCGTCAGCAGGCCGACGATGGCCTCGCTGGTTTCGTCGCCATGGGTGTCGAAAACCATGACGGTGGGCACCATGAATACCTTGTGGGCGGCGGCAAACGCGCCCTCGGTGGTGGGCGTGCCGTTGAAGTCGGTCAGTGGCGTTGTGTCGCCCATGGTGACTTCGCGAATAATGACCTTGTTGCGATACGCCGGGTCCTTGTTCATGAGTCCCAGGTATTCGCCCTTGACGCGTTCGCAATAGTGGCAACCGGGACTGGTAAACACCACCAGGATCGGAACCTGGCGCTTGGCGGCCAATTGCGCGTCGGCCTGGAAATTCTTCGCGTGGATCAGTCCGCTTGCTGCGCTGGCAGCGCCGGATAGCGCAAGCCCCCATGCTAAAATCAGGCACCACATCGCGATGAGTCGCGTCATTGGTATCGTCTCCCCGAGTGGATGCGAACACGTCATACTCTTTAGTGTCGCGTCATCATTTGCCAATTCAAACAGTCCATATCTACCACCATGCACAAGCTGACCATCGCCTCCCGTGAAAGTGCCCTTGCCATGTGGCAGGCGGAGCATATCCGTGACCGTTTGAGCGGGTTGCACCCCGGCTGCACGGTCAACATACTGGGCATGACCACGCGTGGCGACCAGATTCTGGATGTCACTTTATCCAAAATCGGCGGCAAAGGCTTGTTTGTCAAGGAGCTCGAGGTGGCGCTCGAAGCCGGGCAGGCCGACCTGGCGGTGCATTCGATGAAGGATGTGCCGATGGAACTGCCGCCGGGTTTCGAGCTGGCGGTGATTGGTGAGCGCGAGGATCCGCGCGACGCCTTCGTCTCCAACCAGTACGAACGCCTGTCCGACCTGCCGCCTGGTAGCGTGGTCGGCACCTCCAGCCTGCGCCGCGAAGCGCAGCTGCGCGCGCGCTACCCGCACTTGACGGTGAAGCCGCTGCGCGGCAACGTCGGTACCCGTCTGAAAAAACTCGACGAGGGGCAGTTCGACGCCATTCTGCTGGCCGCCGCCGGCTTGATACGGTTAGGACTGGGTGAACGCATCAAGAGTCTGCTCTCCGTGGAGGACAGCATTCCTGCTGCCGGGCAGGGCGCACTCGGGATCGAGATTCGCAGCGGAAACCATGCGGTGGCCGCCATGCTGGCGGCACTCAATCATGCCGAAACCGCCGCCTGCGTGCGCGCCGAACGCCAGGTCAGTCGCGTGCTCGGCGGCAGTTGTCAGGTGCCGCTGGGTGCGCATGCGGTGTTGCTGGACGGCAAGCTGGTGATGCACGGTTTCGTGGCCCATCCGGATGGCAGCGGATTTATCCAGGATCGCGCTGATGGCAGCATGGCCGATCCTGAAGCAGTGGGCCAGGCGCTCGCCGACAAACTGCTGGCACAAGGTGCCCGCGCCATTCTCGATGCCCTGCCTACCGCATGACACAGCCGCTGACCGGGCGCACTGTGCTGGTCACCCGGCCGTTGCAGCAGGCTGCGGGGTTGACGCAGGCGATCCGCTCGGCAGGCGGGGCAACGTTCGAATTCCCCGCACTCGACATCGAGGCCGTCCCGGAGGACGAACTGAGCGTGCCGCTCGCGCAGCTGGCAGACGCCGACATCGTGATTTTCATCAGTCCCAATGCCGCGCAATTTGGGATGGCTGCCATTCGGGCGAGGGGACGGCTGTCATCCTCGACCGGGATTTTTGCGGTGGGCCCGGGCACCGCACGCGCGTTACAGGCGCAGGGCCTGAGCCAGGTCATCGCCCCGCGGGGACAGGACAGCGAAGCGCTGCTGGCCCTGCCGCAGTTGGAGGACGTGGCGGGAAGGCGCGTGGTGATCGTGCGCGGCGTCGGCGGGCGCGCCTTGCTGGCCGACGCGCTGCGGGAACGTGGGGCGGACGTGCGTTTTATGGAATGCTATCGGCGCATGCGTCCTCAAGCCGATGCCTCGCCACTGCTGACGCATTGGCAGGGTGGCGGGATCGACGCGGTGACGATCACCAGCGCGGAGGCCTTGCATAATTTGAGTGTGCTGCTGGGAGAGGCCGGAACGCCCCTGCTGGCGGCCACCCCGCTTTTCGCGCCACATGAGAAAATTGCCGAAGCGGCCCGTCGCTTCGGCATTGCACACGTCATCGCCACGCCGGGTGGCGATGCGGGCCTGGTAGAGGGCCTGATTGACTGGTTCAGGAACAACCCATGAATGACACGCCCGAAACGCCTCCTGTTACTTCTGCCACTGAGCCGGCTCCGGCAGTTGCACCTACTCTGGCCAGCCCGCCCCCTGTGACTGCCGCAACGCCAGCGCAGATGCCTCACGCGCGCATCCAGGTGCTGCCGCTGCTTGCCCTTCTGATTGCGGTGCTGGCCCTGGGCGGAGCTGCCTGGTCATGGTCCGACGGCCGGGAACGCATACGCGACCTGAAGACCGAACTCGGACGCAGGCTGGCGGAATCCGGCAAGGACGTGAGCGAAACCCGCCTGCTGGCGCGCAATGCCGACGATGCCATGCGACAGGTCAGCGAGAAAGTCGCGCGCATCGAGTCCCAGATGATCACTTCGCAGCAACAGCAGCAGGCACTCGAAACCCTTTACAAAGATCTGGCGCAGGGACGCGACCAGTGGACGCTGGCCGAAATCGAACAGGTGCTGCTCACCGCCGCGCAGCAATTGCAACTGGCGGGCAATGTGAAGGCGGCGATCATCGCGCTGGAAGGTGCCGATACCCGGTTGCAACGCCTGAACAAGCCGCAGTTCACCGCGTTGCGTCGCGCGATTGCCACCGATCTGGCGAGTCTGCGTGCCGTGCCTTCGATCGATGAGGTCGGGACGAGTGCACGCATCGAAGCGTTGGTTGCGCGTTCCGTCAGCTGGCCGCTTGCCAGCGCGCAAGGATCCGAAGCGGTGCCCGTGCCGCGACCTGCGGGTGCCGCCAACCTCAAGCAGGAATTGTGGACGGAACTGAAACACCTGGTGCAGATCCGTCGTGTTGACGGCAACGAAGCGGTGCTGCTGCCGCCGGACCAGGTGTATTTTCTGCGTGAAAACCTGCGCTTGCGCCTGCTCACGGCGAGGCTGGATTTGCTGACCGAAGATCAGGCGGCGTTTCAGGCTGACCTGCGTGCGGCGCTGGATATGCTCACGCGTTTTTTCAATACGCGTGATGCCGGCGTTGCTGCGGCGGTCAAGGAAATCAAGCACCTGTCCAGTCTGAAGATCGCCACCCAGTTGCCCAACATCGACGCCAGCCTTGCCGCGCTCGACGCATACAGGGGGAATCGGTAATGCGCTGGCTGATCTCGTTATTGATCATTGGCGTGCTGGCGGTGGCGCTGGCGCTGGCCGGGCGCTACGACCCCGGCTATGTGGTGCTGGTGTATCCGCCGTGGCGGATGGAGATCTCCTTCATCAGCTTCGTGATGTTGATGACCGGTCTGGTGGTGGGTGGCGTGATGCTGCTGCGGCTGGCCGCGCTCACGCTGAATTTGCCCCGCATCGTGCGCGAGCAGCGGGAACGCCGCGCGGCAAAAAAACGTGACGATAATTTTGTCGGGGGCATCAGGGCTTATACCGAATATCGCTTTCAGGATGCCGAGCAGTCGCTCGGCCAGTGGCAGGGAGACGACATTCGGCTGGGCCTGGCACGGGTGCTGGCCGCTCGCGCCGCGCAGGAAATGCGCGCGGTGGCACAGCGTGAACGCCATCTGCAGGAAGCCAACCAGCACGGTGCCGTGTTGGCTGCCCAGCTGTTCGAAGCCGATGCCTGCCTCGACGCCAGGGACGCAGCTGCCGCATTGGTGGCGATCAGCCGTGCCAAGGAAATTGCGCCGCAGCACACGACGCTGTTGCGACTCGAATTCAAGGCACGTCAGATGACGGGGCAGTGGGACGAGGTCGAGCGGCTGCTCGACATGCTGGTGCGCAGCAATGCGCTGGAACAGAATGTGGCGACGCAGAGTCGGCGCGTGACCTATGCCGAAAATCTCAAGCGCCGTGCCGAAGATGACCGCGGCCTGCTGGAGTACTGGAAGAAAATCCCGGCCAACTTCAAGGAAGATGCATGGGTGGCGCGTGCCGCCGCCCGCGCTTTCGCGCAGCGCGGTGGACACGACACCGCGCTCGACGTGCTGGAAGCCGCACTCAACCACGAGTGGCATGAAGAACTGGTTGAACTGTATGGCGAATTGCGCGGCAGCAGTCCGACGCGGCAGATCGAACAAGCCGAGAAATGGCTGCGCACCCATCCGCGCGACGCCCAGCTGCTGCTGACGCTGGCGCATCTGTGCAGTGCGCAGATGCTATGGGGCAAGGCGCAGAGCTATCTGGAAGCCAGCCTCGCCATCGCGGCGAGTGCCGAAGGCCATATCCGCATGGCTGAATTCAAGACCCAGAGCGGCCAGCCGGCCGAGGCCTGCCAGCACTATCAGAAGGCGCTGGCCCTTTGCCGCGCGCAATAGGCGTCCGCAGCAAAATTCTTCCGCCTGTTGCACGTTTTTTGGAGGGGGTCATTCGCGGTGGAAATCATGCAGGCTGGAGCCAAGAGCGAACTGTAAGCCCGGACTTGCGTATCAGGCGATTGCAGCTGTCTCGGCATCCGCCGCGAAGACGAAGGAATCCGCGAAGAATTCATCCTCGGGCAGGCCGCGTGTCCGGGTGAATGCATCGCGCGCGCTGTCCACCATGACGGGTGCACCGCAGGCGTAGACCTGATAACCCGACAGATCGGCAAAATCCACAAGCACGGCCTCATGGACGAAGCCGGTGCGCCCCTGCCACCTATTGCCCGGCTCCGGGTTGGACAACACCGGAATGAAGCTGAAATTGGGCTGTTCGGCCAGCCACTGCTGAGGCAGTTCGGCCATATACAGGTCCTTCAGCGAGCGCACCCCCCAGTACAGCACCATTTCGCGGTCGGTATGCTCGGCAAAGGCGTGTTCCAGCATGCCCTTTATCGGCGCGAAGCCGGTGCCGCCGGCGATGAAGATCATCGGCTTGTCGGAATCCTCGCGGATGAAAAAACTGCCGAGTGGCCCTTTCAGGCGCAGGATGTCGCGCTCCTTCAGGGTGGAAAACAACGTGTCGGTGAACAGGCCCCCCGGAACGTGGCGGACGTGCAGTTCCAGCAACGCGTCGTCGTGTGGCGGATTGGCGAGCGAGTAGCTGCGCGATTTGCCATCCTTCAACTGGAAATCGATGTATTGCCCGGCGAAGAATTGCAGGCGCTCGTTGGCGGGCAGCTTGAGCTTCATCACCATGACGTCGTCGGCGCGCATTTCCAGTTTCTCCACCCGGCACGGCAGGGTTTTCACCACGATGTCCCTGGCGGCGCCGATTTCCTTGGCTTCGATGGTCAGATCGGACAGGGGTTTGGCACGGCAGAACAGGGCACGGCCCTGTACCTTTTCTTCATCCTTCAATGCGGTGGGTGTGTGCACCCCGTAATCCAACTCGCCGGACAACACCTTGCCCTTGCAGGAGCCGCAGGCGCCGTTGCGGCATCCGTAAGGGAGCGCAAAACCCTCGCGCAGCGCAGCTTCGAGGATGGTTTCGTCATCCTGGACGGTGAACTGGTGCCCGCTGGGCTGAATGGTGACCTGATGCGACATGATGTGAGCTTAAAATGCGGTGACAAACTGGTTAATTATCGCCCGAGTAGGCGAGGTTTTCACCCTTATACGTACAGGGTTACAGGCGGGTTGCGATGAAAAAAATATTAATTGCGGGGTTTGGCGATGTGGCCGGGCGTCTGGTGAAGCAGTATGCCGGGCAGGCCGAATTCGTTGGCATGATCCGGCGGCCCGAGCGCGCCGCCGAGTTGCGCGCACTCGGCGTAACCCCCTATATCGGTGACCTCGACAGGCCGCAGAGTTTGCGCCGCCTGCCGCGTGTCGACGCCGTCTTCCACTTCGCGCCGCCACCCAATGAAGGCAATACTGATCCGCGAACCGCGCATCTTCTGCATGCGCTGGGGCGACGCAAACCCGGTGCGCTGGTGTATATCAGCACCAGCGGCGTTTATGGCGACTGCGGCGGCAACTGGGTTGCCGAAACGCGCCCGGTGGCGCCGGCAAACGACCGCGCGGTGCGGCGGGTCGATGCCGAGCGCCAATTGCGCGCTTGGGGGCAGTTGCACGGCGTGCAGCTGAGCATTCTGCGCGCTCCCGGCATTTACGCCGCCGACCGCCTGCCGCTGGAGCGCATCAGGCGCGGCACCCCGGCGCTGGTGGCCGAGGACGACAGCTACACCAACCACATCCATGCGGACGACCTGGCGCGACTGGCGTGGGCGGCGCTGTTCCGCGGCCGATCGCTGCGCATCTACCATGCGGTCGATGCGCATCCGCTGAAGATGGGCGACTGGTTCGACAGCTGCGCCGACGCGTTCGACCTGCCGCGGCCGCCGCGCGTCAATCGCGCCGAAGCGGAGAAGGTGCTGTCCGAAGCCCTGCTGTCGTTCCTGCGCGAGTCGCGCCAGTTGTCGAACTCGCGCACCATGCGCGAGCTGCGGCTGAAATACCGCTATCCCACTTCGGACGACCTGCTGCGTGAAATCAGGCAGACGCCCCCTCAAGGGCATCAAACCGGGCAGATGAAGCTGTTTTGATCAGCGCAGCAGATCGTCGGGCTCGCGCTTGAATTCGCCTTCCAGCACGTCGTCATTCGCCGGACGTAGCGGATCCTGCATGCGCCTGTCCCAGGTGCCGGGTATCAGCAACAGCACCAGCGCGATGGCATCGCTGATGAAGCCGGGGAAGACAAGCAGGCCGCCCGCGAGCAGAATACGGCCGGTGGCAAACAATGAAGCCAGCGGATTCGCGCCAGACTGCACCGAGAACAGCAGCCGCGCACCCCAGGCGACGCGCTCGATGCGAATCAGCATGGCCCCGGCAACGGCAGCCAGCAGCAACCATAGCAGCACCCAGCCGCCGATGACGCTTGCAGCCCAGAAAATGCCGATGGCCTCCAGAACCGGAAACGACAGCATGAGTAGCACAATCCAACCAAAGCGCATGACATGGAACCTTTGTTAGTCTTGACGAATTTACCTGATGTCGCGAGCGCGGAGAAACTGGCGCACGCGTTGATCGAGGGTCGAGCGGCAGCGTGCGTGAACGTTTTGGCGGCGTGCCGCTCCACCTATCGTTGGCAGGGTGCGGTGGAAATGACAGACGAAATCCCGTTGTTGATCAAGACCACGGCAGCAAATTACCCGCTGGTTGAAGAAATCGTCAGCACGCAGCATCCTTACGATGTACCTGAATTGATCGCCATACCGATAACATATGGCCTGCCCGCCTATCTCGGATGGCTGGCCACGGAGACTGAAATACATGAATAAGTGGATACGTTCGCTCGGCGCGCTTTTTTTAATCTGGGGTGCGTTTGCGCACTTTCCAGTGGCGCTTGCCGAAGAATTTCTGGATCCCGAAGCCGCGTTCAAGTTTTCGGCCCGTGCGCTGGATGCCAAAACGCTGGAAGCGCGCTGGCAGATCGCCGATGGCTATTACATGTACCGCAACAAGTTCAAATTCGAGGTGGCAGGCGGCACGCTGGGTACCCCGAATCTTCCCGCAGGCAAGGTGAAGGAAGACGAAAATTTCGGGGAAGTCGAAACCTACCGCAAGGATGTGCGCATCGTGCTGCCGATCCAGCGCACGCCGGGCACCACCGCTATCACCCTGAAGTCGACCGCCCAAGGGTGTGCCGATGCCGGGCTGTGCTATACGCCTCAAACCACGAGCGTGTCGATCAAGCTGCCTGCGCTGGTTGCCGCGGCAGTGGCCGCGCCTGCGCCGATTACTCCCCCGCCTTCTGCGGCTGTGCCCGCTGCCTCCGCCGCCCCAGCCGCTTCGGCCCTGGCAGGCCTGCGCAGCCTTGGGGGCATGGAGATGCCGAAGGTACTGCCACCGGACGAGGCTTTCCTGGTGGCGGCGGCGATGGGCGATGCACAAACGGTCAAGCTCGATTACACGCTGACGCCCGACACTTATCTGTACCGCGACAAGCTCGCATTTGTCGTCAAGTCACCCGCTGATGTGAAAGTGGCGAACGTCAACACGCCGACGGGCGAGGCCAAGAACGACCCGAATTTTGACACCCCGATGGAGGTCTATCACCATCATTTTTCAGCCACGCTGACGCTGTCGCGCGCGCTGGCCGCCGGCGAAAAGCTGGTGCTCGAAGCCACTTGGCAGGGTTGTAACGAGGCAGTCGGGATCTGCTATCCGCCGATAAACCGTGACTTCACGCTGGCCACCGCAACCGGCGCGACTGCTGCGCCGGTTGCGGTGGCCAGTGCTCCGGCCGTTCCAGCTGAAGCGGCGAGTGAATCCGATACGTCGAAGATCGAGCGCGTGCTGAAAGGCGGCAGCTTCTGGGCGGTCGTCGCCACCTTCTTCGGCTTTGGCCTGCTGCTGGCGCTGACGCCGTGCGTGTTCCCGATGATCCCGATTTTGTCGGGCATCATCGCTGGCCAGAACAAGCAGCTCACCAAGGGGAGCGGCTTTCTGCTTTCGCTTGCCTATGTATTGGGGATGGCGATCACCTACGCGCTTGCAGGGGTGGGGGCGGCGCTGTCAGGCACGCTGCTGTCGAATGCGTTGCAGAATCCGTGGGCGCTTGGCATAGGCGCTGGCATCTTCGTGGCGCTGGCGCTGTCGATGTTCGGCTTTTTCGAACTGCAGCTGCCGAGCTTCATCCAGAGCAAGTTCTCCGATGTCTCCAACAAGATGAAGGGCGGCAACTTCGCCGGCGTGTTCATCATGGGCGTGCTGTCCGCTGTCATTGTCGGTCCCTGCGTGGCGCCGCCGCTCGCCGCTGCACTCGCCTTCATTGCGCAGACCGGCAACACCACGCTCGGCGGTGTTGCGCTGTTCGTGCTGGCGCTCGGAATGGGCGTGCCGTTGCTGCTGGTTGGCCTGTCGGCGGGCGCGCTGCTGCCGCGAGCCGGTGGCTGGATGAACGCGGTGAAATATTTCTTCGGCGTCATGATGCTCGCGATTTCCATCTACCTCATCTCGCCCATCATTCCGGCCTGGATCAGCATGCTGTTGTGGGCGGTATTGCTGATCGCGTCCGCGATCTATCTGCATGCGCTTGACCCGCTGCCCACCCACGCATCAGGTTGGACTCGTCTGTGGAAAGGGTTCGGTGTGGTGCTGCTGATCGGCGGGCTGTCGATCATTCTCGGCTTGCTGGCCGGCAGCCGTGATCTGCTGCAGCCGCTCGATGTTTTCAAGGGTGGTTCCGGCGGTGCTGCGATGGCGGCGGAGCAGAAAGGCCTGATGTTCGAAAAGGTCAAGGATGTCGCCGAACTCGAGGCGCGGCTGGCCGCGGCCAAGGCCGATGGCCGCCCCGTGATGCTCGACTTTTACGCCGACTGGTGCGTGTCATGCAAGGAAATGGAGCGCTTCACTTTCAGCGACCCCAAGGTGCAGGTGCTCCTGCAAAACGTGGCGCTGCTTAAGGCTGATGTGACGACCAACACCGATGCCGAAAAGGCGCTACTGAAGCGATTCAGCCTGTTCGGCCCCCCTGGACTCATTTTCTGGAACAGTGCGGGCGCACAGTCTGATTACAAGGTGATCGGGTTCGAGAAGCCCGACAAATTTATCGCCAGCATCGACGCTGCACTGGGCAAGTAGGGTTCCCGCGCGGAAATATTGATCCGGCCAGATGAAGTATTCTTCGTGCCTGATTAACAGGGCTGGCGCCGCAGCACTGCGATGCTGTCTAGCAGCGGCGTGACGATGGGCTGAATCTTGCGCCGCATCAGCGAACCGATGGCGGTGGTCTTGAGGAAGATCGGCTGCACCGTATCGGCGTCCACCGCGGCCAGCGTGTCGAGCGCGGCGCATTCGGCTTCAAATCCCGGCGCAGTGGCGAGCAAGGCTGCCCGCGCTGAACTGCGCGTAGCTTCGTCGGCCTGACGCAAGGGTGCACACCAGTTGGCCAGCGCGTTCAGCGTGTGGTTCACCACTTCCTGGATTTCCGGGCGGTCGAGAATGGTCGCGATGGTGGCGAGAAAGGTCTGCCCCTGGCCGGATAGCGCTTTATTCAGCATCACGCTGTAGGGGTTGCCGGCGATCGCTGGTACGCTGGCATGATCCGCATGCGCAGCACGCGGACTGGGCAGTGCGTCGGACTGCAGTTCCAGAAAGGCCACGTAATAAGAATTGCGGCTGTTGCCGCGCTTCCAGATCGACAACCGTTCGGCGTTAGTGAGCACGCCCGAATAAAGCATCACTGCCACAGTATCGAGAATGCCGACGTCGTCCTCGTGCAGGAAAGCCAGGTGATCGATCAGGAATTGGGCCAGCGTGCGGCCCATGCTGCCCTGACATACCACATCGCGCATCAGCATTAGCCGTGCATTTTCGATGGTCGGCATGCACCACCAAGCGTAGCGCGCCAGTTCGTCGGTGAGCGCGGGAGAATGCACCACCGCGACCACCGCTTCTTCCTCGGCGATCAACAACAGCTGCGCCAGGTGTTGGTTCGACAGCCCGGCCTGCGACTGTCGCGTCCAGCGCGTCAGGTGCACCGGGTAGCCGCCGGGCGAACCCAGCGCGTGGCCTGACAACAGTTCGCGTACCCTTTTCAGGTAGCGATCGGAACGCTCGTTGGGCTTCAGCGGCACGCTGGCCTCACCCTGTGGCGTCAACGCCCACAGCGTCATGTTCGACTCGTCGATACGCACGGCCTTGAGTTCGGTGTTGAACAGGACATTGAGCCGGAGTTCGTCTTCAGGCGAGAGTTCGTCGTTCATAGGGTGTTGAATACGGCGCGCGCGGCATCGATGGTGGCATCGATGTCTGCTTCGGTGTGCGCGGCCGAGACGAAACCCGCTTCAAACGCGGAGGGTGCAAGGTAGACGCCGTGGTCAAGCATGGCGTGGAAAAAGCGGTTGAATTTTTCCTTGTCGCACTGCATCACCTCGGCAAAGCTTGTCGGCGGTTTGGCGGCGAAGTAGAGGCCGAACATGCCGCCGACCGAATCGGCGCAAAAGGTGACGCCGGCATCCTTCGCCGCTGCCGTGAGGCCATCGACCAGGCGCTGGGTGCTTGCGGCGAGCCGCGCATGAAAGCCCGGTTCGCTGATGGCTTTGAGGGTGGCCAGTCCGGCGGCGACCGCGACCGGGTTGCCCGACAGTGTGCCAGCCTGGTAGACGGGGCCGACAGGAGCGAGCTTGTCCATCACCTCGGCGCGGCCGCCGAAAGCGCCGACCGGCATGCCGCCGCCGATCACCTTGCCGAGCGTAGTGAGGTCGGGTCGAATGCCGAGCAGCTTTTGTGCGCAGCCGAGGTCGACGCGGAAGCCGGTCATCACTTCGTCAAAAATCAGCAGCGCACCGGAAGCGTCGCACAGTCGGCGCATCGCGCTCATGAACTCGGCGGTCGGCTTGACCAGGTTCATGTTGCCGGCAAAGGGTTCGACGATGATGCAGGCGATTTCATTGCCGATTTCGGCGAAAGTGTGCTCCAGCCCGGCGACGTCATTGTAGTCGAGCACGATAGTCTGTGCCGCGACTTCTGGCGGCACGCCGGCCGAAGTGGGGTTGCCGAAGGTGAGCGCGCCAGAGCCCGCTTTCACCAGCAGAAAATCGGCGTGGCCGTGATAGCAGCCTTCGAATTTGATGAACTTGCTGCGCCCGGTGAAGCCGCGCGCCAGTCGGATCGCACTCATGGTCGCCTCGGTGCCGGACGACACCAGGCGGACTTTTTCGATGCTGGGTAGCAGCCGGGTGATCAGTTCGGCGATTTCCAGTTCGGCAGCCGAGGGTGCACCGAATGACAGCCCGTGCGCGGCGGCATCCTGCACCGCCTTCACCGTGCCGGG
>Ga0326732_1000114_pt1 | contig 18300 bp, 19 predicted proteins | sample MHFSIPfraction_4_FD_207644 | JGI IMG/M metagenome (GOLD analysis project Ga0326732, IMG submission 207644) | Lab enriched peat soil microbial communities from Michigan Hollow, Ithaca, NY, United States - MHF12FN SIP fraction | ecosystem: Environmental > Terrestrial > Soil > Wetlands > Peat...
CTTGGTCTCCGCGGCCATCCGGACGAGGTACTCCAGGATCTCGGACGCCGGCGTCCCGGGATAGGAATAGGCGGCCGAGAGGCCGGCCTGGACGGCCCCGAGGGCCACGGCTTCGTCTCCAAGGAGAATCTGGCGGGACATGGGCTTTCCTTTTTATCGATGGGATTCGGGGCTAGGATACTCATAGGGCGCGGAGGGTGTCAAGCCGGCCCAGGCCCATTTCGGGCGGATTTGAGTAAATTGATAAATCCTATGGGTATGGGTTGATATTCGCGGGAAACCCCTATAGAATGTGAGCGTAAGGAGCTCGATATGATCAGACTCTCGACCAAGGGACGCTACGGGACGCGCCTGATGTTGAATCTGGCCCGCCACCACGGCGACAGCCGCGACGCCGTCATCCTCAAGAACATCTCTGAGGACGAGAGGATCTCGATCCGCTACCTCGAACAGATCATCATCCCCCTCAAAATCAACCGTCTGGTCAAGAGCATCCGCGGCGCCGGCGGCGGCTATACCCTGGCCCGCAGGCCCGAGGACATCAAGGTCGGCGAGATCCTCCAGGCCCTCGAAGGCAACTGTTGTCTCGTCGAGTGCATCGAGGACGAGACCTACTGCGAGTTCACGGAGACCTGCCCGACCCACGACATCTGGAAAGGCGCCACCGAGCTCCTGAAGGGGTATTTCGATGGCATCACCCTCAAGGATGCCCTGGTCATGGCCGAAAAGAAAGACAAGAAGGCCAAGACCAAGTGCCGATAAGTCCGCCTTCGGTCTCTCCCTAAGATCCCTCCAATCCCTCGAAGAACGCCGGCCAGAAAGGGTCCTGCTCGGGGATCGCGAGCACCTCGGTCCGGCCGTCCAAACGGCGGATGGTCCGCCGGCGCCGGTCCCGGAGGACCGTTCCGACAACCGACGCGGCGATGCGTTTCTTCTTCAGCCGGCCGAGAACGGCCGCGCTCTTCGCCGGCCTGACGGTGAGGAGAAGGCTCCCTTCGGCGATGGCCCGCACGGGGTCGATGGCAAAGGCCTCGCAGACCATGCGGACCTCGTCCGGGTAGACGAAAAGCCGCTCGTCGACCTCCATTCCCACGCCGCTCGCGGCGGCGATCTCGAAGAGCCCGCCCATGACCCCGCCTTCCGTCGCGTCGTGCATGGCCGTGACGCCGCCCGCGGCAGCGGCCGTGAGCGCGTCTTCGACGACTGTGATGGCCCGGGCCAGGGATTTCGCCTTGTCCACGAGAGCCGCGGAGAATCTCGTTAAGAGCTCCTCTTCGCGGAGGGCCGCCAGCAGGGCGGCCGTCTCGATGGCCGGGCCCTTCGTCAGGATGATCTCGTCGCCGGGGCGGGCCCCGGCCGGGGTCACGAGGTCCTTCTTGCGGCCGACCGCAAATACCGTGATGCCGCCGATCGTCGGCGCGGTGAAGCCCGGATAGAACCCGGTGTGGCCGCCGACAATGGCGATGCCGAGCCCGCGCGCGGCGGCATGGATGGAATCGACGATCCGCTTGAGATCCTCGCGCGCCGTATCCGGGGGCAGGAGCAGCGAATAGGTCATGTAGCGGGGCCGGACACCCATGACCGCAACGTCGCTCGCCCCGATGTGGACGGTGAACCGGCCGAACATCTCCAGGGGCAGCCGGGGCATGGTGAAGATCGGGTCCTCGGCCACGACGAGAACGCGGCCGCCGCCGAGATCGACGACGCCGGCATCGACGCCGGCCATGGGCGGCACGAGGACGCTCGGGTCGCGACGGCCGAACTTGCCCATCACGAGCGAACGGAAATCGGCTTGGTCGATCTTGCCGATCTTCATGGACGGGCCTTGATGCCTCAGGCGGCGATCCCGGCCTTGCGCTCGGCGGCCTCGATCGTGTTCATCATGAGCATCGTGACCGTCATCGGCCCGACGCCTCCGGGAACGGGAGTGATGGCCGAGGCTTTCTCCTTGACGGGCTCGAAATCGACGTCGCCGACGAGGCGGAAGCCCTTGGCCGCGGTCGCGTCGGGCACGCGGTTGACGCCGACGTCGATGACGACGCAGCCCGGGGGGACCATTTCGGCCTTGATCGCCCGCGGCACGCCCATGGCCGCGACGAGAATGTCGGCCTGGAGCGTGAACTTGCGGATGTCCGGCGTCGCGGTGTGGCAGACGGTGACCGTAGCGTTGGCCCCCTTCCTCTTCTGGATGAGCATGGCCGCCAGGGGCTTGCCGACGATGTTGCTCCGGCCGCAGATGACGACGTGCTTGCCGTCCGGGCCGTAGCCGCCGCGGACGAGGAGCTGGACGACGCCATAGGGCGTGCAGGGCAGCGGGCAGGGCTCGCCCCGCAGCATCTTGCCGACATTGACCGGGTGGAAGCCGTCGACGTCCTTGTCCGGGGAGATGAGATTGATGACCTTCTCGGAGCTGACGTACTTCGGCAGGGGCAGCTGGACGAGGAAGCCGTTGTAGCGCTCGTCGCGGTTGAGGCTGTCGACCTGGCGGAGGATCTCCTCCTCGGACGAATCCGGCGCCATCCGGATCGTCGTTTCGAAGATGCCGATCTCCTCGGCCGCCTTGGCCTTGGCCGTCACGTAGGACACCGAGGCGGGGTCCTCGCCGACGAGGACGACGGCCAGTCCGGGCACATGCCCCTTCTCCTTGAGACGGGCCCCGCGGGCCTTGAGTTCCTCGCGGATCTGGCAGGAAACCTCCTTGCCGCTGATGATCGTTGCCGCCATGGTCTCCTCCTCTTCGCTCGTGATCGACGTCTCCCCTACCTTAAACAAAAGGGGGGACACGGTCAAGACCGGGCCGAGGAGATCGGCTCACTTCAGAGAAGGAATGTCCGGAGCCTTGGGGATGTTCAGTTTCGCTCGCTCGACCTCGAATACCGAAACCCTTTCTTGGTAATGATCCCCGAGCGGCATCCGAACGCTGTCCTCGGCAAATCTCCCTGTGACGATCAGCCGTTCGCCCTTGAGGTAATGCGCGATCTCCAGGGCCATGAACATCCGTTGTTTCTGGAATTCCGCATCGTATTCGGCCAGATAACCTTCGACAAATTCGCCCTGGCCGGTCCGGACGAACTCCGCATCGGAGATGATCTTCACTTGATGATCCTCCGGCGGTACCCACGGGTGGAGATTCGATTGGCAGCCGGCTTGAAAAAAGGCCAGCTCCGGGAGCAAGGCCGGCAGGAGGATCTTAAGGATGCGGCGCACGGCCCGTGACCTCCTTGACTGGCGGCTCGTCGCCCTTTTGATCGCCGGATCTCTCGATCTTCCAGACGACAAGGATGTACGTCGGATATCCTTGCAGATAGAGCCCGGCCTCATCGCGGAAGACGGCGGGGTAAGCCGTGCCGAACGGCCCTTCGACCTTGACGCGGCTCCCCTTGCCATAAGAACAGATCCGGGTGTAGAGAAAGAACTCCTGTCCGCTATCGGCCTGTTCGGCCCAGTAACCGGGAACCTTCGAGGAGGACATGCTGATTTCCGTGGGGCCGCTCGTCAAGATCATCGTCCTGGCACGGCTGCTCCAGCCTCCGATCGACCCCCCGCGGCATCCGATCAAAGAAAACGCCAGGATGGCGATGCCAGGCGATCGGAGGGCGTAAAGGGTCTTCATGCTCAGACATTCTCCGGGAATCCGGTCATCGCGGGCTCCGGTTCTTCCTCATAAACCAGGGGATGATCCTTGAGAAAGCGCGCGTTGGAGATCCTCAAAAATGCCCAGATAAAGGCCGAAACCGGGAGGAACACCCAGAAATACCCGGGACGGCCCAAGAGCGCCTTTTCGAGACTGGAAAGCGCGGCCAGGAGCCCCAGAACCCCGATGAGATAAGGGATGCCTCGCGTCTGGAGCTGGAGCCTGCCCGGGACATGGGTGCTCGCGAAGGGGATCTTCCTGAAACGAAAAAAGAGGACTTCGATGCCGACGCCCGAGAGGACCAGACAGAAGACGGCGTGAAACAAGGCGGCCCGCCCGTCCCTCCAGAGCCAGAGATGGGCGAAAAAGATCAGGATCGAAAGAGGGAGGAACCATTGGACCAGAATCGTCTTTTTAAGGCCCGAGACATATCGGTTCCGTTCGGCCGATTCCGTCACCCGGAAGACCCAATTGCTGTCGAGCGCGGCCGGCACGTCGACCACGATCCGGATCCCGGCGAGAAGGACAAGGGCCAAGAGGATCGATTGGGCCAGAAAGAACGAATTCCCTGAAGTCAGGGCCTGGAGATTCCTCCTGTTGGCGACGATCGACAACGTCACCACGGCGGCCCCCACCGCCAGGCCATTGACGAGGACGGACCGGTGTTTCGGGCTCGATCGGATCGTCTTGGAAAAGAATTCTCCGATCGCCCTCTCCTCGGGATTCCACAATATGGCTTTTTGGAGCCAGCCCGCGGCGCCCTCCCGGAGCCGGCGAAACCGGCGCTCCCGTTTCGCCGATTCGAGGGTCGTGCGGAAGAACCTGAGATAACTCAGAGCACACGCCACTCCAAAGGCGCCGATCGATAGCCCGAGCGCGAGGCCGGCCATCCTGGCCTGGGCAATGAATACGGGATCCGTCGTCCCCAGGAGGTCTTCGTAGAGCCCGACGAACCACAGGGACGGAATGCGGAAGATCAGCGGCGCTCCATGATCCTTGAGCCGGGCGAGCGAGCGGACCACGACGTTCATGCCTCTCGGGTCGGCCAGCAAAGACAGCAGCAGAAAGACGAAAAAGCCGATCAGGACGAACCGCACCAGGAGGGAGATCCGGCGATAGAGCGGCGACGGGAGGACGGCCATGAGGAAGAAGTTGATGAACACACAAGCGAAGAAGACGCAGAAACAGGCCGCGAAGGCACTGAGCAGATGGGCGAAGACGTGGCGGGCCAGGAAGAGCACGCTGTTCGACCTCCACTGGGCCAGGAAAAGCGCGAACACCACCGAGGAGATGCTGTTCATGGCCACAGAGAAGAGGCCGATGAACGCGACGAACGAGGCCAGCTTGGCGGCAAAGACCGTCCGCAGCCGGACCGGCAAAGGGGTGAGGTTGACGAAGTCCCGGCGGTCGGGGAAGAGCATCTCCCATTCGAGGAGCGTGACAATGCCGAAGACGATCATCATCAGCATGAAAACGTAGTTCTTCTCCTGCCAGGAGGTGTTGACGTCCGGAGAAAGCTCATACTTGAAGAAGATGAGCATCTGGGAGCTCCACCCCACGATGACCGCCAGAATGGACAGGACCGCGACCAGGCGGGACTTCATCTGGTCCTCGAAATCCACGATGTCGTTCCGGAAAAGTCGCCCGAAGAAATGCTTGGTCAGGATCCCGAGCTGGGCGAATTCCTCGCTGAGGCCCGGCAGGCGGTCTTGGATGGCGGCCATGCCGTCAGTCGCTCTTCTTCATCATGGCGACGATCCGTTCCGCCGCGAGCGCTGTATCCTCGTGGACGACCAGCTGACTGAAGATCTCGGTCAGCGACGGGAGGTGCATCAAGGTCCGTAGATTGGCCACGGAATCGTTGGCCACGATATTTCCCTGGTGAAGGATGATGATCCGCGAGCAGACTTGTTCGGTGACTTCGAGAACGTGGGAAGAATAGATAATGACCTTGTTCTCAGCGGCCAGCTTCTTGATCAGGTCCCGGATGACGAGCCCGGTCGTCACGTCCAGGCCGGACAGGGGCTCATCCAGGAGCAGGATATCGGGGTCGTGCAGGAGGGCGGCCGCGATCAGGACCTTCTGGCGCATGCCCTTCGAATACGTCGCCAGAGGGCTGTCCATGTCATGGCGAAGGCCGAAGACGTCCATGGCCTCGAGGATCTTGGCCCGGAGGGGCCGTTCGGGCAGGCGGCGCAGCCGTCCGACCATGGTCAAATAGTCGCAAGCGCTGAGGTGCGGATAGATCTCGGATTGTTCGGGAACATAGCCGAGGCGCTTTTTATACGAGAAGATATTCTTCCGGATATCGCGCCCTTCGAAAAGGATCTCCCCCTTGGTCGGCTCGAGCAGGCCGGCGAGCATCCTGATGGTCGTGGTCTTGCCGGCCCCGTTCGGCCCCAAGTACCCCAGGACTTCTCCGGGCCTGACGGCAAAACTGACGTCGTTAACGACGGTGAAGACGGAGAACTTCTTGGAAACGCCACGAAGCTCGATCATGCGGTGACAGCTCTCGGAGGGCCATCTGTGATCTTGCCTGATGGTCCTTGACACCAGGATAGCCCCCTCAAGCGCGTAATTCAAGCCGGCCGCGCTTGAATTGCCGGGGGGCCGCGCGTATAATTCCCGCGACTTTGCGGAGACGACGTGCGCTGATCGGAGGTCCACGAAAATGAGAGTCGGCATCCTGACCGGCGGAGGCGATTGTCCGGGGCTCAATGCGGTCATCCGGGCCGTGACCCGCAAGGGCATCGTCTTCTATGGCTTCGACATCCTGGGCATCAAGAACGGCTGGTTGGGCCTCATCGAGGGCAAGGTCTATCCCCTCGACCTGAACGCCATCTCCGGCATCCTGCCGCGCGGCGGCACCATCCTCGGAACCTCCCGGACCAATCCCTTCAAGGTCGAAGACGGCGTCGGCAGGATCTTCTCGCAGGTCGAGAAGTTCGAGCTCGACGCGGTCATCGCCATCGGCGGCGAGGACACCCTCGGCGTCGCCAAGCAGCTCTGCGACAAAGGCCTGAGATGCGTCGGCGTTCCCAAGACGATCGACAACGACCTCTCCGGCACGGATTACACCTTCGGCTTCGACACCGCTGTCTCCGTCGTCGCCGAAGCGCTCGACCGGCTGCACACGACGGCCGAGGCCCATCACCGGGTCATGGTCGTCGAGGTCATGGGACGCCACGCCGGCTGGATCGCCATCGAGGGCGGCCTCGCCGGCGGGGCCGACATCATCCTCATCCCCGAGTTCCCCTTCGACCTCGACGAGATCTGCGCCCAGATCCAGAAGCGGAGGGAGCGCGGCAAGCTCTTCAGCATCGTCGTGGTGGCCGAGGGCGCCAAGCCCCAGGACGCGAGCCTGATCATCCAGTCGGGTGAAAAGGACGCCTTCGGCCACGTCCGCCTGGGCGGCATCGGCAACATCATCGCCCGCGAGATCGAGATACGCACGGCCATCGACACGCGCGTCACGGTCCTCGGCTACGTCCAGCGGGGCGGCTCGCCGACCGCCTTCGACCGCATCCTGGCCACCCGCTACGGCATCGCAGCGATCGACTTGGTCAAGGAAGAGAAGTTCGGCTTCATGGTCGGCTTGCGGGGCAACCGCATCGTCCCCGTCCCCCTCCAGGAGGCGCTGGCCGAGCCAAAGACCGTCGATGCCGAGCTCTACGACATCGCCAAGGTCTTTTTCGGTTGAGCCTGGGCCCGCGAAAAGGCTTGATCTTAAAAGAGTTGGCGGACCTTGGGGGTTGACATCCCGGCCCGGTCGTGCTACGTTTCCCCTCCAGGAGGCGCCAAGATCATGATGAGGAAGCTTTCGCCGATTCTTGCCTTCGCCGTGTTCCTCTCGGCTGCCGCTCCCCTCGCGGCCGCCGACATCCGTTTCGAGCTCGGCTTCGGCTGGACGTTGGTCGGGCCGTTCATGAACTCGACCTACGTCAACCGCTACCAGCCCACGCTCGCCCCTCCGGACCGCTACGTCAGCAGCTCGGCCGACCAGACCATCCACTTCAAGGGTAAAACGACCTACGGCCTGAACGGATTCTTCAACATCTTTTTCACGGAACAGGTCGGCCTGCAGGTCCTGGCCGAATACCAGCGCCCGGGGTTAGGGGGCGCGAACGCTCCCTACGCGGTCGAAATGCAGTTCCTGTCTTTCGGCGACGTCCCCGAGACCTATTCGCGGTCGATCGATTGGGAGAATTCGACCGGCAATCTCACCCAGACGACCTTCAGCCTCAACGCCCTGGCCCGTTTTCGCGTCGCCGACAACCTCTCGATCAGCGTCTCGTCCGGACCGAGCATCTTCTATTTCGAGGGCAAGGCCGGGCACGTCGGCTACACCTATTTCGATCTCGCGCTCGTCGACGGCCAGTATCAGCTCAGCGGCGGCACCTTCCGCATGGTCGTCGACTTCGGCCCCGAGTCGAGATTCGGCATGAACGCGGGGGTCGAGGCGGCCTACGAGGCGTCCCGCCACGTCATCCTGGCCGTTGACCTGCGCTGGTACGGCGCCCCGAAAACAGACATGCCGCTTCATGTCGTCGAGGACCCGATCATCACCGTGCCGATCGAGCAGATCGAGTCGACGATCGGCCTGGGACATCTGAGCGTCAATCCGTCCTATATCCGGGCCGGACTGGCCCTGCGCTTCGTCTTCTGATCGTTCGACAGCGATTCAGATCTTCGCCCGGCGCAGCCTGAGCGAGTTGCTGACGACCGATACCGAGCTCAGGGCCATGGCCGCTGACGCGATCATGGGATCGAGCAGGATCCCGAAGAACGGATACAGCGCCCCCGCGGCCAGGGGGATGCCGATAACGTTGTAAACAAACGCCCAGAAAAGATTCTGCCGGATGGTCCGGATCGTCCTCCGGCTGAGCTCGACAGCCGAAACGACCGTCGACAGATCCCCGGAGATGAGCGTGATGTCCGCCGAAGCCATGGCCACATCCGTGCCCGTCCCGAGTGCCAGACCGACATCGGCTTGAGCCAGGGCGGGCGCGTCATTGATGCCGTCGCCGACCATGGCCACGCGCCGGCCTTCAGCTTGGAGCTTGCGGATGACTTCGGCCTTATCGCCGGGCAGGACATCGGCCAAGACCTCGTCGACTCCGGCTTCGGCGGCCAGGGCGCGGGCTGTCCGCTCGTTGTCCCCGGTCAACATGACCACGCGCCGGCCCGATCGACGAAGCTTGTCGAGGGCCTCCCGGGCGCCGGTCTTGAGCGTGTCGGCCAGGGCCAGCAGCCCGGCGGGGCGGCCGCTGACGGCGACCAGGGCGATCGTCTTGCCTTCCCCAGCCAGCCGGGCGGCGTCCTGGGCGAGCGGCGAGACATCGACCCCTTCTCCCTCGGCGAGCTTGAGACTGCCGACCAATACGCGCTTCCCGCGCAACACGCCTTCGACGCCCATGCCCTCGAGGGCGCGGAAGCCGTCGACGGATTCGACGGCCGCTCCCTCGGCCCGGGCCCGGCGGACGACGGCCTGGCCGAGCGGGTGCTCGGAGCCGTTCTCGACGGAAGCGGCCAGAGAAAGGAGCTCTTCGCGCCCGATCCCGCCGATAGGCAGGACATCTGTCGTTTCGGGCCGTCCGTTCGTCAGGGTTCCCGTCTTATCGAAGACGAACGTGTCCACCCGCTGGACGGTCTCGAGGCTCTCGCCGCTCCGGATCAGGATGCCGCGCTCGGCGCCGCGGCCGGTGCCGACCATGATCGCCGTGGGGGTCGCCAGGCCCATGGCGCAGGGACAGGCGATAATGAGCACCGCCACGAAGTTGAGAAGGGCGAAGACAAGCCGCGGTTCCGGGCCGAAAAGGGCCCAGACGAGGAAGGTCAGAACGGCGATGGCGATGACGGCCGGAACGAAGCGCGCGGCGATGACATCGGCCAGCCGCTGGATCGGGGCCTTCGACCCCTGCGCCTCCTCGACCATCCTGATGATCCGGGCCAGGGCCGTGTCTTCGCCGACCCGGACGGCCCGGAAGCGGAAGCTCCCCCACTTGTTGAGCGTCGCCCCGACGACCTCCTCCCCTGGGCCCTTGTCGACGGGCAGGCTCTCACCGGTGATCATCGACTCGTCGACCGAGGTCCGGCCCTCGAGAATGACGCCGTCGACCGGGACCTTCTCGCCCGGCCGGACGATGAGGACATCGGCCGTCCGGACCTCCTCGAGAGGGACCTCACGTTCGCCTTCCCCGTCGATGAGATGGGCCGTCCGGGGGCGCAGGCCCATGAGGCGGCGGATGGCGTCGGACGTCTTCCCCTTGGCCTTGGCTTCGAGCATGCGCCCGAAAAGGACAAGGACGATGATGACCGCCGAGGTATCGAAATAGACGTGCGGCTCGACGCCGGCCCCCCGGAAGAAGCCGGGCAGGACCGTGGCCGCGACGCTAAAGAGATAAGCGGCCGACGTGCCCACAGCGACGAGCGTATTCATGTTCGCCGTGCCGTGCTTGAGGGCGCTCCAGGCGCCGCGATAGAACCTCAGCCCGAGATCGAACTGGATGGGCGTCGCCAAGGCCCAGAGCACGAAAAAGCTCTGAAGAAAGGCCGGCATCCAGGGGAACCAATGCCGCATGCTCCCGAGGAAGATGACGAGCGCCAGCACCGCTCCCCAGATGACCGAGGCCCGCAAGGACCTGTAGTCCTTGTCGGCGCCGGACTCGGCGGCCTCGGCGGAAACAGCGACGCCGTAGCCGGCGCCCCGGATGGCCCGGACGAGGTCGGCCCGGGAGACGATCCCCGGGTCAATGAGCGCGGTCGCCTTGGCCGTGGCCAGATTGACGTTGGCCTCGCGCACGCCCTCGAGCCTCTTGAGCGCCCGTTCGACATTCGCCGCGCAGCCGGCGCAGCTCATGCCGGTTACGGCCAGTTCGATCTTCTCGGCAGATTCCGGCCTTTTGTTCATTCCCCTCTTCCCCTCCATCAAGAGGCTTGACGGTCCGCTCAGAGACTCCGACGGTCTTTCAGACGCCGATCCGCGGGGTTTCGCTCTTCTTTTCGTTCCCCTTTGTCGAGGCACGGAGGGGCACATAGAGCGGACAGAATCCCAGCAAGGTCGTCAGGACCAAGATCGCCGCGAGGATGATCAGGACAATGGCCACCGTCCCCTCGACGGTTTGAGCGATCACGAGAAAGATAAAAAAGAGCGCCAGGACGAGCCTGATCGTCCTGTCCAGACGTCCCATGTTCTTCGTCATCTCGACCTCCTCTAACGTCCCGAATTATAGCACTTTCTTGAGTCTATCATAGTTCCTAACAGTGTCGTAGGGAATGGCCGAGGCGGTTGCGCCAGGCCCTTCTTTGTGTTAATATTTTGGCGCTCGAGGAGACAAGGAGATAAGCATGTCCGGACATTCCAAGTGGGCGTCTATCAAGCATAAAAAGGCCGCCACCGATTCCAAGCGCGGTAAGATCTTCACCCGCCTGATCCGTGAGATCAGCATGGCCGCCCGGGCCGGCGGCGGGGACCCCGACAAGAACGCCAGCCTCCGCAAGGCCATGAACGATGCCAAGGCCGCGAACATGCCCGCCGACAACGTCAAGCGGGCCGTCTTGAAAGGCACCGGCCAGCTCGAAGGCGCGGCCTTCGAAGAGGTCTCCTATGAAGGCTACGGCCCCGGCGGCGTCGCCATCTTCCTTCAAGCCGTGACCGACAACAAGAACCGGACCGTCTCCGAGATCCGCCATATCTTCCAGAAGAACGCCGGCCAGCTCAGCGAGAAGGGCTCGGTCGCCTGGATGTTCAAGCGCATGGGCTACATCGATGTCGAAAAGGCCAAGGCGTCGGAAGACATCCTCATGGACATCGCCCTCTCCGCCGGCGCCGACGACCTCAAGGACGAAGGCTCCCTGTATGAGGTCACGACATCGCCCGAGAAATACGAGGCCGTCCTCGAGGCCATCAAGAAGGCCGAGATCGAGATCGCCGCCTCCGAGGTCGGGTTCCTGCCCCAGAACTATGTCAAGGTCGAGGGCAAAGAAGCCCAACAGGTCCTCCGGCTCATCGACGAGCTGGAAGAACACGACGACGTCAATTCCGTGTCCGGCAACTTCGACATCTCCGACGAGGAGATCGCCGCCTTCTCGCAGGCCGGGTGATCCCCGGCGGATGCCATGCGGGTCCTCGGCATCGATCCCAGCCTCCAGTCGACCGGGTTCGGGATCGTCGAGGAAGAAGGCGGCCGCCTCCTCCCCATCGCCTACGGCGTCATCAAGCCGACGGCCAAGCTCCCGCTCCATCAGAAGCTCGCCGAGATCAAGAACGAGCTCGAAGAGCTCATCCGGACCTACGGGCCGGCGGAAGCGTCCATCGAGAATCCCTTTTACGCCCAGAACATGAAGACGGCCCTGCTCCTCGGCCAGGTGCGGGGAGCGATCCTCGTGGCCATCGCCGCGACGGGCTGCGGCCTGGCCGAATACTCCGCGCTCGAGATCAAGAAGGCCGTCACGGGCTACGGCCAGGCGGACAAGGAGCAGGTCCTGACCATGGTCCGTTCGCTCCTCGGCCTCGCCGACGACCAGATCCCGCTCGACGCTTCCGACGCCCTGGCCGCGGCCATCTGCCACCTCAACGCCCGCCTCTATCAGCTGAAACTCGACGACAAGGAGCCGACATGATCGCCTACCTCAAGGGGACGCTCATCGACAAGACGCCCGGCCGGGTCGTCGTCGATACCGGCGGCGTCGGATACACCGCGGCCATCCCCGTTTCATCGTTCGTCCACCTCGGCGAGGTCGGCGGCACGGTCGAGCTCTTCATCCATACGCATCTCTCCGACGACGCCCTGGCTCTTTACGGCTTCGTCTCGCGCGAAGAGAAGGACATGTTCCTCAAGCTCATCGCTATCTCCGGCATCGGCCCCAAGCTGGCCCTGAACATCCTGTCGGGAATCTCGCCGTCGGACCTCGAGGACGCCGTGCGGGCGAGCGATCTCGCCCGGATCTCGCTCGTTCCCGGGATCGGCAAAAAGACGGCCCTGCGCATCACCATGGAGCTCCAGGACAAGCTGGAGAAGAAAGAGAGGCTCCTTGCGGGCAAAGGCTCGCCCGAGAAAGAGGACCTCCTCTCGGCCCTCCAGAACATGGGCTTCCGGCGCAAGGAGGCCGAGCGGGCCGCCGACCAGACGCTCGCCGCCAACAAGCCCGGCACCGAGTTCGAAAAGCTCCTCCGCGACAGCTTGAAGCGCCTGGCCAAGTTATAGTAAGACTACCGCATGCCCGCCATCCTGAGCCCGATCCGGACAAAAGAGGACATCCTCTTCGAGGACAGCCTCCGGCCGAGGACTTTCGACGAGTTCGTCGGCCAGGAGAAGGTCAAGGCCAACCTTCGCGTCTTCATCGAGGCGGCCAAGAAGCGCGACGAGCACCTCGACCACGTCCTCCTCTACGGGCCTCCCGGGCTGGGCAAGACGAGTCTGGCCTACCTCATCGCCAAGGAGATGGGCGTCGGCATCAAACCCACGGCGGGTCCCGTCATCGAGCGGACGGGCGACCTCTCGGCCATCCTGACCAACATGCAGACCAAAGAGGTCCTGTTCATCGACGAGATCCACCGCCTCCAGCCCTCGGTCGAGGAGATCCTCTACTCGGCCATGGAGGACTTCAGCCTCGATATCGTCATCGGCCAGGGGCCGGGCGCCCGAAGCCACAAGCTCAAGATCAAGAAGTTCACCCTGATCGGGGCGACGACGCGGGCCGGCCGCATCACGGCCCCTCTGCGCGGCCGCTTCGGCATCATCCACCGTCTCGACTACTATCAAGACGAAGACCTGGAGAAAGTCATCCGGCGCTCGGCCAAGATCCTCAAGGTCAAGGTCGACGACGCCGGGGCCGGCGAGATCGCGCTGCGGTCGCGGGGCACGCCGCGCGTCGCCAACCGCCTTCTGCGGCGGGTCCGCGATTACGTCGACGTCAAGGGCGACGGCGTCATCACGGCCAAGGAGGCCCAGCGGGCCCTGGACATGATGGAGGTCGACGCCCTCGGCCTCGACGACGTCGATCGCAAGATCCTCTCGACCATCATCGAGAACTTCGGCGGCGGCCCGGTCGGCATCGGCACGATCGCAGCGGCCATCGACGAGGAAAAGGACACGATCGAGAGCATCTACGAGCCGTTCCTCATGCGCATCGGCTTCCTCGACCGAACGACCCGTGGCCGCGTCATCACTCCGAAGGCCTACGCGCATCTGGGCTACGAATACCGCGAGCCCGGATCACGCGCCAAAGCCAAGCCCACCGGGCAGAAGAAGCTGTTCAAAGACTGAGAGAGCCCTTCGACCGGCCATGACCTCCGGCAAGCCCCTTCGCGTCGCGGATTTCGATTACGATCTCCCGCCGGACCTCATCGCCCAGCATCCCCTCCCCCATCGCGACGATTCACGGATGATGATCGTCGACCGGGAGGCCGGCACGATCCGCCACGGCCGGTTCCGTGCGTTCACGGATTTCATGAACACGGGCGACCTTTTGGTCCTGAACGACACTCGGGTCCTGCCGGCCAGGCTTTGGGGCACGAGCGGCGACGCGAAGATCGAATTCCTGTTCATCCGGGAGGAGGTGTCACCCGGCCTCTGGGAAGTCCTGTGCCGGCCAGCGAAAAGGGTCCGCGCAGGGGACTTCGTCCGTTTCACGACCGGGGTTGCGGCCAGAGTCGCGGGCCTCGCAGACGAAGGCCGGCGCATCCTCGATTTCGGCAAGATCGACGTCCGCGCCTTCCTCCAGAACGTCGGTTACGCCCCCCTTCCGCCCTATATCAAGCGGGCCAAGCAGGACGAAACCGCGAGGCCCGAAGATATCGACAGGTACCAGACGGTCTTCGCCAAGAACGAGGGCGCCATTGCCGCCCCGACCGCCGGCCTCCACTTCACCGGAGACATGCTCCGCGGATTGAAGGCCAAAGGCGTCGAGGTCCGGCGCGTGACCCTGGACGTCGGCTTGGCGACATTCCAGCCGGTCCGGGTCGAACTCGTCGACGACCACAAAATGCTCGAAGAGTCGTACTCGATCACGCCGGCTGCGGCCCGGACCATCAACGCAGCCAAGTCCGCAGGCCATCCCGTCTCCGCCGTCGGCACGACGGTCGTCAGGACGCTCGAAAGCGCCTGGCGGGACGGCGCCGTCCGGCCGGGACGGAGCACCACCTCCTTATTCGTCCGCCCCGGCTTCGAATTCCATGTCGTCGACCGCCTGCTGACGAACTTCCATCTCCCCCAGTCGACCCTGCTGATGCTCGTCTCCGCCGTCGCCGGGTACGATTTGGTGATGAAAGCCTACGCCGAGGCCGTCCGCGCGCGCTATCGCTTCTTCTCCTACGGCGATTGCATGCTCATTCTCTAGCCGAAGACGCCGTTCCCCCCCGGCGGCCGGATCTCAGCTATGCCCTGACTGTCTTTGACAATAATTTTCGTTATGAATTATGATAAGCCCCAATCGCCCATGGATACTAACGCTCAGATCGCCAAGGCCATCGAGGACCGCCGGACCGAGATCCTCGATCTGAGCCGGCGCATCCATGCGGATCCGGAGCTGGCGTTTGAGGAGGTCCGGACATCGCGCCTGCTCCAATCGGTCCTCTTGGCCGAAGGCTTCGACCTCTCCCCCGCTTCCGATGGGCTGCCGACCTCCTTCCGGGCCGTTCATGCGCCTTCTGCAAACGGGCCCCGTGTGACCTTCACCGCCGAGATGGACGCCCTCCCCGGCCTGGGACACGCCTGCGGCCACAACATCATCGGGACGGCCGGCACATACGCCGCTATTGTCCTGAGATCGGTCTACGGTTCCGACATGCCCGGCAGCATCGAAGTCATCGCGACGCCGGCCGAAGAACGCGGCAGCGGCAAGGTCCGGCTGATCCAGGACGGCGTGTTCGCCCGCTCGAACGTCGTCCTCCAGATCCATCCGCATGCCATTGACACCGTCGTGGGGCAAGCCCTGGCTCGGCGCACGCTGATCATCGAATTCTTCGGCAAAAAGTCCCATGCCGCCGCAGCGCCCCTCGAAGGCCGGAATGCGCTCGACGCTCTGGTCCTCTTCTATCATGCGGCCGCCCTGCCCCGGACGAAATTCCCGTCCGGCACGCTCTTCCACGGGATCATCGAGGCGGGCGGCGAGGCGCCGAACATCATCCCGGATTATGCCCGCGGGAGGTTTTCCCTCCGATCGGACACGATGTCCAAGCTCGAGAGTCTCGTCGCCGAGGTCAAGTGTCTCGCGGATAAGGCCGCCGTGGAAACCGGATGCCAGGTCAAGATCGCAGAGCCCGGACCGGGTGTCACGACCTTCCGGCGCAACCGTGTCCTCGAAGAGATCTTTGCCGGCCTCTTCAGGGAACGGGGCCGGTCCGATCCGGCCAAGCTCCGGGAATCCTACGGCTCGACGGATCTGGCCAATGTCTCCTGGGTCGTCCCGACCATCGAGCCGATGATCAAGGCCAGCGACTTCCCCATCCATACCGAGGGCTTCGCCCGGGATGCCGTAGCGGCCGGCGGCGAGAAGGCCCTCCTCGACGGCGTCTACTTCCTGGCCGCGGCGGCCGCCCGCATCCTGACCGAACCCGGCCTCCTCGACCGGATCCGCGCGGATTTCCAGGCCGAAGCCGGGGACGCGCCGGAAGGGATCGCCTGAGGCCTCCTCACATGAGAAGCCTCCTCGACTTCGGCAGGAAGTCCGGCGCGCTCACGGTCGTGATCACGGATTCGGGCCTGGGCGGCCTTCTCGTCTGCGCCGGCCTCGAACGCCGGCTTCGGCGGACCGCCGGCGACGGGGCCGTCCGCCTCATCTATGTCAACGCCTGGCCTGACGCCCTCTATGGCTACAACGACCTGCCCGACCTCGCCGCCCGCGCCGCGGTCTTCGACAGGGCGCTCCTGGCGATGACGGCCTTTCATCCCGACTTTGTGCTCATCGCCTGCAACACGCTGTCCGTGATCTACGAAGCGACCGCGTTCGGCAGGGCGCCGGTCGTGCCTGTGACGGGCATACTCGACGAAGGGGCCAATCTCTTCCATGAGTCCCTGACCAGGGACCCCGAGGGCGTCCTGGCCCTATTCGGGACGCGGACGACAATTCGTTCGGGCGAGCACATCCGCCGTCTCGTCCAGCGCGGCGTCGATCCGCGCCGCATCATCGCCGAACCCTGCCACGGCCTGGCCGCGGCCATCGACAAGGACCCCGATTCAGCGGTCGTACCCGGGCTCGTCGAAGAGTGCGTCCTTCGGGTCGTGCCAAGCCTCCCCGCCGGCGCCCCGCTTTATGCCGGGCTCGCCTGCACGCACTACGCCTACATCGCCGATGCGTTCAGGGCATCGCTCGTCCGGCACACAGGAGCCAAGGTCGAGATCCTCGATCCCGGGAAGCGGCTTGTCGACGGCCTGACGCGCGGCCTGGGCACGCGACGGGCGCCGGCCGAGGGGGCACGAGCCTCCGTCGAGGTCGTCTCCAAGATCGATCTCCCCGAGGCCCAACGTCAGGCCGTGGCCGGTCGCCTCAAGTCCGTTTCCGCGACGACGGCCCGCGCCTTGCTCGAATACCGAAGGATACCGGATCTTTTCTGACGGAGAATCGCCATGAGGATCTTGCTTCTGACCGGCCCCGGCGGCGACGCCCAGGGCTGGGGCGACATGAAGGTCACCGAATCCATGCTTGAGGCTACGGAATCCCTCGGCCACCCGACACGGATCGCCACCCTCGCCGACGAAGGCGAGCTCTTGACCCTCCTGGACAAGCCCGACTTCGATATCGTCTGGAGCGCCCTCTATCACATCACGACGAACGAGGCCTTCATCGGCCGGAACGCCTCCGGGACCTGGGTCGCCGACGTCCTCGACGAGCGGAAGGTCCCTTACATTGGCTCGGACAGCCGGACAATGCGGGCCATGATCGACAAGTTCGAGACCCATGAGATCCTGGCCGCCGCGGGGGTCGCCGTCCCGGCCCACGTCCTTCTCCACTCGGGGGATGATGTTTCGGCCGTCACCTACCCCGCCTTCGTCAAGCCCATCTGCGAATCCCGCTCGGTCGGCATCTCCGACGAGAGCGTCGTCCACAACGAGGAGGAGCTCCGGTGCCGCGTCGCCTTCGTCGAGAAGGAATTCGACGAGCCGGCCCTGGTCGAGGAGTTCCTGCCGGGCGACGAGTACACGGCCCTGGTCCTCGGCAACGGCAAGACCCGCGAATGCCTGCCCGGCCTGGTCACGGTCGAGGACACGCACTACAAGAATTATCGCATCCTCAGGAGCGACCTTCGGGGAGTCGGCCTGACCCGCATCAGCCTGGCCGGGGCAAGGACGGAGGAAGCGACGGCCCTGGGTGATGCGGCGGCCGAGGCCATGGGCTGCCTGGACCATGTCCGCATCGATATGCGGGTCGACCGGACGGGCAAGCTCCGCATCATCGAGGTCAACGGCATCCCCGGGCTCAAGCCCCATAAGAGCTGGGCGCCGCAGATCTATACGCTCTACCACGGCTCGCCGCAGGGGGAAGCTGAAGACTACCGCCAGCTCATCGGCGCGATCGTCGACGCGGCCGGCCGGCGCTACGGGCTCGTCTGAGCCGTCAGCGGATCTTCGGCGACAGCGGCTTTGTCAGCCACTCGTCGATGAGACGGGTCCATGTCGGCCGAACCGGAGCCGGCTTCTCGGATAGGAATCGCGTCAGGGCGTCCC